>Ga0179593_1264254_pt1 | contig 10368 bp, 15 predicted proteins | sample CZODoug2_1_08_16_FD_185931 | JGI IMG/M metagenome (GOLD analysis project Ga0179593, IMG submission 185931) | Vadose zone soil fungal communities from Angelo Coast Range Reserve, California, USA - CZODoug2_1_08_16fungal (PacBio error correction) | ecosystem: Environmental > Terrestrial > Soil >...
GGGGGGGGGGGGGCTGCCAAGTCTTCCTCTAGAAAGGAAAACGCCCGGGGGGGGGGGAGGGGAGAAAACATCTTCTGTAAACGGGGAACGGACTGTCGGCTACACGGTGAAAAATAGTCCTGGGCCCGGCTTTGGCCGCAGGGGTTGACACTGGGGGGGTGCACCTCTCTTGCTCAGTTGCAAGGAGGCCAAAAGCAACAAAGAGAAACAAAAAGGACATCAAGAACAACCCCGAAGAGTGTCAAGTACGGGATCAGCCTGACGGGAACAGGCGTTACGAACGCCGTGGCGGGGAGTTTGAGGAGACAATTTGCTGATAAATCCATCATCGCCTGGGGTAAAAGGGGAAATGCCGCAGAGGGTCGAAGTGGCTGCCAGTTTGAACAGTTAGGGAGATAATAGGCATCGCGAGCGTATTACTAGAAAGGAGGGACAGTACGGAGGAACAAGAACAGCGAGCCTCCGACCTTAGGGTGCATAAATTACAGACGTCGCGACGAATCCCAAGAAACCCTGGCCCTGGACGAGCATCGAACTCTCGAAATTCAGGGACTATAGATGGGGACCTTCCGATAGGAAGGGAAAAAGCAGGTGTGGGAAATCGGACTGGGAGATAACCCGCGGAACGAAAAGATGGCCAGACATTAGTAATCAGTCCACAGTGGGATCAGGGGGGGAGAGGGGAGGAAGTCACCTGGTGGAAAAAGAAAGGGAGGGGTTGGGGCCTCTAGGCAGTGAGTTCTTGTCGAACCCTCAAGGCGCGCTTCCACAACTAAGGTTGCAGGTGCCTGTTTAAAGATGGGGGGGTGAACAAAATCTGGCATCTTGAGCTGGTCAAGGAGCGGCCGTTAGGGGGGGGAAAAACAAAAGACAGAATTCTTATCACCGAAACCAGTCCAAGAAAAGAAATTGACGCAAACCGGCCTCGGGACCTCTAAAAAAGGACTCGTCGAAAAAAATGGGAGGGTCACTTCTCTAAACCTTCTAGGAAAGAATGATGCAGGAGTCATTACCGGATTGGGGCAAGCGACAAGAAGCAATTACGGAGAAACAATTTTGGACTACAAGGATAGGGTATAGTGGAGTTCCAGAGAGCATGGACCTATTTCAAAAATGGAAAAAGAAAATAGGGGAGGCGGGAGAATAGATGGAACCTTGACACTGGCCTGGTACTGACCTGAGTCAAAGGGACCCAGGAAGGGAAACTGATGGTCCCCTAAAAGGAAAAAGGTGCTAAAGTCCAAAAGGGAGGAAAATCAAGCAAGAAAATGGGAAGGGCGGGCATCGTAGGAGACGTGGGAGGGATAGAAAAATGGACAAGAGAACTTATTTCCTAAGTTCAGATAGGGGCCCCCACTGAGACAGATTTGTTAAGGGGGGGGAAGGAAGTGCAACAGGAAACATGAACAGCGGCAAGCCTGTCCGCCGGGAGCGGGCAACACACCGAATAAAGGGCGAACTCAGACTTGGAGGGAGGGAAAAAATTCAACGTCCTTTCCCTTACAGAAATACGACTCAAAGAAAGGGGGGAGGACGCGGAAGTCAGAGTACAAGGGGGGGAGTTCAACCCCGAGTACCGAGGGAGAGGGTCTCCGGCTTAGCTCCATCGGAGGGACCAGATCTAGGAAAAACGGATGGGAAAAAGGTTTGGGTTCAACAACAAGGTTGGAGGAAAGATAGATCAAACTCCAAAAACCGTGTAAAAAAAAAGAGACGACGAGGGGAAAAGGCGGCAGGAGACCCACCTCCCTGGGGGAACGAGGGCTTAGGGGGAAGAAAAAAGGGTTCAAATTACGCTAGGTCTATGGAAAAATGACGGAAGAAAAGAGCCACTGGACCAAGCAAAAGTGAAGGCCTTTCGAGCCCGAGCAGCGGAGACATCTGTTAAAAAAACGTCCAAAACAGATTCATTTCTCTCGAAGCGTCAAAACAAGGGGGGAGAGGGGGAAAGCCCAGGAAAAAGACGCATCGGAAGCAAAGACATATTCGCCATCAAGACAACATGGGGGTCACACAATCCCACTCCGAGGATAAGGACCAAAAAAAAAAAAAGGAAAGGAGCAGGATCGAAAAGCGGGGGATCGGACAGGTTAATCCGTCTCGTCGTCAGATACGGTAAATGGAACTTGGGAGAAGGGGGCGACATGGAACTTTCAGAAGAGGAAACTCCTACGCCATGAGGGGGGGAGGCGGTCCTCGGCAAAGGCCAGGGGAACCTAGCCCCGCGGAGAGTAGGGGGACCCCAGAAAAAAAAAGGGACTTCCCCTAACTGTCCCTTGGACAAATTAGAAAAAAGGCTCACCTGATGTACGAAAACCGAGGGTAAGATAGCCAAGGAACGTGCAAAAGAGGGGGGAGGAGGAGGATTTCTTAGCCCCGATGACCGTAGGGTGTGGAAAAGGAAGTTTCGAAAGCTGGGACTGGTGGCTGTAAAGGGGGGGTCCGCCATAACGCCATCAAAAGGCGTTCCTGATCTGTCCCCCACATGAAAACCCCGAACAGGCCACAGAAGAGAAGGCGAGAAAAGAGCAAAAAGGCGTAGTTGTCCCGTTTGGGACCTGAAGAAAAGACAAACCGCCGAACCTGATGGAGGCGGACCCCACACCCCTGCCCCATATGAAGGAGTTAAGTCCCATTCTACGGGGAGGAAAATCACTAGGAGGGAAGGGGAGTTGGAAGTGTATCGACGGGTTCGACCGAACCGACGGTGCATGTACACTTCGACTCGGTAGGAAGACCAAAAACTTGATACTGGACAATAAACAAGAGCAAAATTAAGTTTCGGCCGGTCAAGCTCTAGGCCGAGCGGGGACCAAAAGGGTACTAAATCTGGGGCAGGGGGAAGGGGAAAGCGGCAGGAAGAAGCAGCGAAAAACTCACTGATTAGTGCTGAAAAGAGAACGCTTTACTTCTGGCGGACGGGGGGAAGACCGCTGAGAGGGAATCTGGTCTCCAGGCCAGCGGAAATCGGGGAAAATAGCATAGGGGAAGTAATGAGTCACGGGGTTCTAAGGGTGGGGAGAATAAAAGAAAAAGCATCCGATGACAGAGGAGACACTGGAACTAATATAACCCTTGTCACCTGTCTAGAAGGGCTAAAAAGGAGCAAGGAAGATTGTCGGGTCGGGGAAATTCGTGAATAACCTTCATTAACAAAAACCAAGAAATTCTTGAGGAATGAAGGAAGAACGTACCCGCGGCGGTGGAGTAGAAAGTGGTAGATGAAGTTGGGGCGTTAAAGCAAAAAGAAGATAAGTGTCAGAAGGGAGGTGCGGACCCTCAGTTGTATCAGGGGGGGGGAACAAATCACATCGAACACTACCTTCGGAGAGGTATACAGAAGGGAGGGAGTAGGGAGGTCCTCCAGAGAATGACTAAGGAGGGTAGGCCGAAACTAGTCAAGGGGATCAGAGATTAACGTGGCAGACCAAAAACCAAGGTTGGGGGGAATAGACGAAACAACAACAAGGAAAAAAGGGGAGGGTAGAGATTCAGAAAACCGGGGTGGTCTTTGTCCAAGGGGATAAAGATAATCGGCAAAAAGGGGAAGGTTGAGGGGAGCACTAAGGAGGGATGGAGTAAAGAAGGGGGAGAGAACGCTGTTGAGAAAGGAAGCCAGCGAAAAGCCGTTGTCCGCATACCGGGGTGGGAACCGCGTGGACAGATCCATTCGGAAAGTAAGGGGGTGCTTAGGAAAGAAACACAGGGGGTAGACCTGGGAACCCAGTAGACGAAGCGGAGGTTGTACAAGCAGTTAAGAGAAAAAAAAAAAACATTTTACAAGGGGGTTTAGGGAGGAAAGGTGGGGGGGCGCAGACATAGAGGAAAAAGAAGCTCAACCTCCAGATCCCTTCCGGAAAAGTGGGAATTATAGCGGGAAATTGCTTCGAAAGAGGGGAGGAGTCCGAAAGGGGAGGAAGAGACGTTAGGAAGAGCGGTAAAATAACGTCTGCATAGGAACTTGGGAAAATGAGAAAGGACTCTCCAGAAGAGGCGACGTCGACAGACCGATAGAACTGGCTGGACAGCCTCTTTGAAAAAATAGTATTAGAAGAAGGGGAAGGGACGAGGGGGGGGAGAATAATCTTGAAGGAGATGCTTATCCTGAATCTGCTTAAGAGTGTGAGGGAGGGAACCATCGGATAGGACCCATATCCAGAAACGACGCAATGCTGGTTGTTGCCCTGGAAAGAACGTGAACTGGGGTCGGAGGGAGGGGGTGGAAGAAGTAGACGTTTATGTTCACACCCTCTCAGTGAAGAACCCCGCCAAGAGAAAAAAGAGACACAGCGAGGTGTGCCGGCCGATGGTTGCTTAAAAAGGCAAGCTGTTCAGGGTTAAGAGGACCTCACGAACTTAGGGTCGGGCTGGACACTCCTGAACAAGGAAAAAGACGCGGTAGAAAAGCAAGGGACCTCTGGGCCAAAAATCCAGTCCGGGGAAACCGCAAGGGGGGGGGAATCGGAACCAGAGGACCTTTCTTTTCCAGAAAGTGGGGACGGGGGGGAAAAAAAGGGGGGGGGAAATGGACGAAGGCAGGGTGAGCAGCACGGGGGGGATTCTGGGGATAGGGTTCCGGGTAGGGGAGGGAGAATACTCTCACATGGAAGCCAAGCATGGTGTCGGGAGGGGAAGGGCGAGAGGGGAAAAAGGGGTCACCGCCTGGTCCGGCAACGGCTAAATCTTCAAGGTGTCCGGACGTGAGAAGAGTATCGGAATCAAGATCAGGGGAGGAAACCGCTGGAGGGGGAGAAAGAAGTGCCGGGTGCCTGGAGGGGGGGGGAAATCTAAGGAATGGAGGGCCTGGGGGAGGGTTGGAGAGCACCGAGCGTTTAGTCCAGTGAGATGGCAAAGGAAAAAGAACCGGAGGAGGGAAGGGGTTGGGGGGGAACAGTTGACGCATTGCCAGCGGGGATGCTCTGACTGAAGGAAGAAGTACAAAACCAGTTGAAGGGGGACTATAATGGAAGGACTCCTGGAAAAGCAGAATCAAAGAAGGGGAAGAGAGAGGAGAAGGACGGTGAGGTGGGAGGAAAAATGGGGGGGCGGGGCCACGCAGCAAAGGAAAGGATGTCTCCCTTGGGGAAAGACTTCTGAGGGAAAAAAGAGTAAAATTCGATACTTTGTTTCTCAAAAAAGTATTATAAGAGTCCCAAGTTGGTAAAAAGAGAAGGAAGAAGGGAAATCAAAATAGAAGGAGAAGAAGGAAGGAGACACCTATGTTCAAAAAGAAGCAGGACCGTTCCTTCTACCCTCGATCTCTAAAGGAGAGACCGCGCCAGGAAGTTCACAGCCCATAGGACATTTCCTGAGAGCGGAAAAAAGCCGAGGGGAGGAGGGAGAAAAGGAGGACCAAAATGACCAAAGCGGAAGAGGCCTAAAGCAACCTTGAGGTCAAGTAAGTTTTCACGGCCGTGCAGGGCACCAGGCGGCTCAAAAGACTTAACAAATTTCTGACACCAGACATGGGAAGAATTCACAATCAAGTAAACTGGACCCTGAGAACAGGCGGGTATCTTTGGGAAAAAAGTAAACGGAAGCATATCTAGCAATTATGGAGGGGCCGAAGTCAGGGAAGGGATAATAACGTTGGGGGATTCAAAAAGGAAAACAAAACCTGGGGGGCGTGAAATCTTCGGATTCCGCAAGCCTTGGGAAGAAGAGAAACAGGGGAAAAGCATATGAGGTCGTCCTTTTAATGTTGGAAAGGAGAACCAAATAACCTTACATTCCAAGCAGGGAGGGGGTATCAAGGGAAGGAGAAAAAAGAAAACGATCAAGGAAGGGGTAAGGCGCTGGGTGGAGCACCCGTCAAGTGGCTACAGGATTAAGTTTGGAGATCTCACTTCTCAGAGGGGGCCGGGGGAAGAGGGGGGGGGGAGTGGGCATAAAAGGGAACTACGACAGGAGAATGCAACGACGGGATTGCCAGCGACGACTAATAGGAAGGCAGGGTTGGAGTGGGAGCGGAGGAGGTCACGGGGGAAAGTAGTCAGACAACGGGACAGCAAAGGGGGGCGTACGGAGGAGGGACGGGGCAACGATACCGGGGGAACAGCTCGAGAAAAGGGGGAGGAGTTAAGAACAGAGCGGGGGATAAACAGGAATTGAGAAAAAAGCACGGGGAGGGGGACAGTAGGGGAGGGGTCAGCGGGATGGCTAGGCAGCGCAGAAAACCGGGTGAGCCAGGCCGCGCGCTCCCCAGGAGAGAAGGCAAGAGAGAAACCGTCTAAGAGGGAGTCTGGGGGAACCAGGGAGGGCCCCAAGTTGGCCGTGCGGCTTTTAAACTTCACCGTGTCAAGTACACATGGACATATTGGGAAAAAGATAAAGAGGGAAAAAAAGGAAGATAAGAACCTCCAAAAAAGAAGGAAGAGGTCAGAAAGGATATTGCATGAGTACTTTTGACGGCCCTGGCCTCTCGCTGAAACTGTCGGCACAAAAAATAGGAAAAAAAGGAAGATGGGAGCACACCAAACCGGGGAACTTGAAACAAGACCACGGGGGGGAAAAAACACTGTATTGGCCTAAGCTCAGAGTAAAGAGGGAGAGGGGTAAAAGGAAGGAATAGTATAAGGGATGGCCTCGGATATCTAGTTGGGGATGAAGAAACCCTGGTCTTATGGGAGCACATAGGCCTGGGGCGAGAAAGGAAGGAAGCTGATGAGAAAGACATCTTGAAGAGAAAAATAGGCTGAGATCCACGGACGGCTGCCACCTGGGGGGAAACTTAACTCCAGGACATGGAAAAAGGGGGGTCAGTGGGGAGAAGGGGGAAAGAGGAGGTTTTAACTTCCACACCATCGTCTGAAATGGAAAAAAGAAGCTCCATGAAGAGGAAGTGGTTCAAGCCCCTGACCGCGTTTCAGATTTTAAAAGGTAAGGAGAAGGGGGGGGGGAGACAGATCAAAAAAAAAGGGGAGAGGGAGGGGAAAAGAACTCGGGGATTTCGGGCACACTATTTAGCTGGGAAAAACAAACTAAAAACTCCACCGGGAAACGTAAGAAAGAACAGGAAAAAAAGTTCGCAAAAACGCCTGGGGGGATTGGACCAGACCTAGCACAGGAAAGAGGGGATCGAGGGGGGAAACCAAAGGAAAAAATGCAAAAGGGTGGGCCGGGTCATATACTTCAACAAAAAAATATTAGGGGGGGGAGGGAAGGCCCCTACAAAGTGGTTGGATCAGGGTTAAAAAGGGAGAAAGAGAGGAAGGGAAACTTCGAAACGAAGGGGGGGGTGAGGATACGCTTTGGCTCGCGCGACTAATAAAACTGGGACGGAATCGCGTGCGGGGGAGAAGGTGCCAGGGGGAGGAAAAGGGAGCTCCAACCTCTAGCTAGCGTTATCGTCCTTTGAGGGGAAAAAGGAAAAAAGCTTCAACGAAAAGCCTCCTAACGGGAGTGGAAGGGGGGAAGTCCTTAAAGGGGCAAAAGGAGGGAAAGGAAAGAAGTTCGGGGGGGGGAGGGGGAGTAATTGAGAGTATTGAATCTGATCAAAAGATCAATAGGGGGAAAAAATTCGTCAAAAAATCTAGAAAAAAGTCCTATTCATACCGAAGAGATTCAGAGGTATACCAGGAGGAGGAGGCCGACATACGCGCGCTGTCAGGATGGGCTAAGGGAGAAGAACACTATGCCAGCAGTTCAGGGAGAAACAAGGGAGGCAGGGCGTTTCAGATAAAGGAAAAGAAACGGGGAACGAAAGAAGAGGAGGGAGGGGGAAGAGACCAAAGCGATAAGAAAACTAGGTCTTTTATTCCGCCTCCCTTTTTAAGAGGGGAGGAGGGGAAACGAAGACCGAAGGGGGGGAAAGAAACACATTTCTAGGATTACTCCAAGATGGAGGATTTCTCCCGCCCGAGCATAATAGGAAAGAAAGAAAGGAAACGACGACCCTTGGTATCGTGTAGAAGTCCTGATTCATGTTGGAATGACTAGAGGGGAAGGGGGGGAAAACCAGAAAGTTCCGAAAACGCCGCTCTCAAAATGCTAAAAAAGTTCAAAAAAAGTTTTCCCAACTGGGAAAATGTTACAAAAAGAGGGAACGGGGGGGAAAACACAAAGAAAGGGGGACCCGGCAAAGAAAAGCTTAGATTAAACAACCGGAGGGGCACAAAGAATGATCCTGTAACAGCTCCACCGACGCAAAGGGAGAGCAGGATAGAAAAAAAAGGAAGAGGGGGCATGGTCAAGGAGGAGGGAAACCGATCTTAGGGGAGAAGTGACACCTCAAATCCAGGGGAGAAAGCCGCGACCAAAGAAGCTAGAAGTATTTGTCTATAGGAAGGTTGGGGCATGGGAAAGAGGGTAAAGGAGAAAAAGTACTTCCATAGACAGCAAAAAGGGCGTAGTAATCTGCGATCGTTGGAAAGAAGGACCTTGCCATGCGACATGTACACCTCTCCTTAGGACTAGAAGGGAAAAGGGCCCGGGTGATCCAAAAAGGAGCCGCGCAGTAAGGGGGGGGGGCGACGGGCATCTATAACCGTGGACGGGGGGGCACACGAAGACATAGAGAGGAAGGAATCAGGGGGGAAGGGGGAAAGATGGACCCTAAAGGGGGGGAAAAAGAGCTTCTGTGTGAAGTGCCTGTTCAGTAATCATAGGCAGTTTAACGGCTGGTTTACATGGTCTACGCTGAGGGAAGGCGATACTTGAAAAAAAGAAGAGGGGGTGGGAAGGTCCCTGGAAAAGGACGGACCGCTCTAGGCTTCCACCTTTGGCCTCAAGGGAAAAAGACATTAGATCCGGACCTGAACGTATCTGGGATTGCGATCTGAGGGGGGAGAGGATAGAGTTCAACAACAAAAGGGAAGGGGGAAAAAAAGATTAGAATCCGTTGTACCAGGAACGAGATTATAGGAAAAGCGTCAAGTACAAAAGAAAAAAATACCTTGAAGAGGAGAGGAAAATAAAGAAGAGGGAGCGAATAGAAAAAAGGGAATACAGGTCTGGGAAGGAGTGCCCGGAACCCAAAGGGAGAGCGACCGGCCCGGCACTTCGCTATTCCCGGAGTCAAGCCCCTCGTCGATCCGAGATGGACATGAAGGGAAAAACAATGTGGGAATAGGGGAAGAACCCAAGTAAACCGACGAGGCCGCGTGTACTAGCTCAACCATAGGGAAAAGACCGTGGCCCGGTGGAGGAGAAAACAAAAAAATGAGTTCCATTCCTAGAGGAACAGGCCCTGCCAAGAGGATCAGACGAAACTGTTATCTGAACAACTGGGGAGATATCGGGTTATGCGGGGCAGGGGGGACCTGGAAAGAAGGGACAGGGGACAAAAAAAACAGGGGGGGGGGAACTTGCGCCACGCCAGACTACAACGAACTTATTCTAAAAACCTTCTGGGTCAAAATTCCCACGACTCAAGGAGAGCAGGGAGAAAAGGGTTTGACTGGTGGCCTGACCTGGGGGAAAACGCATCCTGCCGTCATTATCAGGAAAAAAAGGAAGAAGTCTGGGGGAGTCCGGAAGGGGGGAGCGGCCACGAGAGGCCGATGGGGACGTGGGTCGAAGGAAGCCGGGGGGAGTCGAATAACTTGGGGCTTCTGGGAGGACAACTATCAGGGAAGAGGGGGGGAGGGGAACCATCCCCGGTAGGAAGAATCTGAGTAAAAAACCACGATTTAAAAGGAAAACTCCACTTTGGGTGCACCACCACAAGCATCCGAGCGCAAGAGGAACTAGGTGTGACAACGGCTACTGCCAATTACCGCAAAAACGCGGGGTAAGCTTTGAGGGACGGGAGGGGGGTCAGGAGAAAACAATGGGCAAAAAACGGGTTCGGGAACATGTACCCAAAATGAGAAAGGAGGGGGGGGGGGAGGGGGGGACAAGAAAAATCACCCGGTAAATCCCTGGAAGCAATATCACCAAAAACTTCCACTCGGGGAAAAAGAATCACTGGGGGGGGGGGGGGGGGGGAGCCAATGTACCTATAGAGCAATGCAAGACTCATCAAAGGCCCCCACAGGGAAAGTGCATCCGAATAAGGGGGGAAAGCAGCTCGAAAGGGAAAGAAGGCGGGGATGGACGAGGGGAGAGGCCAGCACTGGGGAGTGCTCGTCCCCTTCTTGGCCCAAATCAATTAACGAGGATGAAATGGAAAGGATGATAGAGGGAGTCCAGAACGAAGAAAAAAAAAGAGAGGTAGGGCCAACGAAGAGGGAAAAGCGTCAATCACTGAATAACCCTGGACGGAGATACTGGCCCGAACTTCGTTTTCCAGGTTTTGGGGGGGAGAGATGAGAGGGGCTTTGGTGAATGAAAAAAAGGGGACTGGGGGGGGACAACCCTTAACTAAAGAAACGGATGATCACCGAAGGTCCCTCGACAGTACGTCTGTAAAAAGTTTCTAGAGAAGGG
>Ga0179593_1287595_pt1 | contig 10368 bp, 9 predicted proteins | sample CZODoug2_1_08_16_FD_185931 | JGI IMG/M metagenome (GOLD analysis project Ga0179593, IMG submission 185931) | Vadose zone soil fungal communities from Angelo Coast Range Reserve, California, USA - CZODoug2_1_08_16fungal (PacBio error correction) | ecosystem: Environmental > Terrestrial > Soil >...
CGTCTCACAGAGAGAATGTATGCACATTATGAGGAACGATGAACGAGTAAGGTGAATGCCATAACTGTGGGGTTGCCGAGTTCGCTGCCTTACCCCTGAACACTCGGTACTCAATTATAAAAGGATAGGGACAAAAAGAAACTGTGTGAGCCGGAAAAAAGGGAACGCGGGCGTGATATAAGCCACGACTATGGGTGCAACTGACAACGGAAGAAATCAAGAAATAGTAATCTCAAGGGGGCAGTTCACACCTGAGCTGGAAGACCTCACAGCCCAGTGAAATGTCAAAACAAGGAGGGGTGACAAAACGGAAAACGTCAGCAGGTCAACCCGAAGTACAACGTGAAACTGATCGTGATAGGCTGAGAAGAAACGAGGGGGGGACAAAAAACAGCGAAAAATGGCTCGAAAGTCAGCCAATGTCACAACCGTGAAGACGAAAGGCGCGTAAATACGGGCACAGACGGAAGGTTAGTGGGAAGGCAGCGGTCAAAAAAAATCGCCAGGAACCCTTTTAGGCGCTCGGAAGGTCGAACTAGATCAGAGGTAGGCCTAAAAGGGTGCTCTTAGTGCCTCGCAACCCGTTATAGACCCTTTTTGGTCAGGAAACTACGAAGCAAAGGCGAACGCATACTTCTCATGACGTTACACAGATGTTAAGAAGCGTCCGGAGTACGCGAAATCCAATCTAAGGGATCTTAGCATGACGTTAAACGTTAGTCCATGGCGAGAATAAGAGGCTTACGCACCTGACTTTCGCTTACGAAGAAGCTTGCAGCGCCGTCGCGGGAACACTTACCTTTACCGCGAAGCCCGTCGAAGACTAAAGAGGAGGTCCTTTGGTAGTCAATTCGAGAAATTAGCCGAGGCGGGTCGACCAGAACTAGGCCAGTACTAAATAGTAGTGACAAAAGACAGTAGCTCAACTCACGGAAGAGTCGACAAAGGAAGGTAATTGTACTCAGCGGCCGAGCAAGCGAATAGAGCAAAAGAAGGAAGCGAGGCTAAGGCGCGTTTTTCAAAATAGTGTGTCTCAAGGAAAGCTAACCTTCGGACCGGCAGGAAGAACAGCTCCAGACGGCACAAAAAATGGTCGCCGCCAGGACGTTGTGGTGAGAACGACTGAATGCTAGGGGCAAGTTGCAAAGTTGAAAATTGTGAGCACCGGTCGGAATATCAAAAATCGGGAGAGAGAAGCCCATCTGAGGGCAAAAATCTCTAAATCTTGTGGCTTGAGCTCGGGAGGCCTCCGCGAACTAGGAACATCCACGGCCGGGGCGAAGCACAAGTCCTGGCAAGGCAAGCATGGGGGGAAATGAAAAGAGCTCTTAACGATGCAGCCGCTAGTGCAGTCCTTCCTCAATCTCGAGGAAAAAAAAAGGGATGGAGGAAAAATCAGGATAGACCTGAAAAGCGAAGCGCGCACATAGAGGTTGCCTCAGGACATTCCCGGGGAAAGAAGGCCGCAATTCTTCGTTTTAGGATGGAGAGGAGGACTAGAAAAGCTAAAGGCAGAATGTAGACTAGCTTAATCAAAGCTTTCTCATATCTGAGGAAAAAGCTGCGAGTGCGAGGAGATAGGATTTGGGGGTGGACATGGAAAGGAGGGGCAAACCGTCAAGGGAGGGATAATCGTGGGATGCTAGATAGGAGAGGTCTCAAACTCGACAAGACCGACGGTCAGAGTTTAAACGGGGAAAAAATAAGGCGTGAAACGCATGCTCCGGGAGAATGAGGTTTATCAGGAATCTTGCCCCGCCGCCGGCAGGAAAAAAACTTATCCGAAATTGGTCATATGGGGTCTCGAATGTTCCTAGCTCTCCGTAAAAGGAGAAAAGTCAGAGAGGGATATGCGGAGAAAATCGGAGAATGACGGACAAAACACGTGCTCGGTGGAGGCTCGGGAGAGAAAGTTTGGAGATTTTCAGACGTGCACCTCAGGCTCGAAAAAACGGGAAAAAGAGTAAAAACAAGGAACTGCGGATTGAAATCTTCGAAAGGTCAGACGCAGGGGGGGGGGAAGATCGGCATACGTGGACTTCTTCGCTTTGACGCTACGCACCACTCGGAAGGTGGATGGGTGAGAGACTACACTGAGAAACGGAAACCGGCGGGCCTTCAACCAAAGTCGGAGGCGCCAGCCAGGGAACAGGATTAGCCAAACTCGTTATTAAGGGGACAAGGCGACCTGGCACGGGGCGACCGAGCACGTAAACTTCTGGACAGGGGTTCGGGAACAAAAAGGCCGCCTAAAACGATGGCTGACTTCGGGGGGCCGGGGCAGACTTTAAATCCAAGAGTGAAGCGAGCGCTGGGTGTGTGCACTACATGAACAAATGGGTGGTCGCGGAGAAGGGGAGGTAGGTGTCAGTGTGGATACTACGTCAAAGAGTGGGGTTACCTCGGGAAAGAGCAAAGGCGCGGAAAATCTTCCGAGGGTCGGTATCCCTCCCTATCGGGTCCACAGCCGCCGTGCGATCTCCGGGGGAGGGCCCCCCGCGTGGTTGCCCAATAGCACAATGAAGTCATCACCAAAACCGCGGCAGCATCGAACAGAGCGGAAGCATTGGAACAGAGTCAGAGTGCAAAAAGCAAGAATGGAAGCAGAACAAAAAAAAAGTCGTGCCAGCCATTGCCCTCACCCAATAGCAAGTGTTTCTGAGACCAGCCAGTCGCTCGGTGCGCCGAAAAACCAACCAAAACCGCTCTTCAATGGGCGAGGAGAGCATACAAGTGAGATCGAAATAGGGGTGGGGCAAGCTTTTAACAACCTGCTGGGTTCTGTGTGTTGTTCATGGGGCTTAGGATCCGTACGGGGTCGGAAGGGGGGTGAAAATGTTAAGTCTTCGTTGCCATCTAAAAATGGAGATCGAACGCGCAAAACGGTTCGCCGTCACCACAAAAGGTCCTGACTGCGCCCGTATGTTCTACGCAAGTGGGGATGGCTTAAAAATGCGGAGATGAGTGAAGTAAGGGGGTCGAGCGGGCCTCTGTGGCGTGTCGGAAGCGGGGAAAGGTCTGGATGGTTTTGTGTAACGCTCTCGTCTGGGAGTACCTGGTTCCAAATCGGACAAAAATGCTGGAATCGTTGGGGGGGGGACTTGGGGCGTTTACCGCTTTCAGTCAACGGACGCGGACAAGAAGGGGAAGAAGGTCCATGGGCCAGATCGAGGAGGGGCGGGGGGATGTCAGAGGTTGCCGGAAAAAAAAAGGGGAAGGGGGAGGAGGGGAATCCTAGCAAGAGAGGAGTCTTGTCAGCTCTTTCTCGCAAGGATGCCAGACGCCACAGATGTGAAATGGGGGTAGATGAGACCAGGCTCTCTCAGGGGGAGGAGCGGGGAAAGCTAGTCGAAGGTCAAAGGACGGGTCGATCATACTTACGCTCAGAAACTAAAGGGGGTTGTGAAAAAGCATCTCGTCAAAACGAGACAGGAGGCAACACCATCGCGCGATTACACTCCCGGGGGGATAGAGCAGGCAGGGAGGAAAGTTGACTCCGGCGAGGAGGGGGACGGGGTCTGCTGAGGGGAGGTAGGCTTGGAATTTCCAAAAGTAATGGAAACCTTTTGGTGAAGGAGAAGGACAAAACTCAAAATCCTAAAAAAGAAAGCCAGAGAAAGGGGGGGTGGGCTCGGCCTTGCCGAAAAGTACAAATGAAGAAGGTGGACGATGGGTGCGCGCGGCGCGAAAACGGAAAAATGCCAAGGACTGATGATTAGGCCATCCGCCCCGGTAGTAAACTGAAGAGTAGAGAGCCCAATAGTCCATGAAAGCGCGGTAGAAACGCCAGCGCGGCGAAGGAGTTTTTTCGATGCAATCTCATGAGGGCAATTGCATCTGGGGTACAATGAACAGGTGACGATTCTAAGTATAAAACATTCAACTTGTGAATTGCAGAATATTTGGGTGCTAGCAGCTGACCGGAGACTTGAATCAAGATCTAAAAGGCTTAAAGAATATATCAGTGAAATCTTGGGGTGCTAGAAAAACCCATCCAATTCGGACTTCGGAAAGGACTTGCCTTGTGGACTAGCATCTCTCGCGCGAGAGGGAACGAGGCAAAGACCTCCTGATCGGTTGCCCCCAACGGCTTGGGTGATCAAGGGGGGCTCTGGAAGGAGGCCGAAAAGAAGTGTTAAGACAGCATAAGAAGAGACTAAGACATAAGTGCATAATGATCTATGTCTAGGCAATCATCTATAAAGATGGCTTTCAGAAGGGGTACTTAGACAGGAGCTAATCAAATAAGTTCCAACAGGCTAGAAGGAGTTTCGCAACGGGCCAGTCAAGACCAATTGGACGAAAGTGCAAACTTAGGTAGTGTGGGTTTTGCGCAGGGAAGGATCGGAAAAACGTTGGGAAAAAAGGGGACAGCTAAAAAAATCCAGCGCCCCACGCCCGAAAAAATAACAAGGCGCCACCACTGTCCAACAAAGGATCAAAAGGACAATAGATTAACGAGGCGGCTGGGGGGGTTGGCCTAAAGCTCGTTACGGATGGATTGGAAATCCGCGGATCGTCAAGGAATCCTGATAGCAGGCTACCATGACCATCAGAACCGAGAGGTAAAAAAAGAACTTCTACCAAACCTTTAATCGCGCCCTCTTTGCTACACAGAGAGCGCGATTGAAGAACAAGGGGGCCGAGACAGCTCCGGCGTCAAAGGGGGCCTGCGGATCAAAGATGAGACGGTTCGGAAAAAAGGACGGCAACCCGGGGGAAGATACATCATACGATTCTGGTAAATAGTGCTAGCGAAAAAATGTTCTTAGACGGGAAACCCCAGCGAAACAGACAAAAGCCCACAAAAGGAAGAGGGCCGCTACGGGCGCAAACCGCGTAAAGGGCGGGAAAAACAATCTCCCAATCCGACTAAACGAACGAGGGAACGAAAAAGCATCTAGGCTTCAAACCACCAAGAAGCCATCAGAAACTAGCAAGGAACCAGACCTGCAACAGGGTCTGCTGACAAAATGATGAAGGACTAGGGAAAGGGAAGCAAAAAAACAAAGGGTTACAAATCGCACGCCTGGTCCTCGCAATGGGCACCGAACGCACGAACGACCGGAACATAACAAAAGAAATCAAAAAAGCACCCGGACCGACAGCAGGGGATTGGGTGGTGCACAAGTGCCCAGATATCCGGAAAAAACCTAGAGAGCTCAAAAGACAGGGTCAAAAACTAAAAAGCCTCCGGTGGCCTGTCGAGAAAGAAGGGCCTGGTCTCAAAAAAGGCTGCAAGGGGTCAAAAAGAAAAATTTAGTTTCCCCAGTCGACAGGGAGGACATCGGGGGGAGGTGGTCCGCGCGGGGATGAGCCGCAAAGTCCAGTTCACGAAGAAGGTAAAGAAGGATGTGGGGAGAAACCTGGTTCAAACTGGATCGAAAGCGCACTGGGGGGGGGGCTGCGTAATGGAGCTTTCTGCAACGTAAATTAGGGGACGGAAAGGCGGTAGAAACAAGAGAGCCAAAATTCTACTAGACACCTATCAAGACGAGGAAACTCGAATAGCTAACCTTCAGTCGGGGGAAATGGCAATGGAAAACCACCAAAAAAACATCGACCTCCGGAGTAGCGAGGGAGTCGTAGACCAAAAGTCATGCACTGCCGGGAAGAAAAAGGAAACCTTGGGAGGGAAAAATTGGGGGTAAAAAAAGGATGCGGAAATGCTTGCACGGACAGTGAGTGAAAAGGAAAGAGTCTCCTTAGGAAAAACGGGGAATCAGCTATGGCGAAGAGGGGGGAAAAGCAGATCTTGCATGAGAGCGAAGCAAAGACAAATAGGGGAATTCCATAGGCCGTGTGAGTAAAAGGAGAGCGCGTAGTCCCGAAAAATCCCATAACGTGGTGGGGGGGGAGATCGGGAAGAAGGAAACGGGCAAAAGGGGGCAATAACTGAACGTAAGGAAGGGGCAGCCGCACACGCCGGTCACAGGGGGAGTCAGGCTAAATTTCCACCGTCGCGGGGGGCAAACAGACATCGGACAAATCAAGGCGCGAACAAAGCAAGGGGGGGGGTCGGTAAATCCGCGTGCCCGAGGCGGAGAGAACATACCTCGGGCCAAAGAAGGCGATAGTCCTGAAGGATCTCGAGAAAGGCACGACAAGAAGAGGGGACTGACAAAGGATAGGATTTGGGGGGTTTCCGCCTAACGTCTCCAAAGAGAAGCGGGAAGCAAAAGAAGGGAGCTCAGGCGTTCATCGCAAAAAAAGGCTTGGTGGAGAAGGAAGACGTAGGGGAGGGGGTGGAAGGGGACCTGCGCGAACTCGTTCAACCTGGATTACTAACGAAAGACGTTGGGGAGGAAACGACGGGAGTCGTGTTTGTCGCACGGTGCAAGGGGAAGAGAGAAAAAAAAAAGTGCAAGGGGAAGGAGGGGTCTTACGCCAACAAATGACAGATTAATTCCTGTTGGCCTTGACTCAGTAATCGCTAAGCTAGCCGCCTAGCGAGGCAAGTGAGGTCTCGCAGCGAGGGAAGGAAACATAAGGTCTAACTAAGGGGAAACCATTTCAGAAGGAAACCAACAAACAGAGGATGAAAAGAATGGGACTGAGGGGAAAAGCTACACAGCGGGGGGAAACGAAAAATAGTCCCTCCAGGGCATCACCGAGAAAAGCAGTTGGGCAGGCGCGTCTCAGGCCCCACCTTCGAGGCGCGGAGGCCTAATAAAGAGCGAAGGGGGACAAGAAAAAGGTCCTCGAAGGAGCAAGACAAGGGCAGATCGGGAAGAAAAGTGGCCTAGGAAAAGGGCAAAAGGGGACCCAAAATGAAAAGATCAACTCGTTTCCAACGAATGCGGGCCAGGGGAAAGAGGGGGACGCAAGGAGCCTTCTTCATTGCAAAGAAGAAGGTTTCTGGAGCGGGAAATGACGACGTCTTGGGGTTCCCGAAACAAGCCGGGGAAGGAGGAACGATGCAAGGAAAGCGGATTTTTGCTCAGCGACTGGCGCCGGAAGAGGGGAGGGCAAAAAGGGGGAAGGACATTTGTCAGCGTGACAGTCGAGCGCGGTAACGCGACCGGAAAGAATAGCGATGACGAGGAAAGCTGGAGATCCGCAGAAAATCCGAGACGTACCACTAAAGACCCGGAGGATGCCAACAGTGCGACGGGGACGATTTCCCAGTCCGTGAAAAAGAGGAAAGGATCCGGAAAGCGTCAGGAGCACCTGGCAACGGGTCGGCTGAGGGGGACATAGGGAAAGAAAGGAAGACGACATGGCCAGGGTAAACATCGCGAGCAACCAGCGGCTGGGGGATTTTCGCGGAACTAAAGACATCAGGGAAGAACCGTCCACCGGAGGACTTACCAGAGACAGGGGGAGGCGCCATACGTTTGAAGAGCGTGGAAGGGAGTCTCACTGCGGTTCATGGGCGAAAGACACCAGGGCAGACCTTCTTCGAGAATCAGCCCTGGGAAACGTGGTGTGGGGAGAAACCATTCTTCAGCCGGAGAGGGGAAGGACGGGGCTGATCTGTAGATGTGGTTCGCCTCCTAGCAGAACCAGGGGATAAGGAGAGCAAGAATGCTGTTTTTTTACAATCGGGGTGCCGGGTGATCAGTGGCCAGAAGGGTTCTAGGGTTCTCAAACTCAACGCGGGTGGCGCGCAGAGATCGACGAACGAAAAAAATTCCTGGGGGAACGATTGCAAGTCCAGACCAGCGGGCACAGGGAAAGCAGGAGGGAGGGGGGTCAACCCTCTGGGGGTTCAACTTACACCGCCGCCACATCATCGACATCAGGGGCTTGAATTTGCGTCAGGAGGGCTTTCAAAAAGGGCACGATGGCAGAAAGGACTAAGGGGACTGACATTCCCTCGCCAGAGCTGAACATGGAAAAAGTTTGGTCGACCCCATGAGACTCGTGAGACGAAAAAGAAAAAACATCCAGATGCAAGCAGCTCTTTGTGCAGCAGGGATCTGAAGTCGCAAGAGTGGAAAAAAAAAACAGTCTTTTCGTGTCAGTGGGCCGTGATCTCAGAGTTCTTATCTGGGAGCGGGGGAGTTTGAAGCCTGGGGTACCCTGGCGAGGACAGTGAGTCAGCTCAGCGGAAATGAGACGATACGAAAAGGAGCAGTTCATAAAGGGGAGGGGGTCAAAAGACGTAGTGGGCTAGCAGACGAGATTCGGGTAGGATTGGGTGGACGTGGAAGCGCGCTCTCCGTTGGGCGCCGGAGGTGGTCTTACGGACTGGCTGAATGTCTGGAGGAAGCGCCTTTGATAACCCAGGTGACCGCGCAGTGTTGTAGTCTGGGGAAGTTCTGCAGAGGGAAGACGGTAGACTGGATTAGTGGGAGGTTTGCTTGTCTGATTTTCGACTGGGGAGGAGATCCGGACTCGAACGCAAGGTCATGAACAGATCGGGGCTTTTCGATGTACCGAGTGCCAGAAGAACCAGGTCTCAAGAGTTATTTGCAGCCGAGCCGAGGACAAAAAAAGCCGGAAGGGGGGTCATAGAGTGGCTTTTTCTGACTTGGCCAGAAAAAGAAGTGCGCGCCGGTGGAGCCCTCTGGGGCCAGAGATGACATTAACGTAGACGCAGGGCTGTCTCGAACCCGGGGGAAAGTTAACTTAAGTGCCTCTGGGGGGACTGGCTATTGCCTAGGAAATTCCTCCTACATATCGTCTTTGAAAAATACATCTCGGCCACTAGCGGTCGCCCACCAGCTCCGACGAGGCTCTTACAACTCCTAAGATGGAATAGGCAGAGTGCAAATGGGGTCTTATCCTTTGGGGTGGAATCTTCTCCCGTCATTTTGGGGGCTTGCGTCTGGGGGCGGGAGTGGGCTATGCGTGGACGACCTTCTTTCGGGAATTGGTGGCCGGGTCCCCCAGGGAAAACCATTTATAGTCCGGCCGGACAGAATCGGAGTCTGCCAAAAGAAGAGTCTCAAGAATCCCTGTCACCCAATGGGGGGCTTTGCAGTTTCCAGGAAAAAAAAAAAAGCAGGAGAGGGGAAGGTTTACACAAAGATATTTGGCGGGGCGCAAAAGGCTCCTAAAAGAAGCGGAACCCTATTTCTAAGATTTCGTCCGACGGAAGGAAGCGGAGGGGGGAAGAGAGGGGCCGAGAGCATTCTCCAGAGATCTACATGGAGAACGATAGAACTTCCATCGCTGAAGGAAAAGAGCGGGTTAAAAAAAGAAAGCTTGATTGAAATTGCATCGGGGCCTTCCGTTACATGAAAAAGTACTTTGTCCTCCTTGGATAACGGGACCTTGGCAATTCACACATCATCCAAAGACTAATTGGGGGAGCATGCAGAAAACCCCTGACGTTCAAAAGGAAGCAAGAAAACACAACAACTTCGGCTGAAAAGATATCGAATTCCTGCAAGCTTGGTGTTCTCTACAAAAATACGGGGAGGGCTGGGGGCGAGTGAAGGGGGAAGACTCGCGATCGGTCCGAAGAAGAGAGGGCGTGGGGGAAGGTGGAAATGGCACTGCTTGCCGCCAAACTCGTAGAAAAGGCTCCGACATTTGTCGGGGAGCGGGAGAGCACTCGCACGCTATGGCGGCCTGACCATCAGCGCTCGTCCCCGAGAAGAGCAGAACGGCATGGAAAAGTAAGAAAAGAGAATCAAAAGTCCTCCTGAAGTGAGGGAAGGAAGCGAGAAAGGAAAACTTAAACCAACCCATTCGGGAGCTGACGGTGGCGGCACGGCACCATACCAATTTTTCTAATCGTGGGAGAGAAAATGAGGTGTTTGGAGGTTCGCGGGACCGTGGTCGGAAACTGGTCCACTGGAAAGACATGGAATCTAAACTCGCCCTAAACCCGCACTCAAGGAAAACCCTTGTCCTCCCCAAAAGTCATGAAGAAATTGGGCAGGAGAATCTTCGGCGGGAATCTCCGTCTAGGGGTGGAGAAGAACGTTTTTCTATATTTTGCAAAGAAGGAGGAGAGTGAAGACAGGAGGGGGAACCGTCAATTACGGACTCGTTAGAAGAACGCATCTGCAGACTACTCCCCCCCAAACAGGAGAAAGCGATTGGGCAATCTCCCGTCGGGGAATAGAGGGTATTTCATAATTAATCGATATAAAGATAAATTGTTCGGTAAGGAAACCGTGATCCTGTCAGTATGGGCCATCAGGGGACAACGAAAAAGAACGAAATCTGGGCCCTTACATTGCGGAAAGGAGAAGGGCTTATAAAGCAGCCATAAAACCAACCAAAAGCCAGATCGAAAACGGCGCAACAAAATGAAACAGTCACCCAGGAAAGACGTCCAAAAAAGAAAGAGAAAAAAAAGGCGGCACCTCAACTCTCAAACGCAAACACAGAGAAATCTCTACTACGAAAGCACAAAGCGTAATCCGGAGCACGGCCGAGGTAAATGGCGGGTCGAATAGCTGGAAGAAG
>Ga0179593_1370064_pt1 | contig 10368 bp, 9 predicted proteins | sample CZODoug2_1_08_16_FD_185931 | JGI IMG/M metagenome (GOLD analysis project Ga0179593, IMG submission 185931) | Vadose zone soil fungal communities from Angelo Coast Range Reserve, California, USA - CZODoug2_1_08_16fungal (PacBio error correction) | ecosystem: Environmental > Terrestrial > Soil >...
ACGTCGCGGGAAACACGGCGGACCACCCAAGGGGCTCGAGAAAATAAGGGAATAAAAACATGACTTCCCATAAAAGAGCTATATAATCTCCTAAAAGAAACAACTACAAGTGAGGGAAGATCGAAGACCAGTTTAAGGGTGGTAAGACCAAATCAAAGCGTAAAGAAGGGAAAGGCCAGCTCACTGGAAGAAGGCTACTAAAATAACGAATAGTTAGTGGAAAATTGGGGTGGGGGGGGGGGGGGGTTGGGGAGAGTGAGTTGGGTGGTGGGGAAAGTTTCGGGACAACTCTCGGACAGAGGGATATTTTTGACGATTAAAACAGATTGCAAGAAAAAAATGGTCCCATAATGGACTTCAAGTGGGGCTGGTTGGGCTTCAAAGAAAAGGTGGAGTTCCCACTGCAAATTCTGGGCTCCCGAAAAAAGGTCATGTTTAAGGACAAAGGTGCTAAAAGGAGCTACGGGGATCCTGAGCATCGGGAAAATTGGGGGGGTGGGAAACAAGAGGATGCTGAGACGAACTGAAAAAAGTACCCACGAGTGAGGGGGGAGGGGTGAGGCGAGTGGCAAAGGGGTCGAAGAGGGGGAAAGGGAGGTGTAGCCCTGTCTGTTCGGTGAAAAAGGAGGAATAAAAAGGAACAGGAGGAGTCCATCGAGAGCCAGGGAAAAAGAAAGTGACGGGTGGAACCCAGAGAGAGGGACATTTCAAATAGGACTGGGAGGTGAACAATGATGGAGTCGTCGAGATCAAAGGGAAAGACGGTGAAAAAGTCTGCCGGAACAGGGAAACTGTAAAGGGGGGGAAAGGGGAGAACTAAAAGGGTGAACCTTCACAGTCTATGACGGAGGGGTGGGTCTAGAAAACTCAATTGTTCGGAAATTCCAAAGATCACGGGGAGAACCAAACCGTTGGGCATTATAAAAAAGAACAAAAAAAAAACCAGACTAGGAGAGATCATAAAAAAAGGACCAAAAAAAATTTGGTAAGGAAGGGGAAAAAAAGAAGGTACTGCGGAAAAAAGGCTGCGGGTGCAGGAAGAAACAACTAAGGTCTCCTTGGTAAGTTTAAAAGGAGGCTACCCCACAAAAAAAGTTCGGACTTCATAAGATTCCATCACGTCCTTATTCATTTCGAAAGTCAGGTAACAAGGAAATGGGGGGGCAATTTGAGAGCAAAAAAGCACCATCGACTTCCCGTGTTTACCAGAGATGTGGCAGAAGAAAACGGCAAGACCACGACCATGTTGGGAACGCGGCTCAACAAACTTCATTGGGGGGGTAAGAGAAGGATTCGGAAGAGGGCCTCCCAATGAACCAAGTCGGTCTGGCCTCATACATGACTTTACTGGGTATTCTGAAAATCGTGATACCTGGCAACAGGAATACTTAGAGAAGACTTCACCATCAGATCAAAGAAAGAGGAAGAGGGAATGGTGAAAGCAGGGCGGGGGGGCTGACTGTTGGACCTGGCGAAGTGGGCTGGGCACCGTCTAGGAAAAGATGGAAAATGGTACATAAGTCAAAAAAAAAAGCGCATTCTCGAAGCTCAGCGTTCAAACCCAAACACAATGAGAAAGTAACACTGGGAAATATAATTCAATGATGGGAGGGCGCGCGCACAGGAGAAATTGGGTCGGAGGTATTAAGGGGGGGGGAAACTGGCCCGCTATGAAAAAAAAAGTTACCAGGTGGGGAGACCGGGGGGGGGCGAGAAGGGTGAAACTCTGGGGTGGGGAATCTCCCGGCAGGAATGGTGGGGACTATCTCCAGAAAAATATAGGACATCCATTCTTTGGGAGGTGAAAGGGGCGGGGATCGGTAATTTAACAGAAAAAGATGGGAGGACGAAAGGCTTGAGGCCAGGGGGAAAAAAATCAGGAAGTGTTGAACAACGTGAAAAAAGCCTTCTTCTTAGGGAGGGTCAAGAAAGGGGGGAGGGGGGATTGAAAAATCCACCAGGTACTGATCGCAAACGAATCCGCAACCCGGAATACTCCCGGACCATCCTTTACGGCAGTCAAAAGACTACTATTACTAAAATTCTCAAGACCTATGGTAAGGAGGTGGGGGAGGAACTCATCCCTCCATCCAGGGAAACGATCGTGAAAAAAGGACCCTAAAACTGACTGGAGCTTCACAAGGCTGAATGGGAACGACAACTGAAAATGAAAAATACATAAGGAAAAGTGTGTGTTTTCCGAGGTCCATCCTGAAGTAGGGGGGAATTCTTTTCGGGTTGGGGGAAGTCAATAAAAAAACGAAGCTTAATAATCAATATCAGGGTTGAGGGAGGGGGATGGAAGGATGGCAGATAAAAAGGAATCGACCGACGGGGTTCTGATCAAAAGGGCAAAGCCTTGAGAGCTCTTTTTACAATCGGGAAGGGGTGGGGGAAGGAAGAATTAAAGGACAACCTAAAATAACGACGTATGACGAATCAGTCCCAGGGGGAAGGGAAAAAGATGGAGGAATCTAAGTTCGTTACTCTAACTTTGAAACTTGGAAGCAGGCGGGTCAGATGAAGGAGGTGGCTAGATCTCAGAAGAGGCTGGCAAGCCGCTATGAAAAACTGAAAAAAAGAGTACTTCGGACGGGGGGGGGGTGTTTTTGGGGGACCTTTCGAGAAGGGGGAAAGGTTAAAATCCGTCACAAAACGGTTCCGTCAAAAGGGTCATAGAACTGGAAAAAAAAAAAAGGATCTAAGGGCAGAAATGGGAAAGAAGGTTATCCAAAAAGGGAAATTATTATAAGAGAAAAAGACCAGAAACATTACTAGAGGGCCTACTAAGGATAAGGACTCAGAAGGGGGGGGAGTAAGACCGAAATCGGCAATGGCTTAAACATGATGTCAAAGGGAGAGCCGAAGGGAACCCCTTTTGGGGACGAAATAGGCGTGTACTGCGCCCACGGACTATTAGGTAAGGCATAAAGGGGGGACAAAGTGAAGGAGGGACAAAGGACTCTGAAGGGGGAAAAGCCAGTCTGTATGCATAATAAACGGCATAAAATCCGATTTAACCTAAATAAATGATCATGGAATAACTGAGAAACTGTTGGGGAAAAATGGAGATTGTGGAAAGCAGGGCAGATTGCCCCGGGGGAGGGAAAGGAAACGCACTCAGGTAAAAGAAACAAGGGGAAAAATAAACCAAGGTGACTAGCCCGTTCGGGTAGCAAAAACTGGCGATGGGGGTCTTTCCCCTCACAAAAGGGGGGGAGAAAGAAAAAACGCCGGAGATAGCGGTTCACATAGAGGAAACAAACAAACAAACGGGGAAGGAAAAGAGAAGATGATGATCTCACTGATGGCAAAGTCAAAATTGTGTCTTTAAGGAAAGGAAAAGGAGTCGCAAATTGCATAAAAACGGGCGAGGTCAATTTCAACGCGTGGTCGGGTTTCTCCGGTTTGTTGTATTTTAAGGGAGTGAGTAGTTTCAAGCGGGCACGCCGCCACGTTTCCCAATCAAGGGTTGGGGAACACAACCTATAGGAAGTTAGGGGAAAAAGATTTTATGTTCAATCGGAGCAGGAAAACGGAGAGGCATACAATTAAAGGGAGAAGAGCAGAGAATGGTGTCAAGGGGAAATTAGGTAAAAATGATGAATTATAATATAGTGGGTAGCCATGAAATCCAGGAGGAAGCCAAGGGGGAAATTCGGCTAAAAAAAGGCTCAGAAAGTAAAACGCTATAGGGAAAAGGAATTCAAGGAGAGGGAATGATCTTCTTAGAATCTTGGTCAGTCAGGTATGGGAAGGTTCTTAAGTATCAGAAGAGGGACCCTTTGGGAGGAAAATTGGAAAAATTAGGAAAAACATATAAAAAGCAGGTGGACGAGAAGTGCATGAACGATGGGGAAGGAACGTTTGGTAAGGTTGAGAACATGGGGTGCAAAGGAGAAAAGGAGCATTCAGCGTCGCCGTAGTTGGTTTTCATAGAGCGGGGACTGTAAAAAAGAATAGAAAAGAGGCGCGAGATCTGTACTCCGGATCGAAAAGCGAGCCCTCAGACTAGTACAGAGAACCCAATCGGCAAGGACGTGGAGAGGGAAGAGGACGTAAACGGCTAGAAATGGTTATTGTAGAATACGGACACAGGGATCGCGGGAAAACGAAAATTAGGAAGGAGGGGGAATAGAAACGTATAGAATGGGAGAGCTGTCCGGTGGGAAAGAATAGATACGATAGGGAGTGAAGGAAGGAGGAATCGAATGGCAAAAGGTAACGAGACTTAGCGGGGTCGAAGGGCGTCGGCAGGGACTTTGGGTCGAGGCGGAACGATCTTCGGTCTGTGTGGAAGTGAGGGAGTAGCCTTCTTCGTTGTACGTTCTCATGCGTGGGGACTCTTACCGGTCGCAGAAATATCAGCTTTTCCGAAGGGAGAAAAGGCCAATCCTGCCCGCGACTTCTCGTGCAAGGATCATAACACCGTCTTGACGGGTAAAATCAGCAAGCTCCAGCCGACTAGAAGAAAACCATTTCGGGGAGTAAAAATGAACACCACTCGGCTTTTTGTCCGGCCTGAATTGGGACCGGGGACCCGACACGATTACAGTTATGATGGACCGCTGAACAAAAAAGGGAAAATTGAGGCGGGGTGGGGATTTTGTTGGGCCTCGCCCACTGTTCAAAAAGGAATTCCCTCGCGCGTCTTTTCTTGTGACGAGTCAAGGTGATCGAACATCGAGTAGATATGTTTCGGGGAGTTATTTCGGCCAAAGTAAAATTGAAAAAAAAACTAAGGTCTTGAATCGACGTAATAAATTCTGGGAACTGCAGGACCGGGGAGGGGTATCAGAGGAGGAAAAAGTGTTACGGGATTATTCGGGCGAACGGAACCGGTTGTGAGAGAGAAAATGATAGGCCAAAAAACCTGGGAGAGACCCAAAAACGGGAGCCCCATCAGGCGGTATTCTCCACCTATGTGTTTCCAAAATAGCCGGGCTGTTTCCCAAGGATCTCCAGCCTTCTGTAATCTATCGATCCCTAGAACTCTCTCAAATGACATCCAATTCAAGGGAACCGGAAATTTCTGCCTTGAGTTTCTCGGAGTGAGGGTACACATCAAGGTCCAGGACTTTGACAGGGAAGCACCCAATAAAAGTTGAAACTTTGCTGCCCACATTTCCTTCCCTCCTCCCCAAACGTTTAAACTTAAGATGTCAAAATTAACGGAATCCAGAATAAAAAACCCCAATTGACGAGGCGCTGCGAACAAAAACCAAGAATGGGGATAGGGAAAAGGGCAGAATAAAAATAGTTGAAAGTGTCTAAATGTGCTTGAAGGCTGCTATGCGGGGGAAACTAATAAGATTTGTGTTCCGAGTTGCCTTCAGAGCACTGTTTAAGCGGGGGGACTATGTAGTAGTGCCTGGTCAATGTTTCTTAAGGGCAATTGAAGGGAGCACAACTATGCACCCTGTCTGGTAAAACCTATCAGACGCGGCTGGAAGGTCATTGGGGAGATCTTACTTTGTAATTGAGGCTAGATAGGATACGGGGGGGACACTTGATCCCGTGACTTAAAAAGTACCAGCAAATAAGGTTCAGATCAAAGTGGTACAGGCGGTTTTCGGATAAGTACTATTCATAGAGGACCAACCATGACGGGTGTTGCATCCTCAGCGCTTGCCCCAAACTTGTCGTGTATGATAGTCAGGTAAGACCAGAGAGTACCACGGTAAATGTTCGGGGAGGGTTCTTCGAGGGTAATAGAAGGGTTCCACAGCCTGAACGTTAACCAGAAACTGTTCGCAAGCAGGTACCTGAAGGGCACGTGAGTGAGATATTCCGTCTTATAGGACTTCCCGGACGACTGGGTTTTGAGCGATCCTGTTCGCAGTGGGTCGATCGGGCCGTATTTTTATCTATAAAGTTCTGAACACGCATCACTGAGGGAATTTGAAGGCCTTCAAGGGTAGCCACAATGCCGACAAATGGAAGAAAGGTACGCAAAACTGAATCAGTGACGGGAGCGTAAAGAAGACGTTAGTTCCCTAACCCATAAATGTAAGGGTCAGCCTAACGCCTAATGAGGGGAAGTGTCATTGCCCGGGTTAGTCACCTAGGCGGGAGCAGGAACTGGCTGAAGGAGACTGGTCCACAAAGCCGTTGATAGCTGACGCGCTCGACCCGGTCCCTGGGTGAGAATCACCATATGGGTAACGGAAAGAGACTGGGTGGGGACCATCCGTTTCACCGTTGCAAGGTATAGAGTGAATGGAATGACAGGTGAAGGGGGGAGCCGACTGGGGGTAAAAAAGAAACGCTTACAAAAACCTGGCAGCAAAAAAGATGAAACGTCGCGGAAAGGGTCTGTTCAATAACTCACAAAAACGGGATTAGGGGGGTACTATAACTATTCGTTTCTTACGGAGAGTTCAGGGTAAAGGACTCGGGGAATTAGAAAATCTTTACCTCTGTAAAATATCTCATATCCAACCCTTATCGGGTCCGTGACCCAAGGCTCATGACTTGCGTTTGGGGCTCGGAGAAAGACTTTAGCAAGTGGTGGTGGGCAACGCCACTGGCGTTAAGCCGCACAAAAGAACCTCTGGGATCGAAATAGTGACATTGGAGTTGGCCTAGGTTCTTAAAAAAGCACTAAACAGAAGAAGGGATTCTATTGTTGTTTCCCTCGCAATGTAAACGTTGCAAGAAATCAAAAAAAAAGTTAACCTACGCTGGGGATAGTCGTAGGAGCCGAATTAAAAGTTAACGTGGCGCTGAGGGCGGGTAACTCTTAAATAGGATTTTTCGGACAACAACATTAAATGATCTCCTGGGTATCTGAAATGCTTTAGCTTTGGTCTGGTAGGCGGCACAGATCTACGACGCGGGGTGTTGGGAAAGTCCTTTTGGGGCCATTTAGCGCTGAGGCACTGGGGTTTGCCGGGAGGGCATTTACAGGGAGAGTTTCAGAAGACGCACAAAACAAAAACCACGGGGGGTTAAAGAGTACCGTCTCTTCACCGCCTCCGGCCCCAACACTCTCAGATAGAAGGAGAACCCGAAATTGCAAATCACCGAGAATAGCTCGGAAGGGCTACACGACCAAAAATATAAAGCATGGTAAGAAATAAAGGCTCGCAGGGGTGGGCGTTGTTGGGGGGGGGACAACTCCGCGGGCAGCGTTACCAGACGAAGCCAGATAAAGGAATATGAGAAATCTAGAGCAAACGTTAGTTAAAACGATGGATTTTCTTTAAAGAACTCTAGGCAAACCATATAAAATTAGCGTTTTACTATAAGAAATCGCAACTAATCACTAGGGAGAACGTAAGCTTTCGGTGGTGATTTATGTAAAGAGAAAGTGCTTTCCCAACTGTTAACGATTACAAGGAATCCACTTACAAACAAAAACCGTTGAATGAAATTGTGCTCCAAGAAAGAAATGCCATTAAATTGGTAGCAGGCCCATAAAAGGAGACATTGAACACGCCTACCGGGTTGAGCCGGGACAGGCAAAAGGGAACGTTGACCAGCATTGCTACGTAACTCGAACGACTACATTCACGAGTGAGGAGAGTGGGATGGCGGTTTGCAAAACCGCCGCACGAAGGTGGCCACTGCTTTGATGCCAAGGACGGGTAGAGGTAAAGTTAGGACCCCACGTCCAGAAGGGTCACATGAAATCTAAATCAAGTGCAAATGTTCAACGTGTCAAACCAATGAAAATCTTAATGGGAAACGAATATCTTGACCAAAAAGTGGGGAACTGAGAGCTTAACAGCGCTAAAAAACGGGCAAGGAGGTTGAAAAGAAGGGACGGCAAAAAGTCACCTGGGGACCGCTATTACTACCTAATTTCAAAGGCACCGGGCCTAAGATGTACGTAGTGTATTCAAGCAAAACACCTATGGGGGGATGGAACTTCGACAATGAGGACAGCAGATCCCGTTTCAGTTCTCAGAGACGTATACCTTGGTAGGGTGGGCTACCACTTAAATGAATGAAATGAGAGACGGGTGGGAATGGCATTTTCAGAGGTCACCATCTGATGGCCTTAATTACTCCATGTTGTGGGGTAAAGACCAAAAAACGTCGTTAATCTATAGGGTAGAAACGCCATCACTGCAAATCATTCGTCAACAATTAAGGAAATACGGTGACTTGGGGGGGAGCTAACCCGCTGAGACCGCTAAGGAACGGTCAAGTGGGAAGAGATTTGAGAAAAAGATCCAACGGGGGCAATACCACTACCAGTGTTGGCAAACGAAATGCTCAAAAAAAGTCATTTGTGGGTTAAAGAAAATATGACATGAGGGAGGAGGAAAAAAAAACCAATGGAAAAATCGTTCGTGAAACCGCTCACGGAAGGTTCAGGAATGAAGCGGATCATGAAAGATCCTATAGCAGCATTCCTTCACCATTCAGATCAACGGCAGGAGGAAGAGAATTGTAACGGCAGGGAATGAAAGGGACTGTTACAATGGCTTAAAACGAATGTAACGGCGGGCACCGCGGGGACAAGGAGAGGAGGAAATCTTCACAAAAGAAAGGAGAAAAGATCTCAATATCAAGAACAATGATGACCAACCAACTAGAAGTGGGGAAAGTGAAGGAATACAGAGGAAATGGGGGGATGAGCAGAAAAAAAGAGACGATGTGGGTTCTGTGGTCATGTTAAAAAGGGGAAATGCTACAAGGGGTTTCAAGGGGGGGGGAAGGGTGGAAGCTATCACAGGGGCACGCGGGGTTCGAAAAACTATCCGTCATTGGTATGGGGTAAATAGACGAATATCCCCAAGGGGCAGAAGTAGGGTGCTTGAATTGGGGGGAAATGACGACTTGGAGGGTCTGTACGAGCTCGAAACGAGGGAGACATACACAAGAGGGACGTTACAAAGGATCGACGAGAAGTCGCGGCGTCTTGGAGACCGGGGACTTGAATATGAAAATCTATCCAAGGGTCACGAGCGCCTCGACAAGAAGAACAACAACAAGGAGAATAAGCAATGCCTTCCTTCAGACGAAATGACGTAAAGGAACTCAAGAACCTATGGGCAGGGGAGTGATACTCATCAGACCATCGTAAAGAATTCTGGAGCAAATGTGGGAGTTCGACAAGAGCGCTGTAATTGACTTATTCAAGTTGTTGGCAAAAAACGAAAGTCTGGTCGGGCCGGGAAATAATGGTGTTTTACAAGAGGTCCATCCTTAAGTAAGGGAATTCGTTTAGGGGTGGAAGGGGGCCGGCATAAAACGCAACCTGAAAATCATCCTCACATATCAGTTGGGGAGAGGGTCTATTTTGTACTAGTATTATCAGGAACGAAAAACGGGGGCGAGATTGGAAAAGAGCACGTTCGTCGCGCTGTCAAATCGTTGGGGTTGTGCAGTGGGAGAAGCATATCCCTACCCCTGAAAAAACGAAGATACTATTACCAACGCATCACGAAAAAGTTTACATTTCAAGGCGCAGTCTATAAAGTGAGAAACTCGGGAGAAGGCGAGGTGGGAAAAAGGGATTGGTCAGATCGAATAGAAATTAAGACGAGCCCATTTGGCAATTGCAGGAGATGAAAACCAACTGGACCGGGCGACAGGAGGGGAGGCCGGTCTACACTTTGCAACCAAGGTTAACATAAGTAAAACCCAACCGGGTCCGCCCATCGGCAGTCTCATTGGGCAAATAAATGAGTTGGCGCAATGGCCGGGTGAAGCCACAAGTTCAGGGAGGATAAAAGCAACAGACCCAGAAAAAGGAGATTTCAGACGAATAAGATTCCTCGCCGGTTCGAATCGGGCAAATCGAGCGGGGCTTTGGGGAAATCCTGGGGGGAGAAAGGTGACAAGGGGGCTGGACCGAAGGTTGACAAAGGGCGAAATCCTTGAGGGGTACTAACGCCCAGGTCCTATTGGCAAAGGAAAAGGTGCCGGAACATGTCGGCCAACTGCACTCGACGATTGGTCAAAAAAAAGGGATTGATGACTAGGTAAACCAGGAATGAAGCAGAAACCCAGATCGTGAAATACCTGATCATAGGTGAAAATTGAGGGGCTTTTAAATGAGGGGAAGGGGTAGTTCACAGGGGGGTGGAACGACCGCACTCAATGGTAAAAATAACGATAAACTCCGCTACCAAGACGAATGAAAAGTTTGAAAAGGGAAAAGGGGTCGGGGGCAAGGGCGATTCTTTCACAATTAAGTGAACCCTTCAAAACACTTGTGTCAGGAGGAAAAAACATAAAGGAAAAAACGTTTTCATCTAGCAGAACAACAAAATTCGTGAGAAAGATGATGGGTCTCCTCTTTGGGTGGGAAGCCTCAAAAGGGGGGCAATGGTAACTGACCCGGCACAGAAAAACTTGAAGAAATATGGCCTATTGGTCAATTTCATGCGCGTTTGTAGGGAGGGGGTTTAT
>Ga0179593_1474640_pt1 | contig 10368 bp, 10 predicted proteins | sample CZODoug2_1_08_16_FD_185931 | JGI IMG/M metagenome (GOLD analysis project Ga0179593, IMG submission 185931) | Vadose zone soil fungal communities from Angelo Coast Range Reserve, California, USA - CZODoug2_1_08_16fungal (PacBio error correction) | ecosystem: Environmental > Terrestrial > Soil >...
CATGAGACGGGGGGACTAGGACACGCCCTCGGACCTAAAAGCGGAAGAAGGAAATCTGCCTTCTAAAAAGAAACAAGAATATCAGGGCCGCGCGCAACCATCCAACGGAATGTAAGGAGGGACGAGCTCTATCAAAGCTTCGCTTCCAGAAAAAAATTGTATGGCCGGGTGGCGCTCGGTCAAAAATAGAACGAGGAAAAGGGATCACGGCGCGCCGCCGAGCGCTCAACGGGTCAGGAATCGTCTGGCCAGGTGAAAAGTAGGCTTACTCCTCTGAATATCAGAGAAGAGAGGCGTAATTAAAAAAAAGAGAAAGAGCCGCGTCGTAAAACCAAGAAGGAAGGAAAAGAAGTGCTAGTATTCGCCGAGCAAAAAAAAAATCACAAAAGAACGACAAAATCACACCGACCCTAGACGAGTGGCGGATCGGGCTGGACATCGTAGATTCACAAAAAAGGGCTAAAGCTGGCTAATTCGAAAAAAGGGCGTCATTTAGAAAAGTGAAGGAGCGGATCGCCATTCGCCTAGCGAGCCCAGCCCACTATAAAGACCGCAAAGAGCACACAAATAACGCTCTTAGGAGGTACAGACGTCAATTGACTCTGAGGGGGGAGTGCCACGGAAATAGGGGCCGAGATGTGGTGTGCAAATAGAGACGGATATAAAGAGAAGAATAGCAGAGAGTGCGTACATTTGCCAAGAGACTGGACCCTCGAGGAGTATTCCTGGGGCTGATTGAAGTAGTCAGCCCGAGGGGAAAGAAGGATTGTCTGGAGAAAGCCATCGGATGATGAAAACAGGCATAAGGGCCGATTCCCGTCATATTGGATCGCTAAATATCAAAGGGCGGACGGTCGGACTCCTTCAGTCAAGGGAAAAGAGGAGGCTAACTTCTTTAGAAGTCCCTCAGGTAAGAAATCCCGATCTGGGTTAAGAGAAAAGAGCGAGGGAAAAGAGAAGTAATCGTCAAGGGGACAAATTCTCAAAGAACCTCTCGAATCTCTTAAGTTAAGACAAGGAACGCTCGTTGAATGGTGAGAAGCCGCCAATCGTCGCAAAACGGGGTCCCATAAAAAAACTCAAAAAAGACGAGAGGAAAAACAGGCCGACTCACCTCATGCACGAAAGAATACGAAGGCGCCACCGAGGGAAGGAGCCTAGACTAAAGAAGCCGGGCACGCCCTAAAGCCTCGAAGTACTTACTAAAAGAGGGAAACCGCCCGAATCGGAGCAGGCTTCAGGTAAAATCTGGCACCGCAGAAAAAAAATTTAGCATAGGGGGAGAGACCCCTAGTCAACATCCGAGCCTCGGAAACAGATGAGCAAGGCAGAGAGCGACCGGCTAGCATCTTCTAGCGATCCTAGGAGCTCAGGGATAAAAAAATAGGTCGGGACTGTAATTGGTAGATACGCGCTGCGCGGCGGATGGGGGGGTTCTACCGCAAAGGCCCCTCGCCAAGGAAGTTGTGATCGAAAATCGCTCCGAAAAAGTTCTCCTCTCAGGGGAAATCAGTCAGGCTACACCCGACCGCGAAAGAGAGGAAGGGGCTAAAAGCGGAATTGATAGACTCGCCGATAGAGGTAATGACTATCTGACGTATCCGGGCATCAAATCACTAAAGGTTGATTCTTAAGGATGGATTCACCACGGTCGGGAAAGAAAAATAAAGACGGAGGGAATTCTACGCGCCCGGAGAGAAAAAAAAAACATCTCTAAACAAGTTCAGATGGGGTCAACGAGAGTAAAACAAAGGAAGTGAACCTTCGCCGGTCAGATACAGCTCCCCTCAAAACCACCCCAAAAGGAAAGCCTAATCTAAATGGGTCCGCAGTCCGAGCCGAAAAGGAAGGACAGAACTAAGATCGCCTGGAGCCCATTCGCAAAGGAAAAGGCAGAAGTCAGGCGAAAAACGCTCGCGGAAGAATCTAAATCTCTTTTTAAGGTTAGCTCATTGTCTCGACCTGGGAGGAAAGGGGGGAAGTGGAAAAAAACATGGGTCCAATGTGCGATAGTTTTGTGAGTGAGAAAAGGGTAGTAAGGCGACCCGCGAGAGTTGGCTCGGGAAAGGAGTGCGTAAACGCAGGTCACCACAAGGTGCCCAAAAACAAAAGAACCAAATGCTCGACCGCGTCAGTAATCAAAGGCCGACGAGAATGCACGGGCCGCGGAAAAATCGCCAGTAAGAAGAACCCATCAACTGCAACATCCGAGGAAGAGTCTCTTCTCTACTTAATCTCCGAAAACCACTCAGGGAAACCACTCTAAACCGATCGTCAGAGAATTTCTTGCATCCGCTCTCATCGGACGCAAAAACGCCTGACCGAACGCTAAGAAGAGGATAAGATCAGGAAATCGAGCCGTAAGCCTGCCGATGTGGAAACCAATCGGGTACTGAAGAAAAATATGTACAACCCGGAAGAGCAAACGAGAGGGCGTTTCAAAGAAAAAAAAAAGAAAAAGGGAGGCGCGGTGAACATTCCGGTCAGCGGTTCGTCGGAACAAGCAAGGAGAAAACAGGCTAAGAACGTCTCCGGCGACGAAAAAGGGGCCTATTGACTTCAAAAATATTCTTCTTAGCAAACTCAAATACTCGACCGGCCGTAGGGGAGGCAAGAGCATCAGAAAAAAATCTATAAACAAACACCACTGGAAGGAGGGATGAAAAAAAGAAAAGAAAGTTTGGAATTTTTTATGTCGTCTAAAAACGAATGCACGGGAAAAAATGGCTGCGAGGGAACTCCTCTTGAATACCTTACGGCGGGGAAAAAGGAAAGAAGGGAAAGAAGTATAACGGAGAGAGGGGAGAGAAGCCCGATGAAGGGAGCTCAGACATACTAGGTAATAAGGGTGGACAAAAAATCTTCTGCTACAAACGGTACCTGCAAGGGGTCATCTTAATGAGGAGAAGAATTCGGATTAGGCGACGAGGTCTAGTGGTAAGGAACTACGTCTAAACTGACAGGGAGAAAAATGGACCAAGATCGGTTTCACGAAGAGGGGGGGAGGGATAGGGTTTTGGGATTAGTTCTCCAAGCTACAAGGGGGTAAGGGTTCGGGTTCAAGGAAAGTTATGCAGGGACGTGAGGCTCTCGAGGAAGAGAATGACTTTCTGAGCAGGAAGTCTTTTCCCCTTGGATGGGAACGCGAAAATAACGCAGCAGGGGAATATAAAAAGATAGGCGAGGCCGCGCAAGGGCAGGGAAGATGAAAACTGGGAGTAATCTAAATTTCACCAGTGAAAAACCATCAGCGATGAGAAACAAGTCTCAGGCATCCGGCGATAGAACTGGCAAGGACAGACAGGTATGGTTCTCTAAAAGTCTGAGGGAGGTCTCACTGGCGCTCGTGACGGTGCGCATGGGGGGGAAGAGAGAAAAGGAAGAAGGAGAGGTGATGTCGGCCGCGAAATACAATGGCTAGCGGGATGGAAAAAAGGAAAAGGCGGTAATAAATCTCTGCAAGAAATACATTTTCAGTGGTTTTAAATAGCGCATGCCAGGAAAGGGGAGGATTGGGTGTGGAATAGGGCGACGCCAGACCATGCAGAAGGAAGGGGGGCTAAGAAATGCATCCTAAGCCGAAGAAAAGAAAGTGCGGCATGGAATTCTATTCTGCATCCGGAGGTCGAGATCGTCAAGGGGAGCACCTTCAGTGGGGGAGGAAAGCGCCGCGAGCGCCGCTCTTTTGTGGGGAGAAGAAGCACAACATCCTCGCAGGCACCTATAGGATGCTCCCAAAATAGAAGTTCTTAAAGAAGACTCAGCCGACTCTTAACGAGAGAGAGTGAACATCGCACTATACAAAAAATCGACCCGAAGGGTTCGACGAACGGATCGAAGGGCGGATCGCGCGCGTGAAGGAGCGAGGGGGAGCCGTTGCGCTCTCAGTGCGGCCAGCAAAGGGAAGTTGACCGCAAACGGAGACTAAGACGGCGAATGGAAAAGGCGCCGATGGGGGAGCCCTCAATGCGAAGGCAGCCTAGTAAAGGGAGTCGCAGCCGGCAGGACTAGTAAGAGGATGCCAGCGGAGGAGAAGGAATTTCCAGACGGAGATTTTGGGTAGTTCCCCGCTCTTCGTGGGTACGAGAAGGTCAAAGAACAGCGCGACATGGCGCAGAGAAGCAAGACACCGGGTAGGATGAGGAAGACGACCAGGTGACGTGATGCGACGAGAGATGAATAAAAAAAATCACCTAAAAATGGTCTTATGTGAATCTCTTTCGCGACAGATGGGACGACTGGGCGAAGAGGACGAACATCCGCAAAAAGGTTGACGGCAAGGGGGGGATAAATTAAAACCCACGTCGAGCCTCGAAAAATTACTGGAAAGCTTCTACAAATACGACGGGCGCTTCAGCGATAGGAGCAATCACTAAAGGGGGAGGAGAGTGCGGGGACAAGGCCATCAAGGAGAAGTGCAAAGACTAGCTAGGGGAACGACGACTACAAGAAGGGTCTATTCAAAAAAAGCGAAACAACGAGAGAAAACTTAACTAGAACGAAAGAGAACCACGAGCGCGGCCGAGCCCGGGAAGGACCCGAATAGTCCAGACAGGATTAAAAACGCGAGAGACTAAAGGATGGAATGTCATTTGGGAGGAATGGTGAGGAAATCTTATTCCGAGGGGGTCACGGGTAGGGCGGTCGATCCGGAGAAGAGGATATTATGCTAAAGGGAGGAGAAAGAAATGCCGAAACGGTTAGGGAGATAGTACCTATTCGGTAAAGCAGGGGGGAAAATACGTATGGCCAGCTGCAAAATCCGCCACAGCGTAGCAGTTCTTTTTGTATCTTTAAGGGGGTCAATCGGAAAATCGGGCGAAGCAAGAAAAGAAATACTAGGGAGCAAAAGACAAGGTCGATCGAGAAAGGAGATTCATGCAGGCCAAAGAAAGGAGATGGCAAAAAACTCGTCCATCCCCGATCCCGACCAAATGAAAGACGCTTACTGACCCTCGATATCTCCTTCGGGACTCTAGGTGAGCCTCGCACTTGAGCGGAAGGAGAAAGTGGGTAAAAAGAAAGTATGAGACAAAAAAAGACGGAGTCGATAAAGAAGATATAATCTATTCTGGGCCAAAAATAGGAAAAGTTTTAAAAACGAAATTCTAGCTGGAAACGTCGAGCCTGAATTAGCCTTATCTGAATAAAGTGGCTCAGCCAGAATGGCCGAGGAGGCTCAAGAGCCTCAGAGAGAGAAAAAACAAAAAAAGGAGAGGGAAAGGAGATGAGGAAAGTTATGAGATCATCAGAAAGAGGAAGGGGAGAGGAGAGGCGCTCCGCTCCTCGCCGGAGAGGACCGACGCAAGCTAGATCTAATGTCAAGGAGAACGAAACAACTGTGACAGGTGCGGGGCCCGCAAGCGAGAGCGCGTAGGGGAGACAGGAGCAACTGGAGGTCGTGCCTCGGGGGGAAGTGGAAAGAAAGGAAAAAAAAAAAAAAAGATCAACAAGACCGCATAGGAGAGAGAAAGGCATTCGGAATACGCTGTCCATGGTCGACCTCGAGTCTGAAGAGAAAACGAGCGAGAGCGAGGCGCATTAAAAGAGGAGGGAGGAAAGAGAGTCCCCACTATCGTCAAGCCAGCGCGTCCTACATTATTTAACTATCCCAGTAAACAAATCGATCGCGAGCAACCGCCTCAAGAAAAACGAAGGTCACGAGGGGAAGAGGGAGCAGGAAATCGTAATGCAAAGAACCAAGGGAGAAAAAATCGAATATCTCTCAAAAATCCGTTCTTCAGGTCAGAATAACCCGTTCGCGTCAGGAAGAAAGATGAGGGCGAAAAGGACGAGACTACCCGAGAAAAAGTATTGGGGTTCCTGGAACTCTGCCCACCTAACGCGCATGGAAAGAAGCTCTCTCTATCGGGGAGAAAATTCTGAGATGAAGATCGGGCACGACTCGAGGGCGCAGATTGGGTTTGGGACGCCATCGCGCCAAAAGACTGCTAGAAAGAGAGTGAGAAGTCAAAAAAGATCGTGCCAAACCTCCCCCCCCAAAGAAAGGCTGAGGTAGACAAGGAGGTGGAGGGAGGGGAAAAAATAAAAAGCTTGGGATGCCAAAACCTAAGTCAATAGAGGGGAGGGGGGGCCAAAAATCGTGTTCTCGATTTCCGTAAAATGGAAGAGGAGGATACGAGTCAGTGAAGGTCTCTCGTTAGGCAAAAAAAAACTTCGAAAGGTCTCCTCACGCGTCCTCTTGAACGTCCGTCGTCCGGGTAATCAGACTGAGAACGGGGGAGGATAAAGGCAAAAAGACCCCTGGAGGAGAAGGACATGAAGAATAGTAAGTAAAAAACTCCTCTCCATCGACAGCTGGCGCGGAGGGGGGAGACCTTCGGGAGAAAGAAACGGACCCCATAGTAGGAATGGTCACTGAGTAAAAAAGAATCTTGGTCAAATCGGAAGAAACAAGCTGAACTGAAAGGGAAATAAAACTGGGAGAAAGGTCTGAGCCTCGAAAGAAATCATTTACCATTCTTCTACAGATCAACTACCGAAAGGAGCAAGAAGGATAGCCAATAGGCGACCGGTTCTAATAATTGAGGAGGACGGTTGCAAAAAAAAGGAAAGCAAGACATCTGTCATATATCTCCAAAAGGTAGACAAAAACAAAAGCAAGACCTCTGTCGCACGAGGGATGAAGATACTGACTTCGAAAGTCCGGATCTTATACGAGATCGTCGGGAAATAGACTCGTGGGGCGCTGGCAAGCGCCAATGAGCTCGGAGGAGAGAGAAGGAAAAAACCAGACCATGAAAAGGACCACCGGGTCAGAAGGACAACGATAGGCCGCCGACTTAGAGGGGGATGAAGATCAAAACTGTAGGGATAACCAAGAAAAAAACTTCGCTTGACTACAGGTCGAGCCTCCAATCCAAAAAACGTAGCCGGGCGGAGAGAGTCTGGACCGCAATAAAAAAAAATCAAAAGGTGCTGGGAAAACAACAATCTTCTACCAGGAGAATGGTCTGGCGACGACCAGAGAAGAAAAAAACCAGAAACAAGGAGGACATCTGGCCGAGGGCACAATAAAAAAGAAAATGGTCCATTCTTCCAACAGCGCTCGCATCCTACATATGAGACATGTTTGGGTACAAGCTTGAATACCGACTAGACCGCAGGCATGAGAGGGATGAATGAGAAAAAGCAAACTCACAAAAAATCACGGGAAGAGCTGGGTCGTCCTAATCTATGCTAAGCGTGCGTCATCAGGAAGAGGGAGAGAGGGAACGAGGGGAGCAGGTGCGCTGCAGGTTTTTCAGTCCACTTGGTGAAAAAGAAGTTTCTGGTAAAGACTCTGCTAAGGCGAAGGGGGTAAAATCAATATCGTGCGAGAGGGTAGATTAGCCCTAGGTTCACCCTACAGGGGAGGACGACAATCCGCGCAAAACTCTCGACAGTCTTAAGGAAGGAAGAGGAAGCTACAGAATTCCGTCGACCGACTGTCCATTGAGAAGAGAAGAAAAGCATAAACGGACCATCCGAGCGTCTTATCTCAAATCGGGAAGAAAAAGCCACTCAAGAGCCGAAGCTTCGTTCAAACCTAAGAAAGCTAGTCCAGGTGATAGAATCTCAGCATAAAAAAAGAAGGATGACGAAGACCAACGCTCTAACATGAAGGAAGCGGCTCGTCCATCATTCATCCGAAAAAGGTGCAAAATCCGCAAAAAATTACAAACGAAAGCAGACGCGCGGGAGGGAACACCATGAAAAAAGTAAGCATTCCGGTCAAGGTGTAAAAAAAAACTCGCTACCAGGGTGAAGCGGAGGGGCTCGCCCGGGAGAGGTAAAGAAAAAAGAGAATCAAAATCTCAAGCAGGTAAAACCTGGGCCGCGAAAACGCAGAAGAAATCAGAAAGAAACAAGTAGAGAAAAGAGAGAGATGGTCGGGTATCGCTTCGCTTAAATCTCCTAACGGGCATCAGATGGGCGATCCGCCCTGCAATCGGTGAAGAAAAGACCTAGAAAAAAGGAGAATAACGTAGCCGGCTGGAGGGTTGTCAACGACACCGAACTTAAGGGAAGAGAAAATCAAATAGAGGTAGCAGGACTCCACTAAAAAGCGTAGAATTTAGCGTCCCTGGCAGCCTCGTCAAGAACGGGAGAGGCAAGGCTTCGGAGACGGGAAGGATGATTGCCTGTCCGATTAGAAGACGAACGGTCATACATGTCCGAAGAAAAAGGAGGGTGAACAAGAAATCTTCTTGATATGGCGTTTCGGCGATAGCAGGATCGAAGGAGGCGGACGGGCGCGGTAACGTACACAAGAAAAAGAGAAAAGAAAAAAGAAGAAGAGACTTCAGAGGAAGTGCAGAAATGGGAAAAGCATAGCATCTAGATAGGGGCGAAGAAGTCTTTTTCGAAAATTGAGTACAAAGGGGCCATTGTATCCACCGTACAGATAGAAAAAAGTCTAGTCCGGATCCGTGAAGACTTCAGAGGAATGAATCAAACTAAGAAAGAAAAAAACGCACAAGGTCTACTCAGGGGGGTAAGACAATTCTCCTCTGCTGCAACAGCGATAGTAAAAAGCACTTTCTCGTCTGTTCCGGACGAAGTTTCGCATTAACTAGGAGAGAAAGATCATCTGGTCGAAAAAAGAACCCATAGCTCGATGGCTTCAATCGCGACGGATCTGCCTATTATAATTTTACCTATGTACTCTGTGAGGATGAGAGAGGAAACTTTAACAGGGGGAGCCAGACAGGGAGAAAGCACCAAAACCAATGAAGCCGTAGCCGGTATAGGGAAAGACAGGGTTCAACGGTGGCGGCTTATGAAGGAATAAAAAAGAAATGGCGACTTCTTGAATGGGTTAACGCCAGGGTCTAGTGCCAGAAAGATGAAAAAGAATTGTTTAAAGAAAAGGCAGCAGCGCCGGATGGAAAATAGGGCCAAAACAAAGCGAAGTAAGGATGGAATAAGAAAAAGCATCCTCAACTCGCTGAACTCTCTTCGATGTAAGAGGGAAAAGAGCAACGCGATAGGGTCGAAGGGAGAGGAAAGAGGAAGAAGCCGGTACCAAGATATCTGTCAAGCAAGGGGGATATTCAACTTTGTTTAAAGGGCCTCCTAGACGATGAAAGAAATCAGTGCAGGGGGAACGACCTAAAAGAAAGAACTCGCGAGAGAAAGAAAGAAACTCCAATATAATCAGCATAAGTAGGGGGAGCGAGGAATAGAAAGATCGAAGAAAGAGGAAAAAAGAAGAGGGAGAGTAGAGGACATTATGTCTGCAGGGAGACCGGTTGTAACCTATCTTGATTCGAAGAGAAATCAGGAAAAGAATTATGGCGGGAGAGAGGGGAAGAAGAACTTGATAAATGAGAAAAAAGATGACGTAGCGGCGCGAGAGTAAAAGAGGAGTAGAAAGCATCCGACTGTTGAGCTCGAAAAAAAACTAAGGTCTTCTACTAAATAGAAAAGCTGGCTTCCCGGACGAGAAAAAGAGGGGAAAGGGCTATAAACAGGAAAACCACGGGAGGCAACGGGAGAAAAAGAGTGGAGAAGGAATTAAAACTCTACAAAAAAAAAATGGGCGATAAAAAGATGGCTTCATCAAGGGAAAAAGATGAGGATCAGTCTTGGAAACAAAAACAGAAACTCCAGAAAAAAAGGATGGCACGACAGCCTGAAAAAAAGGAGGAAAACCCCAAACGCCCCCAAACCCAACCAAAACATGACTAAAAAAGAGCTAATGTCGCACCACGAGAGCGGGACCGTGCAGTCAATAAAAGCCATCTAGCTGGAGAAAATCGGAGACCAAGAGAAAGGACTATGTATTGAGGGAACTTCGATCACGGGGGTCTCTAGATCGCGATAAGAGGAGATGACGGCAAAACCGGAGCGCGCCAACAAGGGCTTTTCGATAGAGAGAAAGAGTCGTAGACGCTTGTAGGAAGAAATGGTCCAGCTGCCGCTCAGCCAAAAGTAAAGTCGTTGTTGAGCTTGAAGGGTTATATCGGAGAGAGCTTAAAAAAAAAAAGAAAAAAAACAGTAGGAACGCAAAACTTTTGTTAGAAGAAACCAAAGAAAGGCGGGGAGACTCTCTCTTCAAATAAACGGCCCCGAAACTCGCTGAAAAGAGGCGAAGCCATAGAGCACGAACCAGCAATCTGAGGCAGTGAAAAACGCAAGACGACGCGGCAAAGGGCCGTTCATCGTGCGCATGTCATAAGGTGTAAAGACAAAAACCAAGAAAAAAGTCGCTCAAAGAAAAAGATAGAGAGCGTTCTTAAACGTAAAAAAGAAAAGGGAGGCGCGAGGGCCAGTCCGTCTACTCCTGATAGGGCGGAAAAAAAGGGTGCTAAAGAAACGTACGCCGTCGAAGGCCGCGCCAGAGGCCGGAGGAGAAACTGCCTC
>Ga0179593_1475713_pt1 | contig 10368 bp, 5 predicted proteins | sample CZODoug2_1_08_16_FD_185931 | JGI IMG/M metagenome (GOLD analysis project Ga0179593, IMG submission 185931) | Vadose zone soil fungal communities from Angelo Coast Range Reserve, California, USA - CZODoug2_1_08_16fungal (PacBio error correction) | ecosystem: Environmental > Terrestrial > Soil >...
TTATGTCTAGGAAGAGGAACTATATCTGTGTATCCGGGGGGGCTGAGCGCACGCCGTCCGTATCTTTTACTTGTTTGTGTTGGGTGGAAAGAAAAGGGCGCGGTTGACACCGGGTGGGGGGAAGGGGAGGGAAGAGTCTATGACCCTGAACCAGAAAATTGTTCAAACCAAGAGGAGCCTAGACCTCTCGCAATACGGATAGGTTAAAGTAAGAACCGATTGAAGAGGGCGAAAAAGGCGGGACCCTGGGGGCCCTTCCTCAAGGAGGGAGCGGCTGCTTGAGTCTGTTGGACTCGGCAGCGGACTTCTCTGCGGGGGGGTCGAAGTTCCGAAAGAAAAAATTCGAATCCGAGGGTAAAGGAAACAACGACCATTGAGGCTTAGGGGGGAAAGTAAAAAAGATTTTGCAAGTCCCTATTAACCTAGCCACTCTCTTCCTTTGCTGCCTATTTTGATCGGGTAGGTTCAACGTACGTGGGGAGCAGTACAGAAACTTAAAGCCTCAATAAATTGAATCCGACGCGTTAAAGGGGGCAACCTGTTGACACTGATAAGGCCAATCTTGAGATAGAGGGGGGGTTTGCAGAGCGGGCTTAGCCCCTTACTAAGAGCAAGTGGGCCGCTTCACCATGCTGAATTTCAGGAGCTATTTAAAAACCAGAACCGATCAACGGATTTAATGTCGAAGTAAGCGACGCTCATTTGGGAAAAGAGCAAGAACTTAGAAGCTGAGTTATGTATGAAAGAAATAGTGCTGATTAGCTTCTACATCTCCAAAACGAGGAGGTAAATTTGGTTCTTCTTTTGCTGGCGTAAGGAATAGCGCTGGATGCAGGCTTTTCGGAAGTAAAGGAGCATCTATTTTGTAGAAAGAATTTACTATATACAAAACAGAGACTGGACCTATGGCGAGTGCAAATTCACAAAACTATTGTTGATAGCAGACTGTGAATACATGGGGGAGAATGATGTATGTAGACAATGGGTAAGAGACCAGTCAAAAGACGCAATTCTTCTAACCTACGCCTGGGCGAGAGGGTCTCTCCCAGAGTACCACATTTTATAACACGTCGAAGTGATTGGGGCTTACAAACCTGGAGAATAAGTGGAAAAGAACACGAAACTAAACACCTAAAAATCGGAAACTGTCCGGTGAAAACCACGGCCTCGTGAACTAAATGGAGTAATGCACCAGGGCGGGACCTTATCGCAATGACGCATCCATAACCCCTCAGGCCTAAGGAGAGGACTGGAACTGGTTCTCTCGAGACGCGGGTATCCCTCTGTGTCAAAAAATTGGGAGAAAGTCCAAGAATAACAGAAAAAAACCACCGTAACTCGCTATGGGGAAAAGCCCGCCCTTTCCGCAGGATCCTTTACTTGACCCCGAGCTGTGCGAACAGTGGTCTCAAAACCATGCGGCCGCGGTCTGAACCCACGGACCGGCGGTTGTACCCGATGCAAGGGGGTTTTGGGTCGCGGCAGTGCGAACAAGCCTAGAACGGGCGTTGATTGATCTGGGCACACATCCCGGCCTGGCCCAAAAGAAGGGCCTGCGCCAGCACGTCAGCTCACACAGGCACCGGAAGGACCCCAAAACAAACGGGGGAAAAAAAAGAGAAGGCGGGTTGGGACATGGAATAGCCTAAGGGACTTTAGAGAGTAAATTCTCTCAAATGCCTTAGATGGATGATGCTACCTCTCGAAAAAAGAACAAGCTAACTCTCTGCGTGGGTGAGCCCTGCACGCATGGAACCGACTTCAGTCTGCGTGGTTCCCCCGCCTTCCTGGATTTGGGGAAGGTCGTCTTCGCAGGAGGTTTCTAAAGGAAGGCTGGCTCCACTCAGGCTCTTTTCGCAGACCCGGCGGCCGGGCTGCGTTGAAGGGAGCTAAGGCACGTTGTTTGTGTAGGGAGCGATGGCAAAGCTCCAAGTCTGGGACGCATTTCTGCTTAAATATGCCCCGGAAGAGTTATCCTGTTGTCTAGTTTTCCTTGGCTTCTACTCTTAACTTCGGGGAGCAGGGTTAAGCATTTCGTTCACGTCGGTAGGGGCACCCCCGTTCCTAGCGGGGGGAAAAGTTCAGTGTTTTTGCTTTTGTTTAGGGAATACTGAGTCTCAGAACTGTGTTGGCCGCAGTCCGCTCTCCTGGAGGTGGACCCTTTTCAAGGCAAAGTTTATGCAAATTCCTACCGGGCTACTTGGCGCCATGTGCGTATTTCGAGGCAGTGGGAAGCGTCCCCCTGGGCTGTCCATGATCACGATGTCTCACCCACGTTAGTCTTTCTGGCAGGTGGAAAAACTGGTCCCCTCTGTTGGCCAGCAACAGGGTAAAGATTTGCTATGGGGGGTCTCAGTAGAAGAGCGAACAACGGGGGTAAGGGCTACTTCGGGGCGACACAGCATCCGACCGTAGCCGCTTCCTTCAAAGACCCATGAACCCCCGCTCACTCCCATTCTAACACCATGCCTGGGCTGGGGTGTCGCTTTGCAGCCGGGATGCTTAGTAGCCGGTGGCTTTCCTCTTCATCCTTCTTGAAACGGCTAAGCCTGGAACTTACGTCCTTTGCGTCGAGGGAGGGGTGTCTTTCTTGAGGCATTTCGCCTCCGTTTCTTGGGGAGGGGGATCATCGCCTGGTGCAGGATACCTGTTCCCTGCTCATTTATTTTGGAGGATGTAAAGAATCGGGCAACCTTCACGTCGAAGGGGGAAAACAAAGCAGCCTAGCTTGCCATGTGAGTAAAAAATCCTGCGAAAAGTACATCTCGAGATACAGAGGGGAATAGAGGTTTCTTGGGAAATTTAAAAAATACAGTCTTGATAAGTAGGAGCTCCGCGTTTCCGCATATTATTCGTCAATAAGTGAGAAGGGGGGCCAGCTCGACGCTCACATAACCCATCAAAGCGGAAAAGTACTACTCCTGAGTGAAAATTCAGGCACAGATATTCAAACGCATCTCCAGTTAGTATGGTAATTTAACCCGGAAGTGAGATAAAATTTAGTTCTGTGACAGGGGCACTACACCTCAGAGAAGTAGGGGGGGGCTTGAGAAGAAAAGAAAATAAACTAGGGCTGCTGCATGGGAATTGCAAACTGTTCGAAAGAATTGGGTTCTGGGCAGAGGGCTTGATAAGCGCAGTGGATTCCTTACAGATCCGTTCGTGCGTCTCAAACTAGGGGGGTCAAAAAGAACGTATTTTTTGGTACAGGGGACTTACCTTCGTCCCCCTCGTGCCCCCCTAACGCTTTTACACCCCCCATCGCCGCTAGCGTTAAAACCCCACCCACTCGTGTACTTACCGACCTGGGTACGGTTGCCTGTCTTGTCTCTTTACTGTAAAGCTGGAAGACGTCAAGTACAAGCCTTTCCAAAATTATCTTCACGGATGAGGCTAAAGTATAAATCTGCTCAAAAACAAAAAGAAGGAGATTGAAAAAAAAAGGAAAAGAAGGGAGCATTTCGGGAGCCTGGCAACCAATTTGGGAAAGAAAAGGAATTGCAGGGACGGGACGCGCCGAGTGCACGTATTATTCCGGCCTGTGGTGGGGGGGGTCGCCAGGGTAGCTGTTTTACCAGGGGGGTGCAGGGAGTGGGAAGCAAAGTCATTTACCTCCCAAAAGCGGGGAAATTGGGACCCAATAGGGAAGATACGCCAGACGGGAGGGACGGCAGGGTGACTATCAGACCCGGGAAGATGGACTGAGTGCACTGGGCCGAACTTGAGAAGAGTCCGCTTCATTCGGTACGGACGGATAAAGGCTTCTCTGCTTTTTGTTAGACGACTCGACTAATTCTCTCCAGGCTGCAGGCAGGGTAGAAGGGGCGGGCTGTCTGTCGTGGAGAAAGGAGCCTGGAGTTTTTTCAAAGAATTCGAATCAGAATCGGCTTCAGCTGGGAGGGTGAGACTCGAAGGGGGACCGTCCCTTTGACTACGCCCTTACCTTAAGGGAGTCGAAATAATAATCCCGACCTGGACCTGTTACGTTTAAAAGAATAAAAAGGGGGCAAGTTGTAAGAGAGTGATGTGGAGCGCTGGGGGTTTGATATCAAACTGCTAAGATCAGGATGGGAAGGGAGGCCTCGCGTCCTTGAATTTCTTTTGACTCTGGGGGAAAAGCCCCAGAGCGCTTTAAAAAGTGGGCACGGGCAAGAGCGCTCACTGTGGGGGCCCATCACAAATTCGGACAAGTAGAGGGGTGTAGAGAGGGAAGGACGTTCATCATACGAAGTTCACTATCGGAGGGCGAGCGAACAAATCCCTGATTTTCGCCACCGTTGAAGGGAGGGTTCGGAGGGAAAAACAGAATAGTCCTGTAGGGGGAGTCGGGGAGCTCCAGAGAATACTGAACCAAGGGGGGAAGAGGTTTCAAGATAACACCAGAGTCGAACAGATGGCCGAGGGTGCGCTTAACGTCTCTGACAACTCGGGGGGAGAAAGGGAGACAACGGTGGGTAAGTGGGGATATCTACGAAATGGTAGAAACCAGGAAGAGAAAAAGAAGTTGGTTAGTGGCGAAACAAGAGCCGGGAGGAGATCAAACAAGCGGAGAGGGAAAAAATTTCACAAGGCAGCGTCTGGGATGGGGGAGGGGGAAACACCAGCGGGCGTCTTGCGAGAAGGAACACCAAAAACATTCCTCCACCTCTCCTTCGGCCAGCCACGGACACTTAAACACATCTGAATGCAGGGAAAGATCAAGGAGACAAGGAGCGCAGGTCCAGAAGGAACTCAAGACAAGGCGAGTAGTTCCGGGGGGGTTCTGACGGGGGAGAGGGCTTAGAAACGGGGAAGAGGTGCTGATGTCAAGCTATGAAAGAACCAACTTCAAATGCTCTAGGTGAAAAGACACTCGAAGGGAATAAGGTTCTATGGGGCGGACAACCCAGATATTTGTTTCTCAATCTGGGCGACACCATCTAAGGAGGGAATTAACTGAAAGGGTCGGTGTTTAGAAAACAAAGACAAGGAATGTGGTTTCGTCTTATGGGGGAGCAACTGCCTCTAGGGTCATGGGGCGTCCTTTTCGAATAGAATACTGGACTCCACATGCCCTGTGAGGACCCCGCGAAGAGGAAGGCTGAAGCTTACATCCAAATCACAAGGTAAAGGAAAGAGAAAGGCCGTTGGAAACTGAGAGAGTCGGGGGTGAATCTTAGCTACTAAGGAACTGGGAAGGACGTTCGGACGGGGGAACAGGCCTTGCGAGTTATCCATTCATAAAAGAGACAAAGAGACAATAGTAGGGGAGGGGGGTACGACCTGCAGCACCAACTTAAGGATTCTGGGGTTAAAAGAATTTGTTGTTGGCATAAGCTTGAGAGGAAATTTTGGTGACACAGATGAGCACAAGCGAGGGGTTTCATTCCGTCTCCCTCTTGACACTTAATTATTGGTGCTTTGTAAAAAAGATCACCCTTTCAAATTGTTTTTGACGGGCTCGCCTTGACGTACAACTCGCCCTGCCTGTTGGGTCCTAAGCGGGGATATCTGCGGTGATCAGATCGCAAAGGGACTCTTATAAACGGGGGGTGAGGGGGGGTCATGGAGGTCGCAATTCTGGTGAAGAGTTCTTTGGAGATGGGTTCTGCAAGGCATTTCATGAAAACGGGCTGACTGGAGAACTCCCGTGTTGGCTGAGGTGGAAGGGTGGTTTTTTGGGTCCTGAATACCGTAGTAACCGCGGTTTTTTTTGAACCTGGATTCCGATTGATGTAACCTTTTTCGCCACTTGTCCGGACCAAGGGCTTCCAGGGGGGGCTGAGTGTAGTTCCTAAAGGGGGACTAAAGGGCGACAAATGGGTGAGCTTCCCGCTTGCCCCGTCTATAATATTAGCAAAGGCCCGTGGTTGAAGTCCACAGTTGTGTATGTACGGGGGGCTCAAGATGAAGACGCGCACCGAAGGGGAAAGTGGGAGATAGGCCGGTCACGTATACCTAGATCGACATGGTGCGCAGGTCTGGGAAGGAGGGGAAAAACCTACGTGAGCGGCCGTCCTGATACCGCGACACTTGTCACGGCAAAGCCACCAGCCAAATTTAGAAACAGAAGTTTGGGGGGCGCCGGCGGAGGAGGGCCAGAAGGGTTCCGGATGGGCTGCCGTGAGGTCCCGCGAGGCACAGAGCGGTCGAAGTTGGGGAGAGGGAAAAAAGACGCTCTCCGATGGGGGGGGGGGGGGCACAAGTTTTTCCCTAGCTTGAAAGGGGGGAGTACAGATCGTCCAAACTTCAATTCGCCGGGATTGCTCCTTCCTCTCTAGTCTCGGGGGGAGGGGAATCACTGACCGCTAGCAACAGCCTCCTCGGCATCCATCTTTTTGTTCCTTCTGGTGCAAAAAAGTGAACAGGTCCAGCTTGATGAGCGACGAACCGAGGACTTCCAAGTGGGCGTGGCCGGGGGCCTTGACGGTACCGACGCGCGATCCATAACGAAAGCCGCGAGGGGAAAAAAATCGGGCCTTCTTAAAATCAGCGAAGCAGGTATCGGAAAAAAATGCCTAAAAATTTCTTCATTGCAGGAGGTCCAAATGTCGGAGAGGAGGGTGCGGTCCGTCAAGCAGATGCCCCCCACATCAAGAAGAAAAGAAGGGGGTCTGCGAAGAAAAAAAATAAAAAAACAGGAGGATCATTTCAATCCTAGGTACTTTCTCACATGTGGCCCCACCATGGGGTCCTCAAGTAGCCTCTTTCAAGCTGGCTGATATGAAAAGGGAAGGGGAAGGCGAGGTCGTCTGCTTCAAGGCAAAAAAAAAAAAAAAAACACACCCGTTGGAGATAATGAGGTGGGGGGGTAAGGTTCATGAGGGAGTGTTAACCGTCGAAAAACATGTGAAAAAAACCGAGACACGATTCTAAAAAAAACAACAGCACACAAGTCCACGGCCTACGGGGGTGAGGGGGGGAGATAGGGCCAACGACAGATGGGACAACAGTATCGGGAGTAGGCGAGAAGGGACAATCTTAGAAAACAAAAAAACGGAGGATGAGGAAACGATAGTCTTTATCGGAAAGAGGAATACTCCAGATAAGCACGGGGACCGAGGTCCATTCTAGCAGCGCCAGGGCCGGGGAAGGGGACTGGTTTGTGGGGGGGTGGTAGCTCTTTAGAGGGGTGGTAAAAAGTGTTTAGCGATTAGAAGGTCCGGGAACGAGAAAACAGCATGGTCCTTGCATGGAAGCGAGTAGACGAGAGCGATGACGGAGGGCATCCTCAGCCCGCTGAAAGAGGAGAACGCGTGAAAATGGCATGCCAGGTCTGCGGCTGAATGGAGGAGGACGGCATAGACTTTCTCTGCGGGGGAGAATCAAACAAAGGAATTGCTCCTAAAGTAGGGCGGAAAAGGAATAAGACGTTCAAATTGGTCTCAGGGGTGGAAAGCAGCTGAGGGGCCGGAGTGGGTAAAACTCCGTATAGGGAATCGCTCGATGGGCTTGTCTCGGTGCTAAGGGAGCCTTGTCGGGGAAGACATAATCTTACCTAGGCGAGTAATAGATCATCAATACCTAATTTACCTGTTCAAATTGGGAAAGATAAGGCAAGCTGAGATGAGAGTCATTACAGCGGAGGGCGGGGGGATATCCCCGGCGAATATCCTTGCGCGGCGTGAAAAGCAGGCGAAGGGAAGGGCGCCGTTCCATCCGCGAAGAGTCAGTGTACTGACTGGTCAGGCTGCGTCGAGCGTGGGGGGGTAGTAATCAAGACTAAGTACCGGCTCTGGAAGGAAAGAATGATAAGGACGGGGAAGCTCATCCCAGGTGCCATCTCATGGGGGAATAGCCTCCAAGACTGAAGGATTTGGGGAGTATGGGTGGCGGTCGTTTTAGAGATAAGAAGGGGGGCTTTTCTCCTCCAAGAAGGAAAAATTGGGAGAAGGAGGGGAGAAGAGACACGTCCAATCAAGGCCTGTCGGGGTGCGCGTCTTCAACTGAGGTTTAAGTAAATGAATACAAACGTTTTCGCAAAGGTAGGGGAAGAAGGCTCAAAGGGGTGAAGATACAACTTGAGCCGACTCTCCTGACATATGGTCCGCTATAATAATTCCTTTCAGATCTCGAAAAAAGGCTGCAGGAGAAAAAAGTTTACAATAATGAAAGGGGGGTGGGAAGGCTGAACCAGCTAAAAATTCTTTAGACCACTAAACATACGGAAGAAATAAAGGGCACCGGTCGACACTCGGGGCAGAGGGGAACGATCGGCATTTAAGACATCACAGAGAATTGCAACGATATGGAAAACAAAAATGATTCGCATCATCACTGTCATACGGACCAGGCGTAAAAGGGAAAATGTTCAGGCGGGGCGAATCACGAAAAAGGAGAAAGGGTGGCCAACCGCATGTGCCCGTCCAGTCGTCTAAAGGAAAACCCAAAACTGACGGTGGGCGTCGATGTCGAGAGAACCCGCCTGACGCTTGTTATATGAAGAACGCCCGCATATAGGTTGCTTGCAGGAGTTGTAGAACTCGCTACGAAAGGGGTGCAAACGGACACGGGTAGCGACCCGCCATCACTTAAAGGGGGGGGAGGGAGGGAACGTGCTACAAAGGAGCTATTGGTCTTGAGGGAGGGATGGGGGTCGGGCAGAAATAAGACAGGGTTCAGAACTGTCACAGCCCAGCCTCTTCTCTTTTCCCTCTCGCCGAAGGGAAAAGAGGCAGAAAAGGTCATATTTTTCCCTTAGAGAAGATTGTCGTGCAAGGTTGCAAGGTCAATTTGTTGGGCAAAGAGGAACGTTCGACGATCTTTCTGAGTGATACAGGTCCTTCGCTCCGGGTAACCCTATCTCATCTCTCATTATAGAAGTTGTCATGCCTTTGGATTGTCAGGGCAAAAAGGAAAACTTTATGTGAGGAGGACAAAGCTTTTCCAGCAAGACGTACTAGTCTCGTGTCAGGGAGAGATGGGGGATCCTCACAATAGTATTCGGTAAGAAAATGAGGGGGCAAAACAGGAAAACAAACATGTCTGCTTCTAGTTTTCTAAGAAAATCGGCAAAAATAAGTTTCATTCAGATCCTCTTATTGCAGGCACGCGGAGTTTACAAAACTCTCAGTCAGGTGTTTGGTTGACTCGCAGGCGTAGAGACTGCGGGGAAAGTAAGAGTCTCCAGATCGACCTCTTACTTAACTGGAGACTTGATTAGTGGGGGTGAGTTATCCTCCTCTAGCTGGGAGCTCTGTAGTGTTCTTCAGCATGGGGGGCTTCCGAGGAGGGGGGCTACCGGGGGGGAAGGAGGAGTAAGGGTGTTTATTTGGAGGTCTAACAGGGATTCGAAATTGGGCAAGTCACTTCGCGGGAGGGAAGGGGAAAAGGGGGTCAAAGGCGGACAGAGTTTTCTCGGGAGCGTCCGGCTCTGTTCTCCCACGGGCGATGGCGTAGCAAGGTTCTCGTCACACCTTGGAGAAGCGACAATCAATTCTCACAACTGTATTCCCTTTCTACTTAAAAATTGGGAAAAGCAATACAGGGGCGAAGGTTTCAATCTGGGGGAGGAGCAACTCTCGAAAATGTGAGGGGTCTTCGCGGAGCCAAAGCTCCGCAGAAAGCAAGAGGCAATCCAAGGCCAAAACCAAATAATGAAAAAACTCATTGGGGGGGGGGAGCTTGAGACGCGGCATCGGGGAAGAGGATGCGGGAGGGGGAAAGGAGACTCAGGAAAACCGGCTAGCGTGATCTGGAAAAACGAGGCGGGGCAACTCTAAGGGACTCTACTTTAGGGGATTTGAGAGAGGCAACCGGCACTTCGAGAGGTTGGGAATCGCAGGAAAGGATCTCTGCAGGATTATCGACAGACTCACCGAATCTGAGGGATCGAAAAGGCCTTAGGGGGGGGGGCCACACGTGAAAAGGCTTTCGGTAGTAAAGGAATAGAGACCTCAGGAAGGGTTCATATTATGGGAGGAAGTGTACGTTTAATCGGTCCGCTCACAGTCAACCAAGAATCCGCGATGGAATCGCAAAAAGTCGTGCAAATCAGGAGAAGATGAGGACAATCAGCAAAAAGGGGGAAGTCTGGGAGTCGGACTCCCGGAATGAGACTCGTCGGAGAAAAGGAAAAAAAGTAAAGAGAAGTGATCATCTTCATAAGAGACAGAAGAAAGGAGACAGGTCATTGCAAACATTGTCAGGGCAAGACTTTTCACCACGGGATATAATTAAAGGGAAGGAAATTGGGAAGAGTCTAGGGTCTTCAATCTGGGCAAGACCATGCTGTGGGGTAAGTTTCAATTAACGGGACTAAAAGAAGGACACAATGGGGAACCTCTGGCCGAAGGAGAAAAAAAGCACACTAACATCCGTTAAAGAAAACGGAAACGGAATGCGAAAGCAAGGCTTCCGGGACCGGGCAAAAGAGGATTCTCCAAAAAG
>Ga0179593_1488727_pt1 | contig 10368 bp, 15 predicted proteins | sample CZODoug2_1_08_16_FD_185931 | JGI IMG/M metagenome (GOLD analysis project Ga0179593, IMG submission 185931) | Vadose zone soil fungal communities from Angelo Coast Range Reserve, California, USA - CZODoug2_1_08_16fungal (PacBio error correction) | ecosystem: Environmental > Terrestrial > Soil >...
GAGCGAAAAATTAACAGAAAAAAGGACTGAGCACGCTGGCGATAAACCAAGGGGGAGGGAAAGAGAATGGGGGTTATTGTGCCCAGCGTGGTTGGATCAGGGGGAGGAAATTCCGAGTGAACCGGGGCCTGCCCAGGGCAAAAAAAGGCCGACCAAAAGCAACCGGAAAGGGAAAGACGGAAGGGCCTCAAATCAAGAGAAACAAAACCACGGAGTTGCAAAAAAAAACCAACCCTGGTGACGTGCATTCGAAAAGGCTAGGAAATAGCAAAGGGGAAAGAATAAAAAGTTAGAGTTAAAAGGGTTCCACAGAGACCGCCCACCAAGAAAAGGTTAATGGAAGCAAATGGAGGAGAGTTGACAAGGGGAAACGGTAGGTTCGCAATTACGGGACGACACGCAGGCAAAGAGGACAAAGCCCAAAAGGCCGCAAGATGGACGTGGAACCGATCATGGGGAAGACGACAGTGGGAGGAGGTTTGTCCCAGGTTAACAAAGCCGCACGGACCCGGTGGGAAAGGGGGAAAAGGGGACGTTGAGAAAGCCGTCCGCCGCCCAGGGAACCAGGCCTAGAAAAAAAGGTTACCCGTACGGGTCAAAAGGGGAAAAAAAGGGGCACCCCCCGGTCGATTCTATAAGGTCGCGGCTGCTCGAAAAGAGGGACTGACAAAAGGAGAGCGAGGGTTGCAGAAAAACCGAACGCCTGAACCAAGTAATCCAAGATGGAAACCAAAGGAAACAAACACAATTCTAGTGGGGAAAATTCGTACGCAGGGAAGAAAAGGAACAGCCAGGGAGGACCATCATGCAATACGCTAAGGTCCTTTTTTGCAGCAACAGAGAAACTTATTGCCGGGGGCAAGGGTAAAAACCTTTGAGCTCAAGAAAAAGAAGAAAAGGGCTGACGGAAAAAAAAAAATGCACTCCACTGCCATTGTGGGGAATGACAATATTACCAGCTAGGGAACAACTTCAAATCAAAAATCGGGGGGGACGGAAGCGGGGAACGCTTCACAAAAAAAGCGGGTCAAAAAAGTGGGAAAGGGGCCAACAACAAAGCCTTTACCAGCGAAAGGAAAGCAAACAAGGAAGACGGGGGGTCCACCATCAAAGCCCGGAAAGTGGGGTAAAACCTATGAGCCCGACGGGTTAAAGGAAAGGGAAGGAACCGAAGGAAGAAGAAGTCTCCACCCAGCGGAAAAGAATACAGCAGGTCAGGAAAACGAGTTGCAACAAAAAACAAGAGCGGAGAGGTGTGCACTTTGAGGAAAGGAGGGTCTTGCTCTAAAAAGAGGGATTTAAAAAAACGGGGAAAAGGGGGGACAGCTTTCAAGAAAGCTAAATGGAAAAAGTGGGAATGCTGAAGGAAACGGTAAAACCAAGACGAACATCGGAACTCCTAAAACGGCCGAAAAAAAAGCCCAAAGGGTGAATCACCTTCACGGAAGAAAAAACCAGGCGCCCATCAAAGCATTTTCATCGGGGGAGGAACGCTGCGGGGTGGGGAAAGGGGGGAGGGAAGGGCGCAACATCGGCGTGACTATGAGGGTCACAGGAAGGAAAATCGAACGAAAAGAGATCATGTCCTGCGGAGACGAAGTGGTCTACGGCTGCAGGGAACAAATGTCGGGCCCAGGCGGACGCAAATTGGGGGAGAATCGACCCCGGTTTACGGAGGGAGAATCACAAAGGACCAAGGAGCGGAAAAGGTGCTAAAAACCTCCTAGGGGTCTGGTGCAAAACAGGGGGAAGGAGTCACCAGATCGTCTGGCCAGGATCGATGACCGGAGGAAATTTCGAAAGAGGTGACCTGTGTGCATAATCGGTTGGGGGGGAAGAAAAACCAAAGTTGGGTTCACCCAACGTTTTTTACGAAGAAAAGGAAAAGGGAGTAATAAAGTGGGGGAAGGAAGGGGGTCTCAGGCCCCCCCTGAACTGGACACAAAGAACGTCGGTAAACTGCACCGGGGAATCTTAGGCAAGGAGACCCTGTCGAGCAGGGAAAGTGGTTTGGAAACACTACAGGAGGGCCTACCAACAAGGTCGAAAGCCAGTGTTGAAAACAGCACGAAAGATGTCGGGCAAGACCGAAAAGTTAAGGGGAACACCTAAAAGGGGTGACTAAGGATAAACCAAAATTAAAAAGATCCCCTTGGGAAGGAAAAATGGCGTTTATAAGGAAAAACATGAAGCTTCAAGCCCCTGTCTATCTGCAAAAAATGTACGCCATCAAAAAAAAAAAAGACATGGGGGGGAGGGGAAGGAGAAAAAAAAAAGGTGAAAAAAAAAACAAAAAAGGGATCAACCGTAAGGGGTCGAGAAAACTGCACTAGTCGCGAAGTTGTGTCCGCTAAACCGGTTTCCCAATGTGCACCGAGGGGCGAAAAAACATATGGCAAACCGACAAACCCGACGACCAACGGGAGAATCACGAGTGTGGATCCTTTTGAAATAATCCCGTTGTGTTTGCTCGGGGGAGGACAGGCCAGAAAAAGAATGGCGATTCAAGAGTGTGTTCTTGTAGAGGGACGGTGGCACAGTGAAATGCGTGTCAGGGACCTTTTTGGAAAAAAGAATTCAGGGAGACGGACCTTATTCGGGGGGGGAGTAAAACCAAATATCTATTAAAAACGTGGGGGGTCCTCAGACTCTGTGCAATGAAGGGGAAAAGTAAAGGACAAAACTGAAGAGAGGTGGTAGATAGGGGAAAAGCGCCTGAGGGCACAGGGGGAAAAAGATGAAAGGACGAAGCGTGGGGGGGGGTTTCCGTTGGGGGACACCAGAGACCTCTAAAAAAAAAAGACAAAGAGGAGGAAAGAAACAATATTTCTTCAAAGGAAAACATCGTGGACGGGGAAAAGCAAAAATACAATGTCGCCCGAACCGCAAGGGCGAATGGGAAAAAGAAGTAAACGCTGCGCAAAAAGGGGGAATGCCAGGTATGACGTAACACAGACGGGAAAACAAAGATAGGGAGGAGGGGGCAGATAAACAAAAACGCACCGCCGGTCCTTCGGGGGAGACAGGGCGGGCTGTCACAAACCAGGATGAACAAATGGAACTCACGCCGGTCGAAAGAAAGCGCCGAACGAACCTAGCGAGTACGCAAAAAAAGTCAAAGAAAAACTGAGAACCTGCCTCGCAGAGAGAGGGCAGGATCAAAAAAAAACATGTGGTGTGACGCCCGGGTGGGGCCAGAAAGGGCTGAAGCAAAAACAGGGAGTTGAATAGAGAACTGTAGTGGAAAAAGTGAGTGAAAACGCAACACGCCAAAAAAATGCACCCTGGTGTATGCGGAAAACTGAGGCGGAAGAAACAAGGGGGCGCGCGAAAAAAAAGAATGAAATGTTCTAAAAGATAAAGTGGAATTGAAGCAAAATGGGGCGCAGGAATTCCGATCGGAAGAGGGCACGGTAAAAGGGGGCCAACAAGCAACCGTGGTTGTAAAAGTCAAGGGTGGAAAAAACTGAAAAAAAGCTCGGTAGAAAACCCTGGCTTGGGAAAAGAAAAGGAGACAAACGAACACGAAGAGTTAAGTTGGGGGAAAAGGCCAGCCGACAAAACTCCAGCTTTTGGGAGACAAGAGGGGTGTGACCGGGGGGGGGAAGAAAAAGAAGACAAAAAAACCTGGTTACAGCCTGAAAATGGACTCGCACCAAAACGCATACGACGGAAAAACGCAAGGGGCGGGGACAAACCAACATGAGACGGGGAAGATGCACAGGAGTTAGGCTGAAGACAAGCATGGGATGCAAAAACAAAGAGATTCAAGAAGGGAGCGAAAAAAGCAAAACGGAAAGGCGAGACTGTCAAGAAAAGAAGGGAGCACCCATGGAAAAAAGAGTCCAAGAACAATTGATTAAATCCAGGACAGAAAAACAGTCGGCGAATCCGGGGGACCGAAAGGAATTAAGCTAACCGACAGGGGATGGAAGGCGGGTACAAAGAAAAGAGATTAAAAAAAACACTCTGGGGCCTAGATTGTAGACCGGTCCGAAAAACCTAGAAAAAAAAACACCTCAAAAATGGAATGAAATAAGGGGACACGGGGGAAGAACAGGGGGGGTCTCGTGAAAAGGGGAAGGATCACGTATAAGGAGCCTATTTTCCACTGTGAACTTGGGGGGGAAAAGAACATCAAAGAGCGTGTTCAAGAAAAATCCTGAAGAAAGGGACAGCAAGCCCGGGAATCAGAAAGAGAAAACCTCAAATCAGGACGATTGGAAGAATGCCCTGCCCGAAGGGGAGAAAAAAACGCCCAGGAGGGTGGGGGGGGGGGGTTAAACCCGTTTCAATCAAAACAAGAGGAGTGGGTTGTCAACAAGAATGGCCTGAGCCGAAAGCTTCTACTTCACTGGGCACCACCCCCCCCCTGGGGAGGGGGCCCGAGGAATTTATTGGGAAAGGAAGATGCCGTCTTTGACACTCCGGGAAACGGGAAAAAGCAGCCTTCACAGGGGAGGAATATGTCAACCAAGCTTTGAATCCCTGGGTCTCAACGGGCCTGGGAGGAAAAATCTAGGGAGCCAAAAGGGGGAAACGCCTACAGGCCATACTTTGGACAAGGGAGGCATTCTGCTGGAATACGGGGGTGCGCAGGAATCGTGGGGCGGATCAAAGACTCCTTTGAAGCGATGGGGCAAATCGGTCGGAATTTAAACAGAAAACCGGGCAGGGTATCAGAAAAGCCTTTCTGGTTAAGACCACGGATGGCCGACCCCGGAGGAGCCGTGCCGGAAAATATGGGGAACCTGCGGTTGGTGACGGGGGTGCCAAGCATTATTGAGGGGAGACGGGGGGTCGTAAGCAGCGCGAAGGCTCTAGGGAAAAAGGGGGGAAAAAGGACCACTCGAACTATAGGAAAAAGAAACCGGGGAAAGTTGGGGGGGGGAAAACCCTACGTGAGCGAACCCAAGAAGACCTCCCTGAACGGGCGAGGTGAAAGCAAAAAGTTAAGGGGAGTGAATTGAAATCCACAGGGGAGGAACAAATCCTGACACGACCTAAACGAACTTCCGATTAAAAGGAATGATCAAATCTGATGGAATCTGACAGCGGGGAACTGATCGGCCCAGTCAAACGGGAAAAGATCCACTCGACCAAAAAGAGACATAACAAGAAAAAAGCCATTCGCCCCTTTCGTCGGCGAACGGGAAAAAAAACGACAAAAAAGTGGGAAGTACATGGGCAAGCAGCGCCAGCAGTCGCCGGGGATAAGATGCGCCCGTAACAATGGGTGACGGCACGACTTGGGACAAATAAATTCGGGCATTAGGGCGATTCTCGGGAGGGGGGGGGGAAAGCGCAACTTTTTCACCGCCTATTAAGACAGCAAAAAAAAAAAAAGGCTTTTTACTGCGCAGAGTGGCCGTTCACTGGGTGGTAATGGGCCACCAGCAGGAAGACAAACCAAAAACGCAGGAGAAGGAAAAGGGAAATCGGGGGCAAGTAAAAAAAAGGAAAGCACTTAAAAAAACGAGGGGGAGGGGGAAATAAAGAAATGCTATGGAAGTTGTGATGTCCGAGTGTGGGGCAAAAAAGAAAGTATAGAATAAAAGGCGGATTGGGGCAAGGCCGAGAGAAAACCAACCTACCCGGGAACCTCCAAAGAGGTTGCCGTGGGCACACCGACGGACAAAAAAAAAACGTTCGGAAAGTGCAATCGACGGTTTAACTGGGGAGGAAAAAAGACGAATGAATGCCCAGCCTGGATCGAAACGTGGTACACAGTGAGGGGCAAAAAGGAAGAGGGACCAGCATGGTGGGGCAGGGAACAGGGGTGAAGCAAAAAAGTCAAAAATAAGTCACGCGTTCAAATGCCAGTCAAAACGATTGGACGTCAAACGATCAAGAAGAGCAAGGGGAGGAGGTCGTTTGGTGCCAAGGAATGGTTGCGAACAGGAGGGGAACAAAAAAAAATTTGTTGAACAAGGAGGGAACACCGCCAATTGCGCAAAAAAAAAAGGAAAGCGCAGGGACACTTGAAAGACAGTCCCCGTGGACACAAGAAACCGTCCTCCTGCCGAAAAAAGAAGCAAAAAGCCAGTACGTTTCGACGGCGGCGACCAACTAATCGAAAAATAAAAAAAACAAAAAATGAAAACGAAAAAAAAGTCGCCGCCCCGATACAAAAAAAGGGGGAGGACACACCCAACGGTCCCAGGTTGACGTAGTCCACCCCTCAAAAAATCGCCAGACGAAAAAAGGGGGACATCCCGCGCACAACCAGGCTGCAACGGAGGTCACCGCAGAATGGACGCCAAAAATGGGGGAAAAAGCACGGGAAAGACCAACCTGAATGAAAATTTCGCTACTAGGCCAATGAATGAAAAGGTAATGTGGCAGCCGCAACGATCTTCCTTGTCAGTTTCAAAAGAACCACAAGGGGGGCCGAAAGCACTCAGCATGCAAAACAGAAAAGGGGTCGAAACAATGGGAGGGTTAAAAAACCCGCCTCAGGAGAAAAATTGCTTCGGAAAGACAGGAAAAAGCAAATTAGAAGGGGGGCAGGAATTATCATTCCAAAGCAGCAAAAACGCACCATCGGGGGGGGAAAAGCACCGAACAAAAGATCAAGAACAAGTTAAAGTAATCGACTAAAAAAAAGGTTCACCCAAGAAAGGAAAGGCAAAAAAGAGGAAGAAAACTGGAATCCGGGGAAACAGGAGTTGATCGGAACGGAAAGTAATCCGGAACACCCCCCACTTGATCAAGAAGACGGCATTTGCAAAACGGTCTAACTAAGACGGTGGCCTGGAGGGGGGGGGGGGGGGCTCAAAAATTGTAGGCTCGGCCTGGAAAAAAAAAAACATGGGGAAGACAAACGGGACTAAATCCACTGACAGGGGAAAAGGGGGATTCTTGAAAGGGGCCCGAAAGCGAATTCCCTCGTACGCGACCACCCAAAGGAAAACCGGAAAAAAGAGGGACAAAACCGAGTTACACTGCATGGGGAAACCCAAAATCAAAGTGTGGGGCGAACAAAGGGTTGACCAAGAAAAAAGATTCGGGACAGAAAAAAAAGCGGGAGGAAAAAAAAAGGTTTTTGAAAGGAAGGACAGTAAAAAAAAGAAACAACGCAAAGAGAAGGTGAACTGCATCAGAGCTGATGGGGAATGCACGAGGAAAGGGGGCAAGAAAGGGAGGGGTCGAACTTGACTATCCCCGGACCACTGGCGGTGCTACGGATCGCGCCACGCAAACAGCGGAAGGGGGCTTCCCGTGAAGACAGGGGGGGGGGGCAAAACATTTCCTGAGTCAAAAAAGGGGGGAGGGGCCGCGTATCTATTTCTCCGTAAACGAGGTCCGGGGGGCAGCACGCCTGGGGGATGAAAAAGGGGTGGCAAAAAGGGAAAAAGAACGCAAAGGGGAACCCTTTTGTACCGGGTCATTAGTGGAAAAGGTGGGGACAAGGTATCCGAACGAACCCTTACTGTCAAAACTACACACCGGTCAATCCCGGAAGGCAGTGGAAAGAACTATCTGGGGACCTGCAGTGAAAAGGGGGGGAAGATTTTGTAAAACAAGCGACGGATAGGTACAAGCCAAAAAACCTAGAAAAAGCCCCCGGTCGAAAAATGGGAAAAAGGAAGGACCAATAGGGCACTAAATATGGGGCAACGGAAATGGAATAGGAAACATCTCATGATGGGAAAGGACCTCTCCCAAAATTCGCGTGTTTTAGTGATTGAAGAAACGTTGAGGTCTCAAAACAATAAGGAACATCGGGCCCAGGAAGGGGCGAAACATCGGGTGGGGGGGAGCTACCTCCGGGGAACCAAAAAACTGAAAGAGGCGCGCGGAGGCAAACGGAACGTGCCCAGATCAAGGGGAAGATCAATAGAGAAGGCGAAAGACCTGTTGGTACTAAGCCTTGCAAAGGACAAGGTGGGGGCCACCAGCATACAACATGGCCTCATCAAAAGCGGAGCTCGGGTGGTGCGAGGAACGGTCACCTGGAAACTTTTGTGGAAAGCGGGCGGGAAAGACGATCAGAAGGAATTGAGGAGATTTTTGTCAGAAACAAGGGGCGGGGGGGCCCTTAGGTAGCGGGGGACGAAAAGGCAGTGCACGAAAAGGAAGTGGGAGAAGGAGAAGAAACCAGGATTCACCGGGGGGACTAGGGGGCTCACCAAAAATGAGACGGACCAAAAAGAAACCCCTACAGCGATAGGGAAAAAACCAGGATTGAATATTGGGAAATCCGAAAAAAAGGGGGAAGACGAAACAATCGTCATGGAGGAAGACCGAAAACGAGTGGAACGTGGTTTGGGGGCAACCAAGAGGGGAGACTCCTCAACAAAAAGGAAGAAAAAGGGGAAATATATACTGGGCAACGGGAAAAAAAAAAGACTCTTACCAAAAAGGAGGGAAGGGCCGCAACGGCAGACCCAAAATGAATACAAAGACCGATTGATGAAGCAGAGTTGAGGGAAAGGGTAACCCTTGTCAGGAAAGGAAGGGTAGGAGAAAATGTGAAGAAGAAGGAAAAAACAACACCGCTTTTCCAACTCACACGCAGGGCGTACTTGAAGACCGGATTGTAATTGGGGGGGAACAAACAACGCGCGACATGAACCTCGAAAACGAAGAAAAAAAGCGGGTCAGAGGGACCGCGATCAAAAAAACGAAAGAAAAGCCTCACAAAACAGAAGACGCGGGGGTGATGAAAAAAAAGATGGGTCGCGCCAACTGAGGAAAGGGAATCAAGGAAGACGACAAAGGGACCAGGATAGATCTTCACTCCGGAAGGCCAAAGCAAAAAAGTGGGCCAACCAAGGGGAGAGAAGGAAGGGGGGGAGGGGGCGGACCGGAAAAAACACGGTGGGACGAAAGGGGAGTCCTGGAGAATGAAACGAAAATAAACTGCAATGGCGAGTAAACCTGCGCTGGAATGGGGGACCTCCGGAAGAACCCAGTTGTACCTATTTCAAGTTGGGGGAAGCATCGGAGTTTCTTGATCAAATGGAAGGGAACGAACGGGATAAAAAGCGAAACAACAATCGTAAAAAAAAAGTGTGCCAAACAAGCCGACACACAGCAGAAGGAGGGCCGTGGAAAAATAAAAGAAGGACGGCGGGTGGGCACCAGGGAGGCCGAGTGGCCCTAACCTCAACTTAAGAATTCCAAAGGGAAAAATGGGTTGAACAAGAAACAGGGTAGGAAAGGAACCACAGGAATCAGATGCACAGGGAAAGAATAAAAAGAAACAAGCCAGGGGGCATAAATTGACAGTACACGGGAAAAAAAAAAATCCGAAAGGGGGGGAAAAAAGAGCCAATAGGAAAACGGGGGCAAGCACCAAGGTAAAACCGCCCTGACGGAGCGATACACGACAGGGGTGTCAAGCTTAAGGAACTGGAAAGTCAGCCGAGGACGAGGAAAGAGCTCCGAAAAAGACCCGGGCCTACTGAGAACGCCGGAAAAGGCGGATTCATTGCGGGGCCAGAAGGTCGATTAAAAAACGTAACCCGAGAGGGTCCCGAACGAAGGAGAAGGCTGCAAGCCAGGCCCAAAAACAAACCAACAATCGGCCTTCAGGGTGGGGAAAAGAAAGGGCAGGAAAAGGCGGCCACCCTCAGAGGGGAGAAGGTGTCACATGAGCTGGGGGAACAACAAGGGGACACTTAGTGATGAAACCCGGCCAGTAAGGGGCAACTGTGGAAAAAAAATAAGGGGAATCGCTAGCGCACCACGCCGAAGGGAAAGTCAAGCAAAAAAAAAAAAAAAAAAGAGAATCGGAGGAAAAACTTACCTAAAAGTAAAAAAAGGCCGATCCCCGGGCGGTGGTGGGGGGGAACAGAGCGCGCGCTAGGTCAGAAGACTGGCGGAGGGGGGGGAAGAGGACTTGGAGAAGAAAGGGAAAGTTTTAGGAAGAGGTCAGGGGATTGGACGCCCGGGGGAGAGGGATCCATGACCTAGACATGTCCAAAAAAAGCAATGCTGAACAATGAAGGAGTTTGCAAACAAGTCAGAATTCGGGCGCAGCCAAAACTGTCCACAATTAAAAAAACTGTTCCCCAAAAGACCGGTTGGATGGGAAAGAGCTTATCGGAAGCCTAGGTTTCCCAGGAATCAAGGAGAAATGGCAAAATACGCTGAGCCAGAATGGGACAGAAAGCGAATTTCTTAAGGGGGAACAAGGGGTCAACTTAGAAGAGGGGGGGAGGGCAAAACGAAGGCCATTGTAGCGTTTCCTAAAAGGGATTACCGAGGGAAGGAGCCGTTGAAAAAGGTTGCATTGTTGGAATATCGAGGTTTTGGGGGGGTGTTTCAGCCTCAGGGGGGAACGGGGGGCGGAGGAAGGGCATCCAGCGGGAAGTCGTGTTCAAAAAACCGTTCCAAAGAAGAAAAAAGGAGAAAAAGGAT
>Ga0179593_1548497_pt1 | contig 10368 bp, 11 predicted proteins | sample CZODoug2_1_08_16_FD_185931 | JGI IMG/M metagenome (GOLD analysis project Ga0179593, IMG submission 185931) | Vadose zone soil fungal communities from Angelo Coast Range Reserve, California, USA - CZODoug2_1_08_16fungal (PacBio error correction) | ecosystem: Environmental > Terrestrial > Soil >...
AGACCAAATACAAGTATTCTCCTTCTATTGCACTCAACAGTCAAAGTTGGAAGAAGGGGAGGGACAAAGGACTGAGCAGAAAAGATGTCAGGTTATCTGAAAGTCAAACTGAGTCGGGTCCCAAAATATTTTTTGGGGCTGGGAGGGAAAGGAAAGAAAGTTGCACACCATTCGGTCCGATAACCGAACTACTACTGGCGCCTAGTTCCAAATAATGGAATGGGGGGAATCCACTAGTAAGGGAGGGACGAAAAGATGGAAAAACCAAAAAAAGGCGCAGGAAAAAAACAGACATGAGAAAAATGAAATTTTGGTCAAAAAGGGGTGGGGCGATCATTACGGAGGGCAACTCTAACAGCAGGAAGAAGATCAATGTAAAAAAAAAAGTGTGGAAGGAACGAAAGGATGAAAGGAAATGGGGTGTAAGACCGCTCTGAGATCCAAAAAAGGAAAGAAGGGTCGATCTGGTGAGTTCTTGCTCCGCCTCGAATCATTGAGACGACGGAGGGGAGCTGTTGGGGGGGGAAGAAGGAACAAGGATTGTTGCTATAGTACGAACAACGGAGAAAAAAATCTAAGGCCGTGCTCATGGTGTGGTTGTTAAAGGGACATCCTAGTTGCTTAAATCCGAAACCCCCCCTAACGAGGTGGTGGGGGGAGGGCAAGAAGGGGTCCTCCGGAGGCGGATTTCCGGAACAAAACGTGAAAGGGGTGGAACGGTCCGGGCAGGAAGGCTTGTGAAAAAGTGTTTCGTGTCGACGAAAAGGAACGAGGAACGTCGAGAATAAGGAGGGAAGGAGGGCATGAAGTCGAAACAATCTGACAACCGGGGGGGACGAAAAGCTGATAAAAGGCCTTTTGCAAAAAGGCCGGAGGGGAACACAACGCCGCTCATCGCGCGGAAAAAAATACTAGGAAGGGGGCTAGGAAGGCTCAGGGGTTGAAACCCAAAAATACCACTGATCCGAGAGAACAAAACTGGAAACTCCACGCCAACGATACGCTAAGATCAAGAAAAGAATCTTATTAAATCGATTCAGGCGGCTAGATCTTTCAGAGAGGAGAAGGTTCTAATATGAGGAGGTCTACAAGGGGTGCCACATAAGCGTTGCTATGACGAATCGGGGCACGAGGAAGGAAGTCTTTGAAAAGGTGCCCACACAAGGAAGGGGAAAGGGAAGGTAACAGAAAAAAGAAAGAGTAGGCCCTGATCTAAGTCAAGAGAAGTGCTCTTCATGAAGGAGAATAAACTCGCTGATGGGTTTACCCCGCATTTAATTCTTGGATTAAATGCGGAAAGGAAAAAGGCAAAACACCCTCGCAGTCGCTCTTTGAAAATCGTGCAATCGAAAGGAAGGGAGGGGGATCACCGAAGGTATAAAATAGAAGACCTACTATATGTATTTCAATGTAGCGCTAGGAGAAAAGAATGGAGAACAGAAGAAAGAAAGGGAGATCACGCCTGCTGGGGGTCGTCAGATCACTTACTGGCAAAAGAGTCAAACGTGAGGGTCTTCTCCGACTTCTTCTGGGGGGAAGTCGGAGGAGGGTAGGGGAGAGGAAAGACTCACCCAAAAACTGCGAGACTTTCTTGATGGTGATCAGGGCCGGCGAGGTGCGAAAATATCTCTACGGAGGCACAAGAGACCAAAAGAAAAAAGTTGCCAGGAAGAGTGGTGGGCGACAAGTAAAGAAGGGTCCGGGACGCGCTTGACTCTGCAGGGGTCGGCTCCACAAATCCAATAAAAAGCGTTACTGGAGGCATTATGGAAGGAGGAAAGACTATCTTGGGGTCGGGGCCTCAGGGGGCGAAACTGAAGGAAGGGGGGGGAAAACAGGGCGGAGTTTACAAGCGGGTGCATTACGCTGTGATTCTTTATCGGGGGGTCAGAATCCACAAAAGGCCAGGCTGACGGGGGAGATCCGCAACTATCGAAGCCCTAAAAAAAGGGAACCGGAGCTTCGGTGTTAGGTATACGAAAAGACAGTTTTCACTCTTGATACGGAAAGGCCCTCAAGAAAGAAAACGAAACCGCAGGGGAACATCTCTCTCAAAGGGGGGTCATGAAAGAGATGGAACCGCTAGGAAATTTATTCTCCGTAGGCTCCGGAGGGAAGAATTACAGAGGGGAATAGGGGGGGAGTCAGAGAGGGGGAGGGACCGTCATCGCCCGTAGGCCTCGGATTGTTCGCGGCGATGAAAGGAAAATTCAGCAAGCTTCTGTGTGGGAAAGGCTCTAAACCGCTCCCATATCGTCCGGGAGAGGGGGGGGAGAAGTTGTTCCACGTGAGTGGAGGAAGGTGCAACCTAAAAAGAGCCGCCTATTAATAAAATCAGTTAAAAGAGTAAAGATTAGGGGGTTGGGGCGAAAAGGAGCAAGGGCAAGCGCGGAACAACGTTTCAAAATTCAACCTTGGGGAGGAGCAACACGCTCAGGAAAACGCCTAAGACGAATGTCTACGAAAGGAGTGAGAGGAGACGTCAGGGATGCGGAACAGAATGGAAGAGTCAGTTCTCAAAACTCAAGAAAAGGGATTCGGGGGGTGAGCTCGTCAGAACATACTATCTCCCTAACGCAACGGGAGACGAAAAAGAGGGAGGGAAAAAGGCGCAAAGCGGAAAGAGAGGGGATAGCGGCGAAACTGCGGAGCATCTTCCTCGAGGGAATCATCAGGGGAAGTCATTACTAGCTTCTGCGTCGTCCCCTCCTATATCGTAGGTCCCTTTATACTTGGGGGGGGAACCGAAGAAAAGGAAGGCTGAGAAAGAGCGGGACTAAGGGGGGGTTGGACCGAGGCGTCGGGGGGAGAGGAGACAAAGCTCAAGTGCGGAAAAATCATCTAGGCCGATTCTGGCGTCGTGAAGGGTTTCCAGGGGAAGAAAACAGGAGTGCCTTAGATGAAAGGGCAGAAGAATCGATCGCTAGGAAACAATGAGGACAAAAAAATGGACAGTTTTTGTATTGTCAGAGGAGATTCAGAGGTAAAATCTTCAAAAACACAACCAGCACTAAATGAAAATAGGAGCAACTAAGGTCCTACGAATTAAGGGCATCCGAATACTATTTCCAATCAGAGCTGGGGGGAATTAGACGGTGAGTGGAGGGGGCAGAAGATGAACCAAACGCTTTGACAGTTTCTAGAGGAAGACGTTGAAAGCGTGGCGATGTGGATCAAAGGGGACTCTTAATTTTTCCGCGACGCGTTGGGGGTGGATTTGCAAGGAAAGGGGGGGGGTCAGGAAAGGAAGATGGAATCATGCGGAGGGGAAAAAATAAAATAAAAACCATCGCGGGAAAGGAAAAGAAGGAAGTGGTGTGCAGGTCGCGTTCCAAGCTTTTTACTCCTGCCCGGAAGAAAGGCACCGGTAAAAAAAAAAGGGTGAAAACAGGAAATACGGATCAAGAGAAAGCACAAAATCGCCGGCGGCAATGATTTCACCCTAAGGGAAAACAACAAAAGGGGGGGAGCAAGGATAATATATCGGGTAAAAGGTATGAGGGTTCCTTCTGTTGTTCTTCCAAAATCCTCAAGGGGCTTTACAGGAGTCCAAAAAAAACAAGCAGGAAGACAATGAGCGAAGACAGAAAGAAAAAACTAGAACGCAGGAGTAAGGCACGAGAAGAGAAGGGATTAAAACTTCTTGCAGATCTGCGAAAAACGCGTAACTCGTTTGCCATTGCATCGGGAAGGGGGAAGGGTAGCCAAGAAAAAATGCAAAAAGGAGGGCCAGGAGGACAACTGAAGAGAAGAAGGGAGGGGGTCGACTTGGGAGATTTTTTTTAGAAAACGGAAGCTGCTACAGAGGACACTTTAACCCTAGTGCCGAGCACCCATTCCATGTTTTATTTTACATAGCGCCATCGCTCGGGCCGGTGTTGACCGGAAGGAAGGAAAAAGGGGGAAAGGAGTAAGAAAGAAAAAAAGAAAAAGGGGGGTCAGTTCGACTCAAAGGGAGAGGAAATCACCTAGCCTGGTGTGATCCCAGCCTGTTGCGGAAACTTGGACGGTTTCGTTGAGGCACTCTAATGAGAAGCTTTGTTATTGGGGCTAGACTCAAAAATGGAAAAAAAGAAGGAAAATACAGGAGACTTGAGGGGGATCACGAAACAGCGTTTCCTCCAAAAAGGCATTGGAGGAGCACGAGGCTTACACCCCCCAGGCTTTCATTTGGGAGTGCCATTTTCCCGTACACTGAGCGGGAGGGGAAGAAAAAAAAACAGTCTGGGGAGGATGACGAGGGTCAGTGGAAAGACTTCCCAATATTCCCGTCTTAAAAACCGAAACGAGCGACAGGGGCGAATGAAAATTTTGGCTTCGGTCCACGGGGGGTAAAGTGAAAAGATTAGCATCAGTTCCTACAGCTTCTAAAAAAAATCCGCTCAAAAAAAAAAGAAAAACAAACAAGGGACGAGGGGACGGGGGACTAGGCAGAAGGGCCCGGGGGTTGGCAGCTAAGAAATTTACGAAGGAAAGAAGGGGAAGAAGGAACTGTTACACCGGCGGTCCGCGGTTGGGCGCCGAGCTGGGAAAAGTAATGCCTCAGGAGAGGCAGAGACCCGCGGGAATTAATGGGGGGAAGGTCTGACTGCCGCGAAGCAGTGTGCAGGTGTGCGAAGCGGCTGGAAAAGGAAAGGAGGGGATTTTGTCGAGCGAACGAAACCGACGGAAAATCTATACCTTAAAATAGAAATTGATCAGGGACTACTGGTGTGGGGGAAAAGACAGGGGGATGAAATCCGCCCGCAGGGTGTGGTGCGTTGTCATCCGAGGGAAAAGAGAGGTTGTCCGGTCACAAAACAGGGCGTTCACAAACTTTGGGAACCCGGAAAGAGGGGGAAAAATGAAAATGCAACAAACTAATGCGGGAAATGGGAAGAGATTGTATGAGCACCTCGACCGTGGACTTAAAGCTCCATCTGATAACAGGCTTTGCAAAAAAGAAAGTGACGGGGAGTAGTGAGCGGGAAAAAATTTAAAGGGAGCGATAACCCATCGCACAAGCGTTTTTCAACGCAAAGCCTCTGATAACTGCGAGGGGCGGGCATCGGGACCATCAGAAAAGCACGATAGGGAAGCGGAAAGGCTGATGAAATCAGGCCGCTCCTTCGGGGGGATCTAGGCAATCGAAGTGAAGAAGAGGAGGTAAGGGGGGCCCAGAAGCGTGGAGATTTTACGATCTCGTGCACGGGGATACGGAGGAGGGGGGGACAGTGGGGAAAAGCATGAATGCAGAGGGGTCCATGCCAAAGGATCGACGGGGTTCGGCCCTTCTCGAATGAATAAGGGAAGGCGAAGAAAGAAGAAACAAATGGCGGGCACTCGTGTTTAAGCAATTGGGGATAGAATTGCTTGACGTTCCGACGCAAGAAATTGGTCCAACACGTTCCTCAGGGGGGAGCCACGGGGCGAGAGAGGAGGAAGAGGCGGAAGGAAAGAAAAAGGGTATACAAGTCCCGCCTAAAACGGTACGCAGAAGCTAGAGGGAATTTCCTCTTATTAGGAGCGGGCAACAGCGAGAAGAAACGAGGCGGGGGTCGCCGATTAGTTACGATTCAGCGCGAATTAAAGGGGAGTCATTCTTGCTCTTGCCGGGGGGGCGCTGTATTTTGCTTCAGAGATCTCACAACGAGACAGACAGGAACGCGGAAAGGGCTGTAAAGGAATCGGCCAGGGAAAGAGCGAGGAAAGGCGAACTAATTCTAGAACCCATTCGTCTGTGAAAAGCTTTGGACGACGGAAAGAACAAGTTTTAACCTTTTTCCGTCTCAACTCTGCTCGAAAAAAATCCGAGAAAAGTCAGGGAGGGGTAGGGCCAACGTATCGTTGGGGGGGGGAAAAAGGCCCGAACTCAAGCAGGGGAACTGGTCTGGATTAACGAGTCTGGTAGGAAAGTTGAAGGGGAAAGGAAAAAAAGAATGGGTTTAAGGCAGTCACTCAACTCAGGGCGGGGAAGCGCGAAAGAGAGGCCTGGACCGCATCTCGGTTTTCTGGAGACCAAAATATCCGTCAGACGGTCATGAGCCGACAGAGGAGAGGAGCACTCAAGCGGTGTTCCCATTCTCGAAACACACGGAGAGGAGGAGAGAGAGGGGAGCGAGTTGAGGGAGCGACGAATGAGGCAGAAGGGGAACGGACGAGGGACACAGGGGGGTAAAAACGAGATAGAGGGTCCATGTCTCGTAGGCGTCGATTGTTAAAAAAAAAGGGGTGCAGTCCGAAGTCCCCTCTATTGTTTAGTTAGCTGGACTCCGAGATCGCTCCCCCACTTAAAGACACAAAGAGTAAAAAAGGAACCGGAACGAAAAAGGAGGTCGCCCCGAGGTAAGGAGAGGGTCTGGCTGAAACCATCTAGTCCACTAATGAAGGGAGAACGAAGATGGGGGGGCGGCCAGGCACGGAGTAAACGTCAAGCAGCGGAACAACAGTTCAAAAACCGTTCTTTTAAGAGGAATACGCTCCCTGAGAAAGACGCAGAAGAACGAAATCGAAGGGGAGGGTCGCTATATTTCCCCTCGGCCTGGCGGGGTCCGGGAGAAAAAACCATCAAGAAAAAAGAAGGGAGGGTCGAGGTTCGAGTCATCAGCACAGAAAGCCCGAACGGCAAGTAAGTCGCGACGATCGTGGGTTGGATCGCTGGATCTGGCGTAAGCTAATCGGAGGGGGATCCGGAGAGGAAGCTGTCGTCTTGAACGGGGCAACCTCCCGAATCACAGTAGGAAATCAAGACTTCTTCGAACTTCCGACGTGACTCTTTTAGAACCTGTGGTTCGCTCTCAAACCGCCTCAATAAAAAAACACGATGTATCAGAAACTCAGATAAAGGTCCAGTCAACGGAACGTCAGAAAGGGCTCGCAAGCGAAGGGGGGGGACTAAACACCATGCGTAGTTCCGCGGTTCTGGCGGGGAAAGGGGGGATGATTTAGAAGAAGGCAAAGGTGCCTCTTGCCTTAGTGGGGCCCGGAAAGAGGAGTCCTTTTTGGGGGGTATAAACTATCCTTCGCACTCCGCGTGGGGCACTAAAAGAAGGAGCAGTGCAAGTATCAGCCCGAGTACGGGTAAATCTCCACGCTTCTTGAAAAAAGAGGAACCTTTCTCCTATCGATGAGACGGAGGGAAGGGGAGCTACCGGGAGGTAAAAAAAATCCTGATACGATCATCAGATGTTGAGTGATCGTGGAGGTGCGTGGATGGGGGGGCATCCGTGCACAGACCACTCTTGTCAGGTTCGAAAGGGTCTAAAAAAGAGGAGGGAGTTGAAAACGGCGGTGGAGGGTGGATCGCGAACAGTTGAACCCGTATGTTTCGCCGGAAAGGGAAAGCTTGTTGCAAAAAAGGGGTTGGGAAAAAAATGGGAGCCAGGGAGATTCAAAAACGGTCCGAGGTGCCGAAGGCAGAGAAAAAAAGGAGAAGTAAAAAAGCTCGCCCTAAGCCATCGCAGGTTGGGGGGGGGGCAGGTGAGGGACCCCCCAAATTCCCAAGGGTGCTCTGAAGGGCCCGAAGAGCCTTCACCGGTTGGAAAAAAGCCCGCCTTTGGGGGGTACGGAACATCGATCTACTGATGAACCATCTAGGATTCCGAGGGAAAAAAAATCGCGGGGGGGAGGTCAAAACCTCGGATCAGACCGAAAAAACCACGGGTAGTAAAGGGAAGCATTTGTCGTGTAAAAAAAGTTATAGAGGTTTGCGTCGTGACGAAAAAGTCAACAAATCAGAATGTTCCTTTCTGCAGCCCACCTAACTTCGCCAAGCGTCAGCAAGGGCGGCGAAACAGAACCTCCACAGCATTGAAGGAAAACTCTAGGAAGAGCGAGAGAAAGAAGAGCGTGAGGGACTTACACCCCATTCGATCGGCGAAAAACGTATGGTCCTGTAAGCGTTATCGGCCGACCGGGAATTCGCCTGAGGAACGACCTTCCGACTGTTACGAGGCAGAAACATTCTGGGGGGGAAGGACTACGGGGAGGAGGTTTGAATTCGGAACGGGGGTTCTAAAACTATTAAGACTTTACCAAAGGGATCGTCCAAAAGGACCTTTTTAGTGAACACTCTGTACGCCAGTAGATCGATCGAATAGGCGATTTTCGAAAGACTCATACACAAAAAATATGAGGGCGTGCGCTCCCGAAGGGAAAAATGGCCCGCATCAACAGACATCCGGGGGGTCTGGAGAAGAAAAGGTCGACAGAGTGTTGCGGTGGGGAACTTTTGACTGTTGCCATGGGATCAAGAGTAGCAATCAGGGGGTGGGCTGACGATCTCTCACCCCACAACGGAGGGAAAAAAAATAGTGGGGGATCCAAATAAAGATGTATATACAACGAAACATTCTTTTCCGCACAGGAGGTGGGATCACATGCTTCAGAAGACAACATAGGTCATTGATGTAACCATGTGAAAGAAAAAAAAGTAGTAAAACAAGAAATGTTTGCTGAAAGGTCGAATCTATTTGAACTTCCAATTCCGGTTCAAAAGGACCGAGCGACTGAGTAATGTCAAATAAATTTAATGTGGGTAAAAGTGGGGGGAGAAAGAGTAAAACGTTTAAAGCTTCTAAAACCTAGGGATCCACACGTCGCACCGGTAGATAGAGTACCAGTTTGTCCGAGACGTTCCTGTGTGGGGGAAAGGGACTATGAAGAAAGTCAGGGGGACTTCCGGAAGAAAGGGGGACACAGCGGTCCGCGTGGTGTAGCGTGCACTAAGGGGGGGGTAATCCATCCGCTGGGGATCCGTATCCAGAGAAGGACTAAACCGCGAAAGGAGATTGAGGTAGGGCTCAAAAATCATTGCCTGGACGTGTGGGCGATTCTGGGGCTGGACTCAGTCCACGCGGTTGCGAGGGACGAAACCCGACATGAGAAAAATAAATAGAAATGATCAGACAAACACTGGTGGGTTGCGATCAAGAAAAAGGGATTACATAAACGCCTGCTAGGGGGGATTGCAAGAAATTTTGACAGGGAGTGAGGAGGGTCGTTCCTGTAACAGAGTGGCGTTCACAAAACCGCGGCGGTAGCTTTGGCGATGTAAAGCAACGCTTGAAAAAGTTGCGACCTGGCAATGAAAACTCTGAGTCTCTGTCAAAGGTGGACCGAGATGGGACGAGGGTAGTGAGGCATCGGACACTTTGAATCTCCCAAGGTATCCAACCAGGCTTTGCAAAAAGGGGCCGGAGAGGTGCAACAGCGATCTGCAACGGAGAAAGGGAAACCTAGAGTCCACCTCTCCACGCAGGTTCAACGCCAAAGGATGATGACCTCTATAACGGCAAAGGGGAGGGGTTAAATGAGCGAAAACTCCAAGAACGATACCTAAGATCACAAGCCAACGAAGAGATGAAATTTTTCAGAAGGGAGAGTAGACTTAATCTACTTGTCAATCGAATTTGAGAAAGCAGAGTAGGGTCGGGGGGTGCTAAGGGAGATTTTAAGATCTGTCAAGGATACTTCAGTAGACTGATTACCATTGCCACACCCCTCATGGTGTCCTGGGAAAATTATCGTAAAACATAACGGCCGCTTCCTCGTGATTCAAGAACGATATGTGGGAGAGTCTTTTCCATCCAGAGACTTACGGGGGAAAAAAGAGGGGGGGAGCACAATAGGGTGGGGTCCGCACAAAAGAGGTCGTTGCGATTTTTTGCTGGGACAGAAACGCCGACTTTAGACAAAACCCTTTTCATCTCGCGCTTGAGAAAGATGAGGGCCCTGAAAAAAGGATAAAATGGCAAGAGACGATATCCGAAGGGCATCTGTCGAACTAGTACTGAAAGAGGATTCGGGCAATTCCCAAAGCAGACCTATGGCAGATGAGGCACAGAGGGGGGTCCAGAGATAGACTCAAGATGTCAGCGCTAAAAAACCAAGACTGATCTTGGGTGATCACGTGATACTGGCGTTTCGAAAGAGTTATTTGCCTTCGCTGACGTCTCCAAGAGACGGCTTGTGTGAGAATCGGCAGGCGGGGCGAATCAGGGGGAGACAGGACACTCAAAACTTTTCTATACCAATCGTCTTCTGAGGTTTTTCCAGGAGTTGGGAAGAAGAACGGTATGTAAAGAGCTGACGCTGAGAAGGATCACACAAATCCATACGGCTGAGGCATTAAAAAGGGCTGGTTCTTCGGAGATACTTGTGGTCGGGTGCAACGAGGGGGGGAAAAGACTGTAGGGGACCGGAGTGACGATCGAAGTACGGCGGGGGGATTGAGGGTTTTCAAGCAAAAAGAAGATAAGTTTCAGGGCTCACTCGGGGAGCCTCGAAAAACGAGGGGAAGAGAAGGAAACATCGGGAGAAAGAAAATGCCAGTGGAATCGGTCATTCGAGAAGCGGGAGCCGAGTCGGAGCCCGACACTCAAACTGTCC
>Ga0179593_1636626_pt1 | contig 10368 bp, 9 predicted proteins | sample CZODoug2_1_08_16_FD_185931 | JGI IMG/M metagenome (GOLD analysis project Ga0179593, IMG submission 185931) | Vadose zone soil fungal communities from Angelo Coast Range Reserve, California, USA - CZODoug2_1_08_16fungal (PacBio error correction) | ecosystem: Environmental > Terrestrial > Soil >...
GTACCGTTAAAAGGCCGGCCCGGATGGGTCCGACACTCGATGGGAAAAAAAAATGTGCAGCTCCAAGGGTAAACCGGAAAATCGAACCTCGAAGAAAGGGCGGTGAGCCCGCGCATACAACCGTCGTCGAGGGAGAGAGTCATAAAAACGGGGAACAGAACTCCGTGCTCGGAAGGACGATTTCGTGCGCTGGCGGAAATGGAGGGCAAGAGGGAGACGGGATGGGAAAGCCGGGGGGGGCCGCGTTTGGGCGTGGGATGCCTGTTATCGGAGGGGAAAACCGGAGACTCAAAAAAAAAGTGTAATGCATAGGCGGCATCGGTCGGCGCCGCTCGGAACCGGCATCTTGGGAATCAGAGAAAGAGGGGGGGCGAAGTTACAGCATCGCTACTAAGTGCTGCGCAGATGGGCTCAGCAAACCGGGGAGGTACACGCTGGGGGTAACTCGGTTCGGAAAAATCTAAAGGTCGTAATCGTCGGCCGCGGGACAACCGTCAGGGAAAAACGGAAAAAAAACCCGGCCCTAAAATTGAGGAGACCCAGGAGAGAAGAGCACACTGAGAAATACGTGGGCAAACCCCGAAAGGCCCAGACGTCGTCAAAGGGGCTCACGCAGTGAGCCCCTGAGTTTTTGCGTGGGGAGGGAAAAAATGCGAGAAGAAAATAAAAAAAAGGGGGAGCACAATCCGCTGGCGCGAATTTCGGGTGACAAGACTTGGAAGGGAATACTTCAGGAAATGGAAAGGCAGGAGGCGGGTGAGGGGTCGACAATAAAAAAGGTCGCAAAGGCCATTGCCAGAGTTATTAATCAGGGAGAAAAAAGTTAAAGATTACAGAGCTTTCAGTCTCGGGCGGGAAACCCAAACCATTGGGTACGCCGCGTCTTGAGCCGACCAGGGAAATGGGGGGGGAGGGGAAGTTGAGGCATGGGACGCCTTACGGGGGTGCCTGCCGTTCCCTGCTGAAACAAACTCGAAAACCAAGGTCGCAACCATATTGACTTTCCACCAAATATCAAAGGGCATTCGATCTGCGCGGGGGGAAGGTGAAAAAAAAAGAAAAGAAAAATAAGGAAACGGCTACGCAAGGTAGGGAGACCCGATTCTTGCGGCAATAAAGTTTCAACCGCTGGCCGTCGGGGGGGTCAGAGAGACCTCAGTTAAACCTTTCAAAAAACTGGTTTCCCAAGGATGTGCGCAGCGTAGGCAATGACCGCTGAAGAGATGGCGCGAAAGTCAGGAGCTCTACAAACGGGCGTGAGAAATCCCTGGACGTACCAGGGTCTAAAAAATGAGGACGTATCGGGGGAAAAGCCTAAGAAAAGGTGATCAATGGGGATGACAAAAAAAAACAAGGAGGGGCCGGACCATTGCAATCTCTCTCACATCTGAGTAGGAAGGAAAAAAAAAAAAAAAAAGAGATGCCATGGGATAGGAGGAAGGAAGTCGTCGGGGTGGGGGGGCCAGAAGTCAAGGCAGAATATAGCTAAAAAAAGCGAAGGGGGAACGGTAGCCAGGATAAAAAGCCAGCCTGGCTAAGCTAGCGTCGCTGCTGACTGCCAGGGAATCTGTCTCAAGGGAAAAGAGGGATACTAAAAAAATTGGGACGGTCGCATTATAAACTGCCTTATGGATAAGAAAAAATCAGATACGGGGGGGAAAAGGTTAAAAAGAAAAGAAAAACGTTGGGGTAAAAACCCTTTATCGCAGCAATCTGGGGCGCTATTTGACTCTGCGCGCCGCGAGAGCGCGGGGGAGGGAAACTCCTGGAGCGCGGGGGGGGCATCCGCTCCTCTGCCCAAATCCCTGGTGGATTGACATTGGTGAGGTGGGCCGCCCGGTGCTGCTGGCCGACATCTGGCAAGGGAATCGTCCTCCTTCCGTCAACCTTCCGTCCCAAAATTCGGCCTCTGGCCACCCCATATGCAGGGCAAGCCCTTGAAAAGAGCGTAAAGAGGGCAAAAGATCGTGCGCGTAAATGTGTTTGAGTCAAACAAAGGGTATAGAAGAGCTCAAGGTACCAACATGGGGGGCTCGCCTGCCGTTATAGTAGGGCACTAGAGGGGAAGTCAGACTTCATCAGAAAAAACAGACGCAAAATAAAGGCCCGCCATCTCCTACCTGTTTCATGCGTGAGTGCAAAAAAGACCCCAAGGGGAAAAGAAATGGCGGTTGCAATAAACGTTTTGGAAACGCCCTGCCCCGAACTTTCGACTTCGCCGGTCAAGAGGGAGGGTTCAGAAAGAACTGACAAAACTTTCTCTGTAGAAACCATCACTGTATATAGCAGGTAACCGAAGGTGGGCGCGAGCTTGGAGGATCGCGCCCTGAGAGCAGGACATGGTTGTAAGGTGAGTTGAGATTAGAAAAAAGTCTCCACGACTTTGCACTCAGTCCCGATGACATCGGAAGCGGGGCGAGACACACAACCAAGCTTGGGGTTCAGACAACCATTTGGGGAAGAGACCAGCTGACGCAGCGAAAAGTGGAGGAAAAAGGGGGGGAACAAAATACTTCTGAATCCGAGGGGGCCGGATCACCGGGAACTTGCAGGAGGACTAAATTTCCCCGATGCAGTGGGAGAACACTAGGGGAGGAATAAGGAGACAAAAATTAGTGCACACGGGTAGAAGCAACCGACAAACCGGAAAAAAAGAGGCCACCTAAAGTAATCCAATAACGTGCCTCCCGGCCTCTGGCTTGCCCCGACAAGGACAGACGCCGCGAAGACCAATCTTCAACGCTTCACTTCAGTTGGCCACTTTCTTATCACCCCCCTCACACGCCGAAGGTCCAGCGGTCGGCGAGGAGGGGGGCATGGATAGGTCTGAAAAATGGCTAAAAACTAGGGGGGCAGGGGAAAAACAGCCTACCCAGAGCAGCGATGCGTCCAATTGACATGGTCAGCTAGAAGAAAAGGAAGGAAGGGAGAACGCTCTAGACGGAGGATGCGAATAGATAGATGGCCGTTTCACCCGGATGTCTCCGCACACGCTGAAAAAGAGACTCGGCGGGAGAAGACGGAGTGCGTCTTCAACGCAGTCTAACCTCAGGCCAATGGAGGTCAGCAAAAAGACCAACAAGGAGGGTGACTCCTGTCAGAAGGGGGATGTGACGCTTAACTTGGATCATAAAATTGTCCCACCCTGCTTGGCGCGATTGAGGGGCAGGTGGATCGAACGCCCGAAAAATTCACGGTGTGAGCGATCGAGTCCTCTGGGGGAGGGGGGGTCTGCCTGGGGATTCTGAACCGTGAATAAGAAAAGGACGACAATCAGGCTCCTACGTTCAGGAGGTCCAATTAGGCTGAGAGAGCGAAGTCATCCTGGCAGAGGGAATAGGTGGGAAGAAGAACAAAAATCAAGATCTCCTGCAACTACTTAGCGATCATATGTCTCGCAACCTGGGGGGAGGAGAACCACCATTAATGGGAGGCATCACGGGAGGGGCATCGTCGATGCGTTGCCCACCTCTAAGGGGGATCTCGAAGGTAGAAATAAACCGAAACTCTTCCCAAAAAAAAAAAAAAACGGTTACGAAACGCTACCCAGAACTACGGGGTTGTGCACATACCCTTCAAGCCAACCGTCGAGGGGCTCCAACATTTGTGGAGAAAAGGCTTTGTGCAGGAATGAGGCCGAAGGGAGAGAAACAAAACCAAAAGCCACAACGCTGGGGAATTCGGTTACAAAAGGGAATAACTCATGAAGAAGCGGATGCTATTGGCGGCCGGACAGAGGGAGAAGGCAAAAAGGGCCAGCGAGTGCCAAGATATCAAGAATCCCAAAAGGGGGGACCGAAAAGAAAAATAGGCTTGAAAGGGCTGTCGACAAGGGACGATCATCGATAGGGTCACCTCCTTATACGGAGTTGTCAGAAAAAAGCACAGAAAAGGGAGCACTGGAGGGGCCTGAAGGCGGATCGCGAAAAAGCCTTTTTAAGCCTTCCAAAGCCTTGAAATACACCATCGACAAACAGGCTCCAATCCCGAGTAATGCCGAACTTCGAGGCGTAAAAGGGAAAAAGCAGGCGTGAAAACACTGAAAAAAGCTCGCCCGGTCCAAAATATCGCCCCTATGCTGGAGGGCATACATTGTCAAAAAGTTCTGGCGAATCTAAGGCTGAAATCTATTTGGGGGGTAGCAAAAGAAAACCGGATCAGATGAACCACACTTTCTCTGCGTTGGCAAACCTCTGAGAAGGGGCCTCGAAAGAAAAGAGAAGAGAAGGGTCTAAGAAGGCTCAACATAGGAAAAAAGCGAACAGTGATGAATTGGAAGCCGCAGCACCCGTTGCCCGGTGTCGGTCCGGTGCGCCAAAAAAAAAGAATTCGGCAGAAAGAAAAGAAAGATCGAAAAGGGGATTGAGGAAAAGATAAAAAGTAGTCTTGGTGTTCCAGCACCGCGACAAACGCGTGAAAAGGGGGGCGCCTCCAACCAATGATCTAATCAATGGGGGGAGCCGGAGTGGGAAAGGACATCAGGGGCGAGAGTGACGAAGGCCTGTTAAGGGCGTCTCACTTTATAGCGGTCATTGCCCATTGAGCAGAAGAAAGTTTGACAGAGACCAGTAGGAAGGGAATACACCATCTTGGGGGGAAAGTTTAATCCGAAAATTAACCAATGACGGAAAATCACACTTGGGTTTGCCTTATTGCCGAGACTCGGGCGCGATGGGGGGTACCAGAAAAGGGGCTGGGGTGGGTACTACTGCTTCAACAGGTTTTTGGCAGCGATCGAATCTCGCATACTCGGGGATTGGGGGGGGAAAGCCGCAGAGGGGAAGACGGCGTAAGGAGGGTGTAAGTTCCTACCTTCAGGGAACGGCATTCACAAAAAGGAAGTCAGTCACCATCGGGCGCATTCAGGCCGCGGGAACAGTATCGAGTATGCCCCCCGAGGGGGAATCTAGCTATCGGTCAGGCATCAGTACAAAACTGTTGGGCGCCGGGTTAGAATACAGAAGGAAAAAAAAGCGGTGATACACATATCTCACAACCTGCCGTATCATCCGCCAGTTTCATGCTTTATTTCACATCTGTGTAAAAAAAGAAGGATGGGAAGGGGGAAAACCCTGGGGGGTAGGAAAGGACCCTGGCCTTTGCCTTCGGGCCGCGGAAGACAGCGACAAAAAGGGCTTCTTAAATTGCGCTGAGGCCCCTCTAAAAGGACTGTTCATTTCCTTGGGTGCCAGAAAACGGGAGGGCGCTGGGAGGAATGGGGGAGGACCGGGAGAGAGTTTGGGGGTTTTAGTCTCTAGGGGGCTCGGTGAGCCTTCAAACGGGAACAGGGATTACATCGTCCGAAAGTAATGAATCGCCCGACGACGCAAAAGAAAAAACCAAAGACGAAAAAAGACAAGAGAAAAAAAAGGGTTAGGAGGTGTGTAATCCATGGGAACGCGCCAGGCCGATTTAAAACACAAAAGAGAGGGTGCAAGGGACCGTGCTCCCAAGCATGTGGACCGACCCGTCTATATCTTTAGGACGAGGCGCGTGGGAGAATAACGGAAAAAGACAGGCACCAAACAAGAGTCCTAGCACTATCGCGACTCGCCATGCTACCGGGGGAATAACGAGCGGCGTGAGACCGCGAAAAAATAAATAAACCTAAAGGAAAAAACGGAATGGTTGGATTTATCCACTCCCGAACAATCCATGAAGACCTCCGAGGAACGAAAAAGGGGATTGGGCCCAACGGAGGTCTATCCGGATTTGAAAAACCAGCCGAACCATAGCAGCGAGGAGGCTAGATTTGAAAAAAGCATCAAAGGAAGAGAAAGGTAAGACTATCAAAAAAAAAAAAGGGAGATGAAAATATAAGGTGTTACCGGTACTGAACCTGATGCTGCCAGCACTCGATAAAGCCAGAGGGTGTCAAATGGGACGGAAAGACCTCTATCCAAGGTCTTTTTCAGATCTCCAGGGGGGGGGGGGGTGTGGGGGTGGTGGGGTGGGGGGGGGGGGGGGGGGGCGGGGGTGTGTGGATTTGTGTGGGGGAGGAGTTTGAGGGGGGGTGTGGGTGGTGGTGGGGGGGGGGTGGTGGGGGTTGGTGTGGGGCAGGGGGCGAGGGGGGGGAGGTGGGGGGGGGGCAGGGGGGGGGGGTGGGATAGGTGGTGGGGGGGGGGGTAGGGGGGGGGGGCGGGGGGGGAGGGGGGAAGAGTGGGTTGGGGGTGTGGGGGGGGGGGGGGGTAGGGGGGGGGGGTGGGGGGGGGGTGGGGTTGGTGGTTGTGGGGTGGAGGTCAAAACGTAACCGCTCGTCGGCGCTGGAAGGTCGGCGAGAGGAGCGACGTGGCCGTTCTAGCGTTCTGCTCTGACGTTACTTGTCCGTCCACTACCTCCCGGTTATTACGGCTATGTGAGCGGATCTCGGGAGGGATACACTTGTGAGAACGCTCTCTTCCTACGTGGAATCGCTCGGTTCGAGTCCACTATAGGAGGAAAGGGGTCGTCAGAACGGGGGACTGGCAAAGTGAGGCGCGCACCTCGGTGTCTCGGAGAATTGTGGTTACACCACCGCAGAGCCGACAAGAAGGAGAAGGCTCAGATAAAAACCTGGGAAACTCTGGGGGGGTCAGGGCAGGCGAGCGTCCTCGATGTGGGAGCTGTTCGGGAACTGCCACCGTCGCGGGAGCCGCGAAGTCAGGGACATAACAGAAGCGCACTAAAAAAAGCCCCAAAGGATCGGGCCGCAGATGGGGGACACATACCCTTCAATGCCAAGAGGTTCTCCAGAAGGGAACTTTTTGCGGTGGAACGAAGAAAGCCGGAGCGGACACAGGGGCAGCAAAAAAGTCCGCTGAGGGAAGAAAGACGGAAGGGAAGATAGCGGATGCTAAAGAGCCTTTTGCTAGAGCTTGCAAGACGCTGATGCGCAAAGATGTCCGCGGTCACCGCGCAAGAAAGGGACGCAGTGTAACCTTCTTCCAAGCAAACGCGGGGCTCCCAAAAGTGTACACGATCTTGAACGAGAAACTCGGGGAACTAAGGCAAGCATATGAATCGAAAGTTGTGCCTGCCGTGGGGACCGGAGGTCGGCAAACGACGATCAACCAGAAGGGCAGCCCGCAGAGGAAAGCGAAAAATCGAAAAAATCACCCAGGATCTGAAAAAAAGCATTCCAGAACAGAGACTTCGACGGCACTCATCGAAAGAGTCGCCCCTATTCGGGGGCAATAAAACGTGGCGGGAAGGGGTTAAGAAGCTCAAGGAGTCTTAAGAAAAAGGAGGTCAGACGCCTGCTGCCCAACAGGGCGCTTTTACGTATGGGCAGCTTTAATAAAGGGCAAAGCAGGGCACCGGGAAGTCATGAAGAAGGACGACATCTTATAAAGCAGCCTATCAATCCAGAAAGGCTGACGCTATCATTGTGGGGGGCAGCATCACCTGTTCCCCGCGTGGTCCTGGGAGGGAAAAACACCGCCGAATGAAGGGGGAAAGAAAATATCCCATTGAAATAGAGAAACAAAAAGTAGAGGATTGCAGGGGGGAGGAAGGCGTGGTTGTTTGGAAAGTACCGACAAAGGGGCACCGGGTGCCTGCTGAAGAGAACCAATGAAGCGGAAGAAAGGGTGTTAAGGCAGGAGGGGAGAGAAAGTCAAGCGCGGCTAGGAGGACGGAAATGCTTCGCACGGTATAAAGATCATTGCCATAAGGAAAGCGCCAGCACTGTGGGCAGCCAGGGAAGAAAAAGGATCCAACCAAGAGCTTTAAAAAGCAAAGTAAAAAACAAAGTTTGTTTTGCCAATGGGGGACGGCAAAAGGGGGGCGCTGAGTGTGGAAAAGCCGCTGAAGACGGGAGAGAGGGGGTAGTTTACGCAAAATTGGGTCAAAAAAAGAGAAATGCCCGCGGTGGGGGTTGAAAATCCTGTTGGTGCGTGGGGGAGGGGGTGCCCATTGAGAGGACACAGAGGGGGTAGGAGCGTCAGGAAATCAGAAAAGGACACGCGTCAACCAAGGCGTGCCGCATTCGGCGCAAAGGAACGCGAAAGCAAAAGCGTTCAAGAAGGGGGGCGCGTAATGGTTGGAACCAGAGGGGGGAGGGACGCATCAAAAAGGGGGCTCGCCTGCAGGGGGTTATTTATGGGGAACTCGCGGCGAGCTCCTTAAGAAGAGATTTCCCTACGGAAACAGGAACCAGAACCCGGCCGAGAAATACTCCTTCCAGCGTTCGTCCCTCCCGTCGTCCACCGAGAAAAAAGCGGGATGGAGAACGTTGGAGGAGCCCTCCCAAAGGAAAAGAGGGGAAAGGACTAAAAAATGCAAAAAAAGAAAGGGGCTCCAAAAACGCTGGACACTCGACGGGCAGAAACGAGAAAGGATTCTGGGAGAAGGAGAAGGGTGGAATCCAAGGAAGTTACATGGGAGGCGCGTTCCTGTTTTAAAACCGTTGATGTCGGACCTCGCGCTCCACAGAGGGAGGGTGAACAAAGCCGCAGAGCGACCTGGGGGGAGGGGAAGAAGGGAAGGGGGGGGAAAGCTACCTGAAAACCAGCGTGGTGCAGACGGCCCCATGGGCGAGAAAAAGCAGGAACGCGAATATCGTGGAGAGAGGGAAGGAAATAAAAGAAACACCGCTCCAAAGGGAGGTCGTATTCACCATTGAAGTGTCCGAGCGCGAGTGGAACAGTGGAAAAAGGCGATATCGATAGACGGTAGCGGCGTTCTGAACGTGTGCAGAATAACGACCACGCCCGACCACGGACCGAACTCGTAAAAAGGGGGAGGGGAAGCGCCAAAGTCCCACCACACGCAGGCGTCGCCGCTCCTGTTTTCCCTTGGATCCCACTCCGCGAACATCAAACACGGGCCGCCAAGGTCGCGAATGACATTTGCTGAAGGAAAGACAGGTTGTCTAATTTAGAATTCGTTTTAAGCCGAACCAACGAAACAGAGACAGCGACGCCGATCATGGAAGGTCAAAAGCGAGGAGGGACAGAACATCCTAAAAGAGGACACAAAGAACAAAGAAGAAAAATGATTTCCCTGTAAAGGCAAGACCGAATGTCCGCACTCTCTGACATGGCCCTTAGTCGGAGAAAGAAAAGGGCTATGGGGGGGTCTTAAAAGGGAGAAACAGAAAATGATGGGAAAGAGGCCATTACACCCTTCGGTCTACCTGCGGAGAGCTGTCATGTATGTACGGCGTGGATTCAGAAGGGCCAAATGAAGTCTCGCGCAAGACGAGGAGAGGAGGTCACAAAAAAGAGCACGTTATTTCATCTCTATTGGAGTCGCGTGCCGTCCGGAAAGTGGTAAATGTTGGAGGAGAAGCGCTCAAAAAAAAAACGGAGACGGACGGGCGTCCACTGCATGGCATCGTCGAGAACTCGTCACAGCACCTGGTGAACCGGCCTCATGGAGAAGCCAAAGAGACTACTCTTCGCGCGCAGAAAAGTAGCAAACCTTGAGCTGCAACCACGCTTGTGGTGTCGGGCGTCGGGGGCGATAAAGCTACATTGCGTCAGTGTAAAACGTAGTGCACACCTGAAGACGAATGAAACCTCAACCTAACTCGCAAACATGACCTGCTCTAAAGCGCGAGTATCAAAGCGGTCGCCCAAACCGGGGGAACATAAAGGAACCTTGAAAACAAGGTCTCCAATTATGGTCAACTATGACGCGGCCTAGAGTACTTTCATGGCTAAGCAAAGGGATTGCCAAAGCAATCCGCAGTCGAAATGGCGGGTGAAAAAGACGGAATTAGGGAGAGGAAGTGTTGCTATGGGCCGAGGGCAGCCGTGAGAGGAGCAATGCATTGCCGGTGCAAATAAAGAGAACACCGGCAGAAGTGTGTTAGGCAAAGGGGGAGCTTCATATAGGGGGGAGGAACCAAACAATTGAAAGCACGATCTTTAACCGACCGTGACGCGGAAGGCGAAGAGAACATACGACCACGGGGGGGGGGGGACAGGCCGACGGCTGCACTCTCGAAACTCATGTTCGGCAGCCCTCAAGATGGCGACACATCTAACAAACAGCTGGACACCAAAGCAAAGACCTAGCGGGGCCGACAAAAAATTGGTACACAGAATCACAGATGGCCTGCATCGCAGCGTCAAAAGCACCCGATGCTGCTGCAATAAGGACAACACGTGGGGGGCGTTGTGTAATAAGGAGGGAACCGCCATAAAGTTTTGTAGAAAGGAAAAAGGTCTCATGGAAAAAGTCCATGGACTGGTGAAAATGACCGCTTTATCCCGAGACGTCGGCATAGGAAATGGAGGGAAAGCTAACGGAGAAGAAATTAAAAAGAACCGGCGAGGAAAACCAGTTGATAAGGGGCTACCATGAAAGAAAAGGTGTGACCTCAGAAAAAGGGGGGTCGGTACTTAAACAAACACACCGCCGAAAGGAACTCTATCAAAGTGG
>Ga0179593_1694746_pt1 | contig 10368 bp, 15 predicted proteins | sample CZODoug2_1_08_16_FD_185931 | JGI IMG/M metagenome (GOLD analysis project Ga0179593, IMG submission 185931) | Vadose zone soil fungal communities from Angelo Coast Range Reserve, California, USA - CZODoug2_1_08_16fungal (PacBio error correction) | ecosystem: Environmental > Terrestrial > Soil >...
AGAATCCTCCTGCTTTACATAGGAGACTGGATGAACGGCTTTAAGGATATAGTCGGGCGGGAAAGAACAACTGAGGAGGGGAAGAAATCAACCTGTCAAAAAGACTGGTATTTCAAGTAGAAAAGACGATTGAAGAAAGTCTAGAACGTGGCCTTTCGAGTAAGTCATCCCAAAAATCTTCTCAGAAGAAGGTCAATGGCGGCTTCACAAAAAGCCTATCATTACGAACATACTGTAAAGACTCAGAACTGAACTCGTTGCCAGCGTCAGGCGTCGCCGAAAACAGGATACAATTTGGACGGGGAAAAAATAGGCTAATAAAGAGAAACCAAACAGGGGCCGTAGGGATCAAGTAAAGCCATGTCGGGGGCGCAAGTAGAAACGAAAAGGGGAACAGAGTTCCATGACGAGGGGGAAGATCCCGTTCCTCCTGGGGAGAGGGACTAAAACTGCAGAAACCCTCCTGATCGAAGAAAGTTAAAAATCCAGTGGGTCTGGAGGGCGCGAATGGTAACATTCGAGCAACTGAAAGCTATGAAGGGGCAGTTCTCGGGGAAACGCCGGGGACATGGGCCAACAAACAAGATGTGAACTAAAAAGGAGAGATAGGGACGGCCGTAGGAGACGAATTAAATTCATATGATTGACTTTGACCTGGGGAAGGGGGGAAGGAGAGGGGGGAAAGCACAAATGTTCTTTTCTAACTCGGGAAGGGAATAGCCAAGGGCGAAGGTGAACGTAACAGTATGCGTAAAAGGGCTCCCAGTTGAAGAAGGGAAACGTCGGTTTTTAGTTGCGAGGGCGACAGTGCTGGAAGGGGGAACGACTCCGGCGGTGAGGGGGGAGAAGGGATCAGAATCCAGCGCGGAACGTACAAAAATTTGGGTTAAGGGGGGGCGGGGATCCATCATCAGTAAAACAAAAAAAATGTAAAAACTCGTTCGTAAAGGTCGATGTCTTGATGCAGGTCGGCTTATACTGATAGGATGTTGACTAGAGAAATGCACTCAAGTAGCTCAAGGTAGAGTTGATTGAAAAAAAAAGAGCTCAGAGGCGGTAGGAAAACGTGCCTCCTTACTCGCGGAGGGGGGGAGAATTGAAACATAAACCAGGCATTTTCAGGGGGGGCGGTTTTCACCCGGTCGAGTGCCCCTCAAACATATTAGGGAGAAAATCCCGGGGGATAAAAACGCATATTTCCCCAACGCATCATTCTGTCGGGATCAAGAAGATTTCCTGGGGAGTGCTCAGCCAGTCGGGTGCGTGCTACGGGAAGAAGGTCGTAAGGGGGGAAAAGAGCAGCCTGGTGGAAACAAACTCCCCTGACATGTGTCAGAAGAAAGAGGACAATCATATTCATCACCGGAGGAGGCACACGCCGGATAGTACAGGATAGCTAAGGAGTAAGGGGTCGGTAGAAAAGACACGACTAACTGTTTCGTCGACCAAAGAAACGAGTACTCAGTACATCAAGAAGAGAGGGAGTTCTCTTCCCTAAAAAAAAAATACGCACAAAAAAGAGAGAGAAAAAACAAACCACACTAAAAAAAACAAACCCAACACAAAAAAAAACCCCAAAACCCAAAAACCATGCCTGTGGAAAGGTAAGACGCTGAGGGTTTTTGGGGGGGTCAGATACGAATGCGAGTGGGGGGGGTCCCTATAAATAATTAGACGTATGGGTAGACGGGCAGGGATTGTGGGTCACCCCGAATTCTTGCAAGTGAATGGAGAGCCTAAGAGCCAATTGACAAAACAAAGGGGGGGGTGGAAGAGGGGATCGTCTAATGAGAAGCGTCGAACTGGGCTCGCTTTTTCGGGGAAAATATTCCAAGGCCGGAACCGGCTGTCATCGCGAAGGTCCACTATCAGGGGTTCCAAAAGCATTCCCGGGCCATTGAAGGAGCAGGGCAGGTCAGGCGAAATCCGCCTTTATCGGCGAGAGGGACATAACTCTATCTAACAAAACGCTTAAAAAGGCGCGAAACCACCGCGGACTCACGTTGCGTCACCCGAAAACCAAGGCTTCCCAGAAGTCGGTTCGAGAAATCTTGTCGAGAAAAGAGGCGAGAACTGGGAAAAGAAACTGCAGAAGCGCGAAAAAAGGTCCAGCAACCACCCCAGACTGTAACTTTGCGTCGTCTTCAAAATTAGAAAAGGTAGCCGGGATCCTAGGGGGCTCAATCGGACAAAGGATGGACCACCTCTTCAACCCTCGCAAAAAGGGGGGGGGGGAGGGACAAAAAAGTGAAAAAGGAAGGGGGAAAAGGAAAAGATCGGGTTCGGATCTCTCTCACAAAAGAAGGAGGAAAAACAGATCTGGGGGCCGGCCTGCTGCAACCTTGGCAAAGAAACGGGGGGGGGACTTCTTTTTACACTACCTTTACCATGCGCAGCTTGACCCGAATGAGAGGGAGGGAACTAGGGGCCGAATGGGAGAATCGGGAAACGGCCCTGGGTACTTCATGGGGGGGGACTAGGGGAACCCTTTGCGCGACGAACACGAGACCGGCTTCCGGGTCTTTCTAAGACCAAAGGGTAGAAGCAGCACAAAAGAGGACGAGATATTTGATGGTTTACTCGAAAGTCTGTGTAAAAAAAGACTGGATCGTGGAAGATACGCATTGGATATCCTACGAAAATCCCGTCAAGTTTGGGGGAGCGAGAGAGCGAAAGAAGCTCGCATGCCCCACAGGGTGGATGCCCTACTTGAGTGCGAGGGGGAGTTTAAAGGGACTAGAAAAAATTCTGCCCTTCCTGTAATACGTTAAAAAAAAAAAAGCCAAATAGAAGCCTATCGCTCGGGGTGATGATCCTTCTTCGAAGAGGAAAAAATAGCCGTTGTCATTGGATCTGAAATCCGAAAGCATTACCGCCTGGGGGCGTGGCAACTGAAGAGGGCAAAAAAGAGACAAGGAACTGTTTTGACCAAACCCGCATTAGGACGGGAGGATCCGCATAACTCGCTCTCCCTTACGAATGGGGGGGGACGAGAAAGCCCCCACGCATTTCCCTGAGTAAGATCTCTGGCGTGGGGTGCTGCCTACCAAAAACGGTTACTTTCTTTCCTAGCTAGACGAAGCTGAACCCGGCATGAAGATCAAGGCGTGGATCGAAGACGGTGCTGAATTTTCAAAACGCATCTGTGTAATTGAAAAAGGGGAGACGCTCGGTGACCAGGAGGCCGTGCAAAAGAGAACGTGCTCGGGTCGCCCGAGCAAATAGCAATGGGGTTGCTGAAATTTCACGGGCGGAAAAGCCGGGAAAGAAGAACGAATCGAGAGCGCCGTTCTAAGGCTACCGGGCTACTCAAGGAAGTTCAAGCACTCACTCGTCACAATGAAAAAAGAAAGCACCGGACGTATGGGTTTTCAATCAAGGGTATCGGGAGAGTGACTCCTGCGGCTGTCGCATGCATGAAGCCCGAAAAGGAGGATCATTCGGGGAATCGTGAGCTAAAAAACCGAGCAATCATGATATCAACCTACTCGAAAATGCAAAAAACTAAAAAAAGCTGGGGGAAGGGGCGTGAGAAGTCCAGGTATCTGTCCAATTATACAGACTTTGGGCAAAAAAGGATCAAGGAACGCCTAACGAACCGCCGGAGCTCGCCTTCAAAAGGGAAGCAATTGAGGAAGAACAAAGCAGAAAAGAGGTCCAGTCCACAGGGGGACCAAAAGGGGTACCCTCCTGGGTCATTAAGCAGGACCTGCGCCTTGATAGACAAGTCATCAACAGGGTTGACTGCGCGGAAAAGGAATGGGGACATGCACGGTCGCCGAATGGGCATCGGGCGAGTGAAAAAGCCGAGGATCTCTCTCACAACAAAAGAGGGGATCATGAACTTCTTTTTCAACTAGCCGAATGGCCTCCGGCGTGAGGGACAGGGGCCGGAGGAGATTAAACGCACAACGGGTTTCGAACTAGGAGAAAAAAGGAAGGGGATGACCGTTGAACAGATCACTGACAGTTTATACTTGAGGGGTCAGAAGATTGAGGGGCGTGTTTTAAAAATGAAGTGCGACATACTGCGGCCAAGAGCGCGACTCCGTCCCTTGGAGAAGGATACCTTGGGTACGGAGGGGGGGTAACTGATAGGACAGAGGGAAAAGCCTGAAAAGGGAAAACGGTCGTCGGCAGTCGAGGCTTGGGGGGCAGGTCATGAGTACGGGAGTGACTCATCCCTTCACTCTTAGACGGCTAGGTTATCACGAAGAAGGCGGGTACTCACCGCTTACCTCCCGAAAAGAGGGGTGAAACCATACCCCGCCTTGGCGTGATATTCAAAAGGGCATGTCCCTGAGGTCTAAAGAAGGGGGGGAAAGGAGACGACCAATCTGCGTGAAGTCAAAAGGTGAACAGCATCCGAATTTAAGTACAGGCGGACTCACGCGGCGGCGGGGACGATGGAATCGGAGAAGGGGGCCGCATCCTTGGTGTTCCGAGCCCGGATCAAAAAAAGTGGTTTCGCAGTATCGGAGGCGAACGGCCGCGCAACCGCGGTCACGCGTGATAGGTTCTCATGGTAGGTTCAGCCTGTGCGACTAAACGAATAGGTTCTTCTAAAAAGGAGCCAAGGAGACAAGAACATCGGCTCGGTTTCATCGGAAAAAAGAACGGGAAGCGCTCAGCTTATAGGGCAGTATAACTACTTGGAGGGTGGCGTCCAGATAGAAAGAGTTATAAGTCAGGGTCTCGTGACAGAACGGTCACCCACGACAGGCTTGGTCAGGCAAATGGGATCTGACGGGGGAAAAAACGCTCCAATGACAATCAAGCGTGGTGCATTGGAGGAATCCGGATATTCGTCCAGCAAACCGGATGGCTGCGTGGTGGCGTGAGGGATGGTGCACGCCGTGCCGCCGCTTGGAGATGACCCTTCCGCTCACTCAAGGAATGGGACCAGGGCGGGGGGTTCAACGAAATAAAGCAAGATCGAGCAAGAGGGCATGGGAATAAAAGCGCCTTCTCGGAAGAGAAAAGAACGCTCAGCCAGCTCCAAAACAACCCCTCTCACTGGAGGGTCACCATCAAATAGGCAAAATTATGAAAGGCGGGGAAAGTCCCCTCGAGAAACGACTGAAAGAAGAGATAAAACCGGAGGAAGGAAAGCGAGATTGGCCAGAGCAGATACCCATGTGGGAAGCAGCGCTCCGACATGAGAACATTAGACTAAAGGGGAAAGGATAGGGGCTCAAAAAGCTGCGCAGACCTGGTCTCCGTTTCGTGGTCCAAACAGCATCAGAAAAATAATAAGTGGGGGCTAGGGGAATATGAAAGGGGGGGGAGAGGACAAGAGACGGAAGAAAAAAAAATAGAGCAGGAACTGAGGTGGTGAGTCGGGGGATGGGAGTGGGGGGGAGAAAGGAGAGGAGGAGAAGGCGGAGGGAAATGGAAGGAGACTAAATGCTGGGGTAGGGGAATGAGAGAGCGCAAGGAGGAAGAAAGTAGAGAAAGGGGTGGAAGAAAGAAGAGTATGGAGGAGAGAGCCGAGGGGGGAGTGGGGTGGGAGAGTGGAAAGAAAGAAGGTGGGAAAGGGTGTGGAGGGGAGAATAAGAAAGATAGTAAAAATGGGGGGGGGGTAGAGGAAGGGGACGGGGATCAGAGGGGCCGGGGAAGAGGGGGAGGGCGAGAGGGGGAGGGCGAAGCTAAGGGGGGGGAGTTGTGAAGGGTGAACGGAAGAGAGGATGAAAGGGGGAGGGGGAGAAGGAGGAGGGATGGGGAGAGAAGGAGGAAGGGGTGGGGGGAGAGGAGCGAAGAAAGGGTGGTGATGGGGTGGGGGACTATAAGGGGGCATGCTGGGAAGGGTGGGGCAGAGGGAGGGGGGTCAAGGAGGGGGGTCGAAGAAGAGGTATGAGGGGGATTAAAGGAGGGGAGAGGGGAGAGGGGGGAGACGGGGGGGAAAAAAAGGGGCGGGGGTAGAGAAGAAGAGGGGGGATTTATTAGAAGGAAGGAGAGAGGGGAAGAGAACAGATTGAAGAAGAAAGGAAGAGGGGCCCGAGCGAAAAACGGGTATAAGCGGAGGAGAGGGGGAGGAGTGGGGGGGGAAAAATAGAGGGAAATGGGGGAGGGGGAGAGGGGGGCAGGGAGGGAGGGGGGAAGAGAAGGGCCTCGAGCGGAGGGAGAGAAAGAAAAAAAGGAAGAGTAAAGGGAGGGTGGGAAAACGTGGGTGAAATTTAAGGAGGGAAGAAGCGGCGAGGAGGGGGGGGGAAAGAACGAGAGGAGAGAGGGTTTAAAGGGGTAAGGGAGGGAAAGAGCTGGCGGGGAGAGACAGGGACGTCTTGTCGTTCCCTCGTATCTCTCCTTGTTTGTGCTTGCTCGTGATGTCTCTGTGGTTGTGTGGCTATGTCTGTCAGTTGTGGACGGTGGGGCGGTTTTGTCTTTTTGTGTTTGTTGTGTTTTGTGTTTGGGGGGGGTTTGTGTTAGACTCTGTTCTTTATTTGTTGTTCGTTTCGATTGGAGGGAGCTGAGAGAGGGTGGGGGGAGAAGGAAGGGAGGTGACCGTGGAGAAGGGGAGGAAGGGGGATAAGGAGAGGGAGGGGAAAAAGGGAGGGTGGTGGGAAGGGAAAGGAGGCGGAGAGCAGTTGTTGGGGGAGGGGGAGAGGAAAGGAAGAAGGTGGGATAAGCAATGGAAGATAGGAAGAAAGAAGAGAGGGGGAGAGGAGAGGGAAGGGCCAGTTGACGGAAGGGGGGGGGTAGGCGAGTGGAAGAATAGGGCAAGGAGGGGATGAGCGAGGTAAGGAACGGATGGGGGGGGTGAATGGAGGAGGGAGAGAAAGGGATAGAGATCAAAAGAGGAGGGCGGTGGGTGAGGGGCGGGAATCCTGTGAGGGATAAAGGGAAAAAAGGGGATGTGCGTGGAGGAGGAAGACGCAGGTGGAAAAGTGCGGGACGGGGGGAGGGAATAATGAGGGGGAGGGAGTGAATAATGGATGATATGGGTAAAAGGGTAGTTTTGGGGAGGTGGCGAGGAATAGAGAGTGGGGGGAGGGGGAAGCAAGATAAAAGGGAGATGGAAAAACGGGAGCGGAAGGGGGGGGGGGGGGGGGAGAGGGGTCTGGGGGGATATATGAGGAAGGGGTAGGAAGAGGGGAGCGGAGCAAGAGAGGATGGAGGTGGGAAGAAACAAAGGAGCAGAGGGCGCAAGTGGGGTGGGGGAGAGGATAAAGGACGATGGAGTAGGAAGGAGGGCGGAGAGTAGCATATGGAGGAAAGGGGGGGGAGAAGAGGAGGGGGTGTGGAAAAGTGATATTGGGAAAAGATGAAAGAGGTAAGGAGGGGTAGGTGGGGGAAGGGGGGAGGGGGGGAGGGGATGAGAATGGAGGGAAAGTGAGGTGGGGGGGATGGGGGATGGAGGTGAAGAGGGGAAAAAGAAGAAAAGATGAGAGGAGAGGGTGAAGAAGAGGAAGGGGGGAGGGGGTGGAGGACGGCGAGGGGGGGAGGGGGAACTGAGGGGGAGGGTCATTGGAGGGAGGAGAGAAAAGAGGGAGGGTGGAGGGAGGAAGGAGGGGAGTGAATGGGGAAGGGGGAGACGGACACCAGCAGGGGGGGGTGAGTAAAGTAGGAATAAAAGGGGTGTAAGAGGGATTAAGGGGAGGGGGGGGCAAGGAGCGGAGAATTGGGAGAGTAGAGGAGCAATCTGGGGAGGGGGTTGTGGTGAGAAAAAAGGGGGGGGGGGGAAGGAGGGAGGGAGTTGAGGTGGGGAAATAAGAGAAGGCGGAGAAGGAGGAGGAGTACGGGTGAAAGGTAGGTGGAGTAGGGGAGGTGGTTGGGGGAGGCTCACGGGCGACGAGGGACTGAGGGAGGAAAGGAGGGGGAGGAGGAGGGAAAGGAAGGAGGAGTGAGGAAAGAGGGGATAGAGTAAGGGGGGGACCAGCAGAGGAAAGAACCGTGGGAGAAGGGGAGAAAGGGGAGAAAGAGGAGAGAAGGGCCGGAGGGGAGTGAAAAAGGAAGAGGGAGGATAGGAGAAGGGGGAGAGGGGGGGGGGGAGGGGAGGGATAAGATAGAGGCGGAGGGGGGGGTGAGGGTGTGGGAAGTGGGGGGGGGGGGTGGGGGGAGGGCGAGGGAGAAAATGAAGGGGCGAAAGGGGGACGCGGGAGGGTGTGAGGATGGAAAAGTGAGAGGAGTGGAGGAGTCGGGCGGGGGAGGGATTGGGGACGGGGGAAAAACGCGTAAGGGGAGGAGAGGTGAATGCAGGTGAATAGGGTGAAGGGGTAGAAGAGGGAGGGGATGGGAGGGGGAAGGGGGGGGGGGGGGGATTGAGGGGGAGGGATGGGGAATGAGTTGGGGGCGGAAGGAGGAGAAGGAAAGATAGAAGTTGAGCATGAAGATGGTGGGGGGAGGTCTGGGGAAGAGAGTAGTAGCTGGAAGGCGAGAGGGAAGAAGAGGGGAGAGGTTGTGTGAGATGGAGGGTAAGATGAGAGAACGTGGAGGTGATGGTAAAAGTGGGTGGACTTAGACGAAGCGGAAGGGGAGTAGGTTTGGGGCAGGTGGGGGGGGGGAAAGGCAGCAGTGAGTAGAGGGAGAGGGAAGGACGTGGAGGGATATAGGGGAAGAGCGTGTCAGGGAGATGAGGAACTTGTTCTTGCACTCAGGAAACAAGCGATAGCCAAGATCTGTGTTGAGGGGAGAAGAGAAAACCAACCACACACTGGGGAGAAAAGAAGAGAGAACCCTCTCTTGGGACGTCCGCGGGGCCACGGCCCTTACGTCCGCAAAAATTGATCCGGGTTCAAAGGGAGTGTTGACCCTCCTTTTGAGAACTGAGCATGTAAGGGGTTACCTCCTCCCCAGTCCTGGGGCAGGAGCCATGAAAGACGGCGACAGGGGGGGGAAGAGGCTTACTTGGGGAAAAAATCTCGTAGAAGAGTAACCAGTCCTTCTGAAAAAGACCCTTTTCGCCAATTCCACGTGTGTCAAGACGCGAGGGAGGTCGTCCCTTTTTCTTCTCGAACGATGCAGAGAAGAGGAAAAACCACCTTCTTGTAGAATTTTAATATTCTGAGGGTGGGAAGCCATCACCCGTCGGCTTTGGGGAGTAATTCCTTGTCGTAAGATACTGCGTGCGGATCGGGAAAAAATAATCCCTTCTATTTTCCTACACTGAATAAAGAGCCGCGAGTGCCTCGGGGGGAGTAAACCACGGGTTTGCATCACTGGAAAAACCAAAGGATCGGCATGGGGGGCGGGGAGAGAGGAATACAGCCCCGGCGCAAAAAAAAAATAAGGAATCACCAGACCACAAAAAAACCCTAAGATCGAGGGGGGGGTTAACGCATCGCCTGAAGCTCAGAGGGAAACATGGTTTTCTTGTAATGGGCGTGAAATCAAAAAGAAAAAAAAAGTTCGGTGTGCCAACGAGAAAGAACTCAAAGGAGCAAGAGGGAGAGATCAGCCACCCGACATGGATATAAATGCTAGTAGACAAAGGGAAGCGTTCGTCCTTCCGTCGGGTCCGAGGCCGGGGACGGAGGGCAAATTCTGAGTACTAGCTCATGGAAGGGGGGGGCTTCGAAGGAAAAACCAGTTCGTGTATTGATAAGGGAAAAAAATGACCCGTCGATATCCTGAGGAGAAAGGGGGGAAACTGGGCGGCGCCCGTTGCTGTATGAAGGAATGCATAGGGAAGGGAAGAAAAAGGACCGATAAATGGCTCGGTGAAACACTTAAAAAAGAAGACGAGGCGCGGAAAAAGGAGCACCCAGCCGAACTTGGGGGGGGGAAGAGTGGCTTCAACGGCACGATATTGCAACCGGAAAAGGAGGGACGAAAAAACTCATCGCTTCCTGGGACCACCTCGCGACCGGGAAAGAAAACAAGGTTCGCAAAAAACGCATCTTCTGAGAAACATCCCGGGGGGAAAGCCACGCCCTTCAAAAAGGAAGGGGTATTTCAATCGAAAAAATGGTAAGAGCAAAGTACCCTGACTCTGCGAGAGCTGGTCATCGAAATCACCCTAAAATGCGAATATTGAACAGCCCCTAAGCAAGAATAGTAGCGAACGGAATCAGAAAAGGTAAGACGGAAACTACTCGGCACAGCGAGGGGACACCGGATCTTGAGAAGCTGGAAGTTGTCTTTTCAGCTCTTGAAGCTTATCCGGCGAACCGGACAAGAAAATGGGAGCCCTGCACTCCAACATTGCGTATTTCGTAACTCACAAAAAGAAGAAAAATTTCCCAATGTGGCCGAAAAAATGGAGGATAGATCCCTTGTAGACTCCTTGTGATCGGAGGAAACTAAATCTCAGACCCTTCTGCCTTATCAAAAGGGGGGAGGCCACACCATTTGGGGGAGCTGACAGTTTAGGCTCCCCAAGGGCAAAACCGCCTATTTTCAGTCAGTGAGGGGGGGGACCTCAAAGAAAAA
>Ga0179593_1251915_pt1 | contig 10367 bp, 12 predicted proteins | sample CZODoug2_1_08_16_FD_185931 | JGI IMG/M metagenome (GOLD analysis project Ga0179593, IMG submission 185931) | Vadose zone soil fungal communities from Angelo Coast Range Reserve, California, USA - CZODoug2_1_08_16fungal (PacBio error correction) | ecosystem: Environmental > Terrestrial > Soil >...
CGCGACTTCTGGTGACCCGGCGCAAAGAAAAAAAATTAAATCCCGAATGCTTCACCAATGGGCCGATGCTGGGATGATCCTTCTGGGTCTAGAAAAAGAACATGCAAGAGAGACTGAGAAGTAGGAATAACTCCTTGAAAGTAGCGCGTCTGTCTCCTATAATTCGTCCAGTAAAGTCCAACATGAAACTGCGAACAAAAAAGTCGGGCGAGGTAAATCATGTCGGAACTCAAAAGAGTTAGAAAAGGGTCAAACAGAATTGCTTATCGCCACGCCAGGAAGGTGGGGGGGGGATGGGAAAACTGAGCCCTGCTGACCGACACCAAGGAGTTAAGTAAGAAGGCAGAACGAAGGACTGGGACCTTGGGGGTTTCCTGTCAAAAAAGAGGTCGAGTCGGATCGGGTAGACGATGATGAATCAGACACGAAAAAAAGACGGGTCTTCTAAAGGCAGCGAGTTGGGGACACGGAAATGAAGGAAGCTGGCGAAATGCGTTCAAACTAAAACCAAAGAAGACCGCGATCGCGCGCCGAATCGGTGGATTCTACGCTTCCGAGGGCAGGCCATGGAGAAAAAAGACAGCGCTATGGCGGCTCTCGGAGGGTGAACGCAGCGCAGAACCGTGACAGAAAAGCGAGGAACTTCTTTGGCAATCGTCACTCTTCGACTCGATATCCTCATAAGATCGAGGGATAGAACAAGAAAGGGATTAGGCGAGACGGCAGAGGAGGAAGGCAGGGAGCAACGTTCAAATCAAGACGCGGAGAAAGGAAAGTCAAACGAAAAGGAGGCTGAGGGTCTAAAAGGGAAACGTCGCGCGTCAATCGGCCTAAATAGCGGTATGTCAACATTGTCAACAAGAGGGAGTTCCGATAACACTCTAGGATCGAACGGGCCAAAAACATAGTCCGGAAAAGTATCGACAAAAAGGAGGGAAGGCCAGTTTTCACAAGAAAACGACGGAGGAAAGAGATGCGTTGAAAATTGGGAAAATCTGTCGGTCATCGCGAGACAACTAGGGTCAGGGGGTCGGTAGAGAGAAACTCGGGGGGAGAGAGGGGTAATCACTAAAAGGCACGCGGACGAAGACATAGAAAAGAAAAGACAAATCCGCCGAAGAAACGGAAGGGCAGAAAAAACAATCGAATTAAACCTCCTTCTCATGAAAAACAGTAAAAGGGCCAGGACCTACAGGGAGCAAGAAAAGAGCGTGTTCAGCGCGAACAGGCGTTAGGGACCGGTCCGGCGAAAAGGGGTTTTCGGAGAGACACCAAAAGGTCGTTACTAAAAAAAGTAGTGTGATTGAAATCATGAAAACTAAAAACATAGGCGGAGGAACACCGCGAGAAAAAAATGCAGCAAAGAGTCGAACCCAGCGAGAGTATGGTCCAAAATTCATCCTACTCGATTATGGGGAGCAAGAAAAAGAAGTCATGGTCAGGGTTTCGGCAACGATTTCTAAAAACTGAGGAGAGGGATGACTAAAAGAAACCTGGAAGAAGACCGAAGCTGACAACCTGTGATAACGGAAAATTGGAGTGAAAGAAAAGACTTAAGCAACTGCTCTGGTTGTGCATTGGAAATTTTCCATTCTCCTGGTGAACAACGCGCTCCTGCCGAAAGACGCAGGGAGGGGACGAACGGGCAACTATGAGCAGAAACGAATTAGACAGGGAGTAATCTTTCCAAAAAAGGTCAGGATGGCCAAAAGGAAACCGAAAAGGGCTCACTACAAGGCGAATGAAGGAACGAGGGAGGGGTTAATGGGACTTCCTCGGACTCCAAAAGGGCTATCGTCTGCGCCTTACTTATGGGCTAAGAAGGAACGTCAAATCGGCGTGAGGTAGAAATATATGGTTGATTCGGCGGTTAATCGACGTTGAGGGGTTTATTCGTCGCTGGTGACTGTTTCAGAGCAAAAAAGGGAGGGGAACCAAGCATAGGGTCAAATATCAGCGATCTAGAGGAAAAAGGGGGGGTCTTCGGCGGTTGGCTTCGGGTGGGCCGAACGCTGATTCAGTCGGACTGAGCGTCCCGCATATTCAGGAGGTGTGTGTCGAAGAAGGATAGATGGCTTGTGCTTCTTGGAGAAGGGCAAAGACCAGGAGCAAACTCACCGAAACATAAAAAAAAAGAAAAGTTGTTTAAGTGGTGTGGGCAAGACTGAACCCTAGAGAGACGAGGCGTGCAGACCAGGGGGGGGGGGGGTTTCGTGGGATGCAAGGGAAGAAAGCACATCCGAGAGGTCGGGAGAGGGAGACGAAAGCGAGCCTCGTTTCCACCGGGGATGATCATGCAGGAATGTGTTCGTCCCGCGTGAACAATTGGAAGATTTGAGGGACTCCGTGGAAAGGAGCATTGCCTACAATTCAACCTAAAAAAAAAATCGCAGGGGACTAAGGGCGCGCCGAGTTAGGGGCATTTGGAAAGATAGAAAAATGACTAAAGAATTTTCAAAAAAAAAATGTGCGACCGCCAAAGGAAAAAAACAAAACTCGAAAACAAAAAAAAATTAAGGGAGCAAAAGAGATATATTGTGGGGAGAGACAAGGCGTGCCGAACATCATGTGGGGGGGGGGGGGGGGGGGGCGCTGCAAGGTATAGCCCTATAAGAGGGACCTCATACAAACGGCTCTCCAAATAGGACCCTTCATGATTAAGGAAGACTGGCATTGTGAGGCAAAGGAGAAACTAACCCTTTCCCTTTCAAAATCAAAGGGGATCCAAAGGGACGACACATCCTGAAAGTCGGAAGATCCGTGGGGGGGGGGGGTGTTGGAGTGTGTTAGTTCTTTGGCGGGGTCCCACCCTCACTTCCCGACAAACGGACAGTCACCCAGGTTGTAGGTCACGCGGGTTAGTCTTGACCGAGGGATAGAAGGGAGAAGCATGTGGACCTCTATCTCAGGCTGGTTTCAAAAAACTTGCATCCGAAAATCCAGGAATGAATAAACTAGGATATCGCCGGCAGATCAGGTAAAAACAGATCACATCGGCGAGAGGTGGTTGGTGGGATGAAAGTCTTTTGAAGCGGGCAAGCATGAACCACGAACGTCGTAAAACGCCCTCGTAAACATCGGAGTAGGGGGGCGATAAAGGGCATCCTTTCGGCAACAAAAAAAAAAAAAGCAACTCCCCGGTGCGAAGAGTAGGCAAGTATGTTGACCCTCTAAGATCGGTGACGAAATGTGGGATAGGAAACAGAACCATCTGACGACTGCAAAAAAAAAAAGAAGAACGTAAAACCCCAAAAACCTGGGGGCTCATCAAAAGAGACTCCTCGAGAGAAGGGCGTATATGGGGGGGGGGTGGGGGGTGGGTGATTCACAAGGCGCACCGGGAAGTAAAAGTGGGAACGGGGGGAGGGAAACCCATTTACCCTAACTCTTCGGGGAGGCAGTCAAGGGATTTGGTCTGGGGCCGGGGCCATCACAAACGAACTGCGGCGAAGGGAAAAGATACATCGAAGAAGTATCAGGGAATGCTCCAGGACTTACGAAGACAGCTTCTCTGTAGGCGATGCGGAGACCGTCCCATGGTGGTGGTGGGGCACGGGGGGGGGGGGGGAGTGGGGGGGTGTGGTGTGGGGGGGGGGGGGTGGGGGGGGGGGGGGGGAAACTGGAGAAAAGGAAAAACAGAAAAAAAGGCGTGTGAAGGAGAGTTACTTCAGCATGAAGGGAGGTAGAAAGTGGGACCGGGGACGGGCAGAGTCCCAGCATCAGGGAAAAACAGGGGAAAAACCTACTAAAAAAGGACGGACTGGAGATGGGAGACGAAGGCGGTAAACTAATTCAGCATCCTCGACGTGGGTGCGAAACGCCGGTGGGTCTGAGAGGGCGAGGGTTCGTGCTCCATCTCCTTTGTAAGGGTTGTGCCAGGGAAGAAGAAAGGCGGGGTTCTCCAAGCCGTAAACTTACGCGGCGGCGGCTGGCAGAAGGAAAAAAAAAAGTCGCCGCTAAAAAAAGTCCACGGAAACCGCCGGTTAACGTCGAAAACTCGGGTTCTGCCCGGCAAGAGCATGGCAGAGGCAGGGAGTCGAAGAGTGTAATGAGCTGGCAGGTTGCTGGGCAAATTCCGTGGTGTCGGCGAACAAATGGGTTTGAAGGCGGGCGGCCGGGTTAGCCACCATGGGGGATGGGGTGTTTGGTGGTTGAAGTCGCGCCGTGCGGCGGAGGTGGCGAAAAACTCTCCCCCAATCGGGGGACTGGTAGGGAGGAGAGAAGAACAACCAAAATCTCGGGGAAATGATGTACGCGATCCGACTGGCGCCAATCTGCGCCGAATAAGAGGGAGCTGCATTCCGCGATGAACGCCCGGCCTTAAAGGACCGCGCGACCGTGGCGGATATGATGGGGGCACGTATCATCAGGGATAGAAAAAAGAAATTGGAAAGCACTGCGACAGACAGCCGATGAGAGGACTAGAGGAAGGAACGTACGTTCTTCGCCATCAAAGCGGTAGGTGACTTTAAGCGCTTCGCTGAAAAAGAGAAGCTAAAAAGAATTGCGGAATTTGAACGGGCACGCCCGGCATCGAATGGTGGAGGAACAGGGGAAGGAAGAGAACGTCGAGCAGGAGAGGGAAAGTCATCGAGGTTGCTTCACGTTCTGAAACTGGAGGATCACCGCGGTAGCGCCTCTCAATGACAGGTTAGATACCATGGGACAAGGACCGAGGAATGGTGCACAGAAGGACACCGATTGCGTCGCGCGGGGATAACAGCGAGTGTCCTTTGGGGGAGGGGGGGGGTCAGAAGCACCCAAACCGAGAGAAAAGACCTTCTTATTTCCTTCCAAGCAGGGAGAACGAGAAGAACAACTTCTGGAGGTCAGAGGGAAGCATCGAACGATCCAGAAAAAAAACATCGGAATGCACCCAGGAGATCATGCGGTCGCGGAGTAGACTGAGAAAAAATAAAAAGCTTTTGGGGGGAGACAAGGATGGTGGCAGAGGGAGAACATATGCAAAAATCCGTCAAGGGTGGCGATCAGGAAAGCAAAAGGCGGTTCACACAAAGCATTTGGGGGGGGGACACGACATGCTTTCAGCAAAAGTGATCCGAGAGAGGGTCATTGGTCAAATAAGCTGACGAAGTTAGAGAAAGACGGAGAGAAAAGTAAAACACGCTCCAGATCATTCTCAGAGGCATGACGTCTGTCGAGCGCCGGGGGGGGGGGGGGGAAAAAATTATATCAGCAATCAGGAATTTTAGGAGGTCTTTCCGGAAGCTCTAAGAGAAACTTAAACGATAAAATCACCAAAAAAAAAAAAGAGGGAACTAAAAAGAGAGAGAATGTGGAAAGTCGCAACCGCAGAATACAAAAGATCAAAATACGCTGCTGGATTCCTTAAAAAGGGATCTCTCTCCAAGATCAACATAAAGCGATACTGGAGGGTCCGACCCGGGGAGCTGCAGCTTGACATTTCTGCAGGAACATTCGTCAAGGGAAGGAAAAATACCTGAAACTGACGCACGCCAGGAAGATAGAGAGAAAATAGTCCAAAGAGGGTGAACCCGTCGGGGTGGAGGAGGAGGCATTCGCCGGCGGGCTGTTGGGAGAGTTAGGGACGATCACCATCCTGATGAACCGAAACAAAAAAGGACTCTGGGCATCGACGAAGCCGACAAGAATGGCATGGACATGGGTATGAAGTCAAAAGATTGGGAATCGGTCAGTCGCTCTGCCTAAAACTACGAACCACGTTGTTGAGGGAGGCTCTAGACGATTGGGGGCACGAAAAAGCCGAAGGGGGGAGGAGGTAAAAGAACAACCCAAAGGAATCTAGGGAATCAGCGCCGCATCGGGGCTTCTAAAAAAAAAAGGGGGTTAAACGGACTCGGTCAGACATGACAAGCGAGGAGGAGCGAAGTTAGGGGTTGAGCCCATCCAAGATTCAATAAAAAAAGCGCTGATGAATCTGGACTGCAATCTGCAATAGTGAGAAGTCAGAGAGGAGAATAAATCGCTGATCAAGAAAAAAATGTCAGAAGAGAGAGGGAACGGAGAAAAGTCTCATACGTTTCAGCTCGAAGCAGGAGAAAAATGAATCAAAAAGAAAATGCGCTGCTTGTTAAAGGGCAAGCGAAAGTTGAAAAAAGCGCGCGCGAAAATCGACCAGAGGGGGGACTCGGTCGAAAACGTGACTTAGATGGGACCTAAGCAAAACGCAAGCTACGTGAAAGCCTAGGAAGGACATTATGCAGAGCGAAGATGAATGAAGTGAGGTTTCCATCGTCCTGAGTACCGAGAAAAGTGCAACGTTGAATGAAGACTTGATCTGTCAGAACTAGTCCACAGGTGATGGTGAAGGGCTCGAGCAGGATCGTATGGGGAGGATAGGGACGGCACGCAAGACGAACGCGGGAAGAAGTGGAAGACGCCATGAATGAAAAGAAAGAAAGTCTCAAAGAAAGTGAAAAGACCCGCCCGAGCGAATAAACTCCGGAAAGGAAAGCGCCCACAAGGAAGGACTAAGAATGCACAGGTCAATATAGGGGTGGACAACCGGGAGATCCGCGGTGACGGGGGGGAATACTAGGTCTCAGGGGAGGAGGGTCGCGAAGCGCGCCGGAAGATCGGGGGGACAAAAGAAACGACTGGAATTTTACAGGCGCCCCCGAATCTTCGAGAGCGAGGCGCGGAAGGGATAACAGCCTGCTTCGAACCCATGGCGAGGGATGGGGGAGGGAAGAGGAGAGGTCGGCGAATGACAGACGAGGGTCGTGCTGTCCGAGGCTTAGCAACGGGGGGAAAGAGGGAACTGCTGTTCTTACCGGAACGACGAACCGACAGGAAAACCGGAGAACGACGGATGGAAGAACTCCTTCGAAAAAAAACATCGTTGTACATTTTCGCATTAAAAAGACTCGCTCAAGCTCTTTAAAACGAAGGGAGGGAGGACACGGGCGAAAATCCGAGATGAGCAACGACTTCTTTCATTATGTCTGTTCCCCGTCGTGGAGGAAGGGTGCCAACCGCACTAAAATACAGAACGAGATAATGAAGGAGTTGCTGGGGAAAGTCTTCCTCGCTCCACATGGCCAGACGACTGGCGCCGAGTTAAATGTCAGCTACGGCTGAAAAAGAGACGGGAGAGGGTCGGGAAGAGGTTAGTCCGGTTACCGTCAGGCGGTTCAAGTTGCATCGTGCTGGGGATGAGGGGGAAATGTAGAACCGAAGAGCCAAGAGGGTTCAAATATCTTCAACTAGCAAAGGGAGGGATACGGTGGGTTCGTGAAATTTTTAAGAAAAAAAATACGCTTCGACCCCGCCTAGAGAGTGACAGTGGCTGCAAGAATGTCGATGGACGTGTTCCTGGCAAAACGGGGTCAAAAAGGGAAAAAACCATGTATCCCCAAAAGAAAACAGCAGGGAGCAAGTAAAGATTGCTGTGGGGGTTTTTGCGAAGAAGATGCCGCAGAGATACAGAGGGAGGAGAAGGTAGCGGTGGGAGGCCATTCTACAGAAGAACTATAGATGGGTTGTGCAAATTACAAAAAGACTGGAACGCTGCGGCGAAGCCTCAGGGGAGACGATGATCGCATGATGAGGAGGATTTGCGGTAAAGGCTGGAAAGAAAAAAAAAGTTTTCAGCGATTGGAAAAGGGGATCAGTGGCCCGTTCTCAGATTACGGCCACGCTATGCTATCGCACTGTTGTCTCGCTTGGCGGCCGAGTGCCTGAGGGACAACGAGAGGAGGGGAAAAGTACCGGACAAAAGAGAAAGGGGGCTGCCCGCAAAATGGGACGCGACATTAACAATATATCACCAAAAACATATGGGATGAAAAGATAGCGAAAGGTGTCTCTTCCAAGGGGGTGCACGAACATCAATGGCCTGCAAGGTAGGGTCCTCTAAAGGAAAAGAAAAAGGCCGCTAAGCGCGCACCCAAATTTCGATGGCCGGTAGAAACATTGGGTGGAAGGGAAGGAAGGCCACGGAGCCCTTTCACTCTCAGGTAAATGTGATACGCCGGGACAAATACTGCAGAAGGAAAAAGCCCAGTGGGACGCGAGATAGCAGCAAGGTTGGGAAAGAGATCTTCTTGTTTCGGCAGTTCTGAACACCTCCGGTAAAGCAGAGATTCGCCGGCATCGTCCACATTCGCCAAAAAACCACCAAACATAGAGGGTAGGTGAGGGGGTGAGTACGTGTGGGGGGGGGGAAAGGACATGAAAATCTCTAGAAGTTCGAACTTCGAGCACAGGTCCGCATCGAGGAGGTCGAGCCGCATCCGGGATGTGTCAAAACCGGACCGAACGAATAAGCCCTCGGGGCTGCAGAGTAGGAAAAAAAGTAGTAAGATCCAGAGGAGACAGAGTGGGACACTAAACTTTTTAGCCAAGAAACATACGTAAGAAACGGCAACGCGAAAAACGTCAAAAGTAAAGGCATCACCAGAAAAGAAAGAAAAAAGGGAAGAAAGGAACGTTACATAGTTGTACAGTCGGAAGGGCTAACAGGGTAGAAGAGAAGGCGCAAAGATGAAGCAAAGGAACTACAAGCTTTCATGATTTCATAAATGTGGAGGGGGCGGGGGGGGGCCATAAGGGCACGCGGGGGAAAATCATCCAGAGAGCAGAAGTGACAGAAAAGAACGGGAGGGAGAGCCATTCTCGCTAGAGCGCGCTGTCAGAGGAATCGTCAGGCAAAGATAGGGAGGAAACCAGGGGGGGCTATCGTGAGAGGGGAGGGAGGACTTCTCCGTCTTGTCTCAAAGGGTTGGAAGGATGTGCGAGGAAGGGGTTGGGGTTGGTGTTGGTTGGGGGGGGTGGTGTTGGGTTTTTGGGGGGGGGGGGGGTGGGGGGGGTTTGGTTGTTGTTTGGGGGGGGTGGGGTTTAGGAAGTTCACAAGCGGGCAAATGTGAAAAAGAGTAAGCTTTCAGGAAGATTACTGTAGGCATCGCTTCAGGTAAAGAACCTTAGACTTTCAAAGAAGAGGACGCCTGGGTTTGGAAAAAGTGGATGAGAGCGTCGGTTCGGGGACGACCGAAGATGTTCTTGTCAGAAAGACCTCCTCAGTCTTGGTTAGTCAGCAACTGCTTTCCGGAGGAGATGCTAACCGGGGGAAAAGGACGACTCGAGGGTCAAACTTAACCTAGGTGAAGGAGGAAAAACGCTCGGTGCTGCACCTGGAAAGGTACTGACCGTGGGCGAGATTCTTCGACAAAAGAGGTTCCGTTAGATTGACGGTGAGGGGGAAATGAAGGTTCGGAAAACTGTTTCTGCAGTAAGGAGGGAGGGGACACTCCTTCTCTCTGGTCAGCTTGAGGGGGAGGGAAAGATAGAAACAAGTCCAGACGCGTATCGATGGACATTAACAAAGAACCGGTGGGAAATCGTATATATCATCCGAGCATCTGCTCAAAAGAAGGAGTTCAATACGGAGGGCTAGGGAAAAAAACGAAGGAAGCACAGACGCTCGGTCTACAAGGTCCCGGAAGTGCTGTGAAAAGTAGTCGCTCATCTTGGAAAGTAAAAATAGGATTGAACAAGGCGACAGACCAAAGAAGGCGGGCCGGCGCGCCGAGGAAATTAGAAGAACACAGCCAATCAATTGAGGTGCCGGGAATTTCTCCATCGTCAGACTCACCTTCTTCACAATGTCGCTCGTGTTCAAGCGAGAAAAAAGTGACAGAGAATGGTATGAATACATAAGTGATTGACAGATCGACGGAGTCGAGTGCGAGGGGGGCAGAAGAGAAGGGGCGGTTCGAAAGGGCTGGATTCTGATCAAAGCCCTGAGTGCTGGCAAGAGAGTGGAAAAATGGGAGTACTAGGGGGGGGGGGGGGGGAATCCCTCGAAGGGGAAAGCAAAGATGAGGAGAGAGATAACAGAAGAAAGGAACGGGGGGTGGGTTCGAACTCATGAGAAAAAAGGCTTATGGAATGTCCCCCTGAGCGCGAGAAGAAACTGCTGGTGTCAGGGAAGAAAGAGGACAGATCCGATTACATCTTGAATGAAAACAAGTGAAATGCTTTCTGGCTTAGTAGAGGGAACCAGAATCTGGGGGAGTAACAGTCCTTTTTCAGCGGTCAGAAGATCATAAAAAAAGACAGGGGAGGCCATCACATCGAAAACCGGGGAGGGAAGAAAACGAGGGTATGGTTTTTTTGGTCAACTAACTTGATGTATAAACGAGGATCAGGCGGCGGTAAGTTTAAGTTGGGTTCTACTGAGAAGGGATCGGCAATGACATCACAAAGTTCACGGGGGGGTTTGGGGGGTGTGGACTCCAGATTACAGTCTCCAGGGAAGACTTGGAGCGGGCTCTTAGCCAGGAAAGGGAGATCAGCATTCGGAAGGGGGAAGCAGAGGGGTCTTTCCGGGGGACAGTCCAGAAAGGAACATGACGTAAAAAAAG
>Ga0179593_1451460_pt1 | contig 10367 bp, 10 predicted proteins | sample CZODoug2_1_08_16_FD_185931 | JGI IMG/M metagenome (GOLD analysis project Ga0179593, IMG submission 185931) | Vadose zone soil fungal communities from Angelo Coast Range Reserve, California, USA - CZODoug2_1_08_16fungal (PacBio error correction) | ecosystem: Environmental > Terrestrial > Soil >...
AATGTATTTCAGCAACAAAACGTGATGGGGGGGGGGAACAAAAACGTAAAAGGAAAAGGGGATAAAAAGGACAAGCAGAGGCAAAGTCAGAGAGAGGAACACGGAAGGGGAGAGTGCGAGCAGGGACGAAAGAAAACATTGGCGATATCTATCACATTCTTCTTATGGTCACAGCTCCTATTGGGAAAAAGAAAAGAATGTGCCCAGGAAGAAAGAAGGGGGTGATTCGAAAACAAGACGAAGGGCTCTGGCAGGGGAAGAAAACTAAGAAGTCCGACTCAACTCATTTCGTTGTTAGCTTTGGGGGGGGAGGTACACAAAGGTAAGGAGAACCACGTAACCAATGGGTGCAAAACCTGAATCTTGAGGTAATGGAGGTAACAAGGCAAAAGGGATGCGTACTCTCATTTCTCGATAAAATTGGGGAAGAATATCGAAAAGGAGGGGGAAAGAGGGTTGAGTGACATACAAGGGAGCAACTACGGGGGGGATAAACACAAAGGCAAGACTTGGTTTATATAAACTCGGCGTGCGGGCGACACAAACTCCGACAAGGGGTCGTATACGGGTTGTACACAGCGGGGAACGGGGGGTACACTTGAATATCGTGCAAGAAAACAGTGGGCGAGATGCCGAAAAACACGCGTCGGGTGGTAACGAGTAGGTGGGAAATCGGAGTCCGGTCAATCCATCAAAATTCGACCTCTCAATATTTTGGCCGTACTTGGAAGGAAACGGGGGGCGGCCACTGACCTCGGGTTGTAGGCTGGGAAGACAACTCTTTGAAGGACAGGGGGAAAAAGGGAAAAAACTTCAGAACGAACTGTGGGGGCGCCGAATAGATCCCAAGTCCAGTCAAAAAGATTCAACCGAAAAAAAACTGGAGCAGGAAGTGGCTCAGATGCTAAAAAGTTTAAATACCGGACGATGGATTGGGGGGCGCGAAAAGGATTAGCGCACCGAGGGGCGTAACCGGCACGGCGAGGCTGGGGGTTAGCGTGTTGTGGTAAAGTTTTCCGACGTGAGGGACGTAGAAGGAAAGAGGGCATACTTATCCATTCGCGGGGACACATGGAGAGGGGAAAAACAGGCAACGCAAGTGCAAGGTGGGGACCAACGGAGAGGACGCTTACAAAAATATTAACCTTATCCCCGAAGGGGGCATGGCCTCGCGTGAATGTCGCAATAGATAAACGGAATATGTGGGGAACCGAAAGAGTGAGTGTCGAAAGTCTGTCCAAGGGGTGGTCAAGTGGGGCGAAGGCAGTTGGTCCACTTCTTGTTCCGTCGAGACTAAAATCCGTGAAGGGAATATCCCGACAATGTTGCAACAACGGGGGGTAGGGAAGAAAGAAAAAAAAAGGTCGGGATATGAAAGAAGAGAAAAGGGGGAAAAGAAAGAAGTTGATGGACACGTTTCAGCTGGGTCCCCGCTGAGTGACCGAAGCCCCATAAGCCTAATGAAGAGTATGGTCGACAACTGTAGCAAAAGCGTTATGTGAAATAGGACCTGCGGAACAGGAGGAAAGGGCCGGCGGGGGAGGAAGCCGCGGCCAAACTACCGGTTTAGAGAACTGGGAGATGGGTCGCATTCAGGTCAAGGTGGGAAAACTAAAAGCTTCTGTTGGAAAAATTGTGAAAGGGAAAAAAAAGGAGGACCGGAACCACGCCCTCCAGGAAGGTTGTAGGAATACCATACAGCCAAACGAACCACCAGCCTTGCGACGAAAGACGCGGGGAAGAATAAGGTGGGCAGAGGGGGACGTGACGCAGAAGGGTTGTGGGACAAATTCAAGGGAAAAGGTACTGGAGGGGTTGAAACGCAAAAGAAGAATAACGGACAGAGTGGGGGTGAGGGTTATCACTGGGAGGACCTACTTTTTGATCAAGGCGGGGAGAGAAAACAGGAGGAAAATGGGAAGGGGAAGAGGTGCGTCTCTAAGGGGGGAGGGGAAGGTATTCCCACGTAAAAGGAAACGGCCTTTGAAAGGGAAGAGAATTACACCGCCAAAAGATGGGCTGGGCAGCGCAGCTGTTATTGATATACGTAATTGCCCTCAGAAAAAGGGGGGAAGAGAACTAACCGACAGAGGGGGGCAGGCAAGAGACGGAGGAACAAATAAAGTAGTTCCGTTACAAAAAAAAGGCGGAGGGGTAAACAAAGGCTTATCGGATCCTCCGCATACGGTCGGTTTGGGGAAGGAGAGAAAGCGGAATGGAGAGGAGGCAAGCAGCAACAAATTTCCTTAAGGGGGGGAAGTGAAACCCGGGGGGGGGTCCAGCTATGCTCCAAGGGGGGAGTCAAATAGGTGACGTTTGAGTACTCAGGGAAGTCGGTCTGAGAAGCCCGTTATCAAGACATATAGAGGAGGGCAGGGCCCAGTCGTGGGGTAACTTGGGAAATAACCGATTTATACCGAATTGGGGAGCCCACATTGGTCTAAAAACAAGGGGCGGAGGGGTGTGGTAAATCCAAGAATAAAACGGAATGAGGGGGGAATAGAGAGGACGGAATGAAGTATTGTTGAAGAAGGAGAACAAAGCAGTCTGTCAGGGTTGGAACCAAAAAAAGACCGTAAAGGCGAAGGGGGGAAGGGCCGGTGGAAAAAATAGGGGGGGGGTTGCGTGGGGAAGAGGAAGGCAAAAATATGAGAGCGGATAAAGTTTTGGTTGAAAAAAGAGAGCTTCGAACACGGGAAAGGGGCATCATCTGGAGACGGGGGGAGTGGGAGAGTATTTATTGAAGGCCATGCAGGGGGGAGGATAATTTCAATTTTGGAGAGTTTTGGGGGCTCTATCCTAACGCTTGGGGGGAAAAAAATTACCTGTAGGACAGAGGAAAGAAACTTTCTAAAGGGACTTAAGGGGGTGACAGGCTACCGAAGAAGCATTTCCGGGGTGAAAGGGAAAGCAGGGAAAGTACCACTAGGAAAGTGAAAAAAGATCAGCAAAAAAACAGGGAAAGGGGGGGTTGGGAATTCAAGACGGTATAGGGTCCTTTGATAAACCAGCGACAGAGACATGAAAATCTTCGAATGGGGGGGGTGAGAAAAACAGGTGGGGAGGGGGGAACGAACGGGTACAAGAATAATCTAAATAATAGGTTTTGGGGGGGGGGCAAACAGGGAAGTGAAAAACCTTAAAAAACTTAAATCAAACTCATTGAAAGGCAACGCCAGGGAGGTTAACATTAAACGGACGTCAAAACGGCAATTGGGACGGAGAAAGGCCAAACCGTAGGTGGAACCGTGAATGTCGGTCCAAAGAGGAAAAAACAAGCGGGAGGGGGAAAGGGAGGAAGGCCCCCTGCTAGAAGTCAACTGTTGGAGGTGGGACCACAATAATTCATCGATCGCAACAGGGAAAAAGGAAACTGAACGGGACGAAGATGAATTTGGGAATAGGTGTTATTTCGGGTTCCTCCGGGGTTTGGGAGGGAAACTCCGCGCACGAAAAGTGGGGGGGGAAGAAACCCAAACGGAAACCATCAGGGAGAAGGAATGCTGCAGGGTCATTGAACATGGAGAGAAGCGGGGCGCGAGGAAGTAAAGGGGGTTCCGCGTTACGAAAGGAAGAGAGTGGCCTAAATTCTCAAAGAATCGAAGCCCTAAAGGGGTCGGAAGGGGAAAAGGGAAAAAACGCCACCAAAGGGTCTCCAAAAAGCCAGGACTTGAGACTCAACAACAACAAGATGAAAGGATAGATAAAGTAGGGCTTGGGAGAAAAAAACGGGGGTGGTTTCTTGAAAACCAAAAACTCAGTGAAGAAAACTGGAAGCGGACATGGAAGTAAGGAGGGTAACGATCGTCACTCCCTGTAAACGGAGACTTTTACTGCCGCGCAGCAGATAACAGTCACACCATGAAGAGGGAGAAATAGTGAGCTTTGTTGCTCCAATGGAGTGAGAGTCGAGGACTAAAAAAAAGAAGGACGGAATGCGGGGAGCCTAGGTCCAAAAGATTTCGTGAATGACAATTATAAGACCGCGTTGACAAAACATATTAGATAGCCAAATTTAGGGGGGGGAAAAAAAAAGAAAAAGGACAGGGCGGACAATCACAACGCGAAAGCAAAAAATCAGTACGTGGGAACTGAACAATGTCATGGCGACCAATAATCAAGCAAGGGGCAGCTGGGGGGTCTCACAAACGCGCCTCTGGGAAATGAGATTTCCGGGCAACACAGTTCAGGAGGGAAAAAGCTTCTGGCCCAGGAAGAATTAATTCTATATCATTTGTACCCGGAGTCAAGCAGGGGGGATAGAAAAGCGCAGAAAGGGGAGAGAATGCGAGGCAAGCGGCGAGAAAGATGTCAGCAATCCACCGCGGGTGGATTCCGAGGCAGGGCCTTCGCTTGGGACAGGGGGGGAGAAGAAAGTAAAAAAACAGCGTCATGTAGATCCTGTCAACTGGTTAAAGGAAGGGAAGGTTAGGGACGATCCTGCAAAAGTGGCCTCCAACCGGCGGTCGGACGGACCAACGCAAGGGAAAAAGGGTTAACTTACAATCCCAGAAACTCTCGGCAACAAAAGCCAGTCTGACAAAGGGAAAGTTTCGCTTGGAGCTGACCAAGGGGCTCCGCGGATCAAAGAGGGGTTCGAGCTATTATTTCAAAAAAAACAACTCGTTTAGACATTAAGCCGACTGTAGGACGGGGTAAGCAAACAGGGAAAAAAATGCGGGGAGAGTCGGACACACTCCGGAGTACGACTGGGGAAAAGACATTTCTGTTTTAGCTTGGGGGCAGGGGAAAAAAAACACTTTACCACCTTAACCATTGGGGCATCCGGCCCGTCGGTAGAAATTATGGAAAAGTTCCTGAATGGAGGAAAGGAAGCTGCTAACAGTGCAGAGAAGATCGGGGGTAAAAAAGTACGGTGGAAAAAAAAAAACCGATAAGGGGAAAATACCTTGGATATCGCGGGCAGATGACGAAGGGGTTTAACTTCACCAAGTTGGGTGTGAAGCATATAAAGGAGATTCGCGAAGAAAACCAACCACGTCCGGACGCTAACGTTTACACCTCGACCTCAGTGAATGATAGCGGAATTGCAGCAGTGGCGATCAATGCCGAAGAAAAGCGTCGGGAGTCAAGATTTGGGGACCAATCTGGGGGGGGGGGCAAGATAACTGGCTCCATCACAGAGGAGAGAAGAAAGAGGTTCGGTTGGGGCAATTAACGGTGGATTACTTAAACAGCGTGAACCTAATTTAAATTGGATAGTCCCCCCAAGGTACTACAATGAGGAGGATTCATGGACGACGTTTTTGGGAGCGAAGGGGAAGAAAGGAAAGTCCAGGAAGAAAAGAGTACCCCGAACAACCTTTCTCAGTCTTTCTAAAAGTCGCGCGAAAAAAAGAAGGCGTAGCCTCAGTAACGTTCTACAACCGTGGGTTGAGGCGACGCTGTCTCCCCGTATGAGAGGAAAGCGAAAACAGCATGGTTGTTAGGAGGTGTATTGTCTGTACTACAAGGGAATGGGTTGGGGTCCTGGTGATTGGGGAGTCGGATCAAGTCGCTTTCAAAAAAGTGAGTGTGCCAATAACATCAACCAGTACTCAACTTCGTGGTTTCCCACGACAGGCGAACCCAAGATTAAACAGAAGTCTGCGGAATGGTACGCTCACGAGGAATAGAGAAACGGGGGGATACAGAATAGTGAAAACCAACCAAAAAGAGAGTTTCTACCAAAGGATTGCCAGTAGTCTTATTGGAGTGTCGGCCGTCACATGGAAGGCGAAGGCGGGGGGAGAGCCACTGGTTACATCAACTTCCTTGTCCTTCGCCACTCCGTGAAGGTACTTCCAGAGAGGGTGTGCCAGGAAAAATCTAAAACAAAAAACGATGGGGAGGCGAGATTAGGATTCCACCCATGCCTGGATAGAAAACCACCGGGGCATTGTCCTAACCTTATGTACCACGTTGGAGAGGAGGCTGCGGGATTCAATGTGCACCGAAACGAAAATACGCGGGACCAGTACACATTTAGAAAGGCACTTGGCAAGGTGAAGGTTGGAAAGAAGTATAACCGGCTATTCCAGGGAGAAGCAAAAGGAAGAGGACAACCACGACAGCAGCAGGTTTAAGCATTGTGCAACTTGAAGGGTTGGAAAAAGAAGGAGCAAGGGGAGTTTATTGGGGGAAAAAAACTGGGGTAAGTACCCAGACCAATTTACTTATCCGCCCTAACCAGTCCGTGTAAAAAAAAGACCCAGCCCCGAACACCAGCAGGAAGACGTTGCTCGAGAAAAGGTTCGCTGAAGGGTGCTGGTCCAGCGCAATCCACTTTGTGTGAAAGGGACGGAGGATAAGAAAGTGTTTTCAGCAGCGGAAAAAAATAAGGTGTTGTACGGTTGGCTTGGTCGGACTGGACTTTGGGTAGTAGGGCGGGGGAGAGGACCAAAGGAGTTCCCTGGGAAGAGTTGGAACTCAGGGGAGGAAATTGGCGGGAAGGTATTAAAGAGACACCTCAACTGAGACGTACTGCAAAACTCTGAAAACAGCCAAAAATATTTGAGCGCGCATCTGTGAAGAAGTCGGAAAAGCTATGCGGGAACAAAAGTGGAACGAACTTCAGCCTAAACTCGACTCGAGATATCTGAACTGATCACTTCAAGAGTATTCAAGTGACCAGATGGGTAACAACGACGGAGGCGAAAGACGCCCCGCGCGTAAGGCAGTGTGGTATGTCGAGGAAGACGAATAGAGGCTCTCACCCTGCTTGAAAATGTTTTTGACTGTGAAAACTCGTAAGATTTCAAGATAACAAATTAGGACACTAATTTTGTGATGAAACGTACCCGGGGGGGGGGGGGGGGGGGGGGTTTCCTATCGGCGAAAAAAAGGTTTAGCGTATAGGCGGTAAGGGAAAAGTCCGGGGAAAAGGGTTTCGTAAGGGAGAAAGGAATTTGGGGGTTGCCCAAGGGGTCTAACGGTGGTCGAGAGGTAAATTGGGTTGTTGATTCAAAATCTAAAACGACAAAAAAGTGGATCATAGTCAGGGGGGAAGGAGGGGGGTAGAGGGAAAAGAAGGACGACATTAAGTTTGGTAATCTCCAAGGAAAAGAAAACAACCCCAGTCAGAGGACGGGAAGGAACGGGATAAAACGATGTCGAGTAACTCATCGCAACAATCTGATCGGAAAGGAGGGGTGTGGGGAAAAAAACGAGTCAAATAGGTCGTACTCGGGAAGCGGGGCTGACGCGTAGTGGGGGAAAGGGAGACGGCAAGTGGGGGGAGGGAGAAAAAGTTCAGCAGGTTTAACCGGAGGGTTGGATGAAAACCGCACGTTGGGGGGGGGGGGGGGCTGGACAATAACTAAGCGAAAAAAAGGGTAACTGTCTAAAGGGAGACACGTGTGGAAAGAATATACAGCAGACGTCATGGGGGGGGGGGGAGGAAGAGTGTGGCAAGGTGGTCTAAAAATACACGCGAAGTACTGGGACGAGCGCAAAAGGAACCGAGGAGGAGGTCGGAGAGGTTCGTTAAAAGGAGGCGGAGAATGAGGCCTGTCGGCGCCGTTTTTGGGGTAACCCGGGCTGAACGAGAGTGCGAAGGAAAAGCTGTTTTCCTGGGGAAAAATCGAAAAAGGGGTAAGAAAAGGGGGGGCTGAGGAATAGAAGTTCCACTAAGAAGCGTTGGAAGGGTCAGAGGGGAGTCAAGAGGGAAAGGAACATATTGAAAATGAATTGGTACGAGTTCCATAAGACGTGCAATGCGCCAAAAGCCTGCGCGCAAGGGAAGGAAAGGAAATTTGGTCAGGAAAAAAAGAATTCTCTAATCGCATCGACTGGGAGGAAAAGCGAACAGTAGAACTGAAACCAGTCAAAATCTTGGATCAGTGGAGACCGATTCCTTCAGCAGTGGGGGGTGGTAGGACTCCAGATCGCATCAAATGGGCAAGAAAAACCACCGCTGGAGAGGAAGAAGAAGCCTACATTGGGAATGCGGATGAAAAAAGTAAATTAACAATAGGAGTGAAGAGGAAGATAGGGGATAACTGCTTACCATCAGACTGTCGCGACGTAAATGACTGCAGCAGGGGAAGCCTGGGAACAAGCCACCGGGAGGGGGTTCAAAAAGAAGGGATAGAAGACGGAATATAAGAAAGAGGAAAGCTGGAGGGGGAGACCCCAGACGGTGAGGGGAATTCGTCTTGACCTTCTTAAGGTCAGAACTTTCATAGGACAGGTAGGGGGGAAGCATGTTAACGACTTAAGATAAGGAAAGGACTTGGGGAAAAAAAAGGGGGGGTCAGCTCTCATAAGGAAAAGGGGGCAACCCTGGGAGGAAGAGGAAAAGCTTCGGAGGACAGCGGGGGGGGGAGGGGACAATTTAGTTCTATGACGGAGTTAACAAGAAGGTATAACGCGGATAATACTCAAACCAGATTTCATTGAATAGGGAGACGTCGGCGTTTAAGAAATCGGGAAGGGAAAATGGGTAAATTACACTTAGGAGGCGGAAGAGGAGCGGGAGCTCAAATGAAACGCTAAGGTGGGAAAGACCAATTACGTCGACCTATTGATCAAGAGCAAGAAAAAGCTTGACAGCGCAGAAAGGTCAACAACGCGGCCGGGCGGAAAAGTTTCCGGGGGAGGAAAGTAGGAGGGAACGGCAAAAAAAGTTGTGAAAACAAAACGGAAAATAGTCATTAGACATGGTCAAGGAATGAGTCAAACGGGGATTGCACATGAGCTCTCGGCGGCGGAGAGGGGTTAACCGATCAGGAAATCGGGAAAAAATCAAAGATCGGGTCTTACGCCCGTAACTGAAGGGCGTGGGCAGGGGGACGATCCAAAAGCGTACGTGCGAGGAAAGAGGACTGTCCACGTCAAGAAGTTAGCACAGGTTATGGAGAAAAGAAAAAGGGGGGAAAAAAAGGGGGAACATTGTCCAGCCCAGGAGGCTATCCAACAGGGGCGGGGGAAAACTGCGGGAAATTGTATATCACCAAAACTTCAAGGGGGGAAAAAGCATACTACGAGTAAAAAAAAAAGACCAGAGTCCAGACCGCCAAGGTTCGACGTGGAGCTGAAAAACGTAGAAAAAAAAAGAATGGGTCGGGGAAGGAACCCTGGGATCCTGCCCGTTAAAGGATCGCCGGGAGGGGGGGGTAACAGGGGGGGGGGAAAGAAATGAGAAGGACACGAATGTCTGCTCTGGAGAACACACTCCTGAAGAAAAAAAACTGAGCAAAGGTACTTTTGCTTGCGGGGACACACACTTTACGCAAAAAAAGAACGTGATTCGGGAAGAACTGCCCAATCGGGAATACAGGTATTGTCAAAAGGGGAACCAAGGATACTTCGCCCGGCTCAGAGAAAGAATGGGCCGGGGCGTACAGAGTAAATGGGACACGAAAACTTTTGGAATATAACTGTAGGGGAGAAAGGAAGGAAGGGGGGAAATCCCACCGGAAACAGGGTTGATAGCATAAAGTCGAAGTCAGGGAGACCGGAAAGAAACCGCCGATCCTCGCGTGCTGAAGTTGACGGGTTACACCTCGAGCCGGAACGTTAATAATAGCGAATTGTTACAGTATGCATGCCAAACTCCGTCAGGGAACAGAAAGAAAAGACGAAGTCACCGGGGGAAAAAAGGTCGGGGAGCATCAAAGGATCTCATCAGAGGAGGACGCTGAAAATGGGGGGGGAGGGGGGTTTCTGACTGGAAAGTGCAAAGGGCAAGCTGACGTACCTCGGTGTCCCGCGGGAGACTTCAAAAAGGTAAGAACCCGGCGGAACAGGGGAGTTTCGACGAAGGTTTGGGACGCAGACTAACTGATCCAAAGGTCCAGGGAGGAAGAGGACAAAAGAACAACACTCTGTGGAGTCTGTTTCTCTCGCTGCTGAAAAAGAAAAGCGTTAGCCTTCATACGATTGGAACAGGGGGAGGGAAAACGAAAAAAGGGGAAGAACCTTCAGAGGAGAGGTAAAGAAATCTGCGTGGGGCGGGCGGGGGGGTAATGGTGACTAAAAAAAACGGACTGGATTGGCGAAGACGGTCTCAAAGGGGGGGGGCTACTTATCCTGGTCGATGCACCATTGATTGGGGAAGAAAAATCTCCGTAAGGTTGGAAAAAAACATAAGGACTAAAGAAGGGAACAGGAGCCAATGGAACTGATAACCCCGAGATTGCCATCAAAAAAGACGGCGGCATCGAGATAGGAAACCAGATTTTCAGCCACCAACTCACGCGGAGAGAAAAGGGTGTCGAAACTACAGTCGGAAAAAAGAGGAGGGGGCATCGGCCTTTGAAGCGGGGGTCAAAAAACGCAAAAATGGTGACCTAAGGAGGGGGGTTGAACTGAGGAACATGACTGCAGACCGTCAGGGAAGGGCCCGGGGACCAGGGGGAAGCATT
>Ga0179593_1533490_pt1 | contig 10367 bp, 9 predicted proteins | sample CZODoug2_1_08_16_FD_185931 | JGI IMG/M metagenome (GOLD analysis project Ga0179593, IMG submission 185931) | Vadose zone soil fungal communities from Angelo Coast Range Reserve, California, USA - CZODoug2_1_08_16fungal (PacBio error correction) | ecosystem: Environmental > Terrestrial > Soil >...
CCCGATATCGTGCTGCAGAGCCCCGAGTCGCCTCGGATATGAAGACGTGAAGCGGTCATATAGGGGTCTCCGCGCGGAACGGACAGGTGACTGCAAAAGAAAATGACAAAGCCGTTCAGAAGAAAAAAAGGGCTGGCCAGGATCACGGCAACCCGCCCGGCCACCGGATGCCGCCCGCCCTCATGAAAAAAGGGGAATTGACCTGGAAAACAACCGCATGGAAAAAAGGAGAAGTCCAACTCCCCCGACGGAAAAATCGCCACCCAAAAAAAACGGCAAGCTTCTCACCAACGAAACTTCTCCGGCGAGTATGGGGGAAAAGGGAGAAAAGATACCTTCGGGTCTAACAGGCGTGCCAATCTGGAAGGAAAAGGGAACGCAAGAAGAAGCCTGGAACCCAGCCCCGCGAGGGGGGCGGCGGAGTAACCTTGGGGGGGCGGTTGAGTAACGGGGACGACGAAGTGGATATCTAGGAGGGGAAAAGGTGTCGCGGGGGGGCCAGTGCTCCGGAAGAGCCAGATTCGAAAAAAACTTAATTTTACGGCTTCAGAGAGAAAGGCACTTGCTGGGAAGGTAAATCAAAGCGGACCAATCCGAAATGCACGCCGAGAAAGTAAAAGGTGAGTTGGTTTTATTGGCGTGAGAGGAGGGCCGCATTCTCGCGAGAAGAGGTAGGCAGCGGCCGTCAAACCGAGCAAAGAAAAAGGAGAAGCGATTTCAGGAATCGTGCCAAGGGGGAAGAGTTTCGACCGACCTTCTCGGAGAGGAGAACGCTGGCCGCGCGGTGCAAGCGTGGCGGGTTGGCAAAAAAACTTCTCGGACGAAAAACGCTCTCCTTTGTAGGCAGAAGAAAACGGAACTCTCCATCCTGGACCAGGACCAAGCTCGTCCTTAAGACCCCACGCATATCAGCGTCCAGAACGAAGGCAGCTGACGCCACAGGACTCCTACTCCATAAACAAGGGCCCATCTTTCTGTCTGGCTTGGGAAAGGGGTTCTGGGCGAGGAGAGGGAAAAAAAGCCCACTGGGGGGGGGTTCTACTACTGACCGTAGAAAAAGCACGTAGTACTACGGTCAGCGTGACAACGGAAGGGAAAAATGGAAAGGAAAGGAATCTCTTCTCTGGGAAAACCCATGTCATTTGAAGTCCAACAATTGAAAAAGACAACAACGAAAAAGGACCGGCTACTCGGTGCTGAAAAAAAAAAAGTCAAGAACGGCACTTCCAAGGAAGGAAAAAAAGGGGCCGGGACGGGGAAAAAATCTGCGGGAAGAATCACTGCAAACCGTCCATCAACTGAAAAGGGGACACAACTACGATAACAACGCGAAAAGAAAAATGAAGACGAAGTTCCCACAAAAAAAACGACCACCGGCAGGGCCCAAATACCGGGCTGCGAAAGGGGAAAAGACCAGTTAGAAAAAAAAGGGCAATCCGATCTACAGGGGGGGAAAAAGGATCGCTCTGTGCAACAGGAAAGGCGTGCGGGCTTGAAGAAAAAAAAAGATGGTCAACTGGCTCGGGAAAAAAGAAAGGCTTCGGTGCCAAAGGAAGCCGAAGGAAAGCCAGTCGCTGGTCAGAGAAGAATGATGGGCTTCGTGCCAAGAGAAAAAGGGGGGCGCGGGGGGGGGGGGGGGGGGGGGGGGGGGGGGGGGGGCAGGGGGGGGGGGGGCCTAAAGACGGAAAGGAATGCAAGGCAGGGGTGCCTAATTAGGGGAGAGGGGGGAGGACGGGGACGTATCTGGGGCGAGGGGTCCGGCACGAAAGTACTGGGAAAGAGAGAGGGGGGGAGGGGGGGGCGAGGGGCGAGGCAGGGAAGGGGGTTGAACTAAAAAGAAAAAAAAGAAGAGAAAGGGGGGATAGGGGTGGGGGGGAGAGAAGGGCCCCGGACAGGGGGAGATGGATGCAGTCAAGTAAGGAGACTGAACCTGAAGGAAGGGCCGGGAGGGGGGCGAAAGAGGAGGAGAGAAGGCGAAGGGAGAGATAGGAGGAAGGGGGAAGGACAGAGGGGGGGGGGGTAAGGAAAGGAACCGAGGAAGGGGACAGAAGGTGAGGAGGGCTAGCAAAAGGGTGGACAGGATCGGGGGGGGGGGGGGAAGGGGGGGGGGGTGGGGGTTGGGGGGTGGGGGGGTGGGGGGTGCACCTGAAAAGGGGCGTTTGGGTGTGGTGGGCCGGGAGCGGTGGGGGTGGGGGGGGGGTAGGTGGGGCTGAGGGGGGGGTGGGGTGGGGTGGGGGGCGCAGACGGGAAGGGGAAAAACGGGGGTCGTAGATCGGGGTGGGAACACGAAAAAAGCTATTCTGACGCCCGTGGCGAATCTGGTGGGGGGCTCACAGGGAACCAGGGGGGACTTTAAAGGGTACCAATGGGAGGACTCCAAAAAGTCTGGCGACCTATTCCAGTTGAACTCCTAAGACTCCTCCCTTAGTTGGGGGGCCGCGTGGCGCAACGAGGACGGGGGGGGGACCCGGTGGAGGAGGAAAAGAGAGAGAGAAAACAAGGGAGGGGAGGAGAGAATGCCACGAACTCCCACCGTTGTCTGCTACAGGTCAGATGCTAAAAAGAACGCTAAAAGTGGTCAAGGGGGGACCGCCGCTGGCTATCGGGATCAGGAGGAGGGGATCGGGGAGGTCCAAAACCTCCGAGAGCTTTAGCGGTTTTCGGAAGCCTTCGGAGGTCCGGAAGGGGACCGGTTCCCGGCATCGCGGGGGGGTAGAGTGCGGTCCAGGAACCAGAGGGGCCACGAGGCCCAAAGGAAAGGTACAAAAGCAATATGGAGTCACGCATCGAATACGGAAGATGGCAGGGAGCCGTGTGGCGCTGCCGGGGCCGGGAACTCGAGATTTGCGAGACACGTGGGCCTTACACCGGGAGTGGGGACGGCGGGAGTCGGCATTCGGGGCCGAGGCGCCTTGGATTATGGAGCCCGGGGGGCGAGCTTGTTTTTCGGGAAAAGGGGGGAGAGAAGGCCTTTCTATCCCCAGATTCAAGTGAGGGCCGACGTGCTGAGGGGGACTCAGGTATTTGGGAATCTAATTTGTAGGGAGGGTTCGGGTGCGAAGAACCCCTCCTGAGGGTCATCTCGGCGGATCCCCGTCAAAAGTTGGGGACTTCCGGTACGTGCCGGTAGGAAAAGAGCGGTTTCCGCCCCCCAAGAGGGGTGGCGACCCCGATGCAAGGTCGTAAAGGGTCCTGCCCCTTCCCGGGGGCGGGGGAAACTTCCGGACCATAACTGACCACATAAGGGCCCATAGAGACCGCCCTGGAAAAGGGGTCGATCGTGAGTCCTCTGGAAGGGGCAAGGGTTCTAAAACGTGAGTCTGAACACAGGAACCCCGTGTGGCCGTTGAAGCGCTCTCCTCCAGAGGACGCCCCCTTCTAGATCCCTTACCCGACCCCTCACGCAGGCGCCCTGAGTGGGTGGCATTAAAAGGGGCGTCTGCGAAAAAGCGTGTCTTCATAAACATTTCTTCCGGGGAACTGATCTTTCCAAGAGGCGCTGCTGCATGGACGTGGTGGGAGCTACTTCGGCGGAAATCCACGTAAAGACAGACGAGAGGGTGGTGGTAGGCAGGATCACAGGGGGGAAAAAGACCCTTGAACAAAGAGAAAAGCTCTTTAGAAAAAAGAAAAAAGGTAGGTCGAACTAAGAAGGAAGGGAGAAAGGCTTCCTTAACTCTATGACCCGAGGGAGTGCTCTCCTGGGGGAAAGAGCTGCTAATAAAGCGACTATCTAAACAGAAGAAAACGACGCTTTTTAGGGATAGGAGATACCGCCAATAAACACAAAGGGAAAAAAAATCATTATTTTCGGAGAAAAAAAATTCGCATACACGGGGGGAAGGAAAGTTGAAGGGCTCTTCAGAAAAGGGAAGTGTAAACGTCAAGCACAAGTCCTGCTACCGGTAAAAGGGGCATAATATCGGAAGATGGAAGAAAAGTTAACTGAATGGAGAAAAAGAAGAAAGGTCCATTCCGAGAAGGGAAAATCTCTTTAAGGTATCAACCAGAGCCCCACGTTTTTACTAAGACAGGAAAATAGGCCCGCCTGGGGAGGGGAACGGATATGGAGAGCCGAACTCAGGAGGGGGGGAAAAAAAAAAAACGAACTAGACCCTCACGTAATCGGGAAAGCTAGTAGCCGTGACCCAAAGGAAGGAGAAAGGTGGGCGTGAAGGAAGGATGGTTTCCACCAATCGATCAGAAAATTCCGTCGGTGATGGGGGGAAGCAAAACGAGCTTCACCGGACAGGGGGAGAAGGGCAAGTACCATCGGAGACCAGGATGATGAGAGTCGAGGCTTCACCTTTCTCAGAAAAGGTGCGTAGAGAGTTGAGAAGGGAAAAGCTCCCGATCTAAAGTGGTGCATTTCGTAGGGGGGGGGGAAGAAAAAGGTGAGTGAAGGCAAACGGGACCGCTCGACTCCTCTCGCCGGAAAAAGAGATCTCCACGAGGAAAATCACGTATCGCGGGGAGAGAAGAAAAACTATGCAAATCAGATGCAGGCCATGGCTATATCCGTGGGGGAGACCGGGGAAACAACAAACAGATTATTAGAAAGAGAGGAGAAAAGGAAAAAAGAGCGTTCTTTTCTAAAAAATGAGGCCCTAGTGAGAGAAAAGACTGCCTAAGAGGAGGAATCAAGGGTAGATCAAAAAAAAAGAGAGCGGACGATCTTTGAAGGGAGTGCAAAGAAACTTGGAGGAAACGGAATAACATTACCATCCAGGAGAGGGGAGACGAGGAGGGCCCAGGATCAGGGAAACTCTCAGGCCCAGACCCTCCCAAGGGAAAGAAGATTAGCCGCCAAAATAATCATCTTCTCGATGTCAATTGAGCCAGCCAGCACTTCCTATCGAAAGAAAAGAACAACCTCGGGAAAATCTGAGTGCCGCTATCGACACCCTGCTCTTCAAAGAAGAACCGACTAAAAAACATGCTCCTTCTGTTGGTTGAACAAAAGGGGAAACAGAGTCCTTGCGGTGTGCCGCGTGAAGGCGGTGCCATCAGGGAAAGAGGTCGCCTAGGCCTCTCAGCCTGAAAAAGCCCCAGGAGCGACGTTCTCCAGAGCGGCGGCGTCACTGGGGGGCGGTTTAGTAAAAAGTCAGAGAAAAAGTTCTTCGGTTAAGGGAGTTACCCTGGTAAGACGTGTGAAAAGATTCGTTAAAGGGTGGGGAACGACAGTAGCTCAGATAGGAGGGGAGAAAGGGTTAATTTTCGAAAGGAGCCTAAGGGTCTCCTAAAGAGGGCACCTTTCTTTCGAGGGAGGAGTAGCATGCAGCAGAAAAACCGGACAAAAGCAAAGACCGCCATTTGGCAGGCCGGACGAACAATAAAATTGGGGGGGATTGGGCTTCTAAGACAAGCCGGGGATAACAGAAGACGCATTCGAGCGGGAGGAGTCAAATCGTACGCCTGTATTCTCGCCTCGGCCTCAGGCAACAGAGACGAGCACTCCGACTGGCCGATGAGGAAGTAAGGCTAAACAGCTCCTCGGTCGTCGACCTGAAAGTAAAAGGGAAAAGGCTCAATCCGCTTGAAGCGGTTCAAAGGGAGGTGATCCGTCCAAACCGTCTACGTCGACCCGCTAGCGGGGTGATGCGACCAGCAACGGGGTAATTACAGCAGAGAGGCTCATCACGTAGAAAGAGGCCATAACTAAAAGAGAAGCCATCGAATAGAGAAAGGAGGAAAACACCGGGTGGATCCTATGAAACGAAAAGAGAACTCCGGGTATGGGCGCTGATAGAATCTCCGCAATTGCGTTTGATAGGGCGCCAAGACTAACGCGGAGAAACGCCCACTGCAGAGGAAGACGTTCAGCAGTAGGGAAAGAGGTCGGCGCGCGTGCAAAGGGCGGCAAAATCTCTGCACGGGGGGTGCCAAGCAAGCAAAATGGTCACAGGAAAAACGCCCGGACCTGAAAAACAGCCACGGAGGGGAACACCATGTCCAGGGAATGAACCGGAAAACTCTTCCCTCACGGCACGAACCATAAACGTCAAAAAAAAACATTCAGAGGGGGAATCAGCCCACTAGCAAAACCGAGTTCTGCAGGACGGGTTTAGGCGCACCCTAACGATCAAAACAGGAAAGGGGGAATAACGATAACAACTCACCCGTCGAGAACATGAAAGCAAGTTTCGACGTCAGTCGAAAAAGAAAAGACCCACCTTGCAAAAAAAGAAAAAAAAAAAATGAAAGCAAGAACGTGATCTCCGGCGAGATGAGTCATCGGTTTTGAAAAAAGGCTAACCTGGAGGAACGGAAAAAGAGAGGGGCAATTTCCCTGAGGCGGTGCGTGGGGGAAACGGCCCTAGTCGCTGTTTGTCAGACTCTGCGAACGGAAGAACAGAGGCTTAACCATCTGCTTAATCCAAAAGGTCACGCCTTCGCTGTTCAGGGAGGGACGGTCATCAAGGATTTCTGAAGGGAAAAAAGAAGGGGGGAGTGAGCGGTCCATGGGGGGGGGGGGCAAACGAATTCCGTTCGCTAAGGGAAAGTGAGGAGAAAAAAGGTATGACGAGGCCCCCGAGACCAGGCCGGGAACAGGACAATCTGCGAGCAACACCTCCAAAAGAGCTCGCTGGGAGCGCCCGCCTTGAGGGGGGGAGCATCCCTCACTTGGGGTACTTACTTCTAAAGAAAATTCGTGCCTTCCGCCTTTTACTTGGGAGATGAACCGGGTATCCAAATCCTTTATGAACGTCGAAAGGACAGCTCCGGACGGGACTGCCGTCGTCATCAGGATAGGGAAAGTGATGGTGAGGTTTTAAAAGAAACAGCTCCTATTTCAGGAAACGAAAAGAAGGTTAATTGCCAGAGAGAGGAGAGGGGGGGGGGAAGAACAGTATAGTCGAGGGGGGGAGAAAGGGTACCGGATTCCGCGGTTCTGAAAAGGGGTGGCTCCCTGCCCTTTGGTACAGGGGAAGGAAATTGATGACAGTCGTCCGTCAAGTAGAGAACAGGAGCCGTTTTTCTCGGCGGGGGGGGGGCAAGAAAGGGCGTGAGTTTCAGTTAACCCGCCTTGAACCTAGGAGAGGAGGGGGGAGTATCCAAAAAAAGAAGGGTTGTGTTGACGTCCTGGGAACAGTAGGGAAAAAGAAAATTTTAAAAAAAAGGGAAGAGGACTGGGGCGGAAAAAGGGAGGGGGGGTCGTTCAGGGCGGAAGTGAACCTGAAAAGGGGGGCAAAATCCAGCAAGCAAAGCAGGCCCATGAGAGCAACGACCTTGAGCGTTGGAAAGGGAGATAAGTCGGACTTGGGAGAAGGGCGTAGTCTACAACCGGTAAAAGGGAAGGGGAGTAGCTCTCAGGCAGAGAAACTACCCCTTCGGGAAGGGAAATCCAAGTAAGCACCTAAAGAGGCCGACTGGGCGGACGGGAGGGTGGCGTCGCGGCCCAAGGAGGATGGACATTGCTCTGCCGACGGGGAAAAGAAAGAGATCTGTCATGGCTGAAGGAAGCGGAGGAACTCCACTTAAGGGAAGGGAAAAGGAAGTTTCGGGAGAAGCCACTCTCCCTTGCCAAAGGCCATAGCGGGAAGGACGACATCGCCGATAAGTCAGTCGGAGGAGTCCGGAGCTTCACGGGGGAAAGCATGAAGGAAACTAGAGGAAGAGGCTCGAGCTTTTTAAGAGACGAGGAGGGGCGGCCCCGAGACTATCGCCGCGCAAGGCGGAAAAGAGGGGAGGGCGATTCTTCCAAAGAGAAAACAAAACAGGCAAGAGTATGTCTAGCGGGGCAGCGATGCAGGCAAAGGGCCTTTCCAGAGAAAGAAGTCCTTTACCTCCCAGCAAGGCAGGGGGGGCGTAGAACAGAGACCAGACCATTAACGTGGAAGAATATCGGAGCTAGGGGGGAGGAAAAAGGTGAACGTACTACAAAAGAGAACCAAGGTTCCCTCAGCGGAAAAAAACGGCGTCGCCCGGTTACTCCAAGGAAATTTTCTCAAAGAGGGCGGTAGCCCGCCTCGGGCGGGGGGAGGAGCAGGAAGCTGTCTAAGAGAACTTCCAGCTTGTGTAACTAAGAAACGGAAGAAACAATAAAACGTAAGAGGGATCCTTCTCGTAGAAGGGCAGACCACACCACAGAAGAGAGGAGAAGGTGGAGTGGTAGAAAGAAGGGTGTCTATCTCGCAAAAGCGGAAGTCCGTGGGGGGACGGCTCCCCGCGGAAGCTGGATGGGGGAGTTCAATGACAAAAAGAGGGGAAAAGGGCGGTCTTCTCGGGATGAAAGGAAAAAGAGGTGCTGCGGAGAGGAGGGAAAGGGAAGACATCGAAGAAAAAAAGGGGGAACGAGGGTAATTAGGAAACAACAACGTTGAGTTCCTGTCACCGGGGGCCCGAGAAATCTACGCGGAGGGAGAAGGAAATCGCCACCTAGAAAAGGGGGAAGAGCTGGCGGAAGAAGATCAAGAAAAAGGAAAATAAATATCGATAAGCAACGATAGGAGCGAGATCAACAACCTCAACGGAGGAAGGCAGGAAAGATGACCCTCTAGAGTGTGATAGAAGCTTAGGACCCCTCTGTGAAAAAAACGAAGATTCCTCCAGATACGAAAGCGGGGGAGAGGTCGATAAATCGTGGTATAAAAAAGAGCTCGGCGGCCAAGGAACAAGGTGACTGAAAGAAAAAAAGCGCAAAAACTAGGACCAAAAAAAGGAAGAGGCGATCATAGAAGGACCAGATCACTTATCAGACTCCCATGGCAACCAAGGGGGGAAAGCCTATCACGGAACAAAAAGAATCTTCGCCTCGGGGGGACCTTTCCCCCAGCAAGGAAAAAAAACCGTCCACCAGACACCAAACACGTAATTCGAGGGGGCTGCTCTCGCAGCAGAAAAACGGAGGGCAAAATGCACCAAGCGCACAAATGATGAAAAAACGAGGCTCGTAGGAAGAGACAGTATACGTTAGGGGGAGAAGCGTCTGCTTAAGGGGGAAACCTAGCCCCAGAAAGCCTTACAAGAAGCACGGGTAGAAAGAGGGGAAATTTTTTCCAGGAGTAGGCGAAAAGGGGGGTTATATCGTCCGGGGAAAACTGTTTCTTAAAATTCGTTAAAGGGAGTTTAAACGGAAAAAAGAGTCCGATATTGGATGAAAAACGGGAAAGGGACTGTCGGAGAGAAAGTGACGGCATAAAGGATTCGCTGACCAATACCGGAGAGACCAATAGGGGGAATCATTTGACCGCATGGCAACGGGAGAAAACAGGAGGGGGTTGCGTTGGGGGGGGGATTGGCGGTATAATAATCTCCAGAAAGGGAGCCGCATTCTCGCGCTAAAGAAGACGTTATAAAAAAAGCAGCATCGGGGGAAAGCGGGCCTCATCGAGGAAAAAAAAAAAAGGAAGGCAAGGACGCTCGAGCTTTCAAAGGGGCTCGGCGAGAAAACACCACTCAAGCCGATGGGCCGAGGGTAACACGGGGAGGGAGGTGATCCTTCCCGCCAACCGGCAAGTCTCCCAAAGGAGGGGAGAAGAGTCCGGGGTCCCGGAAAGACATTCTCTAGGGAAGGGGAAGAAGACAGTCTCAGATAAGAGAAAGACCAGGGGAGAGCTCAACAAAAAAGAACCATTCCGGACCAAAAAATTTCGCCAAGGGATGGGAGGGAAGGGGATCGAAGAAGGGGGGGACGAAAATATCAAAATCCAAGGCAAGGGGTTCCTTTGGTGGTAAGACGACCGGAGAAAGCGGCAGCCTTAAGTACTTACGGACTTCTACACCGAAAGGAGGAGCGCCCAAAAAGGGGCCAGCCGGGGAAAGGACACAAAAGGGAAAAGGTTTCCAATCCCCAAGGTCCAGGGTGGCAAAAAAGGACACTCCAACAACGAAAGCGGGTGCTCCACCAAAGGGGGGAGTTCAAACCCCGAGTCAAGCCCGGCACGTACACCGTCACCACAAGGGGGAATGGGATCAACCGGGGAGGGGGGGGAGGTCAGGCGGGTCCCCGGGCGCACCGCCGGAAAAAGAACGCCCTGCTCTGATGCAACGCCTCTAACTACAGCGCTCGGAATAAAGGGGAAAAGGTTCATCAACGGCGGAAACTTCCTCAAAGGGAAGGCCTCCAAAAAGAACGGCTTCCTCCCGTGTCAGTCCAAAAGTGGAAAAAGGGGAGCCGACTCTACCTGAAGAAGGATCTCCTGGCCAGGGAGTGAAAGTAAGGGAAGATCGGCGCTTTTCAAGGGAGGCTCCCGGACCGTCAACACACTGCTTAAACATCTCTCCTTTGCTGACAGGGAATTTGGGCCGCGAAAAAGCTCGACGGAAAAGATTTCTGAGGGGGGTCCCACCTTGTCGCGGATAAAACGTACTTCAAGAAGTCGAAGCTAATTAGAGACGGAGTTATTATGAGCAAACAAAGGCGG
>Ga0179593_1731383_pt1 | contig 10367 bp, 13 predicted proteins | sample CZODoug2_1_08_16_FD_185931 | JGI IMG/M metagenome (GOLD analysis project Ga0179593, IMG submission 185931) | Vadose zone soil fungal communities from Angelo Coast Range Reserve, California, USA - CZODoug2_1_08_16fungal (PacBio error correction) | ecosystem: Environmental > Terrestrial > Soil >...
GAAGCCGCCCGTCGGCCAGGGGGGGAAAGAACAGGAACGACATTGAAAATAGGAAGCTTGCCGTCAGGCAAATGCATGATTTAAATCGCTTCTACCGCGGAGAAAATTCTCAGGAAGGGATCCGAGCTCTTGGGAGATCACCAGCGAGTCTCTAGGGACCACGAGAAAGTCGAGTAGGGGTAGACGCTTCTTCAAGGTAAAGATTTGTTAATGGGGATGACGGCGTAGACAAACTCAAAGGAGGGAGAGGGGGGGCAACGGTAGAATCTCATTTTCGAAAAGCCTCAAGATTACACTTGGCTTGACCCAGGCTGTGACTCAAGCAGGACATGACTGGATTAATCGCATTTCAACAAGACCACAATCTCGGTATATTCGTAAGCTTGTGTTTTGGGGGGGATGGCGAAATATGAAAAAAAGCCTGGAATCCTTCTGCAAGTACGCAGATCCTGAACGGGGAAGGGCGCCGTAACCGCGGGGAAAAAAAGGAGAAAGTGGAGAGGGATGTTTTCCGGACGAGTGAGCCCATACGAGAGCGGTGAGCGACAAGGAAGGGCGGGACAAGACGGGACAGACTGTTAGACGAATATTCGCTGACCTTCTAGAACCAATGCGATCGGCTCCTAAGGGGGCAAAAAGTGGGAGAAAATTTCACGTTCTGGCAGGAACTGATGGCAGTAACAGAATGGGGGAGGGACCCTCTCCCTCCGAACAGCGGCGGTACTTCAGACTGGAGAGGAGGGAAGAAAGGGTAAAAAAACGTATCGAGGGCAAGAGGACGGCAGTTGTTCATTCCCGCGGGACGCTATCCACCTGTCGCTATCTGAGGACACTCCATAATGAGCAGACAATCGATAAGCCCATAAGGACCGAGGTCTGTCCGGAACAGGGGCTTTCAAAAGATCATATGGATCTCAAAAACTCTCAAAAAGCTGTCGGCGAACCGCCGGTACGAGGAGCACCACGCGGGAAACTTTTAAAAATGAAGAGAAATAAGACGCTCAACGGAGGAGGAGGAGAAGAAAGAAGACATTGAACTAAAACGGTCCCTCGGTCGGGCCAATTGAGCGCGATACAAGGGGGACCTAATGCAAGTTGTCGCGAGTATCGGAGAAATGGCTTAATACCTCACGGACGGGCGGAATCGGCCGCTTGATAGCGTGACTGTCCATGCTTTCAAAGGGCATGGTGATTGTCCAGAAACTATCATACATGCAAGGGGCGGATCGCAGCCAGGAAACAAGGATAAGTGGACGTCGCTTGGCCCTCGGAGCGAACTCAACCGTAGAGTTCTCCAGGTAGAAGTACCAACGCTCCTCTCGGTGGGAGGGGGAAAAAATAAACTGACGTTTACAGGCCAGACCGAGACGAGACGCCGCTTGGGAGGGAACCAGTCGGTCTTGCTCGGCAGCTCCATATCATCCAAGAGAGGAGGGACAGACGCCCTTGCAAGCGTGCGCAAGGAAGAAGAGAACGTATGCCAAGACGTCAAAACGATCAGCCCACCAATCGCAATGTGTCCCGATGTGCATAAGGCGCCCCTTGCGAAAGAAGAAGGATCATGCCTTGCAGAGCGGGCTAGGGCCGCATCGGAGCAGGACAGGGAACCATCACACCCAACACAACAAAGCGAACCGTATCCCAATGCGAGAGGTCTTGGTCATTCCTAAAGGAGGGTCATTCTCACGAGCGCAAGGGCCTCGGGGCAAGGAGAATGGGGGAATTCCCTTTGCATCTTATTTCCCGATGTGATTAGGAAGGAAAGGACACGAAACACTTGGTCCGTCTTAGCAGGAAAAAAAAACAGCGGATGAATTTAAAAGGGGCAAGGCGCATTTCAAAGGACGTCGAGAGGGTCAGATCTTGTTACAAACCCGATCCGATAAGGGAGTATGCCCCGGGCGTCCGACAGCGTTAATCTATGGGAATTGAGAGTCGGCAACGAATGGGGACGGCTGGATACTTCTTAAATGGCGGGCCCTCGAGGGAGGGGGGAAAACCAAGCCCGCCGGACGGGCGTGCTCATCTCTCTCAACAAAAGGAGGGACTTCAGACAACTCCCGGCGGCACAGTTGTGTGCGCCTCGAAAGGGAACATGCAAGCTCAAGTATTCGAAGCGGAAGGGAAGGAAAGAGGAGAAAACCCTTCGATCGAATCGAGAATCGTGGAGCTAAGGGGACTACTGGAGAAACCTCAGGGTGGGAAAATCCAAAAAAGCGGAGACGACAATTGCATGAGAAAACGATCAGGGAAGGAAAAATCAATTCCTTACCCGCTGAGGAACGCTGCAGGCGCTGTAATTCAGAGGGAGGACGACGACCCTCCGGTGGCGGGATTCATTTCCGCGGAAGCAAGTTCCTAAAAGATAAAAGGCAGGGGTTTTTGCTCCCTCCGCCTTCGTCTGGAGAGGTACGAATCGCATTCGGCAAACCCTACTAGAGAACAACGGGTTGGCTATTGGGACGCTTTGGGGGGAGGGGCGACTAATTTAACAATCTTGAGGCACCTGCGGCAAGGAGGGGGGAGAGAGATCGAGTGGTTCACCCTGGCGCAAAGTGGATTCACCCTCGGACAATGCGCGAATTGGGAGAAGGATTCCGAAGGAGCAATACAATTCAGGGGATGATGATGAAAACCCGAATTCAGGGAGTCTAGAAAAGACCGTCTAAGGGGACAAGGAGGGGAATGGGACAGAGGCTCGTACGATGTGTTAGGGATAAGGCAAAAGAAGTCTGGCCAGGCGCCAAAGAAGGATAGGGGGGAGTAGGGCGGCCCTGCTCCATCCAACAGGATACTTCAGTACTTGAGAACCTTATCTTAAAGGACGAAACATCGCCTTCTGCAATAGAGAGGAAGTGGGTTCATTCAAAAAAGCGGGAAGGAAAAAGAACTTAGAACTAGGTCGTTTTCTGCAACGGAAGCGAAGCTCTCATCAGCGGAAATCATCTCAAAGAATGTCCTGTGATAACTAGTGACAGTCCGAGATGTGATAAAAAAAGGGAATCTGCGAACCCGTACGCGCGCGACCTGGCACGACAGTGAGCGTGAACGTAGACCTGGGTATGAAGACCTTGAAGCCCTTCGATCAGGGAAAAAAAGGGGGGTCCAAGATAACGAAGTGCCCTCAATCTGACTCAAGTGAACGTTCCCTCGAATAGACCAGGAAGGCCACGAAAGGGTCAGACTAGGGGGGGGAGAGACGCATCAGGGGAAGAAAGAGGAAAAGAAAACCCTCGGCGATTGGATGATATCTTTCAGCGATCTGCTGCGGGGCGAGGGGGTTCTGTGTCCATCACGAATAGAAGCGTGCCGATGCGGGGGAAGAGCGGTAATGAAAAATGGGGGTTGCCGCATCCGAGTTTCGCAAAGACAGGGCTAAGATAGTTCATCCAGGATACCCGATCTCAGGAGGATGGAGCATTTCGCCCTCAATAGGGAGGGCTGGGCCAAAGTCCAGAAAAAGGCCTTAGCAGACACACAACTAAAATTCGACCGGCCGGAGAGTTCCATTCCCGAATTGAAGGGCACGCTCGCCGTTACAGCAGAGGGATGACCAGCCTTCGGCTTAAGGACTGAGCAGCTAGCTCTCGGATTGCAAACCGGGCCCGAACCTAGACAGCGCCGCCATTAACGCATACGAAGGTGACGCCACCGCGCCCCGGCGACCCAAGCAGGCTCTGCGTCATTTGATGCAAAGACTTCTAAATAGTCGCAATCAAACCCAAACAAAGGTAGCCAACGGACGAGAGGGCAGGGAAGGGGAAGTTCAAACTGCCAGAGCACACCAAGGCTGGAGGGAAAATCAGGAACGCAACTGTGTCTCTGATTTAAAGTGCGTTGCTTTCCCGCTTAAATGAAATGTTCAAAAAGGGACCGTCACGTCAGCAGGCACTGACAGCCACCCATGAAGAGAGGCGTTGACGGACTTCAGACAACTTAGTCGATAAGGGTCTTTCAAAATCGCTTGGTGTATCGCCAACACCGAAAAGGAAAGCGCTTCGAAAAAGGTCGCAGATCGATATAATGGTGATAGGAAAAGGTAACTCAAAAAAAAGGATACTTGCGAAAGGAGGGGGGGGGGGGGGACCCAGAAATGGAGGAAAAGCTAAGACGTCCTGACGCATCTCTCGCAACAAGGAGAGGATCATACTCCTCCCTTCTCGTTGGGCGCCTCCTCAGGAGGGCCAAATTTAGACGCAGGAAAGGGGCTCCCGATGTGCACGACTACCGGGGGACATATTCGGAGGAAAAAAAGTAATGACCTCAGGCGCCTATAAAAGGTGGCGATCACCAAGGCGGCGCCTCGAAAAAAAAGAAAGTCGAAGGTAGACCAGGCGTTCACGTCATTTACCATGACAGGGTGCCTGCTATTTGAACAAAGCCGGTAGTGAAGGGGAAAAAGAGCAATCGAATGGGAAATGAACTTGGTGCCGAAAAGCCAATGGGTCCACTCCCGCCTTCGGGTGCTGCAATATTGGGCAGGAAAGAGGATCAGAAAAAACTCTCTCACCGGTGGCTATTCGGCTCTGGGGGTGTTGTTGGGGTGAATAAAGAAGCGGCCCCACTTCTTGAGCATGAGGAGGTTCGCCCGGGCGCTGGATCACCCAGGCAGCGCTATTTGGCGGCGGCCTGACGGTTGCGGCGAGTCAGAGCGAAGCGAGTCGAAGCACGCCGTTGGGAAGTACCTTAGGGGGATGCGGCCCGTATCGTGCAAATGACGACAAGGGAATGAACCTCTAAAAGCGGGGCTAGTAATGGCGTTGGAAGCGTGCTAAGGGGCAGGGCGACCAAGGCGGGGAGAAGGGGGCCTCCATACGGGCGGGAAGGATAACGAGCGGAGAAACGGCGATTTCGACTAACAGATCGCTGCGGGAACAAAAGACCATTTATTCCCTCTTTACCGAGAAAAAAAAAACTGACGCCGTAGCGGGGGAGTCAACGAAGAATGGGGGGAAGAACCTCTCAGCAAAAAGTCGAAAACTTTCGGGATATTTCTTTCAAGGAGCGCACATGTATCTCGCGCAACCTGCTGCCTCTGCGTCAACCGAAGGGTGAGGAAACTGTCCCTAATATTCGGGACGTTCAAGTATACCGGCGAGGGGAGCACTTCGTATATCCAACCAACAAAAAGGAAGAAGTGGCCCGGAAAAGTTCAAGTTTAGCCCTCTAATGTCAACAGGGAGGCGGAGGGAATCTGGCTACTACAAAGGCAGACGGTTGGTCGATATAGGAGCGTCTTAAGGAACAAGTACGTGCGGAGAAGACTCTGGAAAGTCTAGCAGGGGGAGGATCGGAATCACTATCAGAAAGAAGGACGGGACGGCGGCGGGGAGTAGAACCCCGCGGATACACTGTGGTTTTTGAAAGGGGCATCCGATAGGGGAGGGTCGGAAGGCAACTTCAAAAAGCCGGGGGAAAGTAAAGACGCGATCCTGAGCAATCCTCTACTCCCTGAGAAAACATAAACATCGCTGGAACCTAAATCGAACCGAGCCGCTTCTATTGGGGAAGGATGGGCATTTGCAAAAGAAAAGTCAGGCATCGATCCTCAAGCGTAGGTCCGGGGGGGCTGCGTAACCTCCTCCTCATTCGAAGAGGGGAAAGACCTTTAGCAACATTAAAGAATCATCCAAAGGAAACGCGCATTGTCCCTAGGGGTTAAAAAAGGAAAAAAGATCAGTCGTCATCGAAAAAAGGCGAGTGCTCCGGGTCAGAGAAGAGAAATCGACCATTCGTACTCCACAAACAAAACATGAATATCAAACAAGGAAAAAATAGGTCTGCCGATTCACGGTACGGAAACCACCTCACGGGAGGGATCCCAAAGGGTTTCGAAAAGCAGGTAGGGTTTTGTTTCCGCTGGAGTTCGTCGAGCCGCACCTGAGATCAAAAAGGGGAGTCTCCTAGACAAGGAAAAAAAAAGGCCAAAACCCCGGCACGCAGGAAAACGTGGGGAGCCGGGTGCCGACTTCCAATCATCTTTTCTCGCAATTCGAGATCCAAGGGATCGCCACCCGCGAAGAGCCCTTTCGAATTGGATAGGCGGTAGAGCGATAAAAAGGAGGGGAGCAAAAGTAGTTCCGGGCACCGCTAGTGAACGGGCGGGGGGGACTCCTGTTATGGGGAAACACCTGGCCGCCTTGGAAGGGGAATCTCTCAGAAACAACGAGGAGGAAGGGATATATCTTCATAGGCCACGGCGGGACAAGTTTGTGGAGCCTCAAATATGGAGGGCCACGCCTGAAGTATCCTAAGGCCCTGCAATCCGATGGGTAGGAAAGGCAGTATTCTATTCTCTTCAAGCTTCAAAAAAGGGATCAGGAGGATCAAAAAAGGGTGAGAACCAGCGGATCTCAGGTTGCATAGACCCGATCGGTATCCTCCCCGCTCACGTTTCAGGAGGCTGCGGAAGCTGTCAGTAAGAGTATCTAAAGACCAGCCGTTAGTGATCATGTGCATGAAAGGAACATTCGGGAACCCACTCGCAAAGTCGAGAAGAATGACACTTGAGGGAACCAGCGGTCAGGCGCATCGGTGCTTATCCACTTGGGACGGAAAACTTCTGACCACGCCGATCCACCGGGTGTCGAAGACTTTTGTTGTTTGGGGGACTAGGGCTGCTCTTAGGTGCCGCTCATTCGGACGAAGATGCACGGTTCCAAGTGGTGCACCCTCGTGACAAAACGCATTGGAGGGGGAATCGGTTTCAAAGGATGGCAATACAAGAGCGGCGCTAAAAAACACGCCGCAAGCGTTGGTAAAAGGGGATATGATCTGACCGTCTATCGTTCAATGAAACAGATGTGAATGTAACTCTGAAATGGCTGTCTGACGTTTCGGTGTGCGATGCCTCGTCTGCAAACCGACATGAGGAGTGGCGGGCCGGCGAAAGGAGGGAGAGCGAGCGGCGGTAAGTGAGAGGAGGACGGACCGCGTGTGAGGGAGACATTGAAGGCGCAAGGCGACAAAAAAGGAAAAGTGGCACTCCGCTGGAAAGAAGAATTCCGGCCTCCGAACGAATCAGAGCGGGGACAACGAAGGGGAACATGCAGAAAGCTCTCATCCACGGCCGGGTCAGCTAACAAAAAAAAATTCTGATTCTAACAAAGAGCGATGGATCTCGCGACAACATGCCGCTGAGTAGCAAACGCCACGGGACCGCTTACCAGGCCTACTATTCGAGGGACGTTCACGGAGAAATTTGGAGTATTCCCCCCCCACCCCACAAAAAAATCTCCAACTCCAACAACAACGGAGAGTGGGGAAGAAAACTCCATAGAGTATTCAGGGGAGGTTAAACCCTTAGGGTAAGGGTTTGCGGACAGCCGTTTGACCGTCCTCATAACATAGTTTTCCTGATCCATATCGTCGGAATTCAGCGACATCATGCATACGAAAAAGAAACCCAGTCCGTTTGGTATGAAGGAGGTCGGGAGTTCATGTAATTTCGGGGGACAGCACGAGTAGTGAAAGTCCTTTGGCGGATCGTCCCGCGGGGAGGAACCCATGTTGTGCCTGTCCAAAGACTCAGGGCGTCGACACGCTGCACTAGTCTCTAAGGGAGACTCACTAACTCTCGGGATGGGGGCAGTCCAGAGCCAAAATGGCCGCACTGAACACAATAAAAACAGCCTTCCAACGCGAAGGGCGGTCGTCCTTCCCCATATAAAAGTCAAAGTGGAGCGACGTCCAGCTAGGAGAAGACTCAGGCTCGTAAATGTCCAATCAAATTTTGCGGCTGAAGGTAAAAAGTCTTCAGATTGGGAGCTCCTCCGCAACGATTTCAGGAAACCGACCAAGAAGTTGAAGAGGTGGTTCATGAAAAAAGAACCCGGCAAGGAACCAATCCGATCAGGTCTCAAAATTCGTAAATTTGGGGCAGAAGCAGCAACTACATTGACATTAGTCGCCATACCAAAAAAAAACAACTGAGGCCCCGGGAGTTGGAAAAACTGTGCCAGGCTGGAAAGGCCCAAAAACGAAGGGATCCTGGGATTTGCAACCGCAGCTAATGCATCTTGAGACCTGGGGCTTTGCTTTACGCTGAAGTGCTTCACGATCTGGGGGAACAGTCTCCTAAGCAGCAAGGGTAAAAAAGCGGCTTAAAGACGGGGGCTCCTCACTTTCGGACTCGGAGGGATAACGTTGTCTCAGTCTAGATAACCTTGTGGTATGCCAACCTCTTCGTAAGCCGTCCCCGTAAAAGGTCTCGGACGAGGAAAGCATCGAATAGGGTAGTAGCAACTGTAGGCAATCAGCGGATTAGGGGGGGAATTGACCCCTGAATGGGCTCCACAAAACTGGGAAAGGGCGGCGTCAGCCTGCCCGATCTCAAAAAAAGCAACGAGAGAAAAGAGAGAGCAACGTCAGAGCACGAACGGGTGTGCACGCCGTCAGCTTGGACACCTCCGGGAAAGAAAGTTCCCGGCAGCCAAGGGGGATATAAAAGGATTTCGATCGCTTCTATCCGAAGGGAGGTAAAGAGTTCGGAGGCCTGAGAGTGTTGAGGATGATTTCCAAATCGAAGTACCTACCACGATCTACGAAAGTGATGAGAAATGACGTTACCTCGGCAATGGGGGAGCTCAGAAAGCTAGGACGACGGACCCAAAACTTGCAAGGGATTTCAGAAAGCAGCCAACTAAGGGAGAAGCGGAGCGGTGCACACTGTGCTCACGGAAAACCTTCGTCTGGGGGTCCTGGGTACTCCGTTCATTCCGGCCACCTCTCGCACCGGGTGCTGGTCGTTTAGGTGGGGGCAGCCTATTTCTGAAGTCAAAACGTCTAGCGCAGCCTTTGCAAAAGCAGAGCCGAGAACCGTTGGTTCACCTCGGGATGCGCGGAAGGGAAAAAAATCAGGTGACGGGACTGATGAGATCGAGGAAGAGTATGAAAAAAAAAAAAGAGGCAGTTTAAATACCTAGAAACTAAGAAGTGCGCTGAAAAAAAGTGCCAAAGGCCATCTGTATGGATCAATGCGGCTCGGTCCTTTCACTCGGGGGGTCTCTCGGGGTCTGGGAAAACCTGGAGAGAAGAGGATGGCTTTCAAAAGAAAACGAGCGGCTTTAAATAGAGGGGATAACTATGGAAACGGGGACCTTCCAGGCAGAGTGAACAGGCAAAGCTTACCAGTGGGTGCATTCACAGAGCGCCGCCAATCCGGCACGCCGTATAGTCTGATATTTAGGGAACGACATCCATGCACGCACATAAAGGGCAAGCCATCTCTCCGCAAGGGGAAAGGTTAGAATTCAGGCCCTATGCGGGAAATATCGCTATATTGTAGTCGCGACAACCTCGGTCCTTCCTAAAAGACGGTGCAACCCTGGCCTAATGAGGTTCACGGTGAATACGATCTGCACTTAAAGAGAGGTAAAAGAGGGGAATCCAGATAGCAAAGTTCTCCTCGTCCGTGGGAAGTTATCCGGCCGAGCGTGGCGTTCGGAAGACGAAAAGGTTCTAATTATCCCAATAGGCGATAGACAGATGGCCGAAAGTCAAGGAAAACAACCAAGAGGGGGGGGTTTCTTGCCCTTTGTCGGCAGGGTAATGGGTCAAGCACGATCCTGCTGCGTGCCGACGTGGAGAAAGGGGGGGACCCAAATGAACCCACTGGGGGCCTTCAAAGCAGCCGACTGTTGTCGAACACGTCAGAAGAAGGTTTCTCAGACGATGCAGAGGAGGGTTAAAGGGCCCGCAATAAGAACCTTGGCGCCCTGCCGACCTATCATAGGGAAAGGTCGAGAGAAGAGGGACGATGGGCAGTCCCATATTAAACCGTCATGGGCACACAAGAGACGTTCCACGCACTGATCCTCCAAGGTCGGGTATAAAAAAAAAAGTTCGGGGATCGCGCGAGAGAATCGAGATATTTGCTCCATACTGCCAGCAACAAAACCCAATGTCTCTCATTTCCGATTGTCCAGAGCCCCGGCGAACCAACCTATCAAGACAGATGCGGATAGTTGCCGGACAGAAAAAAGTCAGGGACACCCCAACAAAAAATATCGAACCCGGTGCGAGAGGTGTTCAAAGGCGAAGGAGCGTACGTGAAGACCACGAAGACACTGTCGGGTCACAGCCGGGGTCTCAGGAATTTGAAAAGGAACTTCGGAGGGATGTCCGCTGAAAGATGGAAAAAAGGAATGTTCACATAGGGAAAAGACGCGGCTGAACGTGGCTGAAAACCTAGTTAAGATCGGGATCGTGGGACTCAGACGAGAATCCGAAATGATCGCCAAACCGAGCGCTAAAAAATGAGGTCCCCTTCCCGGGGGACCGCGAGATCTGGTGGAGCAGGGATGCTTCCAGAAATCGAGATGGCCTATATGGAGGGCACACAAAGGTCCGGGCGGCGGGGCTGAAGC
>Ga0179593_1809333_pt1 | contig 10367 bp, 8 predicted proteins | sample CZODoug2_1_08_16_FD_185931 | JGI IMG/M metagenome (GOLD analysis project Ga0179593, IMG submission 185931) | Vadose zone soil fungal communities from Angelo Coast Range Reserve, California, USA - CZODoug2_1_08_16fungal (PacBio error correction) | ecosystem: Environmental > Terrestrial > Soil >...
GTTATTTACAACATGCTTAGAAATCCTCTGTTGCGAGAGGGGGAAGGCGACTTGGGGAAGGGGAAAGACAGAGGGAAGAAAAAAAAAAGAGGTAAGAATTAACTCACCCTTCAGTCCCTTCTAGGAACGGAGGGAGGGTGAGCAGAACGAAAAGCGTGATCGAAATGGTCAGGACCGAGTAGAATATAGAGGAATCACTCGGCAAACGAGGAACTGTCGCACGGGAAGGAAAGTGTCAACAAGGAAACGTCCCTCCTTCTCACTCTGGGAGTCACAAGGACATCAGAGCAAATCAACCAGACCATAAAGGAAAGGGTCCCTAATCTCGACAAAAAGAGAGTGTCTGTTAGGGAGAGGGCATGGAGCTGAGAACAATGCCGACAAGCTGAGAAGGGACAAGTACGCCACCAAGGGAAGTCAGTTCAGGAGGGCGGTGGGGCGTCCTCAGAAAAGCTCTACGTCAGGCGAGGAGGGGGAGTGAAGGGAAACTCAGACCGTCTGCGTACCGTAAGATCGGCGTGGACACAAAAAGGGCACACGTCAAGAAGGGGGAGAGGAGGAAGATCGTCGGAAATCTTCTCATTCGGCCAAACCAAAAAAAGAAAGAAGCTTCTCTACGTCACGCTGCATTGGAGGGCTCGTTGGGAAAAAGCGGGTCAACGAAAGAACACCTTCAATGAGGGATAGAAAGTGCGCGGAGTCTTGAAACCAATCAATGGTAATAAGCCGCAGCTCACGAACGCGGGTTGGGGAAAAAGGGGTGGGGGCCTCGCAGGCAACCACCTATTATCAACGTCGAGAGGGGAAGGGCACCTGCTTGGGGGCAAAAATAGAATCTCTAGAACTTGTCTCTCATGCTCACAATCGGCAAGAGAGATAGCGAAAATAAAATGGGAGGAAGGGAAGACATGCGGCAGCAAATATCTGCAAGGGCAAAATTGACAGTCAGGAACTGCAAATATGATCGCCAAGCTTGGAACGCATAAAAAAAACTCGTAGTGGATCTAATGAGAAGGAAAGGGAGCAAAGAACTCTTGAGAAGGGGGGCTTTCCGCGCCCGGAGCCAGCAAAACGTCGAAAAAATCTGGAAAAAGAGGAATCAAGGTGGAAAAACAACAAATCGCGGAATCCGACTCATAAAAGAAAGGAAGACGAAAAAAGATGCAGGCGTCGTTAGATTAAATATGCCGTCAAAGAAAGGGGCGCAGGCTGGCTTCAAGGATTACGCCTTCGCAAGGTCTAATGATGCGTTGAGGGAAACTGGGGAAAGAGTGGCGGCCGAAAGGAAGCAGGAAGCTTCAAGGGAAGGGGAGAAGACCATAGATGCCGCAACTCATACGCAAAAAGCCTTAGGGGCGCGCGCCGCATCGAGGCAAAGGGCTGTTCTAGGCATCGTGATGGAAGCACGAAGCGGAGGCAGGCCGGTAAAGGAGTCTAGGGAGAAGCGAATGTCTGGACGGGGGATAAGAAAAAAAACGAGCGGGAGAAGAAACGGTATCAATCTTTTCTGCGGTGTAATCAGAAGGACTCAGAACAAACCGGGGGAGCCGTCCTATTTCTAAAAATAATCAAGACTTAAATAAGAATCGAGGTCCCAGAGGCAGCAGTAGGGGAAAAAAAGACCTCATCACTCGACCTCGCGCCGAAAGGAAAAGCTGAAAAGAGATAGCGTCCGGGTGCAGTCATTCCAAGGGGTGCACCCTAAAGGCGATGTGGAAGGCAACGTGGAAGAGATATAAAAAAAAAAGAAAAGTAGGCATCAAGGCGGCGGCTACTGGCGGGGTAAACTCTTCGAAAGCAGCATCTCTCGCGGTCGAAGAACGACGCGATCGTGCACACCGTGTCGGCGCCGAAAAAAAGCTCACAAAAGGGGAGCAGAAAAAGCAGACGTCTTCTTCATGCTATGCGGCCTGCATCTAAAAGTGGGGGGAAGGGACCGCGAGAAACAGAGGATAACTTGACGGACCGTTCGCTTACTAATGTCAACCGCGTCAGTCGAGGAAAAAATCAAACTTGGGGGGGAGGAAGAAAAGGAGGATCAAAACGCGGAGGAGAAGCGACTAACCGGCCTGCTCTAACTGTGAAAAACAAACCGAGGAAGGCAAGTCGGCGCAAAAAAAGAGATTCTGTTACCATCTATCACCCAACAGGAGGAGGAAAGGAGGACCGAAGAAGATGTACACTAAAGAAAAGGAGGGAAAGAAAGGTCGATCAGGAAAGAAAGAAGGAAAGCTAGACTCCTCTCGTACTGGCCGTCTCCAAGCAGAACCGAGAGAGAAGGGGACTAGGAAGGAAAAAAATGCGCCTGGGGGAGAAGTCCGGCAAGCGCGCGAAAAACGGTTCATCGATCGCGAGGAAGACGGAGATGCAGGGAAAGAGCGCTGACGAAGAAACTGCTTGTCGACGCAGACCGTCGTGACGTGGAAGGGGGTGTGAAAAGCCCGACTCCAGCTGGCCGTCCAGGAGGGGTCAGAAAAAACGGAAAGAGCTGCGATGCCTAAGACGATTTACCACAGCATTTAGGGAGGAAACAAAGGGGGACGGACAGGGTAAATCTCGGTCAAAAAGTGCTACTATACTTCGCGAAGCTGTAGCCGGCGGGAAAGGAGAAAAGCATCGTTAAAAACGTACTTACAAACGACGAATCTCTCGAAAAGGCGCAGCCAGGTGTTTCGATCAAGGGGATTAACTGGGGGACTGACTTCCACGCAAAAGTGAAAAAAGAAAAACATCTAAAAACCATCTTCTTATCTCGGCGGGAGAATCAACGGCTGAGGAGAAGGGAGGTCCTTTCTAAATAACTGAGTACAATCGCTCCAAGATGGCACAAAACTCCAAATCGGGAAACCGACGCAAAGGGGCTCCGGAGAAAAAGCCGAAGTGTTCAAAAAAAAAAAAGGCCAGGGCCGCCGCGGACTGAGGAAACTATAAAGTATTCCGACACGGTCAGCTGTCTCGCCCGTCAGGGACGGGAGGGCGGGAATAGGGAGAGCAGTGACGAATGAAGGCGCGGCCCAGTGGAATACATCGTGCAAAAATAGCACCGCATCGTGCGACCATATGGGAGGTCCTCGCAAGGAGACGCGAAAGAAAGGAAGAGCTTAATCTCTTTTACTACTATCACCAAAAGCCCTCAGAGAGATAAAGAACGAGAGAATCAAGCCGTATATTCCGGAGGGAAAAAAAGGGGGAGGGATGGTAAAGGGGGGGCGCTCAATCTTGAAAAACGGGGTGTCATCCCGAAACGGAAGAAAGGAAAAAGCGCGTGTCGGCCGTTTCAAAAGGCGAGAAAAAATCGAGAAGGGGAACTTTTCGTTGGCACTCCTGGCTGAGGATCATCTGGGAATGGGGACGGGGGGAAAGGGGAAGCTGAGGAGGAAATGGGGTCCGTCATGTAGAGCTAAATTTTCCCCAATCTGGAAAAGGTACCGAAGAAAAAATAAAACGCTATGACTCAACCGGGGGATTCTGATATGATATCGAGTAGATAGTAAAGAACGGCAATCATGCGAACAAACTTGACTAAGAGAAGAGGGGCGCATGAACTTTTCAACCACAGTTTCCAAAGAGGGTACTCTCCGCTTGGATGACTGAAATGGAAGCATAAGAAAATTCACCAATGTAGAGGGAACATGTCTTAGAATCGCGAGGAAGAAAGAGGGGGGAAAGCGTCGCTGCATGTTTCCTATCTCGGGAGGAATTTTCCATCACTGTTTCTGAATATGGGAAAAGTAAGAAAATCGGCCCTCAGGGAGGACTTCGGAGTGGTGGTACCACGTCTGTGAGCGTGCAAGGGAGGCTGGACGTTACGCCGTACTGCTTTTTAAAGAGCAAAAACCTTGAACACTGGGAGCTGACCGCGCTCGGATACTCTCGACCAGACGAACTTGTTGTGAACGAGGGGAAATAGGGTAATTGGAACGAGCGGTGTGCGGTTACCGGGCGATCGAACATGCTTTAGCAACACTAACTCGATCTTGTCTCTCTATCGAATATAAGATTCAGTTGGGGGGAGGGGAGAAAAAAAGGTTTGGAACAAGAAAGGTGAGCCTTCGGGTACGTGCTTTCGCCTAGAAAGGGTGTGGCCGCGCGCAGGGGGGACGAGAACTATCTGGGGATCGAATTCTCGGCAGGCCCTTTGCGATCAAGGGAGCAGCGGATGGGGACTGAGAACACCCGCAACGGAAATCCATGACCATACTTCAGTTCGGAAAGGGAAGGGCGAGGGGCTGGAGGCGGTGAGGGGGTCACCGAGGCTAAAGGTAGGACGGAAAAGAGAAAAGGAGAGAAAGGACAAAAACCGCATGTGTACAATCAAAATCTATCACAACCAGGAGGGAAGGAGTAAAGGGGAGGGAGGAACAAAGGGGGAGTCGGCTCGGAACTACCTGTAGCCTCTTCAAAAATCGACAACCGGGCAGCGCTTGAATATTGTCTACGATCACCTTCATGGCGGCTTCTAGCCGGGGGGAGTCACCAAAGAGGCGAGAGTCTCAAACAGGAGACTTAGGAAAGTAGGTAGACAAAAAAAAAAGAAAAAAAAAAAAAAAAAATAAAAAAAAAAAGAAAAAAGGACTTGACAGACTTAGAGATGTAACATACGCGGCGCGAGTCTCAACATGCCTGCGAAGCGACACGAGGAGGTAAACAGGCACATTCTCTCCATCAACCATAATACAATCTCATAAGAAGGAGACATGTCTCGCCATCTTGAATTTGCGCGAGACAAGAATGGCGCCGCGGTCAAAATGCCAATCCGGCATCTAAAATTTGAAGAAAGGTAGCAAAAAGCTCACCAAGACAATGTCTCTTTTCGGCGGGGACATTCACGGCAGCGAAATGAATGGGGTCTGAGAAGAAGCAAGCCTGGCCGTACCGTGAATATTCTTATGCGTGGGCATGCAAAGGCGCTCCTGCCGCCCGTCGCTCCATAGTTTCCCGAAATCTAAAGGAGACGAATTTCAGGAAGGGACGCTCTTGGTCACATCAGCGCTATGATGCAGAGAGGGGTAAGCGCGCTACATTTAAATCTACCTGACCGGGAAGATGGAGAAGGCGACGGAGGAGGAGGGAGTCCAATGGGAAGAAAGACATCGCCGCAGCTCACCGGCATATCACGTTTTGGTTGAAAAAGGGTTGAAAAGGCGAAGGGAGCCAGCTCATGAGCCCTACACTCTGATTTTCAGAATCCCGCCGGGTTTTGGGGGGTCAAAGAGCTGAGGGGGGGGGGAGCTCAGATCCGAAGCACCTTCAATCGGAGGGAGTAGGCGGGAAATGTCCAGGGAGAAAAGGAAAAAACGGTTTTAAAATCAAGACATTAGGACGCAATTATACTCGCAAGAGAGTAGTCAATCCATATTATCGCCAGGATGAAAAGAATAAGAAAAAACGCATCGTTCTTCTCGGCAGCCACGCCGAAAGCTGTCGTTCAAACACAGAATCAGGTAGAAAGCAGGGGAGGGAGCAAAACAAGGCGCATCACCGGGGGGGAGAAGAGCAGCGAAAAAGAAGTGCGGCGCTTCCATAGCATAACTATCTCTCGATCCTCACTGATGGGAAAATAACCAGTTCGGCGGACTCTCGAATAGCGTGAGAGGGAAGGCCGGAGATTCGAAGATTAGCACGTTGCCCTGCGGGGGCGATGAGAATGGTGCGCGGGGAAAAAGGGTTCATGAAGGGGCCTGAAAAACCGGGACCAATAGATCGTCACTCGCTCTGAATCAGGGGAGGAGCTCGACAAGAAAAGGGGAAAAGGGAGTCTTACATCTATTCTCTACAAACCGAGGAAGGCACAGATTCAGGGCTCGTCGGCCCTTGCTGTCGAGGGAAGTGGGAGGAACGGGAAGGAGAAATTTGGCTGCTTGTATCTCGGCTTCCCGCACTGACACTCTGATCGACTCCTTCGGAGCGAGGGAAGAGAGAAAGAGGTCATCGGCGGAAGCGAAAGGCGGCTTTCACCTCTTCTAGTTGCCGTCTAATACAGCCTCCGCGCGCAGAGAGCTCGAATATCCAGAAGCTTGTGAAGGCAGCGTGTGCCCACGATGCGGGAGAGCAGGGGGGGGGGGGGGAAAAGCGGAAACTTAATTAGCGCTCAGTAGACTAGCAAACAGACAGCTTCTTATCAGCAAGCCAGCGGGTCCAAACGGGAAGAAAAGCGGATGGGGCAGAAGGATAGGGAGGAGAGAGTGGCGCAGCGAGGCCACGGTTCGACGGCCGGGGAAAACAAAGACACCGCACAAAGGCTCGCCCAGCAGCCTCGCGGCGAGGAAGGAACGGGGAATAAGTGAAAAAGAAGAGTCAGGAATTGCGGTGAAACGGGCCGGTTGCTCTTGACCGTCGAAGGAGGCTAAAAACGCAGGAAAAGAAGGAGAAGGAGAAAAAAAGCCATCGGCATCTCTGGCCGTCGACAGTCTAGGCTACGTCAAAGGAACTGGGACAAGTAGCATAGGAAAAAAAGGACGGTGGCATCTATCACAAAAAGATTGTAAAATAGAGAAATATGGGGTAAAAGGGGAGAGGGAGAGCGACTTCCTCTCGGTCCAGGCATGCCGGAAGCAGATGAGCAGGCCTAACGAGGCGGCGCAAACGGGAGCGCGCCGCCGAAAGAGACAAAGCGATTCGGAGCGCGGTCGTCTCAGTTTCATCGCAATGTAACTGAAGAGGGGAGAGAGGGGGAAAATCATTTCAAAGAGAAGCTCGAAGGAATAACGATTTGGAGGGAAATGCCGGGGTGAGAGGGGGGAAGGGTGGGGGGGGGGAGAGGAGGAGCTCGCCCACACTCTGGCGGGTCTTCGGCAAGTCTCTTCAACCTATCCGCGTTGGCTTCGCAACGCTGGAGAAAAACGCATATGCAAGAAGCATGGTTTCGAAGGCTCGCCTTACTTCATGAGGGTGCAAGAGGAACGGAGAAAACACTCTTTCTACCCGTCTGGACAACTACTGTCCGAAAAACGCGCCTCGAGCGGCGAAGTAAAGCTGGTAGAGAATGATGGGTAAGCGACTGCAATACTGCGTTCAACTTTACCGACGAAGCTAGGGGACAGAAAGATAAAAATTGCTTCGCGCCTCCGAGATCGGTCCTGAGGGAAGGTACGAACCGGATGTACAGGGCGGGGAGGACCGATCACGTTTGCAGAGAAAAAGAAGTCCTACAGCAAGGGCCGCCTGGATCAATCTAACCTCCTGAATGGGATCAGCCGTGGAAAACGACGGCGTGCGCTCCGATAGGGGGAGAAGGGAAGCACAGCGGGCGCGAACCACCCCATCTGCCCGCTCTAGAAGGAGGAGACAGGAGGCAGATATGACCCTGTCATAAAGTCCTTCCGACTGCACACCATACAAGAAGGCCAAATTCTAAAAGGGGGGGGATTCACTGTGGTAGGAACTCGCTATCTACGAGCCTTAGAGAACGGGAGAATACTGGCATAGGGTAGATCGTTGGACGACTCCGCACTCGCGATCTAGCATATAGGATTATGCAAGCAAGTGTGCGTCTCAAGAAGAACAGCCTTATATTCCGTCTCTGAGGAAAAAACAAGTTATTTCGTTGCGCTACAAAAGTCTCGCTTCAGAAGGGGAGGGAAAAAACAAGCGAAGAAAAGAGAAGGCCATTGCTAACAACAACGCTTGGTGGTTTTCCCCCCAACCCAAGAAATTCGGAAAAAATACGCGTGCTATCTCTTTCCATACACACTTGAACTCAGGGGCTGGACCGCATGTAAAAGGGAGGACGTTGGCCATCGAGAAGGCCTAACAGGAAGGGGGGTACAAGGGAAGTAGTGATGATCATTCCTCCCAGGAAGCAGGGGTATCGGTAGATTAAAAAAAAATCCGGAAAGACAAGACTCTACCTTAGCTATGCTGAAGGGGGCGTCGGCAACACAGGTTCAGACACAAACACGCGTTTGATATCGCCTGTTGAGCGGGGGAAAGGGAACGAGGGCCCACCAAACCTTTCGGGCGCAAATAAGTTCAAAGCCGACATGGGAAGGGAGGGATGAGTTCAATGTCGGCGCGTCCGAAGGAGATGGAGAAGGAGGTGGAAAATGAGGGGGGGAAAAAACGAAAGGAATCATCTTGGCTGAGGGCCTTCCGGATAGAGTTCCGCGATGCGGGGCCCGGGAAAGTCTACGTGGTGACCAAGAAAGGGATCACGTCAACGAAAAGAAGGATAACGTACTTTCGCCCGACGAGGGGGCACGGAGGACAGCAGCACCTTTAAACACGTTGTTGCCGGCGCGGGAGGAGACGAAGAACCAAATGAACTTGACCTTGGGCGCGAAGATCGTTCCGCTGATGCAGGGGAAAAACGCGGCGCATTTCGCAAAATCAACGACAGAGAGGGACGAATTGGGCGGATCTCTTACAGTATCCGGGAAGACTTATAGGGAGTGGAAATGGAGAGGACCTGGGGTTCTTTACCACCAAGGGGGGCCCTTCAGGAACCGCTTGAAAGCCCTAATTGACGCGAATTTGTACGCTACAAGGGGTGTCTGAAGGAACCTTTAATACCGGTAGGGTCAGCCAAGGACGATCAGCGCGCGATGGTGTGGAGGGGCCCCCGCCGGGAGAAGAAGCAAACCATTAATATCTTCCGGTAACTCTTCCGCGGGCGAGGGAGTTTCGGGGCTCGGCTCAAGGTCTGGGGGCTCACGAAGTCAGGGCTCCGCATGTGGTCCCCATTCATACGACGAAACTAAATAATTGGGGTATGTACACTGAGGGAAAAGGCTTTGCTCGCGCCTGTCAAAAAGTGGCCTAAGATTATGTCCCTCCAGAGGGTCAGTTCATAAGCTAACCATTAAAAAATGTTCGGCAGGAGGCCCGAGCAGGATCTACACCAAGCGATCGCAACAGGTGCGAAACGAGCAATTCTTATAACATTCTTGATAGATAACCGGCCAGCGTCAATTAGAGGAGGTAAAGGATTTAAAAAGAGGGGTACAAGACGGCTACACGCTTTTCACCGGGAACATCGAGAAAATCAAAAAAGACTGTACATACACGTAGAAAAATCGACGGTGAAAGCGCAAAAAGTTTGAGGGTGTCCGACAGAAGCGAGCGAGTAACAATTCCATCTAACCTAAGAGGGGCGAGCTCCAAGGGGAGCCGGGTGCGGAGTATCATCCTCGCAAATCAAAACTATGGTGAGCTGAGGAGGGGAGGAAGCGTCGGAGGAACAAAGGTCAGAGAGGAGTGCTGGCGATCAACCTCGTTGTGCAACCACTTAAAGTGAAACATCGCGGGGAAAGATCGATAAAAAGGCTCAAAGCTGGAGCGAAAGAGGGGTGGGCAGAGAACTCGAGTCGCGGCCGACACTATCCACCTGCCCGGATCGGGGGGAGAAACGGGCGAGGGCTTCTTCTCTTGCCGAGACAGTCCGGTGGAAAGGAGAGAGAAACAATGTGTGTGAAGACCATGTGGTTGACAAGCGCATGCCACTCGCCGATAGACCCAACAAGGGAAGAGTCGGTGCCGTCTCCTTATTGTTCAGATCGCGCTCGGCCGGCATTATCCGAATCCCGGGGTCAGCGGCGAACTATTAACGGAGAGGGGGAACAGGTCTCTTACAAAGCCAGAAATCCGAGAAGCTCTTCCAGGGCATCATCAAATCGCGTCAAACATCCATACCCTCGATAGGGAGGGTAGAGAAGGCGAAACAAGAGAGCACTCGCTTTAGCTTCGCCCCGAGCATCCGTATAAGAAGAGAAACGGACCGGGTGCCTCACGAAGTCTCCGTCGTCGCGCGAGGGAAAAAGAGAAGAACGCAGAATAAAAAAGAGAGATGCTCCTAGGCAGATGCCGGCTCGTGCCCACACGAAGACGGCGAAGCGGGCGGTAAGCGCGATTGAGAAAACGAATGCGGTTCGCACTGTTCCCGGCTTGGGAGATGAGATGAAGCCGCGCAGGACCGCTATTCGTTCTGCCTTCACCTGGAAGATCGAAGTCAGCTGGCGGCTCGCAATGCGTTCTCGGCATGAGGGCGCCCACTGCCCGGCGGGCAAGTGGATCATCTGAGGGAGGGGTACGAAATCCAGTCTCCTTTTTGTACTCTCTACGGGGAGCGGTGAGGATGCTGTGGAGGAGGGAAAGCTCGGTAACAGCAGGCCAGAACGCTACGCCGTCGGTTCTCCTATATCATCAAACGAGCGAGTAAGAATGTGGGCCCTCTGTACGCAATTTCATAACATAAGATAGCGCAAAGCCGACGCTGGCGAAAAGTGCTGAAGGCGTGTTCCGGTCCGTGGTCACCGATTCGATCGGGGGGGGGAAAAGAAAGAGAAAAACGGGCAGCGATTATCCGATCCTATACATACGAGATCAGGCGCGGGATCCGGGGGGGGACCACTCGGAAGGAAAACGTCGCG
>Ga0179593_1315847_pt1 | contig 10366 bp, 10 predicted proteins | sample CZODoug2_1_08_16_FD_185931 | JGI IMG/M metagenome (GOLD analysis project Ga0179593, IMG submission 185931) | Vadose zone soil fungal communities from Angelo Coast Range Reserve, California, USA - CZODoug2_1_08_16fungal (PacBio error correction) | ecosystem: Environmental > Terrestrial > Soil >...
GGGTCAGCAAAAAACTGAACGGCATATAAAGAACCGTCATGGCGGAAGGGAAAGATGTAGAGCGCCACTTTTCTTAGCAGGGGGGAGCTACTCTGGAGGGAAGAACAAAATAATTTCCATCTGGGAGGGAGGAAGACAATAGGGAGCGACCTAGAAAAGGAATTAACACTTTGAACTTGGTTCTCGTACAAAGTGGTCTTAAACGTTTAATGCTTTCTGTTGGAAGAGGGGGGGGGGGAGGTGGGACAAAGGGGTTTTTTTCAAGAAAAAAGAGAAGGATAATTGACTGCTGACAAGAAAGGTCTTAAGAGGAAAAGAAATTAGTGCATGGTGGGGGAGTTGAAAATCGTCCTAATCAAACAAGAAGACAAGAAGCCTTATTTGGGAAGAAAAGTAAATGGTTGAGATAAGGTAATAAATCGGCACTGAGAATAGGTTAGTTTGCTGGAAGGAAGGGGGGGGGAACGGCTGGGACCTAAGGGGGAAAGAAGAGGGTTCGCAACTAGAATCTGAAGAAAAAGGATTTTCTTTTGAGTCACCAAACTTGGGGAGTAGATGGGGTTGGGGTGTTAGAAGAGGAAAGGTCAAGTTCTCAGTGAAGGGCTGAGGCAAAAAATGAATCAAAAACGACGACGGTACAGAGTGAATGGGAGACAGTTTTTAAACGAAGCAAAAGAAATTTGGTACATTGGGGGAGAGGAGGTGAAGGGGAGAGGGGCTCAGTAAGACCCGTACTTTATAGGGAGGGATATCGCGGGTTTAAAAGATGAGGCCAAGACAATGGAAGGAATAATACCAAGAAATTAAGAAAGAAGATACGACCTATGAAAAACAAAGAAAGGGAGAAACAGCCATCAGAGTGAGGGGGGAAGAGGGGCACTTGATACGTTCGTCTCGTCGAGGAATAGGGGTCAGGGGGGAAAGAAGCCTGCCCCGTTTGGCTTTGCAGTCATTGGGGGCGTTCGAATTGGTGGCTAAGTCAGGCCGTCTGCACGTCCAATGATGAGGTAAGAACAGCGGCAAATGGAGCACACCAATTCTAGAGTTTCGAGGGAGGGGTAAGATTTTTTTAAGAAGAGGGATGAAGTCTGTACTAAGCAAACAAAAATGGTCGTAGGGAAAAACTCTTCTTGCAAATCAAAAATCTGGAAGAAGGGGGGGCACAGAAAGGAACAACAAGTAAAAACGGGAACAGGGGAAGACAAGAACCCAGGGCAGAGCGGAAAGGAATACATATTTCGAGATATAATAGATGGAAAAATTGGACACCTCTCTGAATAATAGGGAAACGCATCGGTTCAAAATTCTTTAGAGGAAGGGAGGAAGCTTGCGGCTTTTGGGCCTGGAAGGACAAAGATACAGCAAGAAATCCCTCGGAAGGGAAACCCTCTCTCTGCCTAAGGAGGAAAATTTCAAAAAAAATGTCGGAAGGAAGCTAGGGAAGAAAATAAAATCGCCTATTTGTTCACGAAAAAAGAGGAAAACTTCGCCATGAGACCGGCTGGCACTGACACTAGGGAACTAGAAATGATACCGTGACAAGGAGTACCGGGAAGGGTTGACAAGGGAAGCTACAGAAAGAGGGCTGAGTATTGCAAATCAGGGGAAAAACTTAAGGTAAATTAATACAGCAGACAGAACACCTGCGACCTGGACTCCTGCAGAAGTCATTATTAAAAGAGAGAAGGCAAGAGTTGGATTCTGGGGAAAAACTGACCACTGGGTGGGCTCCTCGCGTCCTCAATCAATCAGAATGAAGGCACCACATTTAAAGCTTTCACAAGGGTGTACCTCTCTCTGAACACCAAACCGAACAACGGGAGGGGGGGCTCTAGAGACAAACAGGCCGTCTAATCATCGGGAAAGTATTCCCGGGGAAAAAAAAGGGACTGAAGGGACGGAAAGGACGGAAATATAAAAAGTGTGAAGACAGATCAAGAAGACACAAAGATAGATTAGGGGAAAAGAAAACTGGGAAACTTGCAGAGAGACACAAAGGTTTGGGAAGAGGGCCTTAGATAGATGCAAATCTGGGACCCTGACCGCAAGGGAGAATTGACACCGGGGGCACAGTCTGATCACTCAACGCAGAAAAATTTGCCCAACGGATCAGTCCCGCTATTTTTGAAGGTGTCAGGAATATTCGAGGGATCTGGTCAGTTGCCACGAGACAAGTTACAAAGTATCTTAAGCCATAGCAACTACCCATTCCAGGAAGTAAGGGAAAAAGAACGACTGGCTGGAAATAGGGGGGGGTCGAGGAGCTTTGGAATCGTCCGTCAAGGGGAAAAAAAAAGCAGGCTAGAAAGGGACAAAAAGTTTCGAGACCGGGAATGGGAAGAGAAGGGAACAGGGGGGTACTCGAAGAACTGAAGATGCCATGAATGGGTGTACAGACATTGTCGTGACTATTTATTATTGCGTCTGATGAAGGGAAGGAAAAAAAAAGATACAAGCTTCGATTCTTTGCGTGGGGGGGTGGAAAAAGAAATACACAGCGAGGGTGCCTTAAGAAAAAAACGATTTACTAACAACCAAGAGAAAAAATAACCCTCGCCAGAGAGAATTGGGAAAGAACACCATTGGAAGTAGGTGTAAAAATATTAGTCTGGCCAAACTTCGACAGGTCAAAAAAAAACCGGGGTGGAGGTTCTCATCAAAACCATATGGCTGGGAGAAGAACGAGACCGCAATACTGAACAGGAGTGTAGGGTCCTGTTCAAGGAGTTTGTAGTGTTAGAATATGGGATGTTATGCGGTTGGGGAAAAAACAGTAGAAAAAAGAAGGGACAGTCCCATCAGATATCAAAAGACATGTGAAGTACGAGGATAAAATCGAAAAAAACTCCAGACTACAAAACAAGAGAGGTTTTGACGAGTGGTCAATAACGAGGTGAACATGCCCGTAAGAGAGGTGTGTAACGTGGTGGTTTGCAACAATTCACTAAGAAAGGTGTCGCAATACTTTGGAATTCAAGGGAGGTGACGAAAGCCCAAGAGAGCACTGGACGAGGGAGAAAAAATATAATAAATGAAAGAAAAAAAGACTCCGGGAAAAGAGCACCAGGGAATAGAGTCTAATTGCAAAAGAAGGAGGAGAACAAAGAGAAAAAGAAAGAGGGGGGGGGGGATTACAGAGTTTCACAAGGACCATCTACAATCACTTCAAAGAGGCGAGGAGGGGAGTAGAAATTATTTCCGAAAGGGTACACCCTCAAAAAAAGGGACATCAAAAAAGGAAAAGGGTAAGAAGTCCGAAAATGGGGGCTCAAGAGACATTCAATTAATGGGAAACTTAGAAAGGGAACGCATCCTTGCGCGTTCAGATGATGAGAGGGGGAGCCACTAACTGCTTTAAAGAACCTGATTGAAAGAACGGGAAAAACTACTCAATTTGAAAAGAAGAAAGGACGCATAGGCTACTGAAGTGTTCGTGAGAAACAGAGTGGAAGGGTTGGAGTAACATATTCACTGGGGGGAGGGAAAGCTACCGAAAAAAACTGGGGGATCTCTCGGAAGGGGGGACACTCCGCTAGTTTCAAGGGGAAAAAAGAATTTTCTCAGTTGGAGAAAAAAGTAGCCATGATATTTGAGAAAGGGGAAAATGAGTTACGACAATTAATCCAAGGGCTCAAATGCGAGAACAAAGGAATATGGAGGGCGAGGGGGGACTGTGCCGATGAAGGGGAGAAAAGAATAAAGGGTAGTCGCCACATAGAGTGAGACAAGGTGGGGGCCCCTGATAAAAGATTAGAAGGTGACAGGAAATACCTTGCCATTGACAAGGAGGGTGAAAAGGGAAAAAAATGAGTCGATAAGTAAACGTGAAGCGTTGAAAATATGTGAAGAGCTATCATGCATACAAACACGACAAGGCATAACACTTAAGAGGAAAAAAGCAGGCAGACCTCTCCTAGAAAGGGGCGTTGAGGGAAAAGGTTTGATGGTCTGATCCAGGAAAGGCAGGGTGTATCGGGGAGGAAAATAGGATGCGATGCTGCCTTGCAGGATCACAGGCCGTAGAGGGGAATACGAGGTCCTTCAAACGTGCGTAAAGCGTCTGGGGGCTTTGGTAACTTTGGGTGGGGGGTTGGGGGAAGGACGAGCTAATTTGATTCAGGTTTAAACAGCTGAAAGGGCAGACAGTTGGGGTGAAAAGAGGGATATCACACAAGCGTGGAAAAAAAATCGGGAGAATCTGGCCTGGGGGAATAGGGAATGGAAAAGAATAGGGGTTAGAAGAGGAAGGTTAGGCATATCTGTTCCGAGAAGGAAAATGGTGTCAGGGTTCGCAACTCACAAGGATGTGACAATGATTGGAAAGTGTGGGGAAGAAAATGGGGGGCGGAAATGAAGAAGGAAGTCTTGAGTCAATTCATAAACGAAATAGGGGAGCAATTCAGTTTGAATTGAAACACAGGTCAGAAAGAAACAACCACTGTGGGAAGGGTAGATTAGTAACGTTTTAAGGAAACCTTTCACTACTCGAATTTAGGGGGGGGTTTGGCTAGATGGGAGGGTCTTGACAAGAAAAATCATAAACACGACTTGAAGTACAGGGGATCGCAAAAGAAATAAAAAATTGAACAAAGGGGGAAGAAGCCCAGGAAGAAATTTTGCGTTCAGGGTCGGCCCGAAGGGCAGACTTATATTCGGGGATGAAAAAAAAAACTGAAAAGGATTGCTGTGGGTCGAACAAAAGGGAAAGGGCCAGGAAAAAGGGAAACAGCAAGAAAGAGGGTACAGAAGAGAAAAAAGCGGGCAAAAAAAAAAACTTAACTGGCGAGGAGCAGGGCAGAAGGGGGGTGAGGCAAACAGAGGTTGTAAAAGGAGGAAAACACAACTCGATGGGCCTGTAGGCCAAAGGCTTCAAAAAAGAAGGCGTACCTTGAAAGTGGGGAAAGACGCACTTAGGAAAATCTGTAAACGACATGAATAAGAGGGGAAAAGTATTTCCTCGCTATGACACTGAAGGGAGATAGGAGAAAAGGGTAGCTGATAAAAAGTTCAGGGAACGTCTCGGAGAGGACTGTGGATAAGGTGAGTGGCTGGGAAGAAAGATACAAACGAGAGCCACCAGCCCGCCGGACTTCCTCCTGAAGAACGCAACCAAGGGGGGTAGGAAGGGCTTATGGAACGACAACCTGTGTTGTTCCCAGAGTCAGGGAGCCAAAAAATCGCAGATACAGAGAGAGATGGACACAACCGACTAGGACTGAAAGGGGGAAAGAGGAAACCTGTCCTAGTTTAGGGTGTCAAGGGGGGATAGACAGAATGAGAGTAAAGGGAATTAGCTTGCTTAAGGGAAATCCTGGTTGGGGATTAATACAGGGCCATAGGAAGAAGAAAAAACCGGGACCTGCAAAAGCCTCCAGGAGGAAAAAGTGAAAAGTCTATCGTGAGGAGCGAACCAAAGGTTGGGGAAAAAAAAGGAATCCTATCTTGGAATGGAATGAGAAGCGGAAAAGGGTTTGAACGAGGGCGACGGGTTCACAGAAAACAAAAAAAGGAGGAGAGATGTCCCACCAGCCTAGAAGCGCGTGAAAAGGGGGAAAATCCCGGGAGGAAACCAAAATAGTGGTACTATGACTATAGGGGAAAGCAGCTTCAAAGAGCAGAACGAAAATGCTGGAAATTATTTTAATAGGGGGGGCAAAGTTCAGGGTATGCAGGTTCTGAACTTGAGGAACATTAATCGATGAGAATCTGGTCCCGGCAAGCTAATGCAAGAATGGAAGAGTAAGTTAGATGAAAATTGGTGCCACTAAAAGAGGGAAAGGGGTAGAAGAAGGTTGGTCCTCAACATAGAAGTCCTAAAGGGCAGGCCATCCTGTATATTTCTAAGTGAACCGTCGTAAGGGGGACTGTAAAAAGATCGGTGCTGCAAAACATGGACGAAAAAGGCGGTGGTTTGAAGGGGAGAGTCTGGGGGGGCAGGGGGACTTAGCCGTGGTCTGGGGAAAGGCAGTCACAAGAAATATCTATAAAAATGCGTCGAGACGCGGTGGCATTACTCCAAGGGGGGGAAAGGGGAAACGACGAAATACGCAGCAGACTGAAAGGCTAAAGGAGAAAGGGGGGGGGAAACTCCTTGTCGAGGAATGGTATCCTGAAAACTATAAGGGACACTTGGGGAGTGGGGAAAGAAGGAGCGACAAGAGAGGGGTTTGTAAGACTACTTGAAGAGAACTAGGGATTAAACAATGAACAGCTCACTCGACATCGGAGAATTTTTTGCAGAATTAAGAAACGAGACCATCGATCAAAACTTGACAGCATAGGGAGGGGGGGAAGGAACAGGGAATCCTGCTCGAACTTCGAAACTCAACTAGGCAAAAGAAGAGGGGAATGTTGGGAGTCGAAATCAGAAAATACAGGACGAACAGACCGGGGAAGTCTCAAAGGATGTTAGGACATTTCACCGTAGGGGGAGTTGTTGAAAAAGAAGTAAAAGATCAGTCGGGAATGAGTGAGTTGTGATCAGGACATGTACTGAAGAAGTGAACGGAACCACGCTAAACCTTAAGTACAGAGCGGGGGGCCGACTTACATCTACTACAAAGGGAAAAGATGGGGGATGGAAAAAAAGGAATAAGGGAAGACAGGAAACGAGTAAATTACTATTCATGGGGTTTTGGGGGCCTGGCAAAGCAATTCACTTATCCTTGACGCGATACAGTGCTATAGGAAGAGGGGGTGGAAAAAAAAAAACCAAATTGCATAACCGGGGGTCGAGGGGGGGAAGGGAGGACAACATTCATCCTCCTCCTCTAAGGCAGGGGGCAAAGAAAACTATTCCAATAAATGCCGAGATAGGTCCTTACTTAGAGCTGGAACCAGAAGGGTCTTCCAAAGCGGAAGAATAAGTGGTTGAGTCAACGGCAAGCTACAATTGATCAAGCAAGTAAAGAAACCAGGACTTAAGCAGAAATTAGTCAGGCGAGAGTATCACACAGAAAATGTAAAATGAACAAAAAGTCAAGAAGAAAGCCAGGGGACAACGCCGGTGCCTAAACAAAAGGGTAGAGAGAACAGGAGGGGTTACATGATGGGACGGGCCGACAAATCTCAGAATATGCAGCTTCCGTAAGGATGACTTCCCGGGATCAAGGGAAACTAATTTGGAAATAACCTGTTTACAGAAAGGTTAGAGAAGGTAAAATCTTTGAGGTCCAGAAGTAAAGGTGAGGAGAGGAAGGGTCTACCCCTATCAGGTTAGGGGGGAGGACGGGGTCATGATAGCTCGGATAAAAGATTTGTTAGTACGGCGGACAGGGACAGGACGAAACTGGTGATCGAGAAGTAGGGGTAAGGCATGTAACTAAAGAGACTTCCTAAGTAGGCATTAAGGGAAGGATCAGGTCTAGGTTAGCTAAAAACCGTCTCTTATATTTTGAGGAAATCGTAATGGGAGTAGGTAAACAAATTACTCGAAAGACTTCAGCTGACCTCTCTTCAAACAACAAAAAAAAAGAAAGGGTGATAATTGCTGAGGGGTAGAGAGTGGATGAAGAATCAGAGGAAAGCCAATGCATTGAGAAACTGCGCCAAAACATAGAAAAAGATTAAAGGTAGGGCCCTCCTTTCCAAGAGTAGAAGGAAGTGGAAGGGAAAAAAGAATGGGAAAAAAAACGTAGGGGGGGATAAAATTGTGTAGGAATGGTAGTGTCGCTTTACTAAAAAAACTTAAAGCTAAAAAGGCAATAAACTCAAACCCAGCCAAAAGACTGGAGGAACACTAACACCATTAAGCACAGGAAGACAGGCAGGAAGGTAAAAAAGGGGGAGAGCGCCACGTGTCGGAAGTCGGTAAGCAGTTGGGGTGCTTCTATCCAGAGGGAAGCCAGGGAGAAGTTGGAGGGAGAAAGATTGGTACTGCAGTGGAGAAATGACTAATTAACTGGCGAATAAAGTCTTGTCCCTGCGGCAAAATGACCAGTACGGGGCTTACTTGTAAAAAGTTGGGGGGGAGGGGGGTTCAAAGGTCGACCCGGAATAATGCTGCGAGACAACGCTGAGTGATCCGGTATGATGACAGTGCAAATGCGGTCAAGAAAAAAACTCGGGAGCGACCAGAGGGAAGTTATAGAGGAAGGAAACGGGTGATAGAAGGATCGATAACTGAGAAGCTAGGTTATTATATTTCCGGCCGGAGGGAAACGAGTTGTCATCAGCGGGGGCCAAAAGGAAACAGAGGTAAAGGGGTAACTTTTAGGGGGGACCCTGAACGGTGGGATGAGAAAAAGTAGCAGTTCCTTGAGTGCTGAGAACAAATTCCAACGACACGGACGGGGGAAGGGCAGGAAGGGAGGAGAAGAATAAACAACTCTGGAATTGGGGGTTGGGGGGAAGATTAAGGAATTAGTAAAAACCATTTCGACTCGGAATGGAAAAGGATAATCGAGATGAAATTCTAAAAAAAATGGCGCAGCATAAACCCGCAAAAAACGGACAGGAGATCAACGAAAAAAAAGTAAATGGAAGGACGAACACAGTCCCTCTTGGGACTAACTTGTTCTCGAATTGGGGCAAGATTATAGCGGAGACATCCCACCCTTCAAGAGGGAGGGGGATTTAGGAAGTGTTTGCGGGAAAGGTCGTAGGACTGACCAAGAAAGGTCGGGAAGAAGCGAAAGAGGGGCGAATTCGCGAACACCAAGGTCGTAAAAATTGGTTAATGAAGAGGGAGAATAATTAGAGAGGACAAAAGGAGGGGGCCTACCAAGGGGTTTGAACCTCCATTTACAAAGAAAGAAATAAGGAAAGGCAGATGGGTTGGGGTCCCCAGACCTGGGTCAAATTGAAAAGGCGGAACGACGAATAAGATAAAGAAACCGGGAAGCGGCTGAATGCAGCTATCTTGGGCTGCGATTTAAAATAATGAGCCACTGGGACCCAAAAGTAAGAGGATAGCTTGGGACACTGCACTGTCTCGAAGGATTGAGGAAAGTGTTTTAAATCTTCAAAAAACGAAAGGTGTGTCCGACGGACAAAGGAGAAGAAAAAAGGGAGAACCCCAGACATTCGTCCTCCTAAAGGACTGAACAGGGAATGCGGGGTGGGTAGTCCAGTAGCTCAGGAAGACTAATATTGTTTCACAGCTCAGATATGTCAAATTGCCATAGACAGAGAAGATGGAAGGAACACTCGAAAAAAGGCCTAGGACTGAGACAACTTTGGGAACAAAGTATGTCGACCCAGGGCAGATAGTGAGTCAATCTACGATGGAATGACTCAAGTTTGGAATTAACTTGCTCAGGGACCACCGATAGTGTTATAAAGATAACAGGGCCAGGAAAACAGTCATAAAGCCCGCTCTAAATCAAAATCAGAAATGCCGGAGTCCTGATTGGTGACTTCTGAACCGGGGGAAAAAAAAAGTGGGGTGATAAGAAGTCCTCTTAGTGGGGGAATGTACCGGCAGAATCTGAGGAAAGGTTTAGCGGGGGAGGGACTGACTGGGACAGACACAACCCACACAAACGGAGGATGAGAAAAGAAGTGAGCGGGAAGAGAAGGGTCTAAAGGGAGAGTCAAAACAAAGGGTGGGGAAGAAGGGGACAAAAGGAAAACAGACAGGACTCGGTGAGCGAACAAACGTGGGAAGTGCAGATCAACAATCAGACGAGCATTAGGTCTTTTAAATCCTTTGCAGGAGCGGAAAAAATGAAATGGTGTTCTGAAAGAGGTTGGAGGTATTAAGATAAGAGCCCCGGGTCAATGAGCAAGAAATGCATCTGGAGACCGTCCATTCAGACAGGGTAGGCTAAACTAGGCCGGGAGGAACATGAAACAGGCAGAAGATAATGGTTGTGGGGGAAAGGAAGAAGGGCTTTCTATTCGAAGTTGACAGGGAATTCGGAACAGGTGTCCAAGATCTTCTGCGGGCACCGACCACACCCGCGGTGGGGAAGGGAGGCGAAGGGCGAGGGTGGACAGGGAAGGAGGGGGCTCTTGAAAAGCTGGGGATATTTCCGGTGGACCGTCAAGGCACCAAAAACTAAACAAATCAGCAAGACACTACTTCGACACCAAGGGAAGATTAGCAGCTACTTTTTCAATGGAGCCAGACGCTTATATCTAAGATCTCAGCGGTCATGAGAGCACGATGAATCTTCGGAGTAATTGTCGTTCCGACTGGGGGGATAATGTCTGATCAAGGTCTGGGAAAAACTAGAACACATTTGCTTAGGGCGGGGTGGGGGGGAAAGAACGAGGCAAAACAGCTCGTTGTGTGACGTAAGTACACGACAGTCAGCTCCTCATCTTGAAGTAACCCAAGGAATACGCTCATTGCGACGAGGGCAAAGCTGTCGAAAAAAACATAAGGACGAGGGGGGAAAAAATATTATGCTGGGGGCACGAC
>Ga0179593_1487929_pt1 | contig 10366 bp, 19 predicted proteins | sample CZODoug2_1_08_16_FD_185931 | JGI IMG/M metagenome (GOLD analysis project Ga0179593, IMG submission 185931) | Vadose zone soil fungal communities from Angelo Coast Range Reserve, California, USA - CZODoug2_1_08_16fungal (PacBio error correction) | ecosystem: Environmental > Terrestrial > Soil >...
AGGGTCCCCAGATAGGAAAAAAAAGAATTCAGGCCGAAAAAATGGTCAGGGAAAAAGAACATAATAACGAAATTCGAGGAAGGAAAAAGACGAAGTAAAACTCGAGGGATCGTGAAGGAATTCACTTATTCGTGATCAGAAATTCTTCAATTAAGGTAGGAAGGGTAAAGGTCAAAAAACGGTGGCTGCAGGGAAGTTAAAAGTTAAGGAGAGAGGCGGGGGATGATCTCACCAAACAAGCCGAAAAGGGAAGGAAAAAAGAAACTCCGTCAAGAATAGAAGAGAGCGGGAAATGGAGACCAATGGCCTCCGGGAAAAAAAAAAAAGGGAGAGTATAAAAGAAATGGAAGAGAGGGTTAGAATTTCAGAGCATGGTCTTAAGGTGGAGTGAATGGAGTTTTCCGCTGGGGTAAAGTCGATAAAAAAGGAACGAGATACGAAAAGGGAACTATTAGTTAATCACCTCGGAAGCTCTCGCTTGGGGTAACCGTAAAAAAATCAGGGCGCAGTGGAACCGTCTAGACAAGGGAAAGAAAAGGTTTGGGTCACAGAGAGGGGGCGTTCGGAAAAACTTCAAGGGAGGCAAAAATGGAGGACGGGCCCGACATCACCCGAAGACTGACGATAGCCAGTGAGGGCGCGGGTTCTGGGCCCTGCAACAACGAGCACTGGAAGGGGGTCGTCTTGACCAAGAGAACAAATAAAGCGGTAACGCAGAGGTGTTAAAGGTAACGTATCTGGACAGAAAAAGAAGGGCGAGAAGGAGGGAGGGGGAAACGAAACGGTCTCAGAAAAATCAAAGCGGGGGTTAGGCGTCAAAGGTTTGATGGGTTGATATTTTTGGGGAATCGCGACGAAGGCGGCCTGGGGAGGGAAAAAAAACGGAAAAAAAAAAAAAAATAAAAAAAAGAGGGGGAGGGAAGCCAGATATGGGGGAGGTGGGGAAGAAGCTGAGCAAGACCTAGCCGGCGATTTCAAAATGAAAAGGAAGACGAAAAAGGGCACATAAAAGGAGAGAACAAAAGAGAAATAAGAAGGTAGCACAAACTACATGAGGGGTAAGAGATAAAGGGGAATTTACATTCCAACATTAAGGGGGACGGAGAAGGGAGCGGGTTAGCGCCGAAAAAAACAAGACGCGGAGGAAAGGGGACGGTCAGAATTCTACAATTGTGGAAGAATTGGAAAAAAAGTTGACCCGAACACAAAAGGAGTCAATAGGTTCGAAAAAGGAAATAAGAGTACTGAAATAAAAAAAAGTAAGAATATTCCCGTGCAGGGGCACAGCTGCCTCACAAAAAAAGTCAGACTCTGGAATACCGAGAAAGAAAAGTCCGCTAAAAAGAGAAGAAATCTTGTGACCACTAAAAGGCAAGAGAAGATAGGAATAGGTCGTCTTTTCCAGAGGTTGTCAGGTTGTCAACGAAAGGTGTGGAAAAGAGAGTCTAGGGAAGGGTCGCACGGGGAAAGCAGTGGTTGGCGGGAACCGGAGGGATGCACAGGAGAGAAGCGGGAAAGAAGAGGGCGGCATTTCCCTAGGGAGGAAGTCCAGAGATAAAAAGTGGAAAAGGTTATGGAAGGTCAGCCCCTAGGTTGAGGACCGGAACTAAAGAAGCGGGGACAAAGAGAAAAAGGAGAGACGTTGGGGACTACTTCTGCCGAGCCGATCTTAAAGGGGTGGGGCGGAAATGCACAAGAAAAGATTGACTTTCAGAAAACTCCAGAAAAAGAAAAGAAATTCCAGAAAAGACAGTTTTTAAAGAGGAAAAGGGAGGGGGTGGGGAGGAGAGGGGAAGCTATTGGATCAAATCTCGAAGGGGTCCCTGCGCTTATAGCTAGTGAACTGCGACTATTGGTTCCGGGGGCGACTAAGAGAGGGAAAAAGGGGAAACCTTACCGGACGAAGGGGGAAGGAGCGGGCTGGCCTGAGGGAGAGAATAATTCTTGGCAGAGGTAAGCAGCGAAAAAAAAGAAACGTGGCGAGCAGAAGGGTCAATTGCAGTTGGAGTATTGAGAACACGCTCACGATATATTCCTGAAGACGAATGTCGAGGTCGGGTCACCGGGACTGACGGGCAGGAGAGAGGTGGGCTAGCCTCTCCGTCTGAGAAGTGGTCTTTACCAGGAAGGGAAGGGATCTTCCCGTCCTAGGAAAAAGATTCTCTGAGGGGGGAAAAGGTGAGCAGAAGAAGAAGGACGCGGAGGTGAAAGGGAAAGAAGGAGTGAGGGTATGGATTAACGAACAGACTGCGGATAGAATACAAAGACTAAAAATAGAAAAGGGAGAAAATAAAAGCAGTCGGGGAAATAGAAACAAGAAGAGGGTCAAGGACAAAATCCAAAAAAGGAATTCCGGCGACAGGAAAAGGAAAGAAAGGGTTAAAGCTGGTCTTGGGGGAAACGGGGAACAAGTACCTTGGAGGGAAAAATAAAGACTCCATAACTCCATGAAATGCTCTTGGTTTGAGAGAGCGCGTTAAAAAAGAAAAAAAAAAAGGTTTTGAATCAATCGAGTCAAAGGAAGGAGGGGGGGGGACCCTGATCTGAGAGGAACCTATACTAAAAGTGGACGACGAACACGTTTTGGGCAGTTCAAAGGGAATATCCTCAAAGGGGGGGAGGAAGTAGGACACAAGGAGAGGAAAAAAATTAGAAAAGGAAGGGATTTTCATTGTGAACACGATGAAGAAAAAACAGAGGGCTCTTTGAGGGGGGGTAGAGTCCAACGGCGTTTAAGGGCGAATCCCCTACCCATAAGGAGGAAGCGGAGAAGAACTCAGGGAAGGAAGTCGACTGGAGGGTCTTTGGAAGCACCGCCAAGGGGGCGGCCTCTAAAAATGAACTCAGAAAAAAGTTAGAAGAGGGGAAAAGGAGAAAAGCTGGAGGGGGAGGGATCGCTGGATGGTTTTTGTTTGGGGAGAAAAAATGTTGAGAAAAGTCTTTCTATAAGAGCAATTCGAGCGAGGGAGACGATCAATATGTCTTAGAGGAAAAAGGAAAAAAAAAACTGAAAGGAGGAGGAGAAGTCTATGAAAAAAGAAAAACAACTTATTTATCTGACAGGATCTCACCTTAATAATACTCCTCCCTAATGCAGAAAAGCAGAGGAAAATCCAGAAGGTCTGAAAAGCCCATCAAAAGGAAAGAGTGAGGTCGAAAAGGGAGTGGGAACATATGCTGAAGGTCGAGAAATGTTTGAGAGAACCTGAGGGTGGGGACTTTAGGGAAGGCCCAGTCTACGGAAGGGGGGGGGAGGAGACCGAGTTAAAATCAAAAAAGTGGGAAGAATCCTGGGAGACAAAGCCATTCAACAAGCCTTTTAACGACCCACGACAGGAATCGAATTTCAGGGGGCCTCCACGTTGAAAGAAGAATCAGATGAAAAAGGGACAAGAAATCTTGGAATCATGAACCGGGGGGCGCTAGGAAACTGTCCAGCCCCCTTGGAGTCAGACCAAGGACCGGGGGGGGGGTTGGGGGGGGTCCGTTACCATCCAGGGGTAAAAAAAAGGATCTAGAGAAGGAGAAACCTATGGAGGGACGGAAAGAGAGTCAACACCAGGGGGGGAAGGAAGGAAGCATCTTTCGTGGGGAGCCTTGTAAGCTCAGAATGACGGTCGGAAACGAGCAAGAAAAGAGATGTTCAAACTAACAAGGAGAGAAATTCGAGCGAACGGAAAGAAGGGGGTGGTGAAACAAAGTCTCTTTTCGCAGGAAAGGGGCGCCACTTTGCCAAGGGAGTCTCTAGTTAGGCTGAATTTCTCGGGCGAAGTCTAGACATTAAAGGAAGAAAGAAAAAAGTAAGGAAAGAAACATACAAAGACTCTCATATTTACTTAGAGGGGGGATTGACCCCATAAATAATTTAAAAGAAGAGTACGGGGGATGAAAGTATGGAAGAGAATAACTCCAGTCTCGTCCTCAGAGAAAAGAAGAGGGGAATGGGCATCAGGAAAGAGCAAATGTGCTAAAATCGTTAAAAAAAGAAAAAAAAAACGAGATCTTTCAGGGGGGATGACAGAAGAGACTTTGAGTTTACAGATGAATCTGGAAAGGGAGGGATGAGGGGTAGAGGGAAAGGCATTAAACCGTAGGACAAAAATCCTGCAACTCTCTTAGTCACGTTCCAAGAAATGTTAGAAGGTAGGAGGTAAAAGAAATCTTCGTCTCAAACTACAAAAAATAAACCAAAAAGGAAAAAAGAAAGCGGACGGTATAAAAGAAAGAAAAATCGCGAGGAAAAACGCCAAAATACTGGAGTAAAGGAAAGGACGTCAGAGCAAGCGGTGGATGTAAAAAATGGTTTGTATGAAGCTGGAGGGGAAAGGAGTACGTTTGGACAGGCAACAAAACGGAGCGCAAAAAAAAAGGAAGAAAGAGCAAAATCACGGAAACTTTCCAAACCAGGCTGCAGAAAGGGGCGGCGCTAAAGGGGAGGGATGAAAAAAGGGGATTCCTCAGGTCAATATGTGGGAGGAGGGGGTAATCTCTTTCCCCAAATAGCGCGGAGAGTAATGAGGGGGGAAAATTCGGAGGAATACGTTGGAGGGGATAAATCTCAAGAAAAAAAAAAGCACACTGTAAAGGTAGAGTTTATCTACTAAAGAAGGGGCACCTACATCAGGTTTTAGGAGAAAAAGTCTAAAAAAAGAGGTTGAGAATAAAGGGCGAAAGAACATTATCAAAAGGATTGTTGCTGCTTAGAGGAAAGAAAAAAGGGACAGTGTACTAGGGAAGGAAGGCGGAAAAACTCTCTGGTGAACCGCTAGGAGGGGCATGATTTCTTGAGGTCAAGGGAATAAGAGTTTAAAGTGAAAAAAAAAAACCTCGGGCTGAGGTTACAGAAAAGAGAGGGATGAAAGATCGGAGGGGGAAAGTGAGCGCCCCATGACGATTTGACCGCGGAAGCGGGGAAACCCCGGGGAAGATTGGGGGGGAAGAGGAAAAGGATAAGAAATACCGAACAAGGTCCCTGAAATGTTTCATGATAGGGAATTCTGAGGTAGGGGTTAAAGTCGTAGGGCAAAAGAAACAGGGGGGAGAGTGGTTTCGATGGGGGTTAATTTAAGAAAATCGATCGGGAGGGGGAGTGAATGGACAGAACTCCACACCTTTGAAAGAAGGGCGCGCCTAAAATTAGGAAAAGAGGTTTTTGGTGGGTCAAAGGGCCGGCTAGGGAGAAGAGGAACCAAAATATAAAATAAAAAGAAAAATGCAAAAAAGGCATGACAGTGGTGGGAGAGGTTCTATTTCCGCTAGAAGTCAGAAGGAAGGAGTTTTGAGGGAGGGGGGGCCTGACCTCGGGGTAGGGTACCAGTTAGGGGGGGTAATGGTCTACCATACGCTAAAAGAGGAATAGGGTGAATTTTCATTCTTTCAAAAGAAAAAATCTCAAGAAGGGAGGATAGACAAGAGAGTAAACCGTGGGATAGAGGGAGGGACTCGAAAAAAGGGGGGCGACAAAAAGAGATTGAAAACAAAGGTAGAGGGAGGATCTATGTTCAGAGAAGGGGTTTTTGGGGGTGTACGGAAAGCGAATAGGCGAAGTTACAGAAAGAAACGTGTAGCAAGACCGATTTACAGTCCTCGGGGAAATAAAAGTGTCGTCTTCCACCACAAACGCAGTCAGAAAAAATAGCAACAAGGCGGACGAACTAAAGGAGAGGGAAGGACTGGGATGGAAAGACTTCTCTAAAAAAAAATTGGTAAGTCGACTATCTCTGATAGGGGAAGACAGAGAGGTGAAAGGGGGACAGGAGGAGAGGGGGGAGAATTTTGGGAGAGTGGGAAAGAGGGATGCGGCGTGAGAAGAAAAAAAAAGAGGTTAGGACGGGGAAAAATGGGAAAAAGGGCTGCCCTGAAGAAAACGGAAAACGCGACAGGGAACGCAGAAAAAAAAACTGAGGAGTGGAAAGGCGGAAAAAAAAAACAGTTTTTTCTTTTCAAAGAGAAGGGGGGGGGCTAAAAGAACTTTTTAGAGATTTGAGAAGGGACTAGCCTGAGCGCCGCTAGGGGACAGAAGGCGGCGCCTCTGTTACAACTAAGGGAGGAAAGGAAAGAGTTCTAAAATGAAAAACCATTAGCGGAAGAACCTGGAGGGAAAGTCAACGGGAGCTAACAAGAATGCGTCTAGTAAACAAATCGCGATTACTGTGGCGTGGTACGCATGAAAAAAAAAAGAGTCCAAGAAATATTGAAGGAAACCTACGTGCCTGCGCTGTTGTCGACGCGCGTGAGGGCAGGTCACTTGTGGAAAAAATCAGGAAGGTAGGGAAAAGGAACCCCAATGGCGGGGGGAGGGGAGGGAAAAGAGTAGGACCAGAATAGAAGAAAAAAGGATTGCTAAAAGGAAAATCAAAGGAGTCCTCCGGAAGGAAGAGGTCACCGAGAAAATCTTGTGAGAAGGGGAGGCCCGGAGGGGGGAAACGAAGTTTCTGGGGGGTTGTAAAAAAAGCAAAAGTACCGAGAGTGCGGCTTCTCATAAAAACACCGTGCGAGAAAGAAATCCTGGGTCCTATTGAAAAAAAAAAGGATAAGAAGAGCGAGGGTGCTTCCAGCTTCAATGTTTGAGGTAAACAATGCAGGGAAGAAGAGGGAAAAAAAAAAATCAGATAAGACAACACAAAGGGCTTATGAAAGAGGGTGTCGTTCTACGGGTTAGGGAGGATGGGAGGAAAAAAAACGACGCTGGAAAGACAAAAAAGGATTCTGAAGTCAAGTAACATAGAGGAAGGGGAGGAACTCAAGCGCGCAGCGCATTGGCCAGGCGATAAAAAAACGAGAGAAGGGACTTGGGGAGAAAAAAGTCTTATAAAAGCGGGGAAAACAAATCCGGAAGAAACGCCCTTAAAAAACCGATGAATCCCAGAGAGACCTTACACATCGGGGGGAACAAAGCCAGAGCAACCTCACGTCTAAAAGTATTGGGGCTCCTTCACCAAGGAGGGAGCGGACAGAAGGGGACACGGACCGAAAAAGAGGGTAAACAGTAAACGAAAAAGTCGAGCAGTCAGAAACAAAGAAGGTGGGAACTAACCAGAGAAAGGTGAAAATTCATAGAGGGCAAGCAATCGGAGGGGGGAAAAATCTACGCCTGGTTGCCTAGAAGATTGAGGGAGAGCCAGGACCGGGGGTCGATCTACAAGACAATTAAAAGGAGAGGGTATTGAAAAGAAGGAGGGTCTCGCCAAAAGAACCAAAGGCCGTGCGGGCAAAGAGAGGCGGATGGTAAGATAACGGTAAAGCTACCTCTCTAAGGAAACAAAGTAGGAAAACTCCTCACACATGGGAAAAATCTACAAAGAAGAGATGAGGCTTCAAGAGGCTTGAAAAGGAAATCTCTTGATAGTGGTAACTCAACCCTGATTAGATACCCACTTGTTCTTAAGGGACGCAGGCTAAAAAATGCCAAAAAACGTAGTTTGCTCCAAAGAACCAGGAGAGGTAATCGTGTGAGACGATGGTTCAGCAATGCTTCTAACCAAACTTTCATACTACGTCCGTACTACATAAATCTCATGGGAGGGGAGACGGGAAAAAAGATCTCAGAGTACTCCAAGTTCTGCTATAAAGAGAAAAAAGTCTCATCCAAGCAGGATACGAGAGAAAGGGCCGTCGAGTATGAAGGTGAATAGCATTTGAAACAGAGTCAAAGGGTGCCAAGAATATTGAAAGAGGCAGATCCTTACGGGGCGAAAAGGAACCGGTGGAATCGTATTGAAAAGACTATCGCGACGCTAAAAAGGGGAAAAAGGATGGGAAAGGTAAGGAATAAGGGAGGGAAAGGACAAAAGAGAGAACTAAAACATTTGTCACGAGATGGGGAGGAATAAGGGGGGAGGAAATCTTGTCGTAGGTCCCGAACCTCTCCCCTAAAGAGGAAGGATACGCAAGGGGGCTGTCGAAAAAAGACCCCCCAAGGGGCTGAGAAGCTGCGAGGAGGATGAAGATCTCGTTTTCGAAAAAAGAGATCAAAGTCCCCGGCGACCTGGGCGGGAAAAAATACGAGCTCTACCCGCGGAAGTTCATGAAGGAAGGAAATTGACTGGGCCTCGCGGGGAAGGGTCCGAACAGGGAAATAGGATCGGGTTGGGATGTATGGGGGTATGATTTTGGTTTGGGGGCGCTATTAGCCCAAGGGTAGTCCCTAACTGAGAACGAAACGTATTAAAGAGATTGGAGCCGCCCGATTTGGTGGTGGGTCAGAAAGAAGACCGACCGAATAGACGATTTCAACAAGGGGCCTCTAACATTAAACGAGCAACACGGGGGAAAAAAGGGCAACAGTTCCCTAACTACGATTAAGAGGGAAAGGAGTTAGGGTCAGAAAGGAGAGTCACAGAAGAAGGGCTCTCGTTTAGGGAGCTACCACTAGGGGCCCCTCGGGGAAAACAGGAATGTCATTGGGGGAGAAAGGGGGACGATTTGACCGGCCGGTGACAAAATTGGTGGGACTGAACAAAAAGGAAAGGAAGGTGTTTGGAAAGAAGGATGGGCGTGGGAAGGATAGGCGGGGTAGAGGGTGTATGGTGGGGGAAAGAGTGGGGCGTGTGGATGTCCCTATGTATGGGAGGGGCCTTCCGAAGTGCAGAGCAACAGGGAGGGAAAAAGGCGAAGACGTGGAAGATCGAGGAGTCCGAAAGAGGACTCCTCTGTCTTCGGAAAATCTGTGGGGGAGAAGGAATAACTAAGGCTGAACAAAAGCCTGGAATAGGAAGGGTGGCAGAGAGGTCAATTTAAACTAGAGAGGGAGGATATCTTTCTGGCGAAGGAGGTTCGGAGCATGGAGGGGAAGGCCAAGACCTGGAGAGTTAGCCAAGATCTAATTACAATTTGGGTGGGGTGGGAGCGGGGTTTCACATGTTTGAGAGAGTGACACTAAAGAATTCTGTTCCGAAGAGAAGGAAAAGAGGTGAAAATTAGCCTCTCGGGAAAAATTATGTATCACATTTTATGGCATGGTTTGTCAGACCCGGACGAGGGGGATCGACACAGATGACCGTGCCTGGTCAAGGGGGGACGAGGGGACAAAGAGGGCAACGGGCTTCCTCTGGGGGGAAAGTGTAAGACTTGTTTGAAGCCCAAAGAGGGCCGGAAAGGACAAGTAAAGGGGTTTCCGGAAAGCATCTAGAAACGGGGCTCGGGGACTGAAAGGGAAGGGACGTGGAACTACAAAAAGTAGTTTTGGGTTCTTGCATAATGTGTATCCTTTGTATAGAGCGATGGTCGAGATGGAGGTTGCCTCCTAGGTGGGTATAGAGAGAAGGAGGAAAAGAACTGGAGCGGGGAAAGGAAAGCACATTTCAAGAAAGCTTCAATCGGCGAGCCAAAAAAGGGAAGGAACGGCAGGAGGCTAGGAACTACTAAGGGGGCGACTCCTTGGAATAAAACGGAAAAAAAGTAATTTCAGGAATCAATACGGAGGAAAGATAAGGAAATGCTAAGAGGTCGCAAGTCAACCTGTAGGTCTGTCAGAGAAAAATTCGAATTCTATCTCTCGTAGTGCGGTTCGGGACAAGGTCTAAAGGAGAACTGTCCTCAGGGGGAGATCGAGAGAAAAGAGTGGAGGAGCCCGGGCGACATAGGAACGCAGTCCTTGGTGAAGGGGCTTGAAAACTTCATGGAGGGAGTGCGTTTAAAGATGATCAGAGAGGGGATAGGAGTCTGGGGAAACAAACATCAAGAAAATAAACTTTCAAGGGAAAATCTGGATGAAGATGCTACCCGTCAGCTGACCGCTTCAAAAAACATATAAAGGATAAGGGGAGAGGGGTGAAAGAGGGGAGCGGCGAACTTTCAAAGAAGCTTTAGTGAATAGGTCGGCTCCACGAATGAGTGGTCGTCTGAAATCTAGTGGAAAGTCTTGGAGGTATAGATATGGGGGGTGTCAAGCGGGGAAAAGGCACGGACGATTTGGGGAACTGAGTCAGGAGGCACAGAATCATGATAAAAACAATTGCAAAGAGACAGTTTCCGGGGGACAGTTTGACGGAGACTACTGGGCGATCAAGATACATGGAATTCGAGGGACAAATGATCTGGGGAGGTGGGGGGAGCAGCCAAACGTGACATGGTCTGTGAAAGAAAAAGTCGCTTCCAGTTCGGGGGGGCTCCTAACCATGATGAAACCCCAAAAAGTCCGCGTCTCAAAAGGAAAGCCATCAAAGTGCAGGGCGCCCTGGGGGCTTTATGGGCCGGGAAAAAAAAGAGAGGCGCACGAACCATTCCCGAGAGCAGAATAAGAGATCTGACTTAGGGAAAACAACGCGGAAAAAAGGATGGGCGCTCGGTGGGAGTTTGGGGGAAGAAGGGAAAAAAAGGCTGTAGGCGGCTCCCTTAGTAGAAAGGGAGAATCAGGGTTATAGGG
>Ga0179593_1515391_pt1 | contig 10366 bp, 9 predicted proteins | sample CZODoug2_1_08_16_FD_185931 | JGI IMG/M metagenome (GOLD analysis project Ga0179593, IMG submission 185931) | Vadose zone soil fungal communities from Angelo Coast Range Reserve, California, USA - CZODoug2_1_08_16fungal (PacBio error correction) | ecosystem: Environmental > Terrestrial > Soil >...
GAAATTACCATGTTACACAGGGTTTCGCTCAAGGGGGGGGATGTCAGGTTTTCACCCGTTTGGAAAGGGTTTTCAAGGGGGATGGGGGTCGGTGTATTGTAGAACCGGCGAGAAAAAAACCCTATTCGTGGAGTTCCCTGAAAGCGGCGCGCTACCAGAGGTCGAGGGACGATCGGGCGAAGTTGTGTGTTTGATGTGGAACGAAAGGGAATCTAGGTCATGGCCGCCCGATCACGGGTCCTGGTAACTGAAATGTTTTTTTGCCCAGGTTGTGGCGGGAACCACAGACTTGCAAGAAAAAATCCACAAACGCTGAACGTTGACCTTCGCATAGGACCTGGCTGCCATCATGACCACAAGGACCGAACGGGGGGTTAAAGGGGGACTTTTGGCAAAAACTTCTGGCCGGGAGAAGTCGGTTCAAAGACTCGAAAAAAAAAGGTTGGCGTTGTTCGAAGGGGTTTGCAAGTGGACCCCCAAGCGAACCGGAAAAAGGGAGTAGGGATTAGGAATCGGTGCCGCTGGTCCGCACGGGGAGGGGGTTACCGGGCAACCCAGAATGAGTTCTTAACAGTGTAAACCCATCCCCACCGGGAACTTGCCGGGGGGTCACGGGTGAGAGGGGGAAAAAGGGAATCGATGTATGCTTTACATTAAAAAGTGACCACCGGCGGGGTGGGAAGAGTTCGAGGGGAAACTTGAGGAGGGGCCAACAGACACGTGACCCAAAACCCCTGGGTTTGGGGGGGTGCCCATCCGGAAAGAACCGGATCCCAAGAAAGTCATTCAAGGGAGGTACGATGAGGGAGGTCAGAGAAGAATACCTACCCGTTGTGGAAACAGACTTCAGAAAACAGCCAGCTTAACTTAGGTGTTCTGCACTAACAGGGGTTCACCACAGAAATATGAGAAGGGGGGGGGGGGGGGATTGGGGGAGTCCACCTTCTCCTAAAAGAAACGGGAAGGGACAGACAAAGGAGGGGACTGGTTAGGGGCTGGAAAGGTTTCCCTTTGGAGGTATCGTGTTGGGGTCTGTTCAAGAAAAACCAGGGAGGGGAAACGAAATTGGCTTAATTGTCCTACGTCGCGTTTGCGAGGTCAAAAGTCTGCATAAAGGGGGTCAGCAGGGTTGGAGGGGGGGAGGCTGAGGTTAACTGCCTATCAATTGGGGACGCTATGGCGGAGAGGGTATCCGTAGGGGCCCTTCTACGGAGTTATAATGTGATCGAAGCTGTCCAGGAAACAACGGTGATGGTTGGGTTGGGGGGGGGACGTTTTTTCACAAAAAAGATCCCGCCAGCCAGAAAAGAAAAGGACAAAGTCTCTTGGCCAGCTAAAAAGATCCGCAATCTGGTCTGGATCGTGAAGGGCCAACAGAGATAAAAAAGAAAAGAAAAAGAAAGTTCAGCGTTTCATCAGAAGTTCCGGGAAGACCGAAGAAGGGGGACCTTTCCGCTCTGTCAATTTGAAGGCGCCGGAGAAAAATTTTGTCAGGAAAGCGCACAAGAAAGCCAAAAAAAAGAACCAAAGGGCGCCGTAGCTGCCGCAAAACATACACTGGGTCTAGGAAGGACTTGAAAACGTCTTTATACTCGATCCCGACAGTCGGTGGCCAGCCGACAGGGAAGGGGGAAAGTCCTGGTTTCTTTGGAAACCGAGAGCGAAAAAAGTGTGAAGTGAGGGAAAAGGGCCCCACGTAGCCGGCTCGCCCCTGTCTGCAAAAGGGGTCTACTGAAAGTGGGGCCGTCTAACGAAAGTTCTCGGGATGGCGAGGGGCTTCACTTGAGGGTGCTACGGAAGACAGCAGATCTCTGGAGGGCCAAGGTCAGGGAGGAAAAGCTGGACCCTTTGATCTGCGGGTGGATGGAAAGGGAGAAAAGGTCGCCGATAGAATGGTTTCAGGGGGGGGACGGGGGAATAGATCAAGGGAAAAAGTTCTTGAGAACAGGCTATCACGAAAGAGGAAGCGAACGGTCGGGATGAAAGGGGGCCAAAGGGGGGAAGACGTCCATTGGAGCGTGTCAACCCAGGAACGGGAGAAAGGGTTCCTCCCTTTCCTTCTAAAACTACTAACCCATATTATTGAGGCGGGCTCGGAAAAAGGGCAGGGGTCTCGGTCTTCAACGCGGTTTCAGGGAGGGATGGAATTGGACCGTTCTCTAGAATACTTAGTGGGGGGGGTCTGAAGAGAAAGAAAAGGGGGGGGGGGTGCTTTTCTTCGTCATTCTTTGGCAGCCCGTAGCGTAAAAAAAAGGAAGAAACCGTGTTGCTTGGTGTCCAGTGCGTTGGGGGGCTTCCTGCTTGCTCTGTTGCTTTTGGGTAAGCATGAGGTCGGTGCAGGTGCTTAAGGGACTGGGGCTTCTTGTGAGGAGGGGCAGCACATGTGTGAACGCCGCCGTGGGACCCGCTTTCGGCTGTGTACGTGCTCACAAGCCGGGAGAAAGCGGATCCATTGGCCGTGGAAATGCCGCGATGTTGGTGAGGAAGGCGAAGGAATAGGGGGAAAAGGTCACTCCCCAGTTTGACCTCAGTGGCAAAAAGAAGAGACCCGTCCGCCTATTGCGACGGTCGAAAAAACACGACCTTCTTTACAAAAAGGCGAAAAAAGAGAGAGGAACCGGGTCAGAAAAAGTTTGACCGTGACGACGCACTCCCTGCACCACCCCAAAAGGGAGGAGGTGGACCATCCAATCTGTGCCAAGATTAAATTCGGACAAAAAAGAAGTTTCAAGAAGCCGTCGCGGTAAACCCTCCCGGATCTCACAAGACGCACAATCAAAGACAAGAAAGAATCAATCTCCAACAAGCGAGTCTGTCATGGACTTTGTCACATCAGGACTCAGTAAGAGGGGGAAGACTAGGGAAAACAACAAACAACGGAGGGAGGAAAGAGAGGAGGGGAACATTGGTTCCAACGAGTATGGGGATCGAACCGAAGAGACGTTTTAGATTGACTAAAGGGGGATTGAGGGGGGGGGGGTGCCTGGTTCGAGTCTGCCGGGAGGGTTTACCAGCTGAAGAAAAAAACGCTGGCAAGCCTAGCGGAAGTTGTGTCAGACCGGTAAGAACACTTGGATAGGAGGGAAAGGTGTCCGTCTGTAGAGTCACAGGGTCAACTGGAGGCAACGAAATCCGACCAAAAAAAGCGTAAAAAGGCACAAGGGCGGGGCGTGATCATCCTGGAGTCTTTTCTTTTGCAAAGACGCAGGCGGGTATGTCGTAATAAAAAGAAAAAAAACAAGAATCGCCGCGAATCTCATCAAACTCTAGCATAGGGGATGAGGCGGGGCCAAAGACGCGCCAGTGCGAGGGACTTGACCCCGCCGCACGCTTATCATAGCTTAGGCAGGAAAACAATTATAGAGGGAAAAAGGAGAGGGGTCATCCCAAGGAAAAACAAAACCATCCATTCCGGACCGTTAAGAAAAGGAAAGAGGAATCTCATCATGCAAAACCTCACCGAAGAAAGTTACAAAAACCTGATGAAAGCCTATTCCTCGACTCCTACTCCCAAGCACAATTCTATACGGGGCTTGAATGTACACCTGGTACCAACTCCTTCCTAAGGAGATCAAAGGGGAGAAAGCGCCTACCTTACACCCTCGTTGAGTACTAAGACGAGTGTTCGAGGAAGAATCCTAAGGGAAACATTGGCCAAGCATATGTTGGTTATTCTCCTTCCCGGGAGTTAAAGTCGCTTTCCTTGGGGCGCAGACTTTACGGGCTCCCAATAACCCCACCTGGGGGAATCCGCGTGTCGTGAGATACCGTCCAGGAGACCTAACTTTTCAATTTTTCGCTCCTAAGGTCAGAAAGTACTCTGCGGGAAAGTTTTTCTGGGACTGCAAAATGGACCCCGTAATGTGAAAGGGAGCTGTTCTCCGACATGTCTTACTACGAATAAGTCAACGAGGGCGGGAGAGGGGCACGCACACCGGTCAGCAACCGTCCATCACCGTTTGGGCCGGTAAGAAAAAGAGACAGGCGGGCACGCAGAAGGCAAAGAGCCCGGCGAGGCCATGGACCCCGAAAAAACAAGGGAAAAGGGAGCCATTCCGCTCTCGGTTCAAACCATGAGTTAGGGGACAAGGGGAACCTGGGACGGACTAGGCGGTCTTTCCGGGGCGTCTCCCAGCCTCCCACCAGTACGAATCCTAGGACAGCCAATTTCTTAGTCGGCGGAAGCTAAGTCGCGGGGGGGGTCGGACGGGTGTCGGTAATTAAAAGAGAATGGAAGGTCCGGCCGCGAAAATTGACGAGACGTGGTACAAGGAGACAACTGCGGGAACGCAAGAAAGAAAGACACGCGGAACGTGGTCAATTGCATTTAGGCAAAAAAGATCTGACTTGCCTTCAAGATACAGGACAAAAAAAAAAAAAAAAAAAAAAGGAAAGGGAAGACAAGGGCGCAAAAGAAAGTGCTCCGTTTAAAGGAGTTGGCCCTGGTGGAGGGGAGAGGTGGGGGGCGGATGGTGACACACACAGAAAATCACCGGCCTACTGGGGGTCCGGTACATCTGCCTATCACATGAAAACGTCGAAAGGCGAACCACACCCCTCGGACCACTCCATAATCGTCCAGACTGCTCGTGGCATTCAAGAAAAGATCCCGAACAAGGGGGAAAACCGAAGGGAGTGCATAACTGGTGTAATCAACCGCGAGGAGGAAGGGAAATCTCAAAGGAGGGCAAAAAAGAAAGCAAAGCATACCGACCCCACCAAAAAAAAGCACACGGGCACCTGTCCTTTAAAAAACGCACCTGAAAAAAGGAAAAAAAACGAGGGCCTCAACTGCGTGTTCGCGCTGGAACGCGCAAGCCAAAACCCAAGACCTCTCATGGTCTCGTGAATGGGGCCAAAGAAAGGGACGCCCCTTTCCATAGGTATAACAAACTCTGGTTGTTGGAACACCTTATGAGGAGCTGTACCAAGAAGTTCTTAAAGGGTAAAAAAAAAGGACCCCCATCGACAGAGCCTCTAGGATTGTGAAAATCACGGGTAAGGTGCGGTGCACCATAAGAAGGGGTGTTCAGTGTTGAAAACCTCTATGTCAACCACCTCGTCACAATGAAAAAGAAGGAAACTCAGTGGTCCCATCTGGCCTGTAAGCTACATCGAGGGTAAAGAGGCAACAATATGGAAAAAAAAAGTCCCAAGAACCGGCACGAAATTTTTGAGGGGGGTTTCTCACGTTCATAAAGACGGTGCGTCACGAGTGGGCGACGGAAAAAAAAAAAAAAAGGAGGGGAAAGGACCCCTACCTGCGACCAATACGCCCTACATAACTTGGAAAAGTTGGACAACCCATCTCAAACTGCGTGCACCCTGCAGATCCCTGGACGTTCGTTCGCGTCTCCTACGGGAGCAGGGGAAACATCACCGAACCAGAAAAAAAAGGTCAAAAAAAAACCATTCCAGTTCGCCCCGTTGACAGAGGTTGAACGGGGGAAGCACAGGTTGGAGACAGGTCAACTCTTTCAGCAGGGGGGTACAGGATGCGGTCGGCCAAACTGTGTCGGAAGTCACAGGGCCAGAAAGGGAATTACAGGCAATTATAGGGAGACAATCAGAAATGAAAGAAGCCAGGAGCACAAGGTCTACCAAACCCTCGAAAAAAATACTCGTCAGCCGACAAATGGCGAGAGCTTTAAAAGAGTCTTATCGCTATATAAACTCAGGTCGACAAAAAAAAAGCGACTACAACTGGACAAAGAAAACCCACCAAAAGCAAGCAACCCTACAATGCGGTCAACACAACCAGGGGTCACCTGGTCAGGGGGGGGGTCAGCACCAGAAGAGAGATTCCTTACCATGAAACACAAGTTGTTGTTGAAACCGGTCGGGGGGGGGGGGGAAAGGGGGAAGTTTCTGGGGCTTTAGTTGAGGGGGGGGAGTGGTGTTCGCCCCAGGGGAGATCGGGGCGAACGAAGATAGGGAAGGGGGCCAAAGCTTGCGCGCTGACCATGGGGTCGGATGGAATCTGGCGGGGGTGGAGTGAACTTCGTGCCTGGGGAAAAAAGAGGGTCAGAGGGGATGGGGAAAGCTTGGCCAGCCTTGCAAAGGTGGCAGGAAAAAGGGGGGGCCTTTGGGGCACTGTGATCGACAATAGTTGTTTGGCCACCCGCGCAGTCGAAAAAACAATAAAAGGTTAAAGCATAGGAAACCTGTCTTACAGGTTGACCACCCTGCCCACCGCGTGTTATTTTGTGGCTGGACCGGCTGGCCGGGGAATGTACTTCTTTTAAACACTGCGGGATAGAGAAGCAGGGAGCCCGGGGCAGGTACTCAGCATTGTCGGGGACAAGGGGGGAAGGTTTTGCCTGGACCCAGCCAAAGAGACCCAAAGGCGTATGGAGCAGGTCGGGGGCTGATGGAACTCACGTCCAGTTGGCCGTAAGAAAGGGCGTGGAGAACCCGCTTCTTGGTGACCTTGGCTAACCCATAAACCGTGATCGGGAAGGGAGAGGGGGCCCGATTTAACTAGTAGCGTTACATGCCAGAATGGGGGGGAACCGGCGTGGGAGGTACTCTTAAAGAAGAGAGGGGGGTCACGGAAGAGTTTTCCAACGAAAACGAGGGGCAAAAAAAAAAACGGCGAAAGAAGGCCTGTTATTTCTATGGGTTTGTTCGCCGGGAGAAGACCGGAAAAAAGGAAAGCCCTCGGTCGAGAACACCGCCAGCGGGAAACGCTAAACGAAAAAGGAGGTCAAAGATATCCTGAGGTCGAAGGTTTGGCGTAAGGGGGAAAAGAAAAGGACAACTAGCCGGGTGAAGAGGGTGTAAGGTGTAGGGGATGGGAAACCAAAAAGTGCCATGGCCCGGGGAAAACTGATCGGGGGGGGTGTACTGCAATGCAAAGGCCGTTACACGTGGACCTGGCTTGAGAGGGAAGAATACGTCGGACGGGGCACAGGTGTCGGAAGAGGGAAATCTTCTCTAGAGAGAGGGACTTCACCGGCCAGGCGCGTGAAGTGGGTTGTTGAGCAAGCCTTCCGCGAACCGGGAAAACGGGTGAGAAGGAATTTCCAAGAAGAGAGGCTGGACCGGTTTTTGTGGTCGGGGTGCAAACGAAAATCCACAAACGAGAAGAAACCAGAACACAAAAGAATGTACACTTTCTCGAAGCGTCCAGGACTAGGGAGGAAAATGGTCCTTTAGAGGTCCAGAAGAATGAGGAAAAGGTCAGCTGTAGAAATGCCAGTTGCGTTCCGGAAAGGCATAGAAGGTAAACCTAAGTTGTAAATCAAGGAAGAAAAAGGTGGTCTCGACCTGCTGCGCCGTTTTTGTCATTTGGCCCGGCAAACCCGCGCAGTATCGCCCTCCGACACATCACAGCAACTTGTCGGTCGTAGAAGAATAAGACTGGCGGGCGGCGGGAAGAACGATCCCGGCAGGGGGTTCAGGGGTCAAGCAGGTGTAAAAAAACCTATCCTGGGGGCTGGGAACCTAGAGCGGCAAACTGTCAGCACGATCAGGAGGGTGGGGTTGAAAACGCCTGCTTCGCATGGCGTGCCCGCCGGATTCCGGTCCACTGCAAGGCCGTCAGGGGGAGAAGCGTTCTTTCTTCAGCTTCGGTCGTGCGGCCGGAAAGACAACATCGCGTTTTTTCTAGGCTGAGGCCATGAGGGCGGCAAGCTGGAAGGAGTGTGGGGTCCATGTTTGAACCGTCCCAGATGCCGATTAAGGGGTTTATGGGACGCCGTAGAGAAAATTTCAGGGCGGGAATCCCAGGAGGAATAGAGAGAAAGGGCTCGGTGTTCTATCCAGGGGCCACGTTGGCTCGCATTCAAAGTGCACCAAGGCAAGTCCGCCCCGGGGCCGGAGAAGAAACAACACCAATATGAAGAAGGGAGGAGAAGAAACCGGCCCTAAAAGTGCGTCGTCTCAACCTAGGTGGTCAGGTCGTCCAGGTTTTACCTTCAAGGAAAAAGTGGAAGAAAAGGACGTAGTTTTTGTGGGAGGTGTCAGCCTAAGCCGAACAGTGCAACATAGGGCCGGAAAGGATAAAAAAAAGTCGGTTATCTTTGAAGCTTGTAGGTGCCATTACTGGGAGTGTGAAAGCGGCGCTTTTGGGCTGGGGGGAGAAGGTCGGGAAAGGGGGATAAAATGGGCTCATGGTTGACGCTGCGGCGCGCATTTGCCGGAAAAACGAAGTGGTGATCCCGGTGCGACGACGTTCGCAGAAATGCGACAGGAATGGGGGCCCGGAAGGGGGGGGTACTCCAGGCCTTGCCCGATTCCGCGAAGGGGGCAGGATGCAGAGAAAAGATGGAACCGGATCGTCACGCCAGCGGGGTGAAAGGGGGGGGGGGCCTGCACAAAGAGAACCCGGCCAACTCCGCTGAGTACGGATACGGAAACGACCTTCCGTTGATCAGTGTCGAAGGCTTCGGCAAGATAGTTGGGGCTCCAGGGCAGTGTGGACGACACCACGACAAACCAACAATAAAGAGACAGAAGACTCCATTTAGACAGTCCGATAAATTACCGGATACCAACGCTTTCGGAAAGGGGGGGGGAAGAGAAAGCGCCTTCTTTCTCCTAAAGCTTTACCCCGATCCAGGAATATCTCACCAAACGCATCAAGCAAAAAGAAAACCCTAAGAAAAATCTCAAACCGTTCGAGTCGGTGAGAGGAACTATTTGTCACATCAGAAATCGTCACTGTAATGTGGAACAAACAACAACGGATTAGTATTACAATAGGGCGATGAACAGTGGTTAAAGGGACGAGTAAATGATGGACAAATAGTAAAGGAATTTTGGGGGGATTAGGGGAGTGGCTTTGGGTAAGTTGCTTGGGGGATGCGTCAAGAAGGAGGGGTCGCGCGGTCGCGCAAGCATAGGTCAAACGAGCGAAGTTGGGAGCCGGGAGTCTTGGTCATGGCGACCGGATTCTGCGGTGACATCGCGGGGGGGAGTGAGTCAGTAAACACTGTCATGGGAGAGAACGAAAATCGGCGAAAGGTCGGGAACTTATCACGCCGTTCGTTTTGGGGTCATAGAAAGAGAAAGAACGGAGAAAGTCAGTGTCTTTTGAAGCGTCGGTCACACCGGGGGGCGTGGAATAGAACTGCACCTTGAAAATAGACGAAGAACCTCAGCCCACCTCAAAGGCAACTCGGGCCAACTGGATTCCACAAGGCAAGGTCAGGGCAAGACGTAACCGCCTAAGCGGGATCTACACGGCGCGGAAGGGCCTCCAAGGACGGAAGGCCGGAAAAAGCAGTCCTGGGGGCAGCCACCACCCAAAAGCACACCAAAACTACAAGAAACGGAAGAATTCCCTCCAGACCATACTTAAAGAAACGTCCACAGGGTCCCTAAGGGACCAAAGAAAGACCTTCACCCAGGGACAACACAGAAACCAAAACCAGCGCGACCCCAATCACCATCGGTTATCCTGTTCGGGGGAGCCTAGTACGGAATGGGGGGGGACACACTTTACTGCAAAGCCTTGGACGACCTGAAAAACCTCGGAGCACCAGGGGGAGCAGAGCAGTACAGGGGACTATGACCCGTCAAGCAAAAGGGGTGGTCGGCGGGAAGGCCCGGGTGAACATTCTCGCGGTTGGACCTGGAGAGCAAATGGACACTTCTCAGCCAATACATCCCCCACCTGTTCGTCGCAGGGCGATCTCCTGGGGCCTGAAAAAAAGTGGGACTGCTCTAATGTGGCCTCGGACCGTAAAATGTAAAATTGGCCTGGGGAAAAAACCAAAGGTAAACCAGCTGAACAAGAGATAGGGAACCGGTTGTCCGCGTTCTCCGCAAGAAGGTGTACGAAGAGAAAGCACGAGAGGAGGTTGCGTCAGCACCTGCACTACCGTTCATCAAGACTCAGCACGGCGACAGGGTGTACTTCGGAGAAAAAAAAAATTGCGGCTGCATCACGTCAACCGGACTGCGGGCAAAAATGTTCCTAAAACCGCATGGCAAGACTCATTACCAAGGGTAGAAAAAAAGAGGGTTAACCATTAAGTGTGGAAGAAAGAGGGAAAATTTACACAGTTCCTGGGCAAAGCGTCTAGAGGACTCCGCCTGGCGGACAAAAGAAAAGCCACAAGTGCTTATGGGCGGCGGCACTAAGGCCGGGAAATGTGAGAGGAAAGACCTGCTGATTCAAGGGCACCCACAGGTGACCGAGGAAAAAAGTGTGAGAAACTGTATATAGCAGGAGAACGGCCAGCTACATCGCTTACCGGGGGATTCAGTGCTGCCTCTCTGCTTGGCCGGAACGATAGCATGGGATGAAGGAAGGAAAGGCTTGGGGAAGTGGTTTCTATCGTGGGTGGCTGACCGGGATCAAAAAAAGGAAATGGCCAAAACAACCAGAACGACAGCACCGCCTACAGACGGGTCCTGG
>Ga0179593_1594432_pt1 | contig 10366 bp, 6 predicted proteins | sample CZODoug2_1_08_16_FD_185931 | JGI IMG/M metagenome (GOLD analysis project Ga0179593, IMG submission 185931) | Vadose zone soil fungal communities from Angelo Coast Range Reserve, California, USA - CZODoug2_1_08_16fungal (PacBio error correction) | ecosystem: Environmental > Terrestrial > Soil >...
GGAGGGGTCATCAACCGAGGGAGTGCGGGAGGGAGGAGGAAGGCAAACACCTTCTCTTACCATCTAACCTACGAAAGCCCAAGAACAAAGGAAAAGCCGCAAGTGAAAGAAAGCAAAGTCATGGGAGCATTCGAAGAAGAGCAAGGTGTGCGCTTGAAAGGTCGCGGTGAAGTCCCCCAATACAGCGAAATCGGAGTTCTGTGAGCGATCGCGCGCCAAAACCGGCGGCCAGTTCGATGGCAAGGGCACCATCAAGGCCCGAAGACTGGCAAGGTCCTCGGTTAACGAAGATGTAGGCGAAAAAGCGGAGCCCGGCCGTGGGAAAAGAAAAGAGGAAGAGCCTCTAACAGAAAACTGTTGGGAAATCATCTGGGCAACAGCGTGTGGAGAATTACAAAAAAGCCTTCAGGACTCGGGCTATTTCGGAAAATGATGTCTCAGGGCAGGAGAGGGCAAAGAGAACCTGTCGGGGGCGGAAACAGCCTAGACAATAAATAACTTAGCGCAGCACGAGAGAACAAACGGACTAGGAGGAAGGAGGGGGAGAAAAGTCCTAGCTCGACTGCGGGGGCGTTACTCATCCTGTGCAAGTCGTTAAAGATCCTCAAGAAAAATAGAAGAGCCCGGACCCAATCATTCCTTTTATTGGGGGGGAAGGCATCTCGCTGTCGGTTGCCGGGCAAGGGAGTATCAAAATAAACTAAGGCGTACCAGGGGCGATAAAATCTCGCGGACAACCGAGGCGCCGTGCACCAAAGGGCGACTAAACAGTCCGAAAAAGCAATGGATTGTGTCGTCTGACATAAGGGAAACGGGCGGAGTTAGCGCAGGAAAATAGGGGCCTCACTCACTTTTCACCGAGGGGCGCTGACTCACGGATAAAGGACCAGGGCACCCGATCGACCCGGCGCTCACAGAGAGGGGGCCATGCCCGTAAACGCGGGCCTTCAGGGGAACGGGGTAGAGGGGGATGTTCACGCGGACTTGAAGGAAATGTGAAAAATACAAAACGAACTGCAAAAAAAGGACGAGGGGCTCCGACCTTACCAAAAGGATAGAAAAGTCGGGGGAGAAAGGGGCTCGGCAAATGAAGGGGCTTGAACCATAAGAGTGAACGAGCGAGAGGCTGGCCTTCCGGAGGGACGGTGCACCGATTCGCTAACATTCTTCTGGGAGGAACGGCCAGCTCCGAAAAGGTCACATACGGAGGAAATCAAATGCAGAATGGAGGCGGTCGCTAACGCAGGAAATTGGACAATCGCCGCCGGGCAGAGCAGGTCTACGTCAGAAGAAAGGGCTGAAATATCACCGGGGGTGCCTTCCCGAAGAAAAAAACTAGTCGCCGGAGGCAATTGCTATGCCGTTTCCTCGAGATGACACCGGGATAAGCAAGTTACTTTTCTAGAATGGTGGGCCGGGCGCACGTCCAAAGTCCACTCTGGGACGTGGGGTATTGACTGGAGGAAGAGGCCGCCAGCGAGATCCGGCCTAATCCAACGCTCTGAAACTCCTCTAACGGGAAGAGAGAGAAGATCAGGCAAGAAGCGGACGCCACGATAATCTCGCGAGGGAATCGAAAAGTTCAAAGGGGTTTCAAATCAAGCCAGGCCCGTAGGGAGACGGGGTAAAATGGCGTGGGGAATGAATCAGACTCTGCTGGTTATTCGGCAGACTCCAAAGAAAACTCCCGAGACGGACGTGGGAAGACTTGCCCTTCTGCTCTGAAAGACAAAAATACGAATGCACTTGGGGAGCTGAAAACACGGGGGCGCTGTGATCGCTGCGAAAGATCTAGAAAAAGAAAACGGACCACCTGTGATCGGGCGCACGTCGGGGGGACCAGCAAATCTCGTGGCCCTGCAGCATTGAAAGTCGCAAACGCAGCAAAAAGATTGGACCTCTCGAGGGAGGGGCAAAGCGGCGCTTTCCAGGGCACCCTGCCAATAGGGACTGCGGAAGGAAGGGGGTGACTCGTGCAGGCATCAACTAACAGACTCAAACCGCGTAGCCGGGTGAGGGAACAACTTGAATTCTCCGTGATTTGGCACAGGGGGAGTGACTCGGGACTCAGCTACTATGGAATCAACGCATCTAAAAACAGCAAAAATGGTGGAAACTACTGCGTCGCGAGTCGCTTGACTTTTCTACGAGCGAGAAGTGAGGATAGAGAGGAAAATCTGTGGCCTAAGAATAGGAAGGACTATTAAGAAATCTGAAAGACGTGAACGGACCTTCGGTAAATATATAAAAATCAGGGAAACTCTCGAAAACTTGGACGGGAACGATAAACTCCTAAAGCACAAAAAAAGGGAAAAAGTTCGAGAGAAAAGACAAAAAACAACGGAGGAGGAGTAGATAATGGAATCCCGTTTGTGAGTTAATGCTCCGTTCCACGCCGCAAAAACCATCAGGGCAGATGAAGAGGCCGGCGTTTCTCCCTTTCTGATAAAAACGGGAGGGAAAGCGAGGACTGGTTCGGAGGAGATTACATCTGAATCTAGGAAGACCAGTCAGAGAAGACCGTCTCAGTCGGCTGTGGGAAAATCAAACGTGGAAAAGGCACGCGCGGGGCGGGGGGGAAGACGCGTACGTCTTCTTCTGTTAAGCCCGGCACTTGGACAACATTTCCTCAAGCTCCCAGTTTCCTTTCCGAGGCAAGGGGTCCCTTAAGGGCGTCTTGAAACTTGAAGGGGGACGGAGGGGAGGGAGCAAGGCCCTCGTCGACTGGCGGAAATTACGTTCCGGGGCTCATGGAGGTCATCGCCGAATGCCAAAAGAGATTTGCCAAAAGAGGAGTAAGCGGGAAGGCTCAGTACTCATGCTCTAGACGATGATGACTTGGCAAGGCGAGCGCCCTGGGAAATGCGACGCGCCATTAAAAAAAAAAGCTAGCCTATAAGGCCGATCATCTAGCGAAAAAAGAGGTCAGACCTCCCGTTAGCAGTCAGGAGAGCACGGCAGGATTATAAGCAAAAAGCACCAGGTAAAAAATACGTCCAGCAGATTGTCTAAACTGGGTCATGCGTCTCCAGAAAAGGGGAGGAAACCAAATCCCGGAGCCCTGGCCTACCGCATTCCACCGCTCATGAGAAGAAGTCCTGGAACGCCAAAGCAATCCCATCCTTCAAAAGCTTGTCCTGCGCATGAAATCGAGGATGGTAAGAAGGGAGTCAAGGATCTATCCGCCCAGAGAGGCGTCGGAAGAGGTTTCCAGCTCTGGGGAAGGAATCCGGTCTTTCAGCCCGAAGGTCGCCCTCCGCGACCAGGGAAAACCGCGGGCGCGTTGTGCATTGTCTTATGCAAAGACCACTAAAAAATCCCTGTCAGGTCGACAGGGACGAGGAAAAAGCAAACACGGTTGCCCTCTGAACGAGAAGGAACGAAAAGCGTACCAGAGGCATAGCGTAAGCAACCTTGAAAGCAATTTCGGAAGCAGAAAGCGACCGGCGATTGCAGTACCGGCCGTAACATAGGAAATGACTTGGGTGACCGACTTCCGAACTGAAGGGGAAAAGACATACCGATGGTAAGCTCTTGAGGCCTGAACAAGGTTAAAAAAATCAAGCCTCCGGAACTAGGAACGACTCTCCGATAAAAACTATGGGAATAACCGAGGGCGGAGGCTCACTGAAAAAAGGGTAAATCCCCCTCAACAGTAAATGAAGACTCTGAACTTGGTGAGGGTCCGGCGCACCTGCTCCCGATCCAGTCAGACCCTAAACCACTCCCTCAAAAACAAAAAAATTCATCAGGGGCAGCTCCAGTCTCGCGCTCAGTGTGGAGGAACGGGTAGGGGGGGCTTCCACGCGGAGAAGACAAGCGGGGAGTTATCTGTAAATGCAGGCCAAACGGAAGTCTAATTTCCATCGTAACTCCAATGAAAGCAGATGGCGGAGCGGCATTAACAATTTGGCGAAAAAGACTGACGGCCTTGCCCGGTACAAAAGGGGGGGTGTGTGGGGGAAAAAAATCGCCTCGTAACGGGAATCACTGGGATAGGAAATCACTCGTTCTCACCCTGCTTTAAAGACCACCAATGGGAGAGTCGCCAGGGGGGGAAATGATTATATCCAAAAAGAAGCGTCTTGGCAAGGAGTGCGAAATCGCGGCTCATATGGCTCCAGGTGCAGCTCTAGCCATATCTCTCAAAAAAACAGGAAGAAGAGATAAAGCTCTATGAAGGGAAGGATCTTATCGAGGAAGAAGCGGTGAAATTACACGGGGTTCTGGTGGGGCCAAACCAGCCTCATGGCGCGGGACGCTTCCTCATTCAAGGGGGCGGTGGGCATTCAGGGAAAACGTCGGGGGGCCTGAACCAGTTTAGGTCACCAATCCATTCAGGTCGGCCGTTAAATATTCATAGGACTGAGACGGACGGGACGAGGAGGAGAGACTTTTTCGCCAAAAGAAAAGTAAAAGAGGTCCCGATCTTCCGGGCATGGAGTGATCTTAACTCGGGAAAGGGGGGCCGCGACTGGGGGCGCTCAAAGTTCCAAACTCCGCCCCTACTGGGCGACAATTGGCGCTCTTAAGCGGGAGAGCAGAGCGAACAGCCATCCAAAAAAATGCGCGCTCGGGAGAGAAGTTAGAAATTCCGCTTAAAAAAAGATTCTCTGCGGCGGAGTTTCGGGGTTACAGAGCGGTCGTAGGGATGGGAACAAGGTGTCCTGGACGCCCGACTAAACTGGTTCTCGGGGAAAAGTAAACGGGGTTGTATTAACCCGTGTTTTGGGTTGGGGGGTGGGGGTCTTCGGGGCGGTGAGTGCTCTGACACAAAACAGATTAAATTACGGCAGAGGGCGGCATCCACGGCGTCCTTTCGGGAACCACGGCTTCGGTACTACTGCGGTAGACAGCGCAAGAGGCCAAGACGGAGCTCAAGGGGTCAGGGGCTCTGGGAGAGGGAGGATCGACAGAAAGGTACGTTCAGAGAACTGGGCTGCCTGGCGAAGGTCCCCACCTAAACTTTGCTTAGAAAGAGGAACGAGGGGACGACCTTCTGTCTCGGCGCTGGTTTCGCCGGGGCGACAGGAAACCGGGGGACCTCAGACTCGCCAATAAAGGGCTAGAAAGAGCAGGAGGTTGGGGGCCGGAACTACTAGGCCAGGGGAAAAGGAAACGAGTGTGTCCGGGGCGAGCCGGGAACCTAAAGGAAGGGACCTGGTATAAGGCTTGGCTCGGCAATACTGAAGGAAGTCAGGAGGGCAGACAAGCGGACAGAATATCCTCTCGGACCGCGCGACTAGATTTACCGTCTGGGACATGGTACGCCCTTTGAGTACAGCAAAAGAGCGCGCAGTAATTAAACTCAGGAGAGCCGGGGAGCAACCGTGATTCGCAGAGGGAGCGGAGTAGGCAAGAGGAAAGGGTCTACATCCCTTCTTCGAGAGATACGGGTCACTGGGGGGGAAGCGCGGACCCCGCTGCTCTAGTAGAATAAGGCAAGAAAGAAAAAACTGAATGGTCCGGCAGCGCGCTCTTCACTACTGGTACCGACTGCCTCTCATCATAGACCTATACGCTAGGAATGCCACCAGAAGGGAGAGGGCCCGCAGCGCTGGGAGGATGCCGCAGCCCGACATTGATACCCAGGAGAAAAGGTCATCCAGCGACCGAGAACCGAGCTGACGACATCGATGTTTCCAGAAGAATCGACAAGGATCAAGATGAGGACGCGGCAAAAAAGGATAAGGCACTGGCCGTCTGGGGGGAAGTGAGTTCTATTCAGTCGACACACTATAGATCCTACCACGTCAACTGGACCTGAGAGCGGACCGCAAAAAGGAATGAGTCTCTGGAAATGGGTACGCGACGGCTGACTAAGAGAGGAAGAGAAGAAGAGAAGATCATCTTCCGTGGCGAAATCGACTTGGGGTTATAAGCCCGGCACCGGGGGGGACCACTGCACTCCTCGCACCTTTCAAAAAGAGGGGGTGGGAACAGCCGAGGACGTACTGATGAAAGGCAACTGGCACTCCTATAATCACCAAGGGTTAAAGGAGTCTCGTCTCAACCACAAATTATGTGAGGAAAAAGTATTAAGGAGTCAAGTGGGAGCGTTATTCCTTCCACCAGAAACCGGTAAGCAAAGAGCTGTAAAAACTTACCAAAAAATTGAGACGAAGGAAAGCGGGAAAGGGCTGATCACGCAACCTCTTAGTTTCTGACCAAGGATAGCAAGAACGATATCAGACTCAGAGAGAGGGGACAGAAAGGGAGGAACAGAGTCTTTAGTCCTAAGAGAGAACGAGAAGGTTCGGTCCTACAGATCGAACGTCGGCGTGGAAATCGTCCCGGCCAACAGCAGCCGGGAACTTCCGCCTCTTATCAAAGGAACAAGTCCGGCCAAAGGGGGAGATGAAAATTCTGTTAATGGAAAAGGGAAAGTTAACAGAATGCTCGCAGTCACGACTTCTTCGCTCGGTGAAAGAGTGGTGTGCGGCATTTCCGAAAGGGAGGCACCTTCAAAAGAGCGCGGGGCCCCCGGGGGATGCGTGTATCCGGTGTAATTGGCGCTCTCTTGTTAGCCGGGCAAAGGAGATGAGACCTGGTCAATTTCGACGGAAAAGAAAAACGAAAGGTTTAATTGAGATATTCAAGGAGAAATCAATCTGGACACGACCTTTCGCAGGAAGAGGCTAAGGCCTGATCTACAGTCATGCCTTTCCATTGATCCCAAAGGAACATATTTCGCCTCTGTTCTATGTAGAAGAACTTACAGAAATATGGTTACCCTGGCCTCACAAAAAATCTGAACCATCCTGGCCTGGAAAGGCTCCCCTCTTCAATATCCTTGAAGATCCACCAGCCCCCCCAAGGGTTGGGTAAAGAAAAAAAGAAATCGTCTGAGGGAAAGGAAGGCTCCCCTCGCGGGCCCTCCGAGCCGGCAGTGTCTCAGATTCCGCTAGTATTTCCGCGTTGGCCTGATATTCAAATAAAAAGAGGACATTAACATCCCTCTCCGAAAAGAACTCTTTGGATCGTTGGCCAAGTTCTAAAATTCTCACCTGTTACCAGCCACAAACTCAACTAAGGGGTTTATCCGAAAGCGAGGAAATAAAAACAGTTCCAATCGAGAGGGAGTAACTCGGGGGCGATCCATCATGGCAGACTAGCGAGCAGCTCATGTGTGATTAGTCAAGCCAGGCCACAAGGCAGGGACCTGAAGAATCAAAACTACGTCAAGAAAGACCTTAGAAGAACGGGGCAAGGGTCAGGGAGGAAATTGGGGCAGGACGGATCTTTGAAGAAGCATGGGGGCCGGTGAAAACGAAAAAAAAATCCTGGGGTCCCTCGCGAGAAACGGAATTGGGAAGTAAGGTACCGGGGGAGAGTCACCCCTCGAAAAACAGCTAAGAGTGGCCCCGAACCGCTGTGGCGAATCACAAATCTTCTTTGCCTTGCTAAGCGACCTCAAGCGCCAAGATCGAAACAATACAGAAAGAAGGAAAAAGATCTCACGTCACGCGCGTTCAAAGCTTGCATGGCTCAGGATATCTAGAGCCAGGTGTAGCAGGAAAAGGTCGTAATTCAACCGACATCGAAGCTGTCCGACAAGGGTCGTCGATCTTTTCATGGACATGACTCGCCCTAGGAAAGGTGATGCAGAGGCACCAAAATAATGGCGAGTCCGGTCTCTTTTAAAGAGGGGTAAGGCTAAACAAGCGTAATGAAAAGAATCGGGGGGCCGGTCCGGAATCGAGTGGTACAACGCTTTATGAGGGGGGGAACACTCGGGACCGACGCGTAAAGGAATCCAAACTGAAAGGGAGAGTAGGACAGGTCTCATGAAATGCGCAGGGAAGCTGTACAGCGCCCTGTGACAAGGGAAACGTCGACTCTATAAAGAGAAGGGTGGAGGACGCGAGACAAGAGGTCTACAAAAAACAACTGATATGAAAAAAAGAGAGATCTTTCTCTCTCGACAAACGCTAAAGCGATTCGTGAGAAGGCGTTTAAACTCTGAAGAGTATCGAAAAAAAAAAGCATCGGGGAGACTAAAATTAGCATCTAACACAGGTATCATGTAACAACAGCTTGAGGTCTCAAGGGAGTGAGATCATGGAGGGAGCTGCCCAGTTTACTATTCTATCCAGATGAAACAAAATGCCTCGGGAGCGGCTTCTCAATCACTCGATGTAGAAACAGCCTTCGAAGAAGATCATGAATGTGGTGAACATTTCCATCTACGGGAAGAAGGGGAACAGGGGGGCGCTACGGACAGACGCCTAACAACTTCTCTCTATCAACGGGACCAAAGGCGCCAGCGGGCAACCTGGCGCTACTGCTAGAAACGGAACAATCCCTCAGAGCGCTTGAGAAAATCAAGATCTTGGAACGTGGTGGTCGTCTGGCGCTATAGATAAGGGAATCGCGGACGCAGACTGCAAACTCCGAGTTTCTGAAACGAAAGGACGGGCAGGGGGAGATCCCTCGGAAGGTGGGAGTTTCTCGGCCAGGAGTATAACGTTCTGCTGGACCCCATAAAGAGGCGAAGAGGGGGACTCTTCAGAGGAACTGCGTTGCACCATAGGTCGTAAATACATGGGAGTCTTCACATCGCAACGAGGCGAGGGAGGGAGACAACCAAACCGTGGTCGGCCGGGGTCCACAGGACCTCCTCAGGGAAGGGAGGGGGTCGGCAGCTATCTGTAGAGTAGTCAAGTCACGCCGAAAGTTTCTGGATATCACCGCTTCACAAGCTAAAACTCGGATAGTTCGCCGAGAGGATTTGAGAGACCGGTTTTCCTCCGCCATCAGGACAATACCGAACAAACCCGGTACGGGGCGAAGGTTGTGGAAAACCGCAGAAACGAGGAGGTGTACTGGGAAGGGGTTAGGGCCAGGCAAAGGACCGGGGGGGGAACGCTGACATCAGCCTGGACAGGAGCTCTAAAACTCAGACGCAGGGCCGAGATTTCATCGGTTCCGGAATCGAAAGATGAGGCTGGAAGACGGCAAACGAGCAGCATCTGTACTTTAGAGGAGGGGGGAGAGTCGAACTTGGCTACGGCTGATGACTGACGAATGTCGTTCAAGGGACTAGAGAGGAAACGTGGATAAAAGGTCGAATCGAACAGCATGGGCTTCGCAACGGTACTTGCCGTGGGTACCCTTAAAGTCCGAGGAGAAAGGATAGAATCGAGACTGACAGGAGTCACTCGAAAGGGAAAAAAACGGCAGGAGACGCCTATGGCCTAGCGATCGGAAACGTCGCGTGGCCAGCTCGCCTCTCCTGCAAGAACGACAAAATCTACAAGAAAGACAACAGATCAATCCTCCAGGGGGCACACGCGCTTTTTGGAAGGCTCTGACCGGCCAGGGGGACATGTACAAAAGAGAAATCAGCTAAAGAGTTCCACGAGATTAGGAAGCCCGGTTGTCCCCGACAGGACGCACGCCACCATATACCCTGCCTCTTAAAAGAGGACTTGGTCGGTCCCGTCTGTTCACATGCAAGTGGCTTGCCTGAAAAGGTGCTCGCAAAAAGACCGCGACTAGGGAGCTTATTTACTTCAAGAGGGAACCGACTTCTTCAGTGAAATGGGATGACTGGGTCAGAAATATCAGGGAGGGTTGAGATCTTCCGTACGACTAGCGGTCAAAGGGACAAGTCAGCAATAAATCGAACGACGTGTGAAAACTATACCTGATCACTGATCAGGAGACCTTGCCAAGCTGTGTTGTCCCTCTCGGGCCAAGACGCGAAAACGGAGGATCAATTCACTACATCCGAAAACAACAAGGGAAGAATTCAGATCTAAAACAAAGAGAGAGAGAAGGAAGCTTCCCTTTGTTGGAGTCTGAGGAGTTCATTGAAACTTAACCGCAACCTATAGACCCCCGGGAAAACCTGGTGGAAAAATCTAGTGCCGGGGGGGCTTATCCCTTTAAAAATAACAGCAGAAGTCATTCCAGAAGGCTGCGAGAACACGGACGAATGAATCAAGATTCCTCATAAATCGATCAAAACCATTAGCCGCAGGGTTTTCTACTATATGGGAAAAGGGTTCCTTCCTCGGGGGCGGCCCTGGGCATCGGGCGTGGAAAAAAAAGAATGGATGGAGAAGGGTTCACCGGCCCTGTTCAAAGGAAACCGCCTCATCCCAGGTTCGAGCGTCCATGGGAAAAGGCTGCTTGAGGGGGAGGGCGAGAGCGCGGAAAAAGGACAAGTGCTGCCCTCGTTCAGACCTGAAACTTCGCCCTACTGGGGGAAGACATCCTCAAAAGTCGTGAAACAAACCGGGGGGAAATGGGAAAACTCAGGATCATTTAAAGATTCTTTCCGTGGTCAAAGGAGAATAGTAAATGGAACGACGCGAATGACGGCAGTGGTTCCCTTCAATAAGGGAGCGTTATTATAGGC
>Ga0179593_1724155_pt1 | contig 10366 bp, 19 predicted proteins | sample CZODoug2_1_08_16_FD_185931 | JGI IMG/M metagenome (GOLD analysis project Ga0179593, IMG submission 185931) | Vadose zone soil fungal communities from Angelo Coast Range Reserve, California, USA - CZODoug2_1_08_16fungal (PacBio error correction) | ecosystem: Environmental > Terrestrial > Soil >...
CGGGGGAGAAGAATCGATCTTTGGCACGTCGTTGAAAACTACGGTACCATTCACGGGGAGGGGGGGGAAGGGGACGAAGAAAGATATATCAAAGAAAAGCACATTAAATGAAGGGGGTGAAATCGGAAAGGGAAGACCAATACAATCAGAGGAGGGCATAGGGAACAGGTTTCTCAGGGGGGGGAGTGGCAAGACCACAAAAGAAAAAGGGGAACAGAGTCTTGACGGCTCTAAAGAGGGGGAGAAACGAGGGAGGGGTAGGAAAGGAAAAGAAAAGTATTTACAACTATTCGAAAGGACTTCCATCATTAATAATCGAAAGGCTGGGGGTCCGAAAGAGGCCTCGCGAGAGAGAACCTGTTCGAAGGAAATAACATCGCCGCTGACCGAAGTGGTCCATCGGAGACGAGTTAAAGCAGACAAAATCACCAATGACGGGGGGGGGCTGGATCTCAGGAATTGGTGACGGCTTTAGCACGGAGAAAGGTGACGTGATCATGGGGGACTATAAAGACAGAGATCTTATATCATATGAAAGCGGCTCTTGCAAGATAAGGAGTAAGAGACTGGGAGAAATGTAGAAAGGATTTCAATGATCACTCGGATAAACATTTCGGGAGGACAAAGGGATTGAAAAATTTCCGTAGGGAGGGTGAGGGACAACCGCGTCGAAGAACCTTACGGCAAAGAAAAATTGAGTCCTTCATGAAACACCAACCTCTTGGGGGAAACATCCAGAAGGTACCCAACTGCTCGGGGAGGGGGGAGAGGCTTCAATGACAAACAGGAGAGATCAAAAACAAAATTTGGTGAGAACCTTGTTTTGGAAAAAGAAGAAAAATCTAGAAGGTCCTATTAAAAGGAAGGTGTGGTCCCTTTGGAGGGGGGGATGATACATATGAGAGGATTAGCCGAATGGGGGTCGACGGGGGGTAAAAATACGGTAAGGTGAAAATCATAAACTTTGTTAGGGAGAAAAAAATGTTGAGAGAAGGGAAACATGATTTAAACCAAAGGAAGCCATTAGAGGAGCCGCATCTCAGAAAGGGGTCCTTTCTAGAACCCTGGGCACGTAAAATCGGGGAGCAAAGACATGGACTCGGGAGGGAGAGGTTCGCGAAAGCAGGAAAAAAAGAATTGCTTGAGCTTATAATGGAAATGCGACAGTAATCAAGTTAGGGTTTCTTCCGAGGAAGATGGAGTATTGTAAAAACGAGAAATGTCCGATCTCGCCGGAAAAATGTTCTTTATCCATGAGAGATTTGGGGGAACGTTTGGTGAAGGGCTTCCTAAAACATAATTCTAAGAATGTTCAGACAAAACGAATTGCTATCAGACTGGTGTCCTTACCTAGTTACTTCGTGGGATGACAAACAATTAGCAAAATAGAACCGCGTCTCCTCAAAATTTCGTGGGGATAAATTCAGCTATATGGCAGGCAAATTAGTTGGGAAGGGGGTCCAAGAGAAAAGAACTCTGAAGTCCCCTAGAAACAAAAATGTTCAGCACTGGAATTGGGGGGAAAAGGCTGTATCCGGCAAAAACTCTCGTTTCTCTGCCAAAGAAATTCAAACCTAGGTTGAAAGCCGTATTGAAGCCGAGGGAACAGGGTTGTAATGAAGGCATGAGTGACGTCTAAAGAAAAAGGTACCCAATGATGGCAGAAGGACGAAAGAGTATTACAAGAAAGGGACGGCGAGAAAAAAGAGGGAAAACCCAGTATAACGTACTCAAGCCTTCAATTCCCGGGACAGGCAGAACGCAGACTCTAGCACACCAATTAGGAAATCAGTGAAGTTTTGCAGATGAACGGGAGAAGTAGCTCATTATGAATGAAAAAAAAGGGATAATGAAACTATCTCAGGTTGGGGGGTTAAAAAAAATTTCGAGCTCGATCCTCCTGAGGAGTTTCATCAGTTGCGCGCAATGTCAAATGATTTTCAGGAGGGAAGTAAAAACCTCGGACATGGGAGAAAGAGAGGATGCTCGCGGAGGTGGGCTTTCCCTGAAGGGGCTGTTTAGCGCGGGGACTTGAAACAAATCGCGCGAAGGTACTGCGCTTCTTTTCAAAGAAAAAAAGGAGCTAAAAGTGAAGGCGGACGTATCTGGGTCCCATATCAGAGCTGGGGCGAGCAGGAAGGAAGGAAGTCTAGCCCTCGTGGAAAAGCGTGCAACAATCGTTCCTCAGTCAAAAAAAAAAAGACGGATGTAAATCCATCAAGGGAAGAGACGAGCGAAAAAAAAATAAATCCCTTCAGATACGTGGACACTTGCTGGAAGAAAACCTAACTCACCTATAATAATAAAGGGCCCCTAAAAGAGGGGGGGAGGGAGGCTCAAACAAAAACTTTCCCCTATCTAGATAAAAACAACTTATTAATTATTAAAAAAGATATAGGGAACGAGCAACATCGCTCGGACGGGAAAAAGGGTTTGAATGGAAAGAACGCCTTAAGGGAGTTCGGGAAAGAAAGTCCTATATGACGGGTATCAAGGGGGAGCTCGCGTCGAACCCCTCCGAATTGTGGGGGTTATTTGAGACCAGAAGAAGGCCATCTGTTGGAAGGGGGAAAAGAGGCCTCGGACGTCTCCGTAAGAGAAAAAAAAAAGCATCTCTTTCGGATATATGGGGAAACGTCGAAGGAAGACAAATGGGAAAACACAGAATTGAACAAACGAAAAGCAGCGCCGACTCTCTCTATTGGTGGGAAAGGAACAAAACGGGATCAGGCTCCAGGGAATCTAGCATCCTCTATTTACAGTTCGACATTCAATACTACGAAAAGAAACATTCATTGTGGGAATCATGAAAGGAAACTTCGCTAAAAATAATTGCGAGGCCGCCGGACTGGGGGGGGGGGGGATCAGTCCCACACCCCAACCCCAAAAGAGCTGCGATCTACCGAGATGGGGTAAGAGAAAAAGTGAATAAAAAACGAAAACGCAGAAGACAATTGGGTGAAGAGAAGACGAGCATTTTTTTCGGGATGGCATGTCTACGCGGGGCGATGTTATGTATGGGGGGGCACAAGCCGTGATAAAGAGAACTTGTTCTAAAAGAGGGATGGCTTTCTAATTCGCTGCAAATACGGTTGGTCACCTATTTTCGCAAGTCACCAAAATTCGAGATCAAAAGACGGGCTTTCATCGAGGAAGAAGGAAAGGAAAATGAAAGGGGTAGGGCGATAAATCGGAAAAATTCTCACGAACTTGAGCGACACCGGGGGGGAAGGGATCTAGAAAAAAAAGAGCGACGAAAACTTCACATCGGAAATCTGACACGTGCAACAGACTCGCTAAGAAGGGAACAGGTGTGTGGGAGGCCTCCCACCGAAAGGGGGGTTAAGAGTGAAGGCGGAGAAGAGGAGGCTGTTCCTCACGCTGCAAATGATGCTACGGGAAAAAGGTAGGGAAAAACGATGGGAATAATGAGTAAAGCGCGAAAGAACCCAGAGGCTCGACTGGAAAGAGAGGGGTGGAAAACTCCTCCTAACGCTCGGGGAGAACGACCCACTACAGAGGGGGAAAAAAAAAATCCGAATATGAAACAGGAGGGAAGAGACAATTCGAATCGTACTTCTTTCGAAAAAAGAAGGAGAGACTAGGAATGGGGGGGGAACGGGGCCAAAAAGGGGGAATAAAGAGAAACAAGTCTCAGGATTGCCCGGAGAGAGGAAAAAGATAATGGATTTACTACCTTTCATAAGAGAGGGGATGGTCACTCTGATAAGGTCTTAAGACAAGGTGGCCAAAGGAAAGAGTTCCTTGATTGGGGGGGATATCCAACCAGAACGGTATGGGCAGGGAACAAATATTAACTCATGGTCAAAAAGGGTCTATCTGGACGGAGGGAAAGAAACCCAGGTTCTCCAATGTGGAAGTAGATCGAGTGGCTGGTTCAAGGAAGGGGGGGGATCCTCACCAAAAGACAAGAAGGAAGAAATTGTCATTGAAGCGATATAACCATCGCCATTTGGAGGGGGATGGTCATCTGGACCAAAATTTTGGAGGGAAGAATACGGAGTATTCCTAGGAGTATTCGAAAGGCGGTTTGGATTAAAAAGGGGAAAGACTCGCCCTGAGGGGAGAAAAGACATGGAGGATTATCCTGACAATAGCTTCATTCGCGGTACAAGATAAAGTACTGCACAGAGAGAGCAAGGGGGCTTTGAGAGTCACTTAATTTAGGGGAGAAAAAGCACCATCCGCACAAATTCCTCTTCTATCTGAAGAAAAGATTAGATCCAGATGGGAAGAATGCTGGAAAATGAGGAAACTTTCGGGGTAGGCAGGACTGTTATTATTGAGTCGACAACATAACGCATCCAGTCTCTAAAAGAGGAGTTAGCGTTCTAGGTGGGAGGAAGTCTCTTATGGGTTTCAAAGGGTTCGGCCATAAAAAAGTCATAATGCCGCCAAGTTAGCGAAAAAAGCAAGAGAGGCAAGAGATACTTTAGTGAGGGGGGGGGTTTGAGCGCCCACAAACGAAAAACTGTGAACTATTGCTACGCAAGTTGTCTTTGGGGGGTTATCTTTCCGGGAGGAAGGACGTGAGGGGGGACTATCCGATTTAAGTAGATCCCGAGCCTAGGGGTACCTCGTGAAAGGAACAAAGGGTTCTCAAAAGAAGAGCTAGCCACCGGAGAACTTGAGTTCCGGAAACGTCTACTCTTGCCTCGCCATGTATCTTCCCGCATGACGGAAAAAGATTTACGTCATTAACCGCTTGGACGAAAGAAGTAAAAGCGAAGTGAAGAAAGAAAACGAGGAGAGATATGTTGCCCAGGAAAGTACTCCATCGCCGTAGCCGGAGACCAGGCAAAGAGAGTCAATAAGAGAGTCAGGAAAAGGGGAGTTGCAGAGTGGGGAAAACTTATCTCATTATGAATCCGACCATTCGAGGAGATGGAGCGGTGGGGGGGGTGACCAAACCAAGGACGCAAGCTTCGATCCTGCCGAGAAAAGGTTTCATCAGTTGCGAGGGTGAAAAGATTGAAAAACGTGGGGAAAAGGGCGCTAAAAGAGAACTGCAGAAAGAGTTATGCCCGCCGGACCTCATTTGGGTGAAGAGGACCCTTCCACGCTGCACTTTTTGTCTTTTAGATGTCCTTGAAAAATCTATTCAAGGCTTTCGGGGGGGAAAAAGACTCCTTTCGTGTCTGTCCACCTGAGGAGTCTCCTGAAAAAAGGTTGGACGAAAATCTAAGGACAAAAGGAGAGAGGAGATCAAGGAAATTTTCCCAGAAGGACCGCAGCGGTAAGAAACCATACGGTCATTAAATAAAGACACAGTAGGAAGGACCGTAAATGCATGGCAATATCAAGGGAACACTGGGAAAGGAAACTCCCGCCTTACCTATAGCGTCGTAAGGCTTGTTGCCGAAGAATCGCCCTCTTGCTGGGAGAAAACCACTAAAGCTCAAAGATACGATAAAAAAAACAACGGAGGAGGAAATTGGACAGAGCAAAAAAAACTGCCGCAAGCGAGGAAAAGAGGTTATTTTCACCCCCGAAGACAATCCTTTATAGGGTTAAAGGGGTGTAAGCAGGTATAAGGGCAGAGCTCAGAGGATCCTCCCTCACTTTGAAGGGGGTATTTCTGCCGGGGGAGGGGGGATACCCTAAACTGCAAGGAAAACCGAGGGGAGGGGGGAAGAGAAAAGTCGATCGAAATCTCTATCTTTCGGAGATATGGGTTAACACCTCCAGTCTTAAAGGACTCCCTCCAGGAAAAAAGAAAGATCAGAAAGGGGGAGAAGAAAGAAGCGGAGAGATTGGGGGGGGGGGTACCACCTTTCAGCAGTCATTTCAAAAACCCAAATTATACGGAGATCGAAAATGATTAAAAATGAGAAGTGTTGTCAACTCCAAGCAAATCATGTCGCGAAAAGGGGAGCTCTCTCAGGATCGAGAAGGAATTTCTACCTCAGGTGGAAATAACTACAAGCAGAAAAAAAGAGAGGGAGAAAAGGGAGATACTTCGAACCGTTCATCATGAAAAAAAGATCATCCTGATCTCAAATGGAGGGGGGGGGGGGGGGGGTTATCTATATCCGATTGGGCTGGCTAAGGGGGGGGGACGGATGGGAGGAAATGGGGCAAAGGAGCGCCGTGATGCGACCTTACTCTCGGCGGTCTAAGGCGTCCAAGAATGGTTCATCCGTGGGAAGAAAGACCCACCGGATGAGCTCAAAGTCAGGCTGAAAGCGTCGGAAAATGAACAGGTATAAGGTGGAATAGGGGGGGTTGGGATCGCTAGTTGGGCAAAAAAGACAAAAAATAGGCCAAAAGATCAGTCAACGCGGGCATGTGATCGGAGAAGAGGAACAGTCAAACCGGGACGTGAAAGAGAAAACACAGAATACAATACAGGAGGCCTAGGTACAGTTGCTCGTTGGGGGGAGGAGAAATAAAGGAAATTAGGTACGGGAAGAGGACGAAAAAAGAGGGGGTTCTCTAAAAAAAAGAGGAACTTTGTAGGGGACTACTAAAAAGGGGGGGGGGGGGGATTAAACGGTTGCAAACAGATGAAAAAATTATAATCCTCAAGGGGGAAATCCCGAAAAAAAAGTTCTGAGAAGACTTGTCGGGGGTTTTCGACAGCCAGGACTACCGCTTCCCGCTCACTACCTAAAAGGTCAAGAGGAGCAGTCGATCAATTAAACATCCAAAAAAAAGAAGTCTGGAAGGACAATACTAGAGAATTAAATGTAAATAAACGAAATTGAGAGGGCGGAGAAAGACATAGGCCCGGCGGCTCGAAAAAAGGAATGGAATTCCGTGCTCCAAATGACTCTATTGTCAGGAATGGGGGTGGATAGTTGGGACGGGTTGAAAGAAAGGTATATGGGGAGTTGGACGCTGGGTCTATATACTACCGTAGGAAGACCGATTGCTCCAGGGGAAGAAGACCCAAAGAGGGGGGAAAGTCTTATAAAACCGCCCGGGAGAAAAGGAGAGGAGGGGGTTGAGGCTATGGAGGGTGGGGAGCTCTCTCAAAAAAAAGAAGGGAAAGGAAGGGGGTCATTAAAAAAAGGAAAAACAAAAGCTGATATAACCATCGAAAGTGGGAGATGAGAGAAGAAAGAAAGCCAAAGATGTTGGGCCCTTTGGGGGGAATGATACATATGAGCAAAGAAGAGAAGAAGAGGGGTATGAGAAAATTAAAAAACAAGCAAGGGACCAGGAAGTTCCAAAGGGAAGGGAGGTCGTCAGAAAGACATGAAGAAGGTGATTCACACTTAGAAAAAAAACTTCCTTCTGCCAGTCTAAGGAAGGGACAAAGGAAGGGCAAGCGAGCAGGGGATAGATTCCAGGTACTGATCAAAGTAGCGTGTATAACGTCTCCATCAGAAGGTCCCTCTTCTAGCTTGTGGGAGGGGGGGAGGAAGAAAGATGCGAGAAGTGGAGGGAAAAGAATGCTTGAAGAGGGAATCTTCGTTGTCGGTTCCTCTCAGGGAGGGGAGTAGTTCGACAAAGAAGAGAGCTAAATCTGGAAATTTCGGAGGGAAGGAGAGGGGAATTTTTGAAAAAAAGGGTCCTAAAAAAAGGGCGTCCCTAAAAGAGAAAAGTCGCCTCTTTATAAAAAAAGGTGCGATCCGGGCAGAGGAAGAAAAAGCAGACGGGGGGGATAATAGAAAACCTTTCCTATGAAAGCAGCGGCTGGGGGGGGGGGTGCTGAAAGGGGACAACGATGGAAGGGGGGGGACGGGGTGGAACGAGTTAGAAAAGGAAAAAACCTTCCGGAGCACGTTACTGTTACAGTTTAGAAGCGGAAAGAGTTGATGATCTATCAAAAGGAGCCATGTGAAAAAAAAGGAAGGAGGCCGCTAGAGAAAAGGGGGGGGGCTCATGGGGGTTACTGCATCGGGAAACCAGGAACCAGTTACGACGCCAGAGGTGCGCGCTCAATCTATAAAAGGGGTTTCCCAGGAGGGAGCCACGCCGAAGGAGAAAATAGATCGGGAACAATTCCAATTTGGGGGGGTTGCGTGTCAGTTTGCAGATTAGGTCTAACGTTAAGCTCATTATTGTAAAGAAAAATTCAGATCGGTAATGGGTAAAAGGGGTGGGGGGGGGGTTTGGGGGGGACTATCCAAAAGAAGTAGTTAATTTCTCAGAAGGACGCCTAAGAGGGAAGCTTCTCTAGGAAAAAAGGGAGGGTTCGTGGGATTGCCAGGGGGAAGAAAGAACCTACATGCATCAATCGCTGGCTAGCCTTCATCATTTTTTGACAGGCCGCGGAAAAAAGGGGGGTAGTCGTGTAAAAAAAAAGAGGAGAACGTCTGGGGGGTCCCGGACGAGATCTTTCGTTGGAAAAAGGAGAGAGACGCTGCACGCGGGTGTGGAAAAAAAAATAGTAAGGGGGCTCTAGTGGGGCCCGAGGGTTTCCCGCAGAGGAACCGGGGCGGTCCTCAGTGGAGACACACCATACGCGGAAAAAAAGAACATCGAAGGGGGACGGAACTGGAAGGAAAACAAGAGAACCCGGATGGGGACGGGCACACTGCATGAGTCCTTACAAAGCGTGTCGTAAGGCGGGGGGGAAATAAACCCGAGTCGGAACACTAAAGCACGCCTGATAGGGTCCGCTATCTCTATCAACACCAGTGGGGAGGAAAGGAGGGAAAAGGGACCCACAGAAATTGGGGTGAGCTGACTATAAGGGTTTCAACCCCTCCTTACACACGCTTATATTTTAAGGGCGGTTGTTAGAAAGGTTCCGGGGTGGAAGTGCTAGGGAATTTCGTCAGAGGATTTGATAAGTGTGATTTTAGGTCAAGACGACCTCGGACTTCTTCCCTACTTTTGAAAACCGCGGTGTCAATTGACGCACCTTCTGTCCTCTCACCTTAACAAAGGCGCCAGCGTGATGAGCGATCTCTGGGGTAGGGGTATTGGGAACCCCCGTCACCAGTACGTTCATATACTCCTCCAGAGGAAAAGCCACCTAAATATAAGAGGAAGGAAAAAGGATACCATAAAGATCTAGTTTTGGGGGTACTCATCGATATCCCTCCTGGCATCGAAGACAGCAAAAAACCCAATTATTAAAAAAAGGAAACGATGGTGGGTTCAGAAAACTGGAAAGGGGGGGGGAAACCCATCCAATCCATCATTTCTCAGGGTGAAAAGGAGCAATTGGGGGGAAAAATTGGAGACTCACGCCGGGGGAAAAGATTAACCCCACCCCTTTATCACTCAGAGGGGAACAGGAGCCTTGGGATAATAATAAAGAAAGTTAGGAAGCTTCAAAAAAAAAGCATCCTTCTCTTCACAAGCGATTTGGGGATAGGCCGGATCGATTTTGCTGGGGCGAACGGCCAGAGAGTCTGGATACGTCAGAGAGTATTGATATAGGACTGCTTGGAGAGACCTTGTCGAAAGAAAGATAAAAAGGAGGGCAGGCGACAAAGTTCACCGGGGGAGAACCAGACGAAAGAAGGGCCGCTTCATCTAAAGAAGGGAAGAGCGGCTGCGAAAAGGGTATAGGTGGTAATCGGTGCTTGAGGGGAGAGCGGAAGGAGACCAAAAAGAAAAAACTGTCGAAGGGAAACAAAAGCATGGGGAGAAAGGAAATCGAGAGAAAGACTCCTTCATGTCCATCGTGGAAATCTGGAGTTTCCTCAACCAGAAAAGGGGGGAGGAACTAGGAAAGGGATCGGGTTTGGAAAGCCAGGAAACTTGCTGGTACGGGGAAAAGGGGCTCGCCATCGGCTGGTTCGCTAAAAGAGACGCATTCTGCTATTTTGAAAAACAATTTGTAGTAAAGGGAGAAAAAATAACGAAGGCCGAGAGACAAAGGGCGAAAAAGATTCTAAAAGGGAAGACTGTTTTTCTGAACCTCCAAAGACGAAAAAAAGAAAGAAGAAGGAGAACGAGTTAAAAAAAGAAACGAACGCAAGGCGCTGAACTGCTTGCGCGCAAAAGGGGAAAGCTAGACGAGGAAGGGGGGGGGGGGAGGGGAAGCCTGGGCAAGCAAGGGCGTGGGGGAATATAAAGCCAGAAAAGGAGCCGGGAAAAAAAGGGGGGGGGGTGTGGGGGGGGTGAGGGGGGGGTTGGGGGGGGGGAGTGTGTTGGGGGGGGGGGGGGGGGCTTCTCTTGCAATATAAGTTACGTGAAAAAGAAAAGGAGCGTGACGAGGGGGGTGAAGGAACATTATTGACGACAAGGTTATTGATTTGCAAGGAAACGAGGAGGGTCTTGAATTGAGAAAGGAAGAAAAGAAGGACTCACTTAGGCAAGACCCTCACATATGTTAATTACCATCGTTCCCCCCATCGGGGGGGGCAAGAAACATTGACGTCTCAAAAAATTGCTAAAAAAAAGGTCTCGAGGGGGGAGGGGGGAAATTCACACAAAGGAG
>Ga0179593_1328528_pt1 | contig 10365 bp, 8 predicted proteins | sample CZODoug2_1_08_16_FD_185931 | JGI IMG/M metagenome (GOLD analysis project Ga0179593, IMG submission 185931) | Vadose zone soil fungal communities from Angelo Coast Range Reserve, California, USA - CZODoug2_1_08_16fungal (PacBio error correction) | ecosystem: Environmental > Terrestrial > Soil >...
AGGTCCGGAAGGATGGTCGCGGAGTTAAACGCGCTGTAAAAGCCAACTTGTAAAAAAAAAACTGCCCAATGGGCTTCCCTTTGTTAGGTGGGAAGAGGTCCCAGACTACGCGTAGCTGCACGTGTCGGCTTTGTCCAAAAGAGGGAGACATGAGAGCGGGCGTGGGGGAAACTGATAAATTCTCTCAGGCCGCTCCTTGTGAGAACCCGGGGGTAGGCGAACCCTGCACCCGAATAAGGGAGAGGACTCTTACGTTGATCAGCCCAGAGAGATAGTCGTTCTCATCTGAGCCCGAAGCAATGTAGGCGTGGTCGGTCGTGAAGGAGGCGTCCCGCTTGTCTCGCGGGAAAAAAGCTTTAGTGCCTCGGGTCACAGACCGAGGAGCCGTGACTGCCCGGCCAGCGAACACCGCGTGGGGACTGGGGAACACCGAATAGTAATAGGAGAACGGCACAAGATACTGTAAAGTCGAAAGGATCCCGCAGCACAGAGAACACACCAAAAAGGAGATTCGCTTCTCCCAGGCGCTATCCCGGGCCGAACAGAAAAGGACCCAAATCTGAGGATGTCGCGCAAGAAGCCGCGAAGGAGAAGAAAAACGGTCGTGCGATAATAGAAGGGATGTGAAGAGAGAAGCCCTGCACTGCGGGGGCGTGCCCTTTAAGGGGAGGGTCCCGAGCTGTAGAATTACTGAAGCTATCCCACCAAATCGACCAAACTCTCGAAGGGCACATGAAAGGGGGCTTCCCTGGATATTGTTCCTAGGTCTCGCAACTCTTCAAGGATTGTCAAGAACGGTGCTTGCCTGAGGCTTCTTTCCCCTCTTCGTTGAAAGAAGGAGGGACGCGTCGAGCGATCGGCGGGTCGGCATATATCGGGTGGGGTCTACAGCGGTCTTTCCGAGGAGGAGTGGGGTCAGGGAGAATGGGAAGCGACCATCATAGCGGGGGAAAAGTGCTAGGGTCCCTGTCTCAGGAAAGATGGGAGGGAGCGGGACAGAAGACGCCTCCATCGAGGACAGCTAGGAAGGTCAGGGGCTTTCCGTGACACAGTGAATCACGGCCGGGGCGGGAAGAAAGAAATTCTGCATCAAATCTATAATAAGAAGAAAATGGTCGTGTCAATAGAAAATGAAAAACTAGTGGTCGCATCCGTTCCCGCAAAGGGCAATGACCCCTGTGCCGCACTTTGGCTTTGTTAGCTAACATGTGGGGTGTCTGCCGGGTCGTCCGTAGGGAGATACTTCGCTCTGTTTCTTTGATCCCCTAAAGATAGTCCAGATCAAAGCCTGATAGAATTAGGACTAAAAATCCGTCCGAACTTGCATCCCCCGGTCCTTACTCCTCTATCTCAAAAAAAACACGGAGGGAAATTATGAAATAAGATAGCAAGAGAGGGGGTCTGGGATGGCGGCGTGGGGAACATCTCGAGGAGGGTCGGGAGAAAAGACTCTTTTTATGGCCACAATAGCAGATTAGCGATGTAAATTGGCTTCGCGAAAGTAACCAAGAGCTAACAATGGGCGCTTTACACATATGAAGAGAACGGGAGGAAAATTAATGCGAATTGGGAGAGCAGGGCTTAAGAAAATCGGCTGATCTCTGCAAAGGTCTCTCAAGGAAGGGGTATGGGAAGTGGCTCAACCGTGCATCCTTGGGGCAATCCAGCGGAACAGCGCTTGCATTGACTAGACCTGCCGATGGAAGAGAAAAAAAGGGACGGGCCGAAGAACGAGGGATCGAACAAAGGATTAACAAATAGAGGCTGGCGCTCCCACCGACAAATCACCGGAAAAGGCAGTGCGAGAAGCGAGTCCGAACAGAAAAGAGAATAACGAGACTCTCTCCTTCTACCGGTCAGAAGAGTAGAGACAGGAGCCCCAAGCTACAAAAAGAAAGAAAAAGGGTTACATCTATCTTGGGGAAGATTCATCGAGAAGGTCTACTCTGGGGCCCGGGGGAAAGCATTCCGCGGACACGAAAGCCTTCAGATGGGCTACCAAAAGACTGAGAGTCCATGTCCGCCATCTTTGATTCAGGGAAATCGCTTCTAAAGAAGGGGGGAAGGAAAGTTTTGGGAGGCATTACTCCTGCTACAGGGCCGAAAAGGGACCAAGAAGAGGAAAGGGGGGGGTTTGTCGGGGAGGTTAAGGCGATCGGGTCCTTTCACGTCGAATGGGCAATTATCGATAATTTAGGTGGAGAAGGCCAGGCCGCCGCGGTTCGCTTGCCGTGAACGGTAGCTGCAAAATAAAATGATGGCGTTAGGCGGACAGAGGTGAGGACTCAGAGACCCTCTCTCGCAGATACTAGACAGCGCGCGGAAAAAGGTGGATGAGAATCCAAAAAGAGGGAGGTCTCGATCGCACTACTATCTCATATCAATCGTTAGGAAAAGGATGCCGGGAGCAAAACCTTGGGGTGGCGACAAGTTAGCTGTAGAAAAAACTTTTACTCCTCGCTGTGAAGGAAGCTACACGGGAGAAAATACTTACAACCGGGGGCGGGACGTGCGACGTTCCTTCTTTCAAAACGGTTGGAAAAAAATGAACGAAAAAGGGGGACGGGACCCGGAGAACGCCACGAAGATTGACAGGAACCCAGGTCAAAAAGGAAAAAGGACTTGCCGACTCATCCTTGGCGACTTGTGAAGGTGGGGTTAAAAGGAAGAATAGACAGGCGGTGACCAAGGGGGAACTAAAAAAAAGAAGCCTTCTACCGGCCATTCGCTTGCTGGTGGGGAGCTGTATACCCGACTTGCAAGAGCGGGAAGGCCGGAGGGTCCGCCCTGGGGGAAGTGTGGGCCGGGCCGAAGGAGACGCAGTCAGGGAGAGGAGGGGTCGGTTCTCCTCGCTTTCCCATTCTTCTCAAAGTATTCGGGGGGAGAAGAGTGAAGGAACGTGATGTGCTGGCGGTATGAGACTCAGAAAAACATTAGGAGGGGAGAACGACAAACGGATTCCCCGTTCCTCCCTCTAAAGAAGGCGGGGGCGGGGGGAAGAGGGACTATCAGGAAGCGGCGCAGCAAAAAAGAGCATTCGATCATAACTGGAGAAACCACTTCCAATTAGGGGAAAGGAATCACGCTACGGCCGCGTTTAATTTCTGGTTTGGAGAACCAAGAACAGAAGCATAAAGGGGAGGAAAAAGTGAAGGCACATGTACTTTCCAGGAACCTGGCCAAGGCTTATGGGGGACAAAAAGGGGGAAAAGGGCGCCCTTGCTGCGGCGGAATGGTTCTTCCTTCGAAGGGCGAGAATTCCGTGGGCTCGATGCTAAGGGAAAAACTTGAAAGGGAGTGTGCACATGGTGCCGCAAGGACCTCTTTCGAAAAAGGGGAAAGAGGTACGCATCTTTAGAGGGGTGGGATCGGGATCCTGAAAAAAAGACTCGGCGGTAGTACAAGGAAACGGATACCGAAGGCCGGAGTTAACACGTGGTGGGAAGCGACAGGGATAGAAAAGAAAAGAGGAGCTCGGTCGGCGATCGTATCCCGCTGCTCTCGTCGTAGAAGAGAAGGGAAAGAGGAGGCGGGGTCAGTTGAGGGGGAGCGTAACGAAGCGCCGCATGGAGGGGCATTGATAAGGAGGAACCGAGGGTGCAGTAACCGAAGACGCGAAATGACAAAACGGAGAGAAATGCGCGTCGGCCGGGGGAGAGCACGTAATATTCTGCGGAACGGCTTAAGAAAGAGAACGTGCACGCGGAACAAATCTTGAAAGCCGAAGGAAGGAAGCCACACACCCATGCTCCAGGAGGGGGTAACCTCTCTGAGGGAGGGAAGTAAAAACTGCAAGATCTGGAGATGGTCAGAAGGTTGTCCGAAAGAGAGGAAAAGAAACTTGCGTTTCTTGCATATACCATTTATTAATCGAAGAGGAGAAGAGGCATGCGGCGTGGCCATGGGCCTGGAAGGCCAGGGACCATCGATGACCCTGCGCTAGTCCTCCCCAGGGACAGAAGAGACAGGAAACTGAACCGGATCAAAGGTCATGCTATCTTCTGAGTGGACTGATTCCGGTAGGATAGTAATGCTCGTGGAATCACGAGCGAGAGCCGAAAATTGAAAGAGCAGGGGGTTTAAGCCGACCATCCTCGTTGTTGGATCCGGCTGCATTGGGATGAGGAAGGAAAAGGACGTTGGCGAGGAAAGAGGACTTGATGAAAAACTACCTCGGACGAGGGGGGGAGACTAGGACGTTCCTGCCACCAGGATCACGGTGATAAGGAGGACCATAAAGCGGAGGGCTGGAGACAGACGAGTTGTTCAGACTAAAGGAAAGAACACGGTATTACGCATGTCCGCACAGTGACTGACGGAATCGGGTGAAAGAAGGAGAACATGTGTGGGATATGAAGGGGGGGGGGAGCCTAGTAAAGCTTACGGGAGGGGAAAGGCTAGCTGCTCAACCATCGAGGTCAGGGAGAACGACAAAACGATAAAACACCCCCCTCAAAGAAAAGCTTAGGCAGCCCCTCCAGACCGCTCCTAGGCAATCTCTCCAGAAACACAACAAGGAGATCGGCAGGAGAGGGGGGAGAAGAGGGGGCGGAAGAGGGGGTGGCGCGAAGGCGCTCTGCGGGCTGGGATTACTCGGGTGAAAAAAAAGAAGGGGGGGGGGGGATCCAGGCCAAGAGCAGACTGCCTCCTAGTTAAGGATTTAAAATCCACACAGGGGGGGGGGAAATAACACAACAGTGCTCGCCGGGACTATGTAAACTCACAGGGGGGGTGAGGGAACAGGGGCGTGAGTCTAAATGGTCAGAGAAAGTCCAAGGGTATATCCAGGGGATCGCAGGTTTCTGTTCCGGTTCTCACCGTGATCAAGGTGGCGAAATACGAGGACAAAACCGAGGGAGGAGTGAGGAAAGAAAACAAAGGAGATGGGAAAAAAGAAACTAACTGGGGACCACTGAGAGATTGCCAACGCGCTGCTGGCAGGGGTCCACCGACGATCAAAGGGGACGGGGAGGAGAGACAGCCGGGGTCGGGGCCAAAGAAAATGAAATCAAGAAAATTCTACAAGGGAAAAATCGTCAACAAGCTCCGGGACTACACCGCCCTGTGTAATCATGTGTAAGAGGGGGGGAGGGGGAGGCGCGCCGTCTACAGATCTATGGTAAAAGTTCGGGAGCCCCCGGCCACGCCGCCGTCCGCGGCGCTAAACTATAAAGAAAGAAGCATGACCATACGTCAGGGGGGAAGGAGAGCTTCTGGTGGATTTCTGCGGTAAAAAAAAAAGAGAGAGTTGTGCAGCATGTACCCGTAAGTCTCTCTGGCTGAAAAGGGGAGGAAAGGAGATAAGGTGTGTGTTTCTTAAAAAGGGGGCCTGTGACTCGGTTCATCTATCTGTGCGGGGTCCGGGAAAGAAAAAGAAACTGGTACGAAAGGCGGAGGGGGGAAGAAGACGAAAGTGACTTTGACTGGCTCGGAGCTCGTTAAAGGGAAGTAACGGAAAGGAAAAGAAAGAAAGCCAAAAAAGGCGGACTCAGATCTGGAAAAGTCAATGGGGCCAAAGATGGGGAAGGGGTCCTACGATTCCTCCCTACGAGAGCCGAGGAGTAGGAAAAGGAAAAAAAGGGAGCGGAGATCAAAGCTCTTAGAAAAAGGGGAGTCGTGTGTTACCCAAAGGGGGACCTCCACTGAGCTTCGAGCTAGAAAAGGGGTACTAACTTCACGCGCGTGGTCATCTAATCACGGAGACCGAGGCGCTTACAAAACGGGCTTTCAACGAATCGAAGACTTCTTACCGAGAACAAAAGCACATAAAGGGTTAATAAAGCACGAAGTTTTATCCTATTTCCATATACGCGACAATCGTAAAGAACTTGAGAGGGGGGGAAGGGACGTAAGCACTTACGGGGGCTAATAAAAAGGACAAGTCATCTACCGGTACCAGGCGAGGGGAAAATCGTGGGATCACCCTAACGTTACGCGGCCCAGGAAATAACTTCAGTAAAAAGGGGAGGGGGGGGCCTCTTCCTTGCATCGGTGTAAACGGAGGGGGGGGGGATCGCAGAAACATGGGGGTCAGATGAGAAAGGGACATTTCCGCTCTTCGCTGGGATCCGTTTTGCAGGGGGGAGGGTCAGATCTCACCACCCCAACGGGAGTAGGAAAAAACCCGAAAGAAAGGGGAGAAAACGTTTAGAGAGAATATAGGAAAAAAAAAAAGGGAGGGGGGGAAACTCTCGCATGCCTTGGAGCGCGGCGCCAGACCATTACTCATCAAAAAAAAAAGAGGGGGAAGCAACGCCGCAAGACCACACAGAAACTTCTCAAAACCGTCCCGGGAACTGGAGGGAACGCGTTCTGGTTGGAATCCCGATCACACAATCCTGTCGGTAAAAGGGAAGGGGCCATTGGGACTCGTAAACCAGCAAGGGAAAAGCCCGGGGCGGGGAGGAGGGGGCCAGTCGCGTCGTCCTGTACAAGATCAGTAAGGCGGGGAGAGAATGCACTCTCCTAGGGGGTATTTGTGTCAGTGAAAAGGGGACCGTAGCCGTTTGCCCGGAGGGTTGTGTTCTCTATTGAGGACGAGCGGCGGACGGCGTTCAAAGAGCGTAGTAACAAGCGAGGAGAGGTGCCTTGGGGCGTCCACCCTGGGGACGGAGAACCTGCTAAGGAACGGCGACTTCTCAGAAAAAGGGGGAGCTGGGCGACGCACCCAAAAAAAATCTTTCTGAGGGGAGATAGTAACACAAAATCTCTGCATGAAGGGTTATGAGTAGAAGGGCGGCCGCCTTGGGGAGAAGGGGTCTGCAAAAGAAACAGACCAGCGAAAAGCCGGCAAAGCCGCGGGGCGGAAAAAAGAGAGAAACCGAGCAGAGGGGAAGGAAAGGAGGGGGAAGTATTAAAAAAAAAAGGGTATATCCTTAACGCTACAAAAATGAGTCCCTCCTATGAAAGAACAAAAACACATATCGTTATGAAACCAGAGCGAGACGCCGAGTACATGCCGACACTAGGAAGGGGAGGAGACCAAGGTGATGAAGCTGCAGAAAGACTTTCGCATCCGAGTTGTAGAGCGAGAGCGCAGCGACGCTTCCTTGGAAGCAGAATGAACCTGACGCTTCGGGGCATCTTAACCGCCGATCGGGGGGAGGAGTAAAACGGGGGGAAGGACGGGAAAGGAGATCACGCGTTCGGGGGGCGCCTAGCTGGTACAGTGCACAAAGGCTCGAGTTGGCAGCGCGGACTCGCTGGAGAGGGCCGACGTCAGTGGGAAGAGACCAGCAGCGCGTGAACTCCGCCCTGTCAGGGAAGAGGTACAGGTCGTGGTCGCGCGACCTAGCAGGGTCTGGGGGCAAACATCTGGACAGAGGGGGGGGAGGCGTCAAGGGGAGGACAAACATGTAAAAAGATCACAATCCGCGGAGAGCCAAAGTCTATAATCAGAAGAATGAGTGTCCGACCCATGCTAACACAGGGGGGAGGAAACGGAAGGGGATCGGTCAGAATTGTAGCGAAGGGCTTTGAGATAAGGTTGTATCGCCAGCTAAAAAGGGGTGAAAGAGGGCCGCGAATTGGCTGAAAGCTTCAAGGCAGCGCCGCGCGCACTACGGCGAAAACCATCTTAAAAAACCCCATCCAGGGCTGGAACCGCCTGACGCACTCTCAAAAAAATGAGTATTAGGAGCAGGAGGGAGAAACGGATGTGGCGGGAGATGTGGACCGAATGATAGGGCAAAAATCAAAAAAAAGCGGGCGAACGAGGGGGTTGTCAAACACCGGAAATCAGGATCTAGTCTAGACGAGTCCAAAGATCTAACAGCCCCTTGGGCGTGGACACGAAGAAAAAACCTTTCGTAAAGGAGAGAAAGAAGGCATGGCGCCCCTTCAGTCAAAAGGGTAACTCCGCGCACTCACCGTGAGAAAAAGGTGCCGTGCACGTCTCGGAAAGGCCGACTGTCCTCGAAAATAAGCCAGGGGAGGGAAAGAAAACGTAATGACGAAGGAACAGGCTGGCGCGGAGGGGAAAAAGGATCACAAAGATCACCGTACAATATCCAGAGGGGAGCGTCGGGCCACAAGTGATACAAAGAACGGGGCCCGGTAGAACCCAGCAGAGCGTCAGAGCGAAGGGACTATCTCGGGACAAAATCGGCGGGGGCGGATCGGGAACATGTATCAGGACTGCCGACAGCCCCGTCAAGCCCCGACGTCATATAGAAAAAAAACATGCGAAAGGGCAAAAAACAAACCAGCTGCAGGCAAAGAGGATTACTCAAACGAAAAATCGAAAGAGCCGGCCTTTTAACGCAGCGAAACGAAATGTTTGTGTGGAGGGGGGCTTCATGCTCGGGCGGAAGATCGCGGGCCGGAGGAGGGGAACCGTAATGAAATGAAAACGTGTCCTTACTTCCCTCGCGAAAAAGGGAGCATTCCGGTGACTTTCTGCCGGAGAAGAGGGGGGGAAATGCAGGCACTATGACGAACTAGGAAAAGCGGTCCTTAGACGCTATCAAACTCCACGACAAAGCGAATGGTTCCCGGGGAAAAACAGAACGTAGATTAAGGGCTAAATAGACTAAAAATACATGCTCGGCGCCAAGGTCTCGGGAAAACAAGTGGACAGCCAAAAAGAATCCCGTTGTACTAACGACGCGGAGGGAGACAGAAAGAACGGTCCGGGCGCTGGACACCGCGGAACGTGTCATCTCGGGAAAAAACGATTGAACAAAACAGCTGAAAACAAGCTGCAGTCGAGGGTCAGCTGAAGGTTGTCGAAGAAGCAAGAAAACCATTTAGACGGGGGCTTGGCGGGTTCCTCATCCGTGAAAGCATTCCCGGATACCCGGGAAGAAAGCGGGACTCAGGGGGTGTCTGGGGATCAACCAGAACGTCGTTCCTAGCCGGACGGGGGAGACGCCTGGGGGACGTGGGGCCGAAAGGCCGGTATGGTCAAAAAGGATTTTCTCTGGGCGCGCGATAGAACGCTGGCGAGAGGAAACGCTATTGGCCTAGGGGATGCCTGGACGGGGGGAGAATTTTGCTTATCTCTAGCAAAAAAAGAGGGGATCAAGCAACACGACTCACTTTTCACGAAAACTAAATAAGCGGACAGACAAGAGAGCGCGCGCCGACCAAGCACGACGAAAGCCAACAGAACGAAAAATCAAGGCGGACCTGAACTAAGACGCGTTAAAAGGATTGATCCCAAGGAGCACAGCGAAAGGGGTCGTCCGGTAGAAGCTTGAATTGGAAGGGACGGAACCTCCCAAATTAGGACAGAAAAGGAAGGCACCCCGTCTGGCAGTATGTCATCTTTCTCAAGTTAAATGAAGGAGTGGTCTCAGAAAAGGAGCAAGGGATTAACCTCAGGTTCAGAGGGGGGCCCGACGAGGAGGTCAAGAAAAGGAAGGACCTCGAGACGCGTAGAGGGAATGCCCAGAAGGCGTAGTAACAAGGCCGGAGAGGCCGAGCTTTGCGGTCAAAACAGGGGGATCTAAAAAGGGTCGAAGAAGACTCTCGCAGCGGTCTTCGAGAAAAAAAGCCAGCGCCTCTTCGCGTGAAAAGCGGGTATGGCCAAAGCAGGGTCGGGGGGGAGAGAGGCGATAGTCAACGCAGGGGCCTGGATCTGCGTAGGACCTCTTGAAGAGACCGAGGGAAGAGAGAAAATCCAAGCGGCGGCGAAGCTATCACCGCCGGGATGCTGAGAAAGGCGGAAACAGAGACTGAAGTAACCAGCTTCCAGCAACAAAAGAACCACGCACCAAGGCGTGCGAAACGCGAAGCATCGGAGCGCGTAGTACGCGCACCACTAGCTAAGGTCGCGGAAAAACCCAGCTCCGGCGATCGGCAGGACGCATTTCTTTATCTTTGCCGGCGCCACCTATAGATATAGGGAGAAACGGTGCGTTCAGGCCGGGACCTGGCATTTAGTATGGAAAAATGCATCAAACCAGCCCAAGGGATAGACGGTCAACCTGAAAAGTGTGGTATCTGACAGTAATACAGTTAGCTGCTGTGAATGAAATTCTCCTGTAAAAAGAGCTTCTTTACGGCGACGGGATGTCACAAAAAAAGAGGGGGGGGGACGCGCTGCTCAACGAACTGTAGTATCGCATGGAGACAACTAAACGTGGAAGGCGCGTCCAGTCGTAAAAAAAAAGCAGGGAAAAAAAAATTGGTCGTCAACGCTGAAAATTCGGCCAGAGGGATGAAAGAGCGCGCTTTCGATGAAGTGCCTCTTTATAAGGTTAAGCTAAGAACCTCAAATAGCACACTTTCGATTCAAACGAAAGGGTAATAAGACCCAATGAAAAAAGGTGAGCATCCCTAACAGGTGCGCGTCATCGAAAGTAACGGGGAAACTTGTGCTTTTAGAGGGACTTGGGTGGTGTGATCGGACGGAGGAAGCAG
>Ga0179593_1370366_pt1 | contig 10365 bp, 11 predicted proteins | sample CZODoug2_1_08_16_FD_185931 | JGI IMG/M metagenome (GOLD analysis project Ga0179593, IMG submission 185931) | Vadose zone soil fungal communities from Angelo Coast Range Reserve, California, USA - CZODoug2_1_08_16fungal (PacBio error correction) | ecosystem: Environmental > Terrestrial > Soil >...
ACCAAAGAAAATAAAAAATAGAATGGGGAAATCTTTTTAAAGAAACCCAAAATGTGGGCGCGAAAAAACAGAACGATTGGCGAACCAGGGGGGGAAGGAGGACGTAGCTAACAACGAGTTTCAAAGCCTCAAAGGGGGCGTACCAGACGCTCAAACAACGGAAAAAAACGCCCCGCCCAAACGCGCCAGTGTTGAAAAAGACGAAATGGCGGTCGATATTGGAGAACTTGTGGTCAGAATCAAAACTCGCATCTGGAAGATGGGGGGAGGACGATGCCCCCAAAGCTTGGCAGCGCCACAAAGTTAAGCAGCCACGGTAATGGAAAAAGACATCGATAACTTGACGAAGCGGCACCAGGAAAAAAAGAAAAAGATCCCTGAAGCGGAGAAAAGATATAAAGTAAGGACAGGGGAACTCCCTATTATGCCTTTTTTTGGTTGGGTGAAGATTGCCCGAAACTTGGAAGACAGCTTTTGGGTGTGTTGCGGCAATTCGGAGGAAAATGTAGTTTGAAGGAAAAAAAAGGGAAATGAGGCACCTCGAAATTCAACGAGCTACGAGTGGAGGAATAAAGGGCGGCCGAGGCGTGGGAAAAAACAAAGCCGAGTCTCCGACGTTCAGGCCTCGAAGTTGGTGGCGGAACGGGGAGGACAAAACCCGGAGGGGACGCCTCAACAAGAAACTTTGGTTGCCGCAAAGTGACACGAGAAAAAAGCAATGTGAGGAGGAGCCAAGACTGAAACTCTGGCTCTAAAAGGGGGTGCTGTGGAGGCTGCGGGGGGGGACCGCAAAGAAATCCTCGAACCCGTCAAAAGACGGGCGTAGAGACATGTCCCGAAGGTCAGAGAAAATCTTCCAGACTGTGAGAAAGAAAGGTGGACGTTGTGGAATTATGTCGGAAGAAAAACCCGGTACCGATACTAAAAGCGGAATCAACCGTTGCACGTCCGGGAGGAACCAACCAGGCACGTAACTCCCAGGAGACTCCTCACGTGGGGGACGCGGGGCGCAACGTGACGAGAGTGCCGAACCGATGCTAAAAGCCCTACCGCCTAGGAGCGAGCACGCGGTGTCACAGAAAAAAGACCAAAGTAGGGCATAAAGCATTGCACTTTAAAATTTTCCTAACTAAACAGAGGGGGGGACGTCCGCCCCGAAAACCGGAGAGGGTCCGGCAGTCTCGCAACAAAAAACAGCAGCCGTCAATCTAAGAAAAAAGAGGGAACATGTGGGGGGGAGTTAATGGGAACAGAAAAAACGCGCCTGGGCCGAGAGCCTTCTGTTCCACCGACCACCCAAGAAGTAAGGTGAAAAACGGTTTTTTAAGCAGGGGGCGAGAAGACATCGCCACTAACTTGACTATCGCAAATGCCTACCCTCTGCTCTGAAGGTGCTGGGGCGAGGGCGGCCCAAGGAAAAAAAAGACAACAGGGTCCACTCCTTTCCTAGAGAAAAAAACTTTGATAGCCTGAAACAAAGAAAAAATCCCTCGACTAGCCCAACGCCCACCGAGGATCGCCTCGAACAAGAGATGAGAGTGGAGGGTCTTTAAAAAGGATCTCGCAAAACCAAAAGGCGTGTGCAATTCCTGACACCGGAGGCTTGTGGCACGTCATCAATCTCCCGCCCAAAAAGAGAGAGCTGACCGTCGAACTAAAACGTTAAGGGTCCCGGCGTGGCCGGCGTCGGAGGAAGGATAGCTATGAGTAAGACGGAGAATCCACCCCCATTGAGTCAGGTTTGAAAGCAAGCTGTGGAAAGTTCCAGGGGGCAACAAAAAAGCGAAAAAGCACCTTGGTGCGGCGGTGTACGGCCCGATCCGGGGGGAAAGGGGTGGAATAAAAAAGGGAAGGAAGCAAGAAAAGGGGCTAAACGAGCATGGTCCAACGACAGTCACCTGAACCGATCAAAAGAGAGGCCAGCGAGCAAACCTGGCCAAAGCAGGCCGGACTCTTAAGAAACAGCACCACCAATCCAGGCCCTTCGTTCAAGAGGCTCGGGGGCCTAGGGCAACGCCGGACATTGAACGAAAGGAGTGCAGTTCCAGAGGAAGCTCGCTGAGGTAACTTACTAGAGAGACCAAACCACCCCAGAAATCGGGAGTTGGAGAACTCGTTTTTGATGTGGCACGGGCAAAAGAAGGAAAAGGCGCACTGTTTAAAAACCACTTGGGATCCGAAACAAAGAATGAAAGAAGAAACTTAACAGGCTTGCCAAACAAGGAAGGCCCGCCGTAAGTGAAACGTGAACCGTTTTCCGGAAAGGGTCGTAAGCAAGTGGATGTCTGGAGACCCTAGAACAGGGTGGGCGGCGTACCGCAAAGGAGATGGACCGAGGGGCCTGGTCCGGCCAGGTGGGTAGAGCGGCCACAAGGGGGGGGGTTCCTAGGAATCTGGAAGCAAGAAAAAAAGGGTTTCCAAGGCGCACGCTCCTCAGTGTGGGCGACCGAAGAGGTAAAGTTACAATGCTCTGACCTGAAAAGAAGGCAAAGGAAAAGCTTGAAGTGAAGAGCGCGAGCCCAGCCGGGGAAACGCACAGACCAAAAGGTGTCGCAGGTGGGGCTACTAAGATAACATGGAGATCTTCCGAGGAAGCGCCCGTAAGATTGATATAGAGGGGAAAAAAAAAAAAGGGAGGTCCTACTGAGAAATCCGACCCTAAAACCAAAGAGCGAAGCAATCGAAACTCCCAACACTCGAAATCAGGCGAAAAAATTCTTCAACTCCTACTTAACTCAAAAAAAAGACAAACTGGAAAGAGTTGGGCGTTACAAGTACGCAATTACTAACTGGAGCCGGACAACGTTTCCGTTATCGAGGATAAAATGGAGAATAAAACAGAACTCTGGGGCCGCGCTTGGGAGGAAGTAAAAATGGTCGTTGGGAAAAAAAAAGAAAATTGGAATGCCGTGGCGCCTGCCCCAGGCATTCGTTAGAAACCACTGCAGAGAAGGGGCCAAAGGGAGAAAAAAAGGAGGGAGAGGGACTTTTAACCGCAGTGCCCCGGTGGGAGACTTAAAATTCAGCAAACGCAGAAGAGGATCGCGCCTTGAGAAGAAACAAAACGGTACGGCCGTCTTGTGCCCCCATGAGAAAGGGGACTGAAAAGTCCGTTCCCTTGCCCAGTAAGGACATGACACTACGCGAGAAAGTAATTAGGACAGAAATAAAGGAAAAAAAAGAGGAAAACAGTTTTTTTCCGAAAGGCAACTGAAGGAAGAACTCAGCAAAACCGTCCTGCAACCATTCAGTAAAGGGGATTAACCAACAGGAGTGACAGTGGCAGCACCTACGAGAGGGAATCGCGGGAAGGAACGGAAGGCGAAGTGTAGACCTGGCCCGCGAAAGTAGCCGCGCACCTTGACATCTCTCTAACAAAAAGAAAGCAAAAGTCAGAAGGGTCAGGAAAAAAAGAAAGAGGAAAAATTCAGAGAACTTCTAAGGAAAAGATAAGACCGCAAACCACGGCGGCTGCGGAATGCAAGATGGTTTCCTGGGACAGAGAAGGCATTCAAGAAAGTCGAAAAGGCATGAAATGGGGGCCGGAACCTAAAATGTTCTGGAGGAGACCATTTTGGCAAGACAGAAAACCCGGTGCCGCTCGGGAGGCATACGGGCGCACGCAGAGTATAGCGGGCTACGGCAAGGCAGAGAAAATGTGGGTCACGACATTGAAAACGCGGCAAGGGACTGTTTAAAGGGAAGCGAGCGCCGAGAAAAGAACAAAAAGAATCCCACTGTCGCGCCTGAAGAAGCTCAACAGGGAAGCCTTTGACAACGCCGCCCGCGGAGACATAACGACGCGGGAAGGGATAATTCAGTGGGAAAAAACGTATGCCATGAGAATCAGCTGAAGGAGAAAGCTTTCAACATGTACCGAAAAAAAAAAAACCGCATAGGAAGAAATCGCACGAAAACTCCCTTGAATGGACCATATCTGAGAAGAAAAAAAAAAAGGAAGATACATTATTTTGAAGCGATGAACGCAAACGGACGAACGTTAAGTATGGCGGCCCAACTTTGAATCTATCGAGAAAAAATGCAGTGCGCGATCGGACTTATCAAAGATAATCGACGAAAGAAAAAAAAAACCAGGTCGCGAATGACCCCAAGAGGGAAAAAAGAAGACAAAAAGAGAAAGTACGGAGGGAAAAGGAGGTGCAGACATCTCTAAAAGGGTCGGCGACAAGGCAGGGAAGCCTGCAAAGGACGCGCTCGACCTTTCAAAAGCAAGAGGCCAGGGGGAGAGCACTTGAAAGGCCGCAGAAAATTCTGTATTGGGGACTCAAAAAGTAGCGCGAAAAAGCGCCCAAACGGGCATCGGCCCACACCGCGACAAAAGGGGAAAAGAAACAACCTGGATCGGACAAGACAATGGGAGGGAAGGAAGGGCAGACCCTGTGGCGATGAAGCCCCAGCATGGGCCTCCCAGAAAAAAAGCCGAAAAACAAAAATGGTCCCACGAAGCCCTGCACTGCGAAAAACTGGGCAAAGAAAGGACAAACGGCAAAAGTCGCCTGAGGAAGACTCAAGGGAAGGGGACACACTTCAGGAGGGTAGTGAAGTGCCAGCACAAACCAAAAACTAACAAACGGAGATCTGGCGCGGCCTAAACGAAGAAGTTTAGCTCGGGGGAGTATGCCTCTCTGGCCAAGTCAAAGGAGTAGTCAAGCAAGCTACGGGCCAAAGAGCTACCTGAACGCGAGCAGATGGGCGGTTTGCGGAAAGTAAAAAAGACGGCCCTGCCCTGACCAATAAAAAAGCAAGCTTGAACTTCTTTACGAGAAAGGTTCGATCGAGTTCGCTCGACAAACCACAGGACATCCGTCACATTTCCACGGCTCGGCAAGACAATACACGGAAAGGAGGGGGGGAATTTGGGCCCGGGACAAATTGAAAAAGCTGCCAACCGCAGGGTTGCACCTTCAGAAAAAAAAACGGACTAAAACTATGAACTGGCGCGAATCCTCGCCCCACTAAAGGGACGACGGGATGGAAACGAAACGGAGTTTTCCCGTCGTCCAAGGGAGGTCGCGCAAACGCAAAACCGATGAAAAGGAAAAGACAGGGGCCAGAAGGGTTGCAAAGACGGGGAAATCAGTAAAGGGAGGAAAGAAGTTGACCGCTCAAAAAGAAAGCTACGCGGTCGTCGAAGTCGCGCGGCTGCTGGAAAAAGGGTTGGGGGGAACGTCCCGTACGAAGGCGGGGGGGTAACATGGAATCAGCCCCCCCCTCCAAGTCTGACAACAAAATCAAAAGACGAAAATTGGTAGCTAAAGCGAGAACGGACAAGCAGAAAAAAGATAACGCAAAGGGAAGAGAACGGGTCACTTAAGAAGCGACCGTGTAAGGCTCCATAGCCCGCGCAGGCACACCGGAGAACCTAGAGAAAGGGTCAGTAGTGGAGAATTAGATCCTACAGTCAAGAGGTTTCCTGGCAGCCCCAAAAAAACCAGAAAAATAAGGCGGAAAAAAACGAAAAAACTGTTCCGAAGGAGTGAAGGACCCGTCAGAAACGAGTAAAATGGGGACCCTACTAACAACAGCGAAAACCTCACTCGCCGCCTCTGCAAAAAAACGGAAGAAGAATGGTACAAACCGGCAAGCCACACTGTGGCACGCCTCCAAAGCAAGAGAAAAAAAAAAACAAGACGCTCCCGGGGGGAGGAACGGGGTCTTGGGAAGGAGCACGTTCATCGCGGCAGCTGGAATCGGACTGGTGCTCATCGACCGTCGACAAAGAAAAACCACCGCCACTGGGGAGAGAAGGTCATTCCTCTTTCACAAGAAAAAGAACAGGAGTGTCCAAAAGGGAGATGCGGGGGGGGGGGGGGGGGCGTCAGGCGGAGAAAGTGAAGGCAACAAACAAGGTCAATGAAAAAAAGAAAGAGGAAACGAGACTTTTCATTGGAATAAGCCGACGATGCCCTCGCGGAGGTCACCAAAGAACAAGAGCGGAAAAAAGGGCCGTCCCCGAGCTTGGCATCAGTTAAAGGGAACAAAAAGGCTTACTTACAGTCTGCAATAACAATAAAACAACGCATCGCCGCACAAATAAGAGACAAGAAAGGATATGCGGAAACGGCATCCTTGAGGGAAGATTATTAACTAAACATGAACTTTAGGGAAAACGATTGGGGGACCCGAAAAAAGCTTCCACTGTCAGCAAGGAGCATAGGAGCAAAACTTGAGTGGCGAAAGGCCACAAAAAACGAGAGACAGTTTCGTGGCAGGGATAGCCCGGGCTCCGCAGAAGACGTTAGATACTACGCCAGTGAGATTACGGTCAAAGTCCCTGGGTTAAGAGGCGAAAGGAAAGACGCGAAAGAAAATGACCAAGAAAAAGCGCACAAGATGACCGCCAGAAAGTCGGCCAAAGACGGGCAAGGCGGGAGGGGAGTGGTCAGTGTAGGGAGAGGTTATCGAAAAAGAGGAGGAAACTCTGGGAAGGAGAAAAAAATACGAAAATAAAGGACACGGTCTCAAGCGTGGGGAAGAGAAATGGTCCTCGAAAAGCGGCACCAACATTAGAGTCGTATTTCACGCTGGAAAAAAAACACAACAAAACGGAAAAAAGAGGAAAAATAGATAACAAACGTTAAAACAAAAGGAATGTGGGGACCAGAGTTTCGCTACAAGTGGGGGCGCCCTTCCCCAACAAGTCGACAAAGGTGAAACATGGGTCCGTAGCCGTCAAAAGACAGCGACGAAGTTTACGCAAGACACAGTGGGAGTCCACCTCGACTGGACCCACGGCCCAGGAAGAAAAAAAACGCCCCGACCAGAACAACCTCGGTGCCGACTGTTAGCGGGCCAAAGCTTTGTAGGGCGGCTTCTGCAAGGTCAAGCCGGCAAGCCACGGGGATTCATTTCGCCGATACCACCGAGGAAAGAACGACAGATGTATCCAACACACGGTTCCGGGAGGGAGGGAACACGACCAGGAACCCAGGGGCCCGAAATGAAAGGGAAAGAAAAAACGAAAACAGGCGCCCCAAAGGGAAGGAGTCCACGTTAAGAAAGTTGTGCCAAGATGATGCGCTTTTAAACAACGAACAGGGAAAGCTTTTTTGAGTGTTAGGAAATAGAGGTTACACTGAATTGAATGGTAGAAGAAGTCGCCCGAGAGCACCGGAACTAAGTGTAAGGAGTGACGGGTACGGTGAAGGGCCGAGCGGGAAAGAAGAGAGTCGCCGGACTGGACAGTCCATCGAGGGGGGTGGGTGCGTAAAGATGGGACACCGCCCCGAGGAGGCGGCCGCGACAGGCGCACTTGTTTAGAAAAGGTGACCGGCGCATCGTCGGGAGAAGCCCGGCACCAGATCAGATGGAAAAAAGGGAGTGCTTGAAGCTGGGCCAAAGCCCCAGCTGCAAGCCGAGGCAAAAAGGATAACCATAACACTGGCCAGAAGGGCTGGGGGGAAGCAGAGGAATCGCTTAGAAGGGCCCGGATTCTCTGGGGAAGGGTCGCGATCGAGCGAAGAGAAATGAATCAAGCAAAACAGGGACGTCTGGAACAAAAGCCAAGCTAAGAAAAACCTTTCTCCGAAAAAAAAGCGATGCGGGGTGAACTAGTTTTACGGAAAGAAGAAGTGAAGACAGCCAACAGTAAGCCTTGAACCGTCAGACTCGTAGCGTCGAGAGCGGGTTGTCCACTAAAGGGATTCTTAGCTACTCAACAGCGGTGGCTGACTTGGGCCCTAAACTCGTAAAACTGGTCTTCAGGAACATCCACTGGGAGGCGGTTTCCTTCGAGAGCACAGCAAGCAAGGCGCCTAGGACGCCCGCACCCTTTCTGTTGAAGTTGAAGAGTTGGCCCAGGCCGGGGGACTTCTCCGAGGGACCAAGGTCCGGAAGACTACCCGCAGGGCGCTGGTTGAGAAGAGAGACTGGGAGCCTCAGGGGACAAAATCAGAGCTTGGATTTTCTTCTAGGCTGGAAAGTCTCCCCATTTGGAATAGAAGATTCAAGACGTACTTTTCGCCCAGAACCTCCCCTCGAGAGCAGCCCTACCTGAAGGAGAGGGATTTGCGCCGGAAGTCCAATGCAGACCTTCACTGAAGGTGAGTTGCATTGGAGTCAGAGAATCACGTCGACGCCTGAAGAACTCACGGGTGACCCTTCTGGTAAGAGGACTGGGCCTGTCCAAAATCCATCAGATGTAAGAAATACCACTAACTTGGAAAGGCAAAGTGCCTTGAAGGACGCACGCGTGAAAAAAGACGGTCGTCGCACTAGAATTCAGAGCCCGGCCAATTAAAAAAAAGGAAGTGGGGTGCCCGCCTCGGATTGGGGAAGGGGGAAAAAAACTCCTTGGTAAGATCAATGTTTTCCGGACACAAAAAACAGAAAAAGAAAACGCTTCGTGTGTCGGCCGGCCCGGTGGGAAAGACGTGTGGAAGGGTCCGCCCCGACGTAAGCAGTCGATCGGCCTACAAGTGCACCGGCGGAGAAAAAAAAAAACTTAATAATGAGAAGAATGCTGAAAAAAAAAGAGGCAACGGGAGAGGCAGGCACAGCAAAGAAAATCGCGGGAATAGGGCGTTAAAGATCCATGTTGTACACGTCTTCTTGGCGGCCCTTGAGCGGAGACATTGCCATGCAAAACACTCGAGGTAATCTACGGTTGAACGGAAAAAAGTAGCCCCCAGATTCGGGAAAATGAAACTGGGGAAATTTGACAGCAACACCGCTCCAGCACCGAGCAAAGGGAGCGGGAAGCAAGATAAGGGGGCCACTTCTGTGGTGACCCTCGGAAGAAACCTTGGCCTGCGTTGGGACCAGTGTGCAAGGGAAGGCACAGAACTTTGGAGGGCCCAAAGCAAAGATGGGGAGGGGTACGAAGAAAAGTTCACTTGTTAGACCGCAAAGAGAAAGATAGGGAGGGATCCAGAAAGAAAAAGAATGGTCCTGGACCTGGGGGGAGATCACGTGGTGTGTTAACAGGCATTACGGTGCACCTTACCGCGTGGCAGTAGCTCCAGGAAAATTTAAGAATAGGCAGCTCCTTACATTCTCAACAGAGCGCTGTCTAAGTCCAGAAATATCTGAGCAGAAACGTGGGTAAACGAAGAACACAGGGGTTCAGCATGTTCCAAACGAAGAATTGTACTGGTTTCTAAGGTAATTTGTAAGAGCCGGGAAGGTACCTAATTGGCTAGAACAGGGGAGAAAAAAAAAAAGGGGCATGTTGCAAGCGACTCGAACGAACCCTCCCCTCCAGAGAATGCGACGGTGGGGGAGGGGGTGAAAACACCAATCCCTACCCCGCCGAAGGAGTAAGTACAACCTCCTAGAAGTAACTCTGCAAAATTGGGGGTCTTTCGTTCATAGGTACTGCGAAGAGAAAAGGCTGACAAACACTTAAAAATGGGCTCGGATGAGTTGACAAGCAACAAAACGGTACCTAGGTGTCAAAAGACGCCTGTGTCCCCCGAGGCAAAACCGAGATGGTCGAAACGGGTGTGGTTGCGCAGATGTGGGGCATGGATTTCCGTGGGGGACTCTGAAAGGGCGAACTTAAGAAGTCTTCAGGAGTCAAAAGGAGTGAAGAGCCAGCGCAAAGGTGGAAACTTCGGAAAAAAAGGGGGCAAAAAAACCGGGTTTCGCCTTCTTCAGCAGCGACCGAACTCAGACCGTGAGAAAGAAGGGCCTTCCCAAGGCGTTGGTGAAACGCCCCGAAAGGTCAAAAAACGGAATGCCCTGCAAAGTAGGCCAGACGAAAATAGAGAAAGAGTCGATCGAAAGGATCTCCGACGACGCCAAACCCGGGTGAAAACCGGCCAAACTGGCAAAAAAAAAAAAATAAAAAAAAGCACCGGCCGGGCAGAAGAAAGGGGCCAGTGAAGTCAGAGAAAAAAAAAAAAGACGGTATTTAATCCCGACTCAGGAAATCGGCGGTGGGGAGAAAAAAACGGCAAACCGGAGGTGGGAATGGTAGATCTGGCCAACGCGTAGGCAACTCCGGGAGCGTGTAAAAAAGGGATATCTCAGAAACTACAACAAAGGAGGAAGGGAGAAAAAAAAGGAAAGAAAAGAACGCCTCATTAGCGAGCTAAGCGGGCCAAGACAACCAGAGAAAAAGCGACAAAGCGAAGCCGATTTCCGCGCGTCAAAAACGAGTGGACAGAAGAAAAAAAGAAAGTCAGAAGAGAAGGAAAAGTAACGGGAATGTCCAAAGGACTTGAGCGCCGCCCTTTGCAAGGTCGACACAAGAAAAAAAAGGAGAGATCTGCGCTCGAATTACGCTTTCGCGGATAAATCCTGGAAGAAAAAGGGAAAAAAGGGGGCATCGGGTTAAGGGAAGGAGAGGGAACCAACGAACAGGAAAGACGGCAGTAGCGGGAGAAACGCGATCCCAAAGAA
>Ga0179593_1562261_pt1 | contig 10365 bp, 10 predicted proteins | sample CZODoug2_1_08_16_FD_185931 | JGI IMG/M metagenome (GOLD analysis project Ga0179593, IMG submission 185931) | Vadose zone soil fungal communities from Angelo Coast Range Reserve, California, USA - CZODoug2_1_08_16fungal (PacBio error correction) | ecosystem: Environmental > Terrestrial > Soil >...
GGGGGACGGTCTTGACTTAACTACGTTGCTGAGATTGGGTAATCCCCCTGCTCTATCTCAATAATGCCCCAGGAGAAAGCTGAGAGCCCTTGGGAAAGCACGGGCGAAGGCAGAATTGTATCGCGTGTAGATAAGGAGCGGGAAACACTTCTCGGGCGTGGAGGCTAAGGTCTTCATTGTCCCCCCTTGTGGTCTCGGGAGGAAAGAGTGAAAATAATGTCAAACCAAGGAAAAAAAGGCACCGAGACCTCCTTGGCCCAAAAAAAACTCGATAGGGGGACTGGACTGGTTCTCGTCGGACGGGATCTCGGGGGAAGTCGGGGGGGAAGATTCCTATGGGCCGGGCCGGGGGGGATTGGAGGGGGCGTCTCGCGCGAAGGCTCTAAGGAGGGACCGCCTTCTTGGGAAAGACTTGGCGGCCTTCTGCGCGAAGGAAGCTGTCGCCGAAAGAGGGTTGCTGCCCGTTTGGTGAATTATGGATAATTTTTTCTAGAGAAACCCTCTCTCCTGGCTCTCCCCAAAGAGACCTCTTTGTAGAAAGAGGGGATGTAAGAAGAGGAGGGGCTTGGCCGGTTAGTCCCTGGAACCTCTTTCTACTAAGGACGCAGGAGGCGGTGGTACCTAGCATAAGGGGGACCTCGGCCAAGAGACGCGGCCTCATCCGCGTTCATGTTGTTCGACCGCGGTCACAGGAAAACCAACGCCATCTTCTCCTCGAGAGAAGGCGGAAGCGGTTTATGATCAAAAGCTAGCGCAACGGGACGTCCAGCGTAGGGCACCGGTCCTGTCCCACACAATGTGTATCATTCCGAAGAAGAGCATCGAGTATCCTAGTAGGGCTGTTCCGGGAGGTGTAATGAGGAGACGTTAGACAAAGATCTCGGGAGAGAGAGCCAGGATCGCAAAGTCCGCCAAGGACAAACCGCACAAATCTACGAGGTGGGGATTGGAATCTATTCGTCATAAAAATCTGCGGCGCAAGCCGATCCTCCATCGTCTGCCGGAAGGAGAGGTGACCCGAACCCCCCAAACCCAAAGAACGTTACCGAAGTGTAGTATTATCCGCCTCAAGTCCCTGCGGCCGTCCAGACATCAGGACAGCCTTTTAGCGTAGAGCATATCCTCAAAGGGGCGGAGGGCGGGGCATGCTTTTTATAAGGTCGGGGCCGGTTGAGGGGGGTCAAATGAAAAAACTTCTCCGTCTAAAAACGAGAAGGCGGGTCGCGGGGGTAAAATCAGGTCAGGATTCCCTTTCCAGTGGCAAGATCGAGAGAAGTTGAGGGACGGCTAAGCACGGCCGCTCCTTACGGGCCGGCCGAGGGTCATAGTCGGGACTAAGTTCCCACCCTCTAGGCGAAGGATCAATTCAAACAAAAGGCCATAGGACGGCCCTCCCGAAGCGATCCACTGTGGCGAAGAAAAGGGCCGGACAAGGCGACTAAGCGCAGACGGGCCTTGCCGACCGGAGGGTCAGAGGTTCCTTTCCCGGAAAGGCAGGGGAAAACGGCGCGTGGTCAAAAAAATGAAGCGAAAAGCGAAAAAAACCGACTTGTCCTGAACGTCCACCGACGGGTACGACGAGATAGGCCGAAAAACCACGCGGGTTTCGCGAAGGTTATCCAACGGCGGAGGGAACCAATACCTGGGCAGACATGTCGGCGCTCCTCGCGGACATCGGGGGGTCGGGGAGAGAGCAGACAATCCCGGGGCCGACCGGGACCGGTCAAAGGAGGTTTCTTTGCTAAGTTCAAGGAACGCCTTTGGGGGAACTAGGTTCTTTCCGATAAAAAAAACCTACTTGTATTAGAAAAGATAAGATATTCAGGCCGCCGTGATGACCATCTTGTCGAGCTTGAAATCGAGAAACCGGCTACCGTGGAACGCCTCTGATTGTATAACGCCGACGAAGGGACATGCGGGGCCGAAGGCCAAAAAGTAGATAAAGATCCCACTTGGAGATTGACGACACCCTCCTGGGCGAACTCTAGGAGCGGGACGCGATAGAGGTCGGACTCAGACGGGCCAATCTCGACGTTTTCTCGGGGGCGAGAAAAAGGCTGTGGACTCGCGTCGGGAAGAAAAAGGTGACTTGCCTTCCGGCAAAAACAGGAAGAAAAGGTCCAAGGGCTTAAAAGGGGGAAGTCGGGCGCCTCGTGCCGTGGAAAATCAGAAAGGTTAGAGACTTGGACTTTATCAAGAGAGGGGAAGGGGGGAGTAAGGGATAGCTTCCGGGGGATCCAATGCGTGGTTGGGCACTGAAGACCTCTTTCCGAGCGAGGCAGAACAGGAAAGGATAGTGGAGAGCTCAGACTCTCCAGGATCCTAGACCGGAGTACTCGACGGGATGGGGGCCTAGACCACAGACTTGACTCAAAGGAAGCTTTCTGTGGCTTGACCATCAACAGAAGACTAAAAAGGGCTCCCTATTAGAACGCCTGCCTGGGTATTCTCTGCAGCTGTCCTAAAGCTTACGACCCGGGTCAGCTCCTTTCGTCGAGTCTGGAGAAAATAGGGGAAGATTTAAGAGAAATGAAATGCACAGTCATGCTCGACAGGATGGGGTCGCTCTGGAAAAAAACAAAAAAAATAGCATGGTGGGTAGCTGAAACCGGCTCTCGATAGCGGAGTGAGTGGAAAAAAAGCAAAATATCCTCCGACACAGCAGCGGGGAATGTAGCCGCGGGCTGGAATTCGAGGGCGGCTACAAGCCATCGTGGGTGAAAGGCAAGGCCGATAATACTTCACCGAACGCCTGCGGGGACTCAAGGGCCTAGCCATGTGGAGGACAGTCTCCTCAGGACCCGAGAGGTAGAGAAAGGGCTTCCCTCTGGACCCGTAAAAAAACTGGTTCGCACTACGATAAAGAAGAAAGGGAGAGCGCCTCAAAACGGGTGTACTCTTCTAGGAGTGCCAGATTACCGGGGGGAGGGAAAGCGAAGCAAATAGCAAAGAGACCCTTTCAAGGGGCTCTGGCCCAAGGAGAATCAAGGCATCAAAAGCTAAAAACGGGGGGAGGAGGACGAGGGAGGCCATTCGATCAAGGGTTCTCTGAGACCTCTACGAGGCCCACCACCGGCTCTGAAGACCGCCATCACGGACATCAAAAGGGACTAGATGAGCTCGATAAAGTACTCAAGTGTCCTCTTAACCCGTAAGAAGAATTCTACCATTTAGAGACACGCGAACCGCATCACCCCGAACCGACCATCGGCCGAAGAACCTATACCCCTAATATCCCTCCGAGAGAAAAAAAGAAGAATTGAGGCCCGATCTAAGAAAGAAGAGCATAAGTGAGCCGAAGAAAAATAGACCGGTCAGGCTTGGAGCACTGATTGGACGATCTGGCTACCAGGAAAGAAATGAGGGGGAGAACACGTAGCCTACGCACGGAAAAGATCTCCCGGTCCAACTCGAGACGCAAAGAAGACCGTGCAGACCACCTCGATTATAGAGAAGACGGAACGGGAAGGCGCGGCCAGTTGCTGGGCTTAGGGCTCTGCAAGAAGAAACTGAGGCAGACCCCCACGGGAGGGCCCAAATCAACAAAGATTCAGGAAAATAGATATATTTGGCCATCCAAGGGAAACGCCCGTTGGAGGGTGTCAGGGCAGAAATCAAAAGGGAGCGAGCGCAAGAAGTTCCGTAGGAGAAGGCCGGAGGAATAATCTTAAAACGGACGCAGGGATAGTCGAGTCAAGGGGGAGAGCCAAGCTCCACGCCGAGGCCTCTGCAATAGAGGGTCCTTTGGAGGGAGAATGTGTGAAAAACGGCAAAGCTGGTGCCCACCGGTGGTCAGAAGAAGTCGCGGGTCGACTACTAACCTTCAAAGGAGAACCCACCCAGGCTAATCGCTGGCAGGGGGCAAACCGTCTCCGCAGAGGCTCGATAATTCAATCAAAAGCTCTCTTATATTCTCGGCTTAAGGGCTGGGGAGAAGAGGTTGGTGGAAAAAACCGACCTAATCTTGTGTCCGAAGGGGTGGGAGGAGATTGCAGTACTTCGCGTCTGAGCGAAGAAGGAAGGGATCCTCCTTGCGCAGGGGACTAAAGGACGGAAAAAAGGGGCTCCTTGTGGCGAGGCAGGGGGATCTGTGGCCATCGGGGGAAGAACACAAGATGAGCAATGAGAACGGTGGAGGGGCATCGAGGGGCTCACACAGAAGAACTGGGAAAATTGAATCGAACCGCCGGAGGGGATCGCTGGATGAACGAGTCGAGACATTGCGGGCCGGGCTAAAAACCCTTGGGAAAAGGGCTTCCAAGGAGCGAAAGAGGGAACGACGTCGGTGGTCCCTCGGCACGGAGCGTGTGGGGTCAAAAGCCTATATATCTATATCTGACAGCGGAAGCCTCTTTCGGGGTAGCTTCAAGGCGAAAGAGGCCCGGAAGAGGGGAAGCATCAGCCGCGAGTCGGGGGGACGAAAAAGAAAGGGCGACTGAGCGCACAGGAGTCAAGTCTTCGGGGAAAGGCGGAGAAAAGCCGGGCCGTTCCGAAGCCAAAGATGGGTAAAAAAAGGGAGTAAAGCCGTAGCCGACGCGGGCGAAGGAGGCCGAAAGTGAGGCGACGCTATGTCGCCCGAAAGAGCTAGCTAAACACCAGACGGGCCCAAAACCAGCGAGGGATGGGAATCTAGTGCATACAGCCGATGAGAAAAAAGGTGCGCATCCGTTCTCCTCCATCGCTTGCAAAACAGATAGTTGACCCACCCACAAACCACCCCCCACCCCAAACCCACCGCGTCTCAACCCAACCCGCCGCTAAACCACCCCCGCGAGAGAAAAGAAAACCCCTCCCCCCCCCCCACCAATCCCCCCGCCCACCGACCCCCTTCGCCTCACCCCAGACCAAGCTCAACTGACAAGGACAGCCCACCCTGGCTCACCGACCACCCGTCCAGAAGAGGCGAGCGAAATCCAAGAAAGGACCTACCCAAGGCTGAGGCATAGCCCGAGTCAACGCCGGGAGGAATGTTTGCTGAGGAAGGCCGAAGGACGCCGCAGGCCAGAGCGGATCGGGGGCGTGACAGAATCTTTTCCCAGGGGTCAGAGAGAAAAAAGAAAAAAAGGCGACCGGGGGCCCCCGGGCGGGGGCCCCGGCAACCCCGGGTGGGGCAAGCCCCAGAGCGCCTGAAAAAAGGCGCAGAACCCCCGGAGCGCAAGGGGCCGCCGAGACGGTCCGGCGTCCACCGAAGGCCCAAGAATCCACCAGACAGCTTAAGTCATAATGCGACAAGGGCACCGTCCCCGACCCCCCTAAAAAAAATAACGTCCAGCGGAGGGACTGTGGGAGGACCAGCACCGGGCTGAGGTCCGTAGCCCGACCCTTGGGGAAGGGAGGAGTGCGAAGAAGGGAGTCGCACCGACGAAACGTAGGCACCCGCCGTTCAGGATGCGGGTAGGCGGAGCCGGGAGCCCCCCGGAGGGGATTTGGACAAGAGGGGTCCGTAGGCAACCGTCAACCCCGCTGAGACCCAGCCCCAAGAAGGGAGAGGGCCCGCCGAGCCCGACCCCCCCCGTGGCCCCGAAAACCCGACGCCCAGCACACATGCAGAATCGACCCCCCGAATGGACGGCATGTGCAGAACAAAGACACCCAAGAGAAAAAACTCTGGCGCCGGGTGACGGCTCAAAGAAAAAAGAGAAAGCACTGCAATGAGAACTCAGAACTACCTTGCGGGGGGGGGTGGGGGGGGGGGTGGGCGTGGGGGGGGGGTGGGGGGGGGGAGTGGTGGGGTGGGAAAAAAGCTAAGGGAGTCGGCAGATCCCCAGCATTCCAATCTCTGAGGAAAGAGGAAGTTGGAGGGTCAGAAGAAATCAAATAGCAAATTCTTTCATCTTATAAAAGTCTATTTTACCAAACCTTCAACCGTGGCGGGCTCACCCTATCGGCTAAGGACGCAGCTTCTCAGGGGCTCAGAAAAGGGAATAAGAAAGAGGGACGCTGCTAAGTCCCGAAGGGCCACCTCTAGGTACAGGTTCAGAACTATCAAGAATTTCCACCGTCAAGAAAAACGGGCCCGTCAAACCCCGAGATTACCAGAAGATAAAATTTTGAGGAGGAAGTTAATAAAGTACTAACTGGGAAGAACTGCCCTTCCGAAAAGAGGGGTTTGGACTCTTTCCTTCAAAGTGAATCTAGGGGAAAGAACGCTCTAGGTGAGACATCATCCGCTCCCCGAAAAAAAAGTCCGAAAAGGCAAATCCGGTTCACTCTATCGAAGAAAGAGGAAAAGGAAACTGCCTTGGTGTGGGTTTCAAAAAATAATAGGGCATCCCAACGGGGGGAGAGAAGCTGGAAAGAACTGTCCTGCAATAGCACCCGGCGGGAAAGAGCCAACGGCAGGCGACATCCCCGAAGGGGGCGAGAGAACGGATCAGGCGGGGGCTGATTTGGAAAAAAATTGTAAAAAGCACAAGTGTGGTAGATTCTTGAGGTAGAGACTCTCAAAAACGAGAGAAAAGTATAGACGAACGCCCAGAAGGGATAGCCTGTTTCTCTCGTAAGTACAAAAACTATACAGCTGCTACGTAAAGAACCTAAGTAGGTTCGTGGAAATCCTACTACCTTGACTATTCACCAAGCTCGGGGAACCGGTTTAGCTTCCATTTAGCGAAATCACCAGAAGGGTGATTCCTAGTACAAAACCTGGGGGGGACGGTCGTGACAAGGGGTCGTCGACAACGTGAGTCCAGGAAGCTACTGGTATGCATCAAGATCTTTTTACCGCTGCCTTCTTTCCATTTAGTGAGAGGACGAGGGAAAGACGACCCCGCGAAGCAGGGCAAAGCGGGGGATTCGCTCAGGGTGCCGGGGCCGCCACCTTTTATAAAGAGGGGAGGGCCGGGAGAAGGGGCGACAGGTGAATAGAGGGGGTGACCTGGTGGTGGGTCACTTCCTAACGTAACCGGCGGCCGTATGGAGTCATAAAAAGAAAAAGAAAGCGTCATCGCAAAGTCAGAGCAAGGAAGGAAAAGAGCAAGGGGAATGGTACAGACGCTATTAGGCACACGAGGGACAACAGAGGTTCAGAAGGTAAGGGGGGTCTTGACCCGCACCTGCCAGTAAATCAAATGTAGAGAAAGAATCGAAGCTGAGGTCTCCTCTCTACCAAAACGGTCAAGAGAAGGGGACCTGAAGCTCACTTTCTCTGGGCTATGAGCGTTCGAGAGCATGGTTTAACGAGCTGGGTCAAAAAATACTAGGGGAGGTAATGACAGGGATGGGAGCATCGGAAGACGTGGCTGCAGGAGAAAACCAGAGAGAATTTTCGGAGGGAGGGGATTCTTGAAGGGTGCGAGAAAGCTAGAGGAGTGATGAGTCGCCTCCACAACCACAACAACCGGGGACATACCAGTCGAAAAAAAAATGCGGAGGCTGAAAAGTCAGGCGGCAGCTACTTGAACCAAGGGAAAGAAAAAGTCAGGGGAGAAGATAAAAGGGACCGCCGAAAAATTCTGATCCCAGAGAGGAAAAAAATCTGGCTCCTCAAAGGGACTGGAAAATCCGCCTCAAAAAGAAGGAGAAATGGAGGGGCGTTCGAGCCCGTTTGCTCTCTTTCTCCAAAGCTAATGAATAGAAAAGGAACGCCGAGAGCAAGGAGAAGGAAAATCGTCAAAAGGCACAAAAAGAGCCTGGATGACCGAAGAACAACGAGAAGCGCGCGCGCCGCGAATAGTAAAAAAAAGTCCGGGTCGAAGAAGCCAGCAGGAGCCGAAATCCCGCTGATCACCAGCGGTTCGTAAATAGAGAGAGAGGGGGTCTCCTTTAGACCGAAAAATTATCATCGTCGGAACGCCCCACCATCACGGTAAAACCCGCGCCCAGAAGAGCAGCCTAAACCCACCGCCCTGAAAAGGGGCCGGAGACCCGGGCGAAGACGCCGGAGCCAAGAGCGCGAAGAGCGACCATAATCTGGGAAATCAACACTAACTGACTATGGAGCGGAAACTCAAACCAAGCACCGTACCGAAAAAGAGCTGCCAGGTTGAAACCGATCGAAGGGGGGACGTGGATCCTGGGGGAACCACGCCGGGAAAAGCAGGTATTGAAGGGAAATATGCAACGCCGGAAAATGCAAGAGAGGAAGGGGAAAGGATGAGGAACGTACGCGCCACTCCCGAGAGGTGCAAAAAAGTGTAAAAAAAAGAGAACCGCGATGAGAGGCCTGAGCCCTTCTTAATGGAGTGGAATCCGAGGAAAAATTCTTGGAGGCTCGCTTGCTGGGAGAGGCTCACTGCAGAAAAGGAAGAAAAGTCTAGCATACCCCAAAATGGCCAAAGAAAACGGGGAAGAGAATATATTTTGAACCCTCGTTGGAACGGGGCTCTCGGGGGGCGCAAACCGACATACACAAAACTGGCGCGAAGCTCAGGTCCCAAACGGAATAAAGAAGTCCAGAGGACCGGGGGGACCATAAAGTCAGGACGATTAGAGCGGTATAGCGGGAAGCTATCACCACATCAGGGGATCAGTCAGAGTCTTTAGAGTGGTGGACCATCGACATCCTTTTACAGAAGTATTCGTTACTACGAAGGAATAGGAAATTCAATCAAGGGGCATTCCCAGGCTGCCCTTCTCATCAACTTGGGGTGAACCGATACCCTACTTCTATAGGCTAGAAATCCAAGGGCTTCTTCTGGTTCTAGAGACGGGATTAGGGAAAAACTGGAGAGGGTGACCGAGGCCAGTCCGGGGGTGGGATTCTGAAGGTATCTGCGACCGCAATGCGAGGAAAATTTGGCCAGGCTCCATCGTAAAAAAGGCTTAGGCTGGCGCGGCCCGCTGATAAAGGTCACCTTTATGGGGGTGCGGATGAGTGGTAACAGAAACCGTTTGGGACTAGGAAAAAGCAAAGACTCGCCTGGCTCGCCCCAGCAAGGAACCATCTCCAATCCGGGTCGCGGGATAAAGAACGGCATTCCGAATAGGGGCCTGGAGGGAAGGGGATAGAGACTGGACGCTTCTCGCGAAAAACACGGGGAGTCGCGTGGGTCTGTAATACAGACGATGTGGTGCAGAAACTCGAAAGGAGAACGAAGGCGCTCTCAACTCGTTAAGGGCGAGGACGGAAGGGGCGACCGCGGAACCCGGGAAGAAAGGGGCCCAGGAAGAAGAAGAGATTCGCTTTCTTGAACAGCGGTCCCAAGGGGAGAAGCCTTCTTGGCGTCCCGTCGGCGGGTGAAATTATAGACTACCGTTGACGGTGAAAAAGCTGGTCATAAAAATCAGCCCGATTATCCGACGCGCCAAAAAGATCAGGAGGTGTCTATTCTAAGCATGTCAGGAGCTATCCCGGCGGAAACACCGCCAAAAAAAAGAGCGATGGTGGCAGGACGCGACGTCTCCATGCGGGGAAAAAAGAGGGGTGAGAAGACCATCTTCGACATCTCTGACCCCAGGACCACAAACACCCCCCACCTCCCCCATCATCACCCCCACCAACATACGCCCCAGGCAAGGACACCCCCCCCCCAGAAAAAAACAAAAACAAAACCCCCAGAGAACAAACAACCGCAATTCCCGAAACAAAAGCCCCCCCCCCCCAAACCCCCCCTGTCCCCGAGCCCCCCCAAATCCTCCAGTTGAAGATCCGGGAGCAGGCCCGGCTAATGTCAGGAAAACAAAGAAAATTGTGAGATCTCTTCAGAGTCCTCAGCAGGAGAAATAGATCTACATGTCTTGGGACCTTTAGTCAGGGGGGGGGGGTTCTACCAGTCCTCCGAGCAAGTCGGTGGTCCAATAGGGACAAAGAAACTGAGGAGGCTATTGTACCCAGTTCAGGAGAGAAGAGAGAAGAGCTATAAAGGCACTTGACAGGTCAAAGTAATCCTGAAACCTGACGTCCTCCGCCGCGGAAAAAATGGACCAGTCGGGAACAAACACTCGAGGCCTCTGGTTTCTACTGGGGAAAAGTCACGGCAGAAATCACCGGAAAATGGACCAGCCGGCCTCCCTCACTCGCAGAAAGGACACGGGGGGAGGCGGTCAAACCCAGGCACCAGAAGCTAAAGAAGCGTAAAGTACCAACCGCGAGGTTTTGAGCGTGCGGTCCCTTAATGCAATCAGGAAAGGGGGCAGCTTAAACAGCTTCGCTCGTGCCCCGAAAACCACGTCGTAACCGATCAAGTTCGTCAACAGAAAGGAGAAAGCTTCCTCAGAGACATTTCGGAAGACGAACGTCGTTTGTAAAAGTACCTGAAATAGACGGGGTTCTCTCAAGGCCTGGGCGTTCGCACCTGTCGAATGAGGCCATCTCCCCTTGTCGGAAGTGGTGCGTGAACCAATCCCGAGGCAGGGAAGCATGGCGTTCTCTTTTTGATGATAGAAAAGCCGACCCAATGTTTCCCTATAAAAACGGCATAAAGG
>Ga0179593_1580769_pt1 | contig 10365 bp, 9 predicted proteins | sample CZODoug2_1_08_16_FD_185931 | JGI IMG/M metagenome (GOLD analysis project Ga0179593, IMG submission 185931) | Vadose zone soil fungal communities from Angelo Coast Range Reserve, California, USA - CZODoug2_1_08_16fungal (PacBio error correction) | ecosystem: Environmental > Terrestrial > Soil >...
TCTGAGAAGGGGCCATACGCATCGGTGAGAGATCCAGATAGGGAAGGGGAGTCTGCCTGCTCATGCATAAAGAAAAAACCGTCAGGTAGGGAAAAAGGAAAAGACCGCATCGCCGCCAATGGGACAGGACGGACGAAAAAAACGCATTTCCCTGAAATTTGTGCCGACCCAGATGCGCAAACCGGCCCAGGTGATAAGGGAAAAAAGAAGTGTCCTGCTTCCGGGAAGAGGGGAGGGGGGGAAGGGGCCGGTTCTCAGAAATCAGGGGCGGGGGGCAAGGTGGGGGAAAAGCACATCACCCCCGACGGGAAAACCACACGTGCGCGCTTCCAGAGGGAGTACTTCCAGAAAAAGGGAAAGCCCGGCCTCTGCTCCACCTCTTTGGGGAGGGAGAAGAAGAAAGGTCAAAGGCTGGTCCTCCACCAGCGTTTTGGAAGGAGGAGAAGCAGGGCAACAAGACGAAAAAGGGGGGCGGTCTCTGCAAGGCACGAGGAAAGGGGAGCGAAAGGTTTCGCCTACTCGCAGAACGGAATTCCGCAGGACGTATAAAAGACAATGGGGCTCCAAAAGCAAAGAAGGGGCTTAACATCTTCAAATATGAAGAGAGTCCATGTGCCTGGGCCATTTCGGGGTGCATCCGGCGAAAGAGCACCAACTTGCATTTTGGCGGGAGGGGGAAGAGCCCCTTCAAAAGAAGGGATAGGAGGAAGCTTCAGCCGAAAGAAGAGAACACTCGTCGCCACGACAAGGGAGGACCGCTTGCCCGCTCCGCAATTCAGAAAGAAAGCTGTTGGGAAAAGGCATGGGAGGAGTCCCATAGAGAAAAGGCAAACAGGGTCTGGTCGCCGTTGTCGGGAAAGAGGGGAAGCCGCTTTCCCGCAACATAGGTTACGGAGCGGAAGAAACGCCTCCTCCCCGAAACCCGTCGCCTTCGAAAAACTGCTCAAAGAAGGGGGAAAAAAAAAAGAACAGTGGAGCTGATTGAAGTCCCCTTAGGGAAAAGGAGGAAAGGAACTGCCCGCTGATACGACGGGGACAGCCACTCGCGCGTGAAGCCCTCAATATCTTCAATAAAAGGGAAAAAAAACGGACCTGCTTGCTCCACGGGGAAAAAAGAGGAGATCGGGGGGGGGAGGTAATAAAAGGAAGCGAGGGAACATTGCTAGGAGAAAGAGAAATCACACGACATCAATTGTCAATAATTGAGGAAAAGCAAACTGAAAAACCTTCCCAGCAGAAGTGAACAAAAGCTCAAGTGGTAGGGGAAGGGCTGACCTCGGGGGGCTCTCGCGCTTGTTTGGGGAAGAAAGTTTGCGAAGGGGAGGCAAGGAAAATGACCAGTTCCTACCTGCTGAGGGCGTGGCTGAAGTCCGCGCCCTCGGCTTCACTTCGGCGGAAGGGAAAAACGCCCCCGCTGGGAACGGGGTCATAAAATACTGGAAAAATCACGAGGAAGGGGAACCGGTCCGCCGCGGTATCCACACGTGGGCACGAGTGAGGACGCAAATTGAGACTCCAGCAAGGCCTTCGCGTAATGAGAAGGATCCTCTCCAAAAACAAGGAAAAGAGAGGAATACCTATGGGGTCTAAATTGGGGGGGGAAAGAACAAAGCGATTGTGAAAAGTGTAGGGAACGCACTGAAAGGGAAAAGTGCATCGGAGGAACGATCTCTTTGCAGGAAGGAGCTCAGGCTGTTTCGTGCAGTGGCAAGGGGCGCATTGACGAACTGGGAAAAAAAGAAATTCTCTGTAAGCAATAACGCTTTGGGAAGGGGGCCACTGGCCTACTTTCCCGGGTTCAGTTTAGGGGGAATTTAACGAAGACTCCTTGTCAGCCAGAGGAGAGAGGGGAGTGCATGTTAGCGAGGAATCTATAATCGAGGAAAGGGAAGGGGGCCGAGGGACGAGCTTTAGGATACAATTATTGTAGGGGGGGGAGGCGCAAAAATCTATTATCGATCAGGCGCGAAGGAAAGTACGCTATCACGACTTCATGTTATGCAATCCGGAAGGGGAAGTGTAATATCTATTTCGTGACAACCGCAGTTTCTAGGGGGGGAAGAAGGTGTCTTTGAAGGGCATTCCAGCACAATCGTGTTCGAAAAGAGGACTTCAGAAAACCCATGCTGGGGAAGGGGGAAAAAAAAAAGTAAACCGTCGCAGTCGACGGTGTCTTGGCGAGTAGGGGGAAAGGCATCACAGGGACAAGGAGGGGTCATTTCTAGGGTACGGCTGCCAGAGCAGCATCCGCAACGCGACAGAAAAAAAAAAAATATGTGGAAGAGGCAGTGAGCCCAATGCCTACAACAAAGAAAAAACAAGTTCTTAGAGAAAGCGGTCATCGTGCACGGAGGGGATCACTGTGCGACGAGAGAAAATTTCTGGAAGAATGGACGGGAGCCACGATGTAGAGGGAATACAACACCGCGCAAATGCCCGTCGGGGGGAACTGTACCAAGGGAAACAACAATGACCTGTACTCGAAGCCCCACCGGAGGAGAAAAACTAAGGGAGAAAGAAATAATTGAGCGAAATGCGCCTTCGCGAGGGAAATAGTTAAGCATTGTCACCAGGCCAGTCCTAGCAGAGAGACGAGGTCTTCTTTTGGGGACTGAAGGGGAAGACAGGCCAAAAATTGGGTGTCCATCGAGGTGAGAAAAGGAAAGCAGCGCACTGGTACGTGCTTGAGGGAGAAATAGGGAAAATACGAAAAGGGGGGTGCTTTACGAAGCGGAGAGGGAGTGTGACAACTAAAGGGGAATGACAAGTGGCTTGGTAAACAGACGCCATGAGAAGATTGAGAAACCGCAGGGCGGGGGAAAAACGGCACACTTTGGAAGGAACCTTTTGTTCTGGGATAGCTTCACAAAGGGAGTGGGGACTTCGGGGAAAAGGGAGGGAGAGCTCTTGCGGAGAGCGACACTACCTGAAAGAAAACGTCTTTCGATGGGGAAGGAAGCATTCATACTCGGAAAGCTTTAGGAAATAAAAAGGCCCTCTGTTAGGGAAACAGAAGGAAGGGAAACGCATTCCGCTGAGGTCCGACTTTCTGGGGAAGTACTGAGTTTGAAAACGTACTGAAAAAAAATTATCGTCGGAAGAAATGAGGATATGGGAGACTTCTTCCTGGCGGAAAGAACGCGCTCTAAGAACCTTGGGTAGGGAGGGGGGGTCGTTAAAACCTGCATTATCAAGGATCGCAATGGGGGGAGAAAGAGGAATAATACAGCATGAGCACCCGGCTTCAGTCATACCGTCAGGACGCCAGCAAAGAGAATCGGAGAAAAAAAAGTCTCTGAAAAGAAGGTATCAATGGCCGGCTAGCGGCGGAGGTTCGAAACAATTACGACCGGGGGCGGAAAGGCAAACTGATGCTAGCGTCGACAGAGGTTTTTGAAAGGGAAAAATCAAGGGTCCCGGAGGTGCGCAACGATATCGTCGGCTGTCGCCCAACAGCAGTGCTTTAATGCCAGCGGGGGGAGAAAGGATGAGGGGAGTCCGGCGGATTGCAAATTGAAGGGATCCAAAAGGAAAGGAAGGAAAGTCATGTCCCGATGGCAGCAAGCCAGAGAAAAAATTGGTTTTGATTTGGGATAGAGTCCCTCTTTGGCTCAAACTGCACGTTGCGGGAGAGGAGGACTGTGATCGAGAGGTCTCCGGTCGCAAACTGGAATCAGCCACAACTTATTAGGAGAAAGAATAAGAAAGTAAAAAAGGCGCTTAAAAAAAGCTTTGAAAGGGGCACCCGCGGAAAGCTAGATCACAGTTCGCGAAGAGCAAACAGTGAAGGAAAGGCAATACCTAACCACTTTCGACTGAGGGGAGGAAAGAGGACATTAAACCTGGGGGACCACTCGGGAGGCTTTATAGCCCTGCCCCACAAATCAAAAATCAAGGAAAACTAGAGGAAACATTGCGCCGTGCTGTTGGGGAGGAGGACTCTTCGATAAGATGAGCACCTCCCGGGAAATGATCACGCGGTGGCAAACAATGGGAGGGGAAGCCCAAAGAAGGGGTTCCCAAAGGACCCCACGTTCTCGTCTTGGGCTTCAGGGGGAAGAGCTACCGGCCATTGCTCCCACCCTTATATCGCCCACGGTCATGCGGGCAGGAGTCCATGTCCCGCTTGAAAAAAGGGTCAAAACAGACGGAAAAGGCATCCACAAGTTGATAAAATTGCGATTCGACTCGCTCCATGCAGGGGCGGTAACGCGCCGACCTGCAAGGGGAAACGAAACCGAAAGCCTTGTTGGGTCTTTGTGGCCATAGAGCGCGTGGACGACAGGAAAGCGGACGGAAGAGGGAAGAAATATGAACTCTATTCCCGCCAGTGTTAAAAGTGGAAACACGCAGGTAATAAAGTCAAGAATGCCAGCCATTCCGGACTAAATTCGGAAGCCAACGGATCCTGAGATCTTTCGCGACGCCAAGAACGCAGAGGAAGATACCATATACGTGAGTAAGAAGTCCTCACAGAGGAAGAGCTCATCTGTCTTCATGGTAGTGGGCAAAGACCAATGAGGAGATGTAAAGGACGCACTTTGTGACGAGAACCAGATGCGCAAAGTTTATACGGGTAAAACGAAAACAATCGTTTCGGATGCAGAAGACAGAGAGAGTAAGAAGCCACATTCTGGCACCAGTTAAAGTTTGTCCCACGCAAGAAAACCGTAACGCCAAACGTGCAAAAGTCGCCGTAGGAGTGAATGGGGGAAGAAGAAACTAAGTCACCGTTTTGGTAGAACGCGAAGGGAGAAAAACCACCCACGGGTTTGGCCGAGAAGTGGTGTCGTGCCATTAAAAGGTCGGGGAGAGAGTGAGTTACCGGCGGGTCAAGCCACAGGTGGCCCTGAAAGGCTGAGCGGGGAGAGGGGAAGGAAGCTGTCACGAAGCTAGAAAATCCTTGCTTAACATCTTAATGGGAGAAGTCGAGCCGGGGGAGGCGGTCCATGGCGTTTTCACACGAGTTGGGGGGGGAGACAAGGAAAAAAAAAAAAGAAGATGATTGCAAAGAAGGGGGAAAACCCCTATTGGACATCGACACGCGCCACGAAAACAACGCTTTCCAAAAGAATTTAGAAGTTTTTGGACCGTGAAAAGAGGCATTGGGCTGATATTCCCATGAAAGAAAAAAAAGAGTTCAACAGGGTCGAGAGTGGGAAGGTTGGGCGCCAGAGCCTCTGATCGGAAAAGGAGGAAAAGGGCACGTTGACCGTTCGCTGGCAAGGCTGAGCGGGAGAAATAAAAGGGGTTAATCTCACGTTGCCGGTTGTGCATAGAAAATGGGCACGTCGAACACCGAAAACACTTCTGATCGTAGCCGGAAAAAAAGAGTGTGGTTTTAACCTGAAGTTAGAGGTGGGGGGGGGAGACGGACCACAAAGGGGGGTTCCATACACACAGGGGGGAAAGCGATCTCACCGTGCCGCGCAAAACCACGTGTGGATGGGGGGATCGAAGCGGATTTTTGCTGGAAGAGCGGTACGCTCCTCGAGGAAATGAGAACGGAAGGGAAAAGGGAAGGTGCGCAAAGTAGGAAAAAAAAAACATGCCCGCCTCGATGAAAGAAGAAAAGCCTCTTCTAACATGAAGAGACGCATCTGGCTGACCATAGTCAAAACTCGACGCGTTTCCCTTAAAAGGAAGAAGTAACTACCGGTGAGGAGAGACATAAAAAAAATGCTTCAAGGCGTGGGGAAAAAATCACGCGCCCGGCTTCACTGAGGAAGGAGAAAAAGGAGCAAGAGATAGGAGAAAAAAAAACGATATCGAGGGGAGAAGGGACGGATGCAACTTGTGCAGCGAGTCCGTTAGGAGGAAAAATCTCTTTCCGTAGGCTTCAATGGGGGCCATATGTATCGAGAAAAAAAAACAAATGAGGATTATGAAAGAGATAGATAAACGACAGTAAAGCTACAGGGAAAGAGGAGGGGGATGGGGATAAACACTCTCTGCCAAGTGGCAGAAGAGAAACGGCTCCCCGCGATCTCTGTGGAGAAAGCCATCACGATCGAGGGGGGAAAATGGGGAGGACCTTTGCTCTTGCCGCGGACAGAAAGGTGACGAAAGCGGAAAAAAATGCCTTTGCAAGCAGGGGGACTGGCAAAGGGAAGATGCTCGCTCAAGGGAAAAGGAAAACTGTAGCAGTCGGGCAAAAATCTGCGAGGAAAGTTTCAAGCACGGGACAGGAGCTAAAAAGATTGGTTCCAAGTCGATATGGGGGAAGTTCCTAGGGGGTGAAAAGGGAGGGACGGCGCTCATTCTGTACCAGGGGTGCTCAAAAGGCTCGCTGTTCCCGAGGAGCGATCTTACGAGAAAAGAAAATCCTCTATAAGGACGGAAGGAGAAGATCAGAAGGTCACCCTTGAGCAAAACACGGGTGAATATAGAGGAAAATGAGGGGGAGATTTTCTGACCCGGTGGTCCGTCTGTATTTCTAAAAGCATTCCACAAAAGAGGGGGGGGAGCGACAGAAATCAAAGGAAGTCCTAAAATTTTCACTAAAAGGGAGGTGAGATGGGGTCTCACCTCTAAGGCGAAGGGGGATGGGCGGAGTCGAGGAAAACGGTAGATGCAAGAAAGGTAACCTGTCCTAAATGTCTAGGAACGAAATTAAAGGCAACTCTAACCAGACCCTAACGATTTTGGGGAGACTTCAATCATGGTGTCATCAGGACCGGGGGAGTCGGCGGGACACCAAAGAGAAGGGCTGATGCGTGGCAAGAGGACACTCGGGCCCGGGGGGGGCTATTTCACTTGCGTACTCGGAAGCTGAATAACTGTCGGGAGGAGCGAGAGGTCGGGGGAGGAAATGCAAAGGATGCAGCTCCCCCTGGAAAAATCGCACTAAACCAAAAGAGAAAAAAGGAGGAAAATGGTTCAGCCGGCTTCAAGAGGCGGAAACTGATTGGGTAATCCGAAGGGAAACGGCTCGCAAGAATTCAGGAAGGCCACTGGCCTCGAACCGCACGTCACCGAAGGCTCGGCAATCTTCCGTGTGGTGCGGCGTACAAAAAGAAACGGCCAAAAAGTGGGATCGACGGGCCGCAGAGGAAAAAAAGAAAGAGTTGGAGCAAAGAGGCGGGGATATTTCGGACCTACTATACTGACGGACTGAAAGGGGGGAATTAAACTGACGTCGATGACGAACTAGAAATGGAAAAAGGGCTTCTGCTCACCTTCCCTCGGGATTCCGAAGAGACTTCACACGGGGGGGGGGCAACTAAATCACCTGGGCCGGTGGGGTTCGAGAATCCGTCACTGGGGGGGGGCGCGGAGCGATGAGGGGGGGAACATTCGAAAGAGCTTCTACCACTACACCAAGTGACAACAACAAAGATTAAAAAGGAAAAGGAAATGAGCAGGACAGACGGAAAAAAGTAATCTTTAAAGGGGAAAATGCAGTCTGTCGTCCGCCTATTGGATAACATCAAAAGGGGCGAGTCCTTACTGGCGCCTGCGTGGGGATGCCGTAGTAGTTAAAAAGGTGGGCTAGACCGAATCAGAACGATTTCTGCGAGGCAGGGACGTCTTTCAAGTCTTTCCGAGCTCCTATTGAGCAAAGACACAATCTGGGGGGACCTTGGATAGGATCCCATTCTTACCTTAGCCTTTTCGTCGAGGAGAACTCTGGATCGCGATTATTGGCATATTCCTCTAGAAAGGTTTGAAGACGCACTGTTCCTGGAGGGTCTTCGAAAGAGTCCCGCTTGACATTACAGACACCCCGAAGACCCGGGCGATAGTCTTGAAGAAAAGTGGAGGCTAATCGTCGTAGAGGATAGAAACAAGGGGGTGGGCGACCGGAGAATGGTGCACAAAGGGAATCTTCAGAAGGAGAACTTTCACGTGAAAGTGGTGTGAACCCGAGGGTCCGGAGGGGGGAAATCGAGGTGGTATGGAATGAGGACAAAAGCACGGAAAAAATGTTCTGCCAGAGCTCGCCGGAGAAAAAAGAGTTCAGAAAAAGAGGATTTCAAATGTTTTTTGGTCCCAGGGGACCAGCCATGCCCATTTCAAAGCGGGGGTCACAAAACGCAATCCAATCAGTCGGTGGTAGTGTATTAGGTTAGGGGAAACTGTCCACTTGGGTACCGCTTTAAAGAACTGCGCGTTGGGCAAAACAGGGGCGTGGATAAAAAGCTTTCTTTTAGGGGGGAGTAAACGTGCAGGGATTTCGGGGACCGCGCCGGTATTGGCGCAAAACAAAGAAAAAGAATTATAGATGCAAAGCACGAAGCGGAACGACCGGTTGGAAACCAACTAAAATGAAAGAAAAGAAGAGCACAGTCTCGATTCCCGCCCGAAACGGGGACGCAGGCAGGAATGCCTAATCAAGACAGGGCGGAAAACGGCAGAGGGGGTAATGAAACCTGGGGGCGCAAGCGACGAAAACCCCCAATCTACAACGCCGGAAAGACGAGCCCGATCTCCTGCGAGAGAATTCAATCACCAATTGCGAATGCCTGTTGGGGGGAAGAAAACCTCTTCGATATCGTTGAGCAAAATCGGTTCAAGGAAGGTCCAATCCTCGTCAGTTTGCCCAGAGGTCGCCCCAGTCGACGTCCAGGGGAGAGAGAGGAAGCCGGCTATCCTTCCATTGCTCCCGAAAGGGGTCCAGGGGAGAGGGGGGGGTTCTGAGATCTTTACGATCTTTTCGCGCGAAAAAAAGGCAGTAATAAGGGGCTCCATTGCTGAGGCTTGGAAGACAAGGAGATCAATCGCGATCGGATCCGGAAGGTTAAAAAAAAGATGGGGGAAAAAGGAAGCTTGTGTGCGTGGGATCTAAGAGAGCTCTTGAGGTCTCCCATCGACTCGAAGGAAAGGATGGTCGCGATACTGTTTGGGAGAAAAACTGGACATACCCTTGAAAGAAAACCATGACCGGACCGCCGGAATGGAGAACTTTCTTCAGTCGGCCCTACCTCGGCGAAAAGAGAAGCCGAAAATAAGGGAAGGAGGCTGCCTGAAGAGCTCATCGGTCGTCAGGGAAGGAAAACAGGCCCAGCGCCGCAGAAAAGTTCGCTCCTCAGAAAAAAGTAATCCGTCACGGGACCGAGATCACAAAACCTTCCAGTGATACGTGTCCAAAAGGTGCCGTTTCTGTCTACGTAAGACATCGGCGCAGGGGGGAAGGGGAGAAGCTGGAAACATAGGAAAAGTTTCCGGGGAGTAATGCCATAAAAGAAAGCCGAGGGACTCTTCTTCGTCGTAAGGAGTGGAAAAGGAGGACGCGTCCAAGAAGCCAATCCTCCACCGAGGGCGAAAAACGCGATTGAAAAGTCGAAACTCCACCACCCACCGATGATTTGGAAAGGCATCCCCACACGCAGACTTAGAGAGGGACGAAATGAACAGTCTGTGCGCGGGGACCTGCTGAAAGAAGGAGCCAGCGCGACGGCGCACTGAGAATAATCTACGGGAACCATTCGGTGTGCTGGACTTCATATGAATGAGGGAGAGATGGGGCATTGTTGTCGTATTTCCGTGAGAAGCTGAAACATAAAACTGCTTTTAGAGACGTTCACTCGAACTCCAGCGACGCCGTATAGGAACTTGAGGAAAGAGGGGTCCGAGTCCGACAAAAAACAAGCCGGGGAGAACGAGGGACAGCCATCAGCCAGCTCTGGAGGGGTTTTCGGTAATCCTGCTGGGGGCAGGCCCACTTTAAGTATCATCGTTTAGGGTACGGAAAGCTTTTTTGGGAAACCGCTTAAAAAGGAAAGGAATCGATCAATCGACGAACCTTGAGATGAAGGAGAAAAGGAAACTGGCTCTATCCTCGACAGACCGAACACCAGACGTCGAAGGGGGAACGTGCCTTTTGTGGGCACAAACTCCCGAGCTAACACCAGGTCAAAAGCTTATGAACGCGGGACTAAGTTTGTGGAAAACTTCTTCCTGGTGACCCGAGAAAATACAGACGTACCAAAAAGAGTTCCTCAACAGCCGTGGGGAAAGAAGAGGGAGGAACGTACCTCTCACCTGGACCGGGACTTCTTGGGGGAAGAAAAAGGGGGAAGTCGTGATAGCGGATGTTTTTTCAGGCCCTAAGCAGAGGATCCTCTATTGGAACATGCGTAGTCATAACATTGAACAGTGGTCAGTACTGAATAGCGCCGGTCTTGCCGTCCCCACGCTCAGGGTCCCTCATCTATATCGGCGGGGAAAAAAAACTCGCTAAACATGAAAAGGGAAAGTTGAAAAGGACCAGGTAGGAATTTGCCCAGGACAAGATCCAGAAAAAAGGCCCCGACCACGGAGTCCAGTGCCACTGCTGGGGGGTGCCGTCCTCTCCCTGCGAAGAGTGAAATTAATAAGCCGCGAATCACTCCAGAAGACGCTCGATCGTGAGAACACTTAGAT
>Ga0179593_1688490_pt1 | contig 10365 bp, 10 predicted proteins | sample CZODoug2_1_08_16_FD_185931 | JGI IMG/M metagenome (GOLD analysis project Ga0179593, IMG submission 185931) | Vadose zone soil fungal communities from Angelo Coast Range Reserve, California, USA - CZODoug2_1_08_16fungal (PacBio error correction) | ecosystem: Environmental > Terrestrial > Soil >...
AAGAGGACTGAGTCGGGTGGCGTGAGAGTCGTGGAAAAGAAAGAACCCGCCCATCGTCAAGAAGAAGGACAGCGTTCCCGCTGGGGGTACAGGTTAGCCATACCTACCTGGGAAGAAAAGGGACTCTTCCTTGGGAAAAAAAGAAGATCAGTCCAAAAGAATATCAGAAGTCCGAAAAAAGGAAGAATCACCTCAATCAACCACTTCAATAAGGGGGAGAGCTTCCCACCTAAATGCAGAAGGGAAAACCCTGAACTTTCAGGAAAAAATTTCCAAAGGAACAAGACTGCCCAAGCATCTTCAACACGGAAAAGGGGAAGGAGCAAAGATTAACCGTTCAAGGACGGAATGCTACAGGGTCCGGTGGGTCCGACAATGGAAAATCATTTCCCGAAAAGTTTCATCGGAGTGGAGAGAAACACTTCCGTGTTCGGAATGGTTAAGAGAATCGGGGCTTTCAAAGACGCCCAACCACCTCCGGTAATGGGGGTCAACTGAAAAAAATGACGAACGACGGCCTGATCGCTCGGCGATAGGGGGAGGAGAAGAACAAGTCTACAGCATCCTCATAGGACCAGACCGCGTTCCAGAGAGGCTTCCAAGAAATGGAGAGTTTTGGTACTGTCCGATTTAAAAAAGACTATTAAATCCGTGGGAAAGGGGAAGGAGTTTTTTGTTTTCACGCGCTAAGAAAGAAAAAAAAACTCATGCAGAGATAAAGAAAGACGGGAAAGAATAAAAAAATGGTATTTGCTCTATCGGGGGAAAGGGGCGGGAAAAAAAAAAAAAACGCCGTTGCCCGTTATAACATCGCGGTCCCGAGGGAAAAATGGAAGGGGATATTCTCGAGTCACACGAAAGGGAAGGGGTGTGTTGGCCGGAAACGCATACCTCTACTCTTCAAGAATCAGGAAGCAGGAACACCTCACAAGCGATTTGCTTGTGGACGTTGTCGTGGAAGGAGGGAGGAATTCATAGGAAAAGAATGGCGCCGCGAAGTATTGAAAAAAAAAGAACGCGGCGAAAAAGGGGCATTGCCCGAAGCCTCTCGGAAAAAATTAGAAACAACGGCTGAATGGAAACTCGCTTAGCCGGGAGAAAAGACGCCAGTGGACATCCCATGCCTTGGAGACCGTGTATAGGTTGATCAAGACCGTAGAAGTCCGGACTCAATCAAGAAGACTTCACCGGGAATTTTCGGGAAGAAAGGAGGGAAGGCAGGTCTGTCTCAAGATGTCCTGAGGGGGGTTAACCCGCAGCTACAAACCAAGGGGGGTAGTAGATCAGAAACATGGGATTGGGAAAAAAAGGGCCGCTGGCGGGAACATAAACTTTCCTCGCCGACAAAGAAGAAAAAAACCCCGGAATCAGTCGTGAATGGAGGACAGCCTCCCGAAAAAAAAAAAGGAGTAGAGGGAGAGAAGGCGGAGGAGGACGGGCGCAGAGAAATGCGTCGGGGACATTTTCAAGCTCGGATGGAAAGACGTCTTTTCGTCAGCAAGACGGAAAGTCCAAAAGTCGAACATCGGGTTGTAAGCTGCCGACTGCAGACTGAAAAACGGGGGGGGGGTCAACGGGAGGCCCACGTTGGGCCTTCCCTATTGCGCAGGTGGACTAGGAAGAGTTGGGGGTCGTAAACTGGATCTTGAAATACGGGAAGACAAACCCAAGAAACAATGAAGACGGAAGTCATTTGGAAAAGGGAAAGGGAGACTGGGCTTAACGCAGGTTAAACAAGCAAAAAAAAAGCGAATCGAGTTGCTAGAAGGGGCCGTTAGAGCGGGGTCCATTTCGAAGGGGGAAAAAAAAAAGCTTTCTCCGCAGGAGGGTGAGTAAGCAATACTTCTCGGAAAAAAAAGCTATGAATGAGGATCACTCCACGTCCACAAGGGAGGAAAGGAGGGGGAGGGGTAGGTTTTTTTCGAGGAAAGAGAGAGATGTCTTCTTATGGGACAGAAAAACCAACCCATTCCTGACCGGAGAAAGAACCCACTGACGCGGGTGGGCGAAGTGTTCTAACGGCAACGGAAAAACAAAGGGGGGGACTGAACGTCTATAGAAACATTTTTTTGGAGGGGGAAAGAGAGGAAAAGGGGGCTTGCTGCTTCCGGCGCGGCATGAAGGATGGCTTGGAGAGGGGAAAAAAACGAGAAGGACCAAAGACAAACGGATTCAAGAGGGGGGAATAGCACAGACCAACATCCATTTTCGGGGTGGAGAAAGGGTGTGGACGCAACCCAAAGGTCTCGAGAAACACATCTGAGGGGAGAATTGATAGCGGCACATTGAAGACATAAAGAAATTAAATCACTCCTCAGGGCATCTGAGAAACCACCACGGAAGGGGGGGACCTTTGTCAAGAAAACTTTGATAAAGCCAGGCAAGAGAGAGGAAATCCCATTGTCCAACCAAAAGTGTTGGGGGGCCATTCCGGGGGGGGAAAAGACCGAATCGTGCAGGTAAATTTAAGTTGGTCGGAATGAGGAGGTGCAAGGGGTGCATTCCGAGGCACAGGGGTACTCTGGTGTGTTTCACGCGGGAGAGGGGGAAGGGAAGAAATTTTTTTTCAGAGGAACGCATAATTTCGGAAAAGGGGAAAAAATTCGTTGGGGGGTCCTGGCAAGTTCGGAGGAAAGGAGGAGGCCCGTGCAAAGGTTCAGGGCATTTAGTTTGGAAAAAAACGCTCTACTCGCACCGAGAGGGGTGTGATTGAGTGAGAAAAAGCGCGTAAGGGAAGGATTAGGGAGGGGGGCCTGATCTTCTTGTGTCAAAACGGGGCTACCGTGGTAAAGGATTCTACCTTACCAATCTCGTCATCTTAACGAAAAGTCGTATTCGCATGCCGGGGGGGAACTCTCCTCCCGAAGCCCCCCGGTCGGTACCGAGAGGAGAAGAAGAAGGAACCGATGTAAACGGAGCATATTTGGGGCAGAAGCGGCCGTCCATCTCCGGACGGAGGGCAACCGCGCAAAAACCAACCTGACCATGTTGATCTTGAATGAAAAAAGGGTCCTTTTTACCCCTCAGGGGTCAGCCTGGCAAGGACGTCCAGGACGGCTCCGGAAGGTGGAGGAAAAATATCGAGGGGAGCATCTCCGAGGAGCAGCTCTCGTAGAAATCCCCTGCTTTGTCAGGGAAAGACGCGAACGCACAAGAAAAACTGGACCGGGAGACACAACCTATTCAGGGACTAGGGGGAAACCCTGGATAGAGCAGAAGATGGGGGGGGCCTATTGTCTTCAGTCATCGGGGGGGTGGAGCGTCTTGGGCTGTTTAGGAGACAGTACCTGACACAACTGTTCGGGGAGCAGGAAAGAGAAGAAAAATACTGGGCTCAGAAGACGGAAAAGCCTCCAAGTGCAGGCGGGATTGGAAGCCTTCGGAAAACCCCCCCCAAAAAAAAAGCTCCCTCCGGTTCAAAAAAAAGCGGGGGAAGTCGGATCCGACGTTTGAGGAGGGGGGCCAAAATCTCGTCTTGGTTGTCGAGGCCGCGAGACGAGAGAAGGGGGAGAAATTGCGGAAAGAGACAGGGAAGGGGGCTAGTCGAAGAAAGAGCGATTTTCCCCTGCCGGGGTACGGAAATTCGCTCTGGGGGAAAAGGGGACTACTCAACACCAGAAAAAGGAAAGAAGACGACAAAACGCCTGGCCGGCCATCTCCAGAAGGGAGGAAGGGTCTGAAATTGACGAGAAGTCGGTTGAGGAGAAAGGGGGCTTTTGTTGGTCTGGGGAGGAAGGCCTCATCAGCGGAAAAAAAGCCATCAGGAGGGAAAACAACCTTGCATCGCGAATACCGGAAGACACGCACTCCTTATTAGACTTCCTCCACTCTATCCTTGGAAGATGCTTGGTCTCGGGAAAGCACCATTGGCAGAAGACGGTCCGCGCTGCGCTGCGTGGGGGTTGAGGGGGGGCAGCAAGGTGCGTCGTCGAGGGAAAAGAAAAAAAATTTTCCTCTACGAAACGGAAGACTTATTGTCAGAAAGGTCTCTAGGCGAAGCCACCGTCAACAGCTGATTAATAGAAGAGGAAAGAGGGGGGATGGCGGGGGGTCAAAACCTCCAGTTTGCCGACCGTCGGGGGATATTTTCGCGCCTGAACGAAGGAGGTCAATTGAAGCGAAAGACTCTGCAGGTAGGGGCTTTTTGCTCATGCGACAGAAACGAGGGGAGGCAGAAGCCCTCAGGGGTCGGCTCCGCTGCGGAAAAATATGTCAACAACACACAAGTTCCTCCAGGAAAGAGCCGCGTGGCCACAGGGATCCTGGGTGAAAAAAAGCAGAGAGAAGGGACTGCCAGGTGTAACCCTAGTTGAAGATCAACAACAAACGAGTGGAAAATATAGATATGAGACCTATGGGAAAAGAGAGCTTGCTTTTGCCACCTTATGTCCCTGCTTAAGGGAAATGCCATTCTGGGAGGGAAGGGGGGTGTTGCCATTCGCCGAAGGGGAAGCAGCGGAGCCGACACAGAGGGGGGAGGGGGGGGTGTTTTTTTGCCTCAGTACCGAGGGGGGGGGCAATGCGACACAAGATCAGAGAAGAGAGGGAATGAGTCGTTCAGGAAATCCGAAGGACGATCTGCGCGAAACATTGTAACCAAAGAAGGGAGGAAAAAGGCGCTTTTTTAAGGCAGAGAGGGGTACTATGCTGTAGATTAAAGGGGTTGTTGTGAAAGGACGCGAGGTCATGGGCAAACAAAACCCAAAGAAAAAACAATAAAGCAGGGAAAGGGAGTAGTCAAAAAAAAAAAAAAAAAAAAAAAAAGCAAAAGACGGACTGGCATAAAAAGGAAGATAACCCTCCCAACGCCGCAGTAAAGCGATGAAGAAGACGAATGGGTGCGGGAAAACCGGGAAAAAAAGAAAGGAGAAAGGCTCTAACCTTCATCGAGGGGGGGGGGGCTTCATCCAAAAAAACTGTCATTAGGGACTAGAAAGCAGGGGCGTTGACGCCCGGAAAGGGAGCCACAGGACGATTCTCTAGGAAGGCCTTCAGAAAAAAAAAAGGACAGATCCGACCGAACCGCCTCAAACTCTTCACAAAAGGAGGGCAGGGCAAGGGTTCGAACAGGATCGTTTGGGGAGAGGCAACGTGCTCCAGTAGAAATTCAGAATTTCCCGGTACATCGTGACCGGGGCAGGGGGAGAAAATACCTATTCCGCGTCCGTAAAGAAAAACACTTTGCCAGGGGAAAGCTCCATTTGAAAAAAATGGCTATATGCGCGGGGGTTAGCGCGAATCAAACAAGCCGCGATTGAGGGAAAAAAAACTGTCGGAAGCTCTATCCGTACAACGTTTTGAAAAGGGGGGAGCTGGGAGGGGAGGAGAAGGCTCCAAAAAAAGACAGAATGCACTTATGCTCGCGAAACGGGACGGAACCCGCACGTATTGGGACGGCGCGGTCTCGAATTGTGTCAATGTAGAACGCAACACCCAACGATCATGAAAAACAGGGAAGGGAGGAAAAAAACCCTGCAAAAGACAGAAGAAAATGCTAAGAAGGGGAAAAGGAAAACCTGAATAGGGGGGGGGGGAAAAAGGGACGTGAGGGCCATCAGAGGAGGTTCGTTTCGCGTAGGAGAAGAGGGAAGTTGCTCTGAAATTCCCAAATTCTCAAGACGAGGAAAGGAGAAAGGAAGGGGGTTTCGCTGGACCAGGAAGTCTAGAGCCGAAAGGGAATTGCTTCCGAACATTGGGAAGATTAGGGTTAAAACGGAAAAGAAAGGAAATCAACTGGGGGCGGTAGGTGGCGCTGTTGAAAAAGAAAGAAGGACTTCAGCAGATCGGAAAACAAAATATGAGATCTCGTGACAGCGAGTACCGGGTCCTTCATGGAGTCAGGAAGAGCTGGTCAGGTTCCCAGCAGCGGCATGAAAGGGAAAGGCGAAGCGGGTAGTAGCCTCCTAAAGGGGGGCAAAAAACTTTTGTGACAAGAAGATTCAGGCCCACAAGGACCTACGCGCTGGACAGGGCAGAAGAAATACATCACCCTTCAAATACGATCGGGGGGGGAAAAGAGAAAGAAAAGCTTCCAACAGAACCTGCAGAGACTTTCAAAACGTGAAAGGGAAAAGGAACTCCAACGAATTTCCAAGGCAGGAATTATGCCGGCCAAAAGCTTGCAAAGGCAGCTCACCTCGGAAAACGAAGGAAAGCAAGTGGTCGTAATGCTCACCAAGGGGCGGTGTTCGCAAAAAATGGAAAAGAGCCCAAGTCGATTCGGTCGGAGGGAGATGCACAAAGCGTTGTTGGCGGAAAGGGGGAGGAAATATCTTCATTGTCAAAGCACGTTTGAAGAAGAAACCAACCAACGCCCAGGAGGGGGTGGCTCATATGAGCCGGCGAGGGAGTCGGCGAATAGGTAAATAAATTGTGGCCGCTCTAAAAGGATAAAAACCTCAGGGTCCATCGCGTTTCAAGGGACACAAACGGCCTGGACCGAAAGGGGGTTTTTTCGGACGATTTACAGGGCAGGAAGAACGATTAGTGGTATGAGAGGGGGGTTCCTCTCCAATCCAAATCATAAGAAGGGAGAAGGGAGACGGACCCTCAAAGGAGGTGCTCGGGATCGGTTCAAATGCTTTAAAAATCCGTGGAAGGAGCGTCCATCTCCACATTGGATATCTCGGGAACGTTTGAAGGAGACAAAGCGAAGACCGATATCTTTTTTTTGAAAAAGAGAGAAACAAAAAAACGAACCCAGAAGAGCGTAAAGTGCCGGGGGGAAGGGGGTGGGATGAGTGTCTGATCAGGTCGGAAAGAGAGAGAGCTTAGCACCAAAGCGGGACGCGGCGGCTCATCCAAGGATCGAAATACTCCAGCTTAAACCGGCAAACCGGAAAAAAGAGCTTCGTCCCCAAGACGCCGTCTCAAAAAAGTGCCGTAGAAAAAGCGGGTTTGATCAAGGGGGGGGAAAGAGAAGACCCAAAACGACGAGAGGAAAAGAAAGACTCCACCTGCTCATAGGGAAGTGCTCAATTGCCGGTTTGGTACAACCCGCATCTGCAGGGGGCAGCTACACAGTTGGCAGGTGGAAAAAAGGGGATTGGGAATCCCGTCCCGCTGGAAGACTGTCACAGCCTCGCCGAACAGAAAGGGACAGATCAGGAAGCCAGGTCTGGGAATAGGGGAAAAAAAAGAAAATCCAATCTCTCTCCCCAACAACAACGGAAGGGAAGAGGGGGAGGCTTCGCAAAGGGAAAGGCTTCCGAAATGTCCGCGCGGATGGGGGGAAAGTCGCTTCTTGTTGCAAAAAAGCACAGGGATAAAAAAGGTCGATCGAACATGCCAAAGGGTTGTAGCTGCAAGGCTAAGACTTCTGGGAAAAGAAGAAGGAAAAACGGACCTTCCCTAGGTGGAGCTAGAAAGGAGTCACTTGGAGGTGGGGGGATGAATCCGTTCTTTAAGGAAGAAACCGAGCAACCGCATTGGCAAGGCAGGGGGAGGGAAGACTGGCGTCGCAGGGGTCGGAGCGATTGCGGTCGTCCGGGGGCCGGGTTAAGAGCGGGACTTAAGAGAGAGGCTTCTTCCCTGGAAGGAGGGGGCCAGCGGAATTGGTGGGGAAAGCAGTCTCTCTGGGAGAATAAGAGAATGACGACCTCCTCCACGACAAGAAGGTAAAAATAGGGTGCCGTGGGGGACCTTTTTTTTCTCGAGAGGAGGGGGGGACTGCTTATTTACTATTCACCCCCATTCCTGACCGTCTTGGAGAAAGGCGCGGTTGCAAGTGGTTCTAACGGCAAACAGGGCGTTGGAAGGAAGGAAGGGTCCTGAGGGGAAAAAAATTTTTGGGGTTTGGGGGGAGAAGGAGGAGGGGGGGAGGGGGCTTTATTATTCTTCTCTGCTTAGGTGGAAGAGGAAAGACCTCCTCGTCGGGAGAGGGGGAGCCAGCGGCACAGGAAAATCCATTCTGGCCATTGCCTTTGTTGCAGAAAAAGAGGGGAGCTTTCACGAGAAAAAGGAAACCCGTTCGGTGCGGTAAGCCTTGATAAAAAGACATAGGAGAAGAGTACATCGCTCCGTAGCATCTGAAAAAAAAACGACCGGAGGTGGTGGGCAAGTGACACTATTGTGAGAAAAAAGTCCTATCTCTTAAAGGAACAAGTCCGAACACGAAACCTCGCGCAATCCAACCAATCGAAGGAAAGAGGGGGAAAAAAGTGGTGGAATTCAAAAACACCTCATGCAGTTGAATCCTCCAATCGGTAGGTACGCTTCTTTTTTCAAGAAAGGGGGGCAAGCTGACGGGGAAAAGATGCTGCCTTTGGAAATTCGGGGGGGGGGAAAAGTTCCGCCATGACGTCGCGGAGAGGTTCTTCTGCCAGTTAGGAGGGTCAGAGCGCTACTCGCAAAAGGATTTATGTGGATGGGACAGCGGTAGGACGGAGGAGAGTACTACTGTGTCACCAAGGGGACAAGTTTCTTACGTGGAGGAACAGAGCTCGCATAGGCGGAACTCTGGGGGAAAAGTATTCGCATGGCCTTTAAGAACGGGCCACCGCGCCACTCCGAGAAAGGTCCGTAACAGAAGGTATCCGCTGAAGGAACCGATGGGAGATCAAAAAAAGGGGGGGCTCCGATCTGCTGGAGTAAAGAAGAAACCCCCCGCCGAAGGAAAGGCAACCGCGCATCAAAGTGATCTTTGAAAGGAGGTTGACCCCTCATACCTGTGAGAACTGGCAAGGAAAAACTGCACTCGCAGTCCGAAGAAAAACGTTCCAGCTAAAAAGAGCCTGGAGCAGCGGTACATCTCGAGGGCGGAGCGGCACTTAAAATTGTCAGGAGCCCGGAAGTAACTAACATAATTTCAGTCATGAGAAAAAGGGACGTTCCTTTCTTACCAAAGAAAGTGGGAGGAAGTGAAGGCTATAGCAGCCTGACAGAAAGGGCTTGTCAGTCCATCGGCCTGGGTGGGGGGGGGGGGAGAAGAGCATTGAGACTTTGGGGTAGTCAGGAGGGACACAACTGTGTGAAAAAGAAGCGCCGCAGAACATACTGGGAAGACAGAAAGACGTTACAAGAGCCGCCAAGTGAAGGCTGTCCATGAGCCTTCTCTAGGAAAAAAAAAAAAAAGCACACAAAAAGGTCCCGCATACGGAAAAGACGATCGGGATCAGGACGACTTTTTGCTTCAGGGGGGGGGAAAATCCCTCTCAAGGGTGTCGATTGAAAAAGGGACAGGCGAGCAATAGAGGGGAGAAAATTTCGCGGGAAAAAGGTAGGGGGTGGGGCATCTTTACTACGCTGACTCGTAGACAGGGGGGGAAAAAGGGACCGGTCACGATGTCCTTAAATTCACGGGGGGAAGTCACTCATGAAGCACGGAGGGCACCCGATCAATGGCACAACGCTGGAGAGAAAAGGGGGGAGAAAAGGGGTCTGAAAGGTCTTCTTACATTGGGAGCAAAAGGAGGGTTTCTTAGTTTACTAGTGGGGATAGGGTGGAGGGGACGGCCCTGGCGATCAGACGCTGGCGGTCAACGGACCATTGGCATCAAAGACCTCCTGCAGCGGGCAAGAGAAAAGGTGCTTTATGAGTCATAATCGATGCCGTTTCAGAGGCACCGCAGCAGAATGTGGCTCTATGCCACGGGTGGAAAAAAAAAAATTGTCGTAATTGTCTCCTCAGGTCCCGCTGCGCTGAGGGTTCTCGGGAAAAAGAAAGGGGCGTCGTCGAGGCTGCCAGTCAAAAGGAGAATACGAAACGGAAATGATAAGTCGCTGTTCAATACCTGCGGGGGGGAAAGAGAAAAGGAAGGAAAACCACCCGTCAACACTATGACAGCATAGTACACGACCTGGAACGACCTTCACGAGGGGGGGGGACGCGCCTTAGCTTCCGCCCGAGGGAAAAAAGAGACTCAGTGGGAAGACGACTTTCGTTGAAACTCTTGTGCTTGAAAAATGCCATGCCACAAACCAAGAGGCAGCCCCGCCACGAGGTTTCGGCAGGAAGTTTCGGCAAAGGGGCAAAAAACAGGTCCCTCCCAGGAATTCAGGAAACGAACGCGTGATCAAGTAAGACTCAACTTCTTTCCGTTTTCACAGGGGGAAGGCTAGGGAAAAAAGAAAAAAACCCTATTTCTATCTCTACGAAAAAAAAAACGGAGGAGGAGGATTCCACCTGGCAGGAAAGAGGGCCACCGAGAAAGGAAAGATGTTTACACTCTGTTTGCACTCTGGAGGAAAAAGGAGGGAGGTACCTTTTTGAATGCCCGAAACAAAGGAAAAGCCTACCAACATGAGTGGATGCCGCAGTACCGATGGCTTTTTGGGGGGGAAAAAAAAAAAGACAATGGAAAACGAAAGCAGAGCTGGCAAAATGAGTCAACGGGGGAAAAGAAAAGAAGGAGAAGCTAAAGCTCT
>Ga0179593_1695643_pt1 | contig 10365 bp, 8 predicted proteins | sample CZODoug2_1_08_16_FD_185931 | JGI IMG/M metagenome (GOLD analysis project Ga0179593, IMG submission 185931) | Vadose zone soil fungal communities from Angelo Coast Range Reserve, California, USA - CZODoug2_1_08_16fungal (PacBio error correction) | ecosystem: Environmental > Terrestrial > Soil >...
CCAAAAGGGGGACAGAGGCATCCTAAAAACTAAGACTCCTTACGCCGCTGAAAAATCTTACCTACAGCCAGAAGAGGCCCGCATACGCAGTCGCCCAAAGGGCTTCGAGTTCTTTGGGGCAAAGGAAACCGAAAGTGGAGAGGAGACGGCGACGGAAAAAGAAGTTATCTATCCTCTTCTCATGAAGCGTCCTCCTCGTAGTAAGGATGTTTGAGGGGGAGAATGCAGTACAGGTACGCGTACAATATGCCTTTCCTGGGCATCATCAGTGCAAAAAACACACGAGAAAAAGAAAGTTGAGCCAAAGGTAGAAAAGGGGAGGCCCACGTAGGTGTTGAATAGGGAACGGGTCTGTCCTCTAGTAAATAGGTGCTGCGACGGATAAAATCCAAGCCCCTCTCTACGGGTGCTTTGATAAAAAACCGAGAGGAAAGGTATGAAAGGGGGGCTTCCGGGGAGTTTCTCTTTAAAGCTATAGAGAGTTTTTCTATCAAAGCTTGCCGGAAAATGCGAAGTTCAAATGAAAGAAGAAACGGAAAGCCGGGGAAAGAAATTGAAGGAAAAGAAAGGCGGCATCAGATGCAATACGAAGAGCTGCCTGGACGATTGCAGAAAAACCGTTTCTTGTGCCCGGACTCGTTCGAACTAGCTGACGGGCCTGAGAAAAGAAAAGGTCAAGAGGGGACATTAACTCAAAAGCAGCAAAAAAATTCCGATCGATGCTATGAAGGCCCTTAATAAACAGCCTTTCAGGCGATACCAAGGCATTTGTCACAAGGAACAACTGATTGAAAGAAAGGAAGCATTCCGGGGGGGGGGGGAATTAGGAGAGAAAACAAACAAGCAAGAAGGCCATTGAGCCAGGGAGACGGGTGTGGAATCGAAGAACTTCTTCCAGGTCATTTGCTTGACAAAAAAAACTGTCCAGGGACTAAGAGGAGGGAGGAGTTTTGACGATTCCGGCGTCGGAACTTGTCGGAATGGAGAAGTCTCTACCGCAGGCTTGGGATCAAAGGGGAATCACCAATCGGGGCACACGGAGAGGTGCAAGGAAGCCAGAGAGCTTCAATAAAAAAGATGTCTAGATGCCGAAGGAATCGGAAGCGTGTGGACTCAGGAACTACGAGGAGCTTTGGGGAATGACAAAGAGGTGCTGAAACCAATTTTCGCGACGGGTGGGTCTTAACTAAAATACGGAGAAAAGCTGTGTCCAAGAGTTGAGATGGCAGCACTCTGAAGGGCGGCGTGACCGGATGAAGCATCTGCTGGGAAGGGGAGAATAGAGTCTGATGGCAGGGTAACTTTGCAGAGTCATCGGTAAAGAACGCATTTCGCGAGAAAAGGTGGGGCACCGAGCCAGAAATGCCATGAGAGAAGGGAACGATACAGGGCCGGAGGAAGAAAGAAACAAAGGCCACGGCGCCAATCCTTTCGGCAAGGATCATACTTGGACTGAAGGAAAGTTCACACAGGAAGGGAGGGGACTAAGATCAAACGGGAAAAAGAAATCTTCCTCTCAACAGAGGGTGATACTTACAACCAAAAAGGGAGAAGAAAAAAAACCTGGGAGGGAAGCTTCTCGGGAAATCGGGGACTAAGAAAGAGCTTATAAGGGGCGGTACTACGTCAACACATCCAGGGCTACGGACAGGTGGAATAGGGCAAGAGTTCTTTTGAAGGAAACTGAGTTCAAGGGGGGGGGGAAAGATATCGAGAACCCCTCGGGGTCAAATCTCTTCGTTCTCTCTTAGGGGGGTGATTGTGGATCCTGATCCTCTTACTTCTAGGCCGGGAAAAGGCTCGAGTCAAAGAAGGGAACATTTAAGGAATCGCAAATGAAAAGGGACCATAGAAAAAAAAAATGAGAGGGGCTAATTTTTATCCCTTCCCCTAGAGCGCCGATGTCGTCTGGAGTAGACTGAAGCTTACCCAATAATCACAATTGCTACAAGAAGATAAGAGAAAAACACAACACGTAGTTAGTTGAGGAAGAGAAGTAGCTTTGTAAAAAGGGAGAATTTTCGTGAGAAATCAAAAAAGGGAAAGGACCACCTTAGTAATCAGGTGAGGGACATGTGTTGACGGCCCTTGGAAAGATGAAAGCGTTAGCGCACGTCGGGGAAAAGGTCAACCCGGGTGAAAAAAAGCGCCTATGGAAAGATGAGATCGGCTCAAAAGAAATCATCGAACGAAGAGATGTTGACCCCGAGGGTTTCCTCCTAGCACCACTTTTCTAAGGTTTGACACGGGACAAACCCTTTCACGCCCAAAGGAGAAGTAATGAAGGAAAGGGCTACTAAAAGAGCAAAATTAAGGAACTTGTTGGGCTCGCGAGACTGAAAAGGAGATCCGCGCAGGGAAGGTTTTTTGGCAGCGCCACGGATACCAATCCTTTAAAAAATCGAAAAGGCCTAGGTTTGCAGAGCAACCTTTCGTCAGCCTGACACAGGGCGGTTGAGAAGGGGACGAGAGCCGTCGGGGAAATTCTCCCCTGCTTGGGATCCGGAAAAGTTTATCCTAGGGAAAGGCCGGGTGGGGGATCAGCGACTGGGGCGAATTGCCGAAAGATTGGAAGATCGTGGCGTCCTATGCAAGCTAGGTCTGATTTTGAAGGAGAGACTCTATGTTGATAGGGGAAGGCACATGGCTGCGACGGTGGGGGGGGGGGCTGTTAAAAAAAAAACTTCTTAAAACTCCGAAGGGACATGTGAAGACTACCCGGCCAACTCTGTGCAGACATAAGAATCCTCATGAGAGAGGATGAAAGTCCCGTCGTCGGACACCCGACAGGAGGCTTTTCGGAAAAAAGAGAGGAACTCCGGAACGGGGTTAAGACCCAAAAAAGGGGCCCTTGTGCAGCAGAAGCTGCTGTTGGTCATGCAGGGCGTGAGAAAAAGCGCAATGAATTCAGAGGGGGGGCAAGAGGGCGAAGAACGTAGGATAGGGGGAAAGACACAATCGAACTCTTTGGCCCTTTTGAGGAAAGATAACCAGTAGGAAGAAGGGGATCCAGGCTCCAAGGACAAAAAGTCATCAAGGGAAAAAGAAAAAACAGAAAAGGATAAGCCAGTATGAAGGACTTCTTCATTCAAGCCTGGAAGACTTTCTGGAAATTTCCAACCCGAGACGTGGATAATTAAAGAAAAAAAAGGGTAAAAATCCTTGATGGGGGGTGCGATCCCCTAATCAAGAGGGGAGAGGATGCAGACCCAACCGAGGGTTTAAAAAGAGTCGACATAGGGTTGAAAGGCCAGGGTAGTAAGGGAGCGAACATTTCCGAACATAGATTATTGGGGGAGTCTTACAGGGAACGGGATAAGGAGGGTACAAAGAAAGGAATCAGCAACGTCCGCTATTTTTTCACGCGGTGGCCGGCCAAACGAAAACGCACTGGGAGAACGTAGAAGGGAGGAAGAATCCGAAAAGGAACGTGGTCCGGGGCCATTTCGGGCATAAGCGCCGCGTACTGTAAAGGCAGGAGGTTAAAAAAAAAAAAGAACATTATGAGGATTCAGTGAAGAGAGCATTTCAGAGGGAAAAAAGAGATCAAGGGACCACAAAGGGGACCTGATCGAGGTTTTTCGCGGGCCCAGAGGGGCGCAACTCATCAAAAAAAGTGTCGGAGCGGGGATAGGGCGAAAAGGGGGGGAGCAAATAGGGATAAGTCTCTTCAAAACCAAAAAGCTACCGTCGGGCCGAAAAAACTTGGAGAAACGAGTGTAGTGGACCTGAGGGGGGAGGGAAGAGCCCCAAAATAGAAAGCACGTATTCATGACAAAGGAAATTTGTCCAGCGTGACCGTCGCGGAAAAAGGTGAGCCCGCAAACCGCAGGGAAGAGCGCCGTGGGGAAGTGACTAAGACGAGGGGGCAGCGTCTCGTCGATGCTTTGAGAGGGCGGTAGGCGGTTGCTTTCGCCCGTGGAAAAAAGAAGGTCGAAGCAAGAGCAAGCCAAAGTGACATGAGAAGGTGGTCATATTTCAGACGGGGGTAAACCCCGGAGCGTGAGTTGTATTTGCATCTGACGCAGCGAAGAACCCGAGCCAGTGGGTTTCAAAAATGATGGGAGGCTTCCGGATACATCACCTTCTCCGAATTGAGGACGGGTCTGCAGCGTTCCTAGAGAGAGGTAATAGACAAAAGGAAGAGGTTGAAATAATAAGTAAAGGAAAACTCTGCTCCTAACCGCTGATCGTTACAACAATGCGGGAAGAAGGGCTTTGATAAGTCAAAAGAGACCCGCTCATAGGGACAGGGACAAGGGTGAGGAAATACCAATAACACCTAACATCCTTGTTACCTCATTACTAGACAGCCCGAATAAATCTGCACATACTAGTAGAAGAAAAACTAAATCCAGGGGGAAAATTGGGAAAATAAAAGGAAATGTAAAGAACAGAATCATCGATCCTTCTACGGCGGCAAGCAGGGATCGAGGCACGTGTAAAGAAAAGAGGGGAACTCAGAACTCAGAGGAAGGATCAAGTTCGGCTAACGGCCTCTACAGTTCACGCTGCATACCAGGGGGGGAATCATCCGCATGAGTTGAGAAGGGACAGACAAAGAAGAAATCGTTTGAAGCCAAGTTCGGCACGAAGGCCGAAAAAACGGGGTATGTTTTGGGGTTGAAGACGTATGGCCTCTGTGGGAAAGTCCATTGGAAAATTGAAAGAAAACCTGGAAAACGAAAAAACGAAGGGGGCTTTCTCTCTCGACCAGAGAGCGCCGCGAAAAAGCGAGATAAGTTGCCGTTGTCCTTGGACAGTTATCTCGAAAGATCGTACTCTGCCCAAGAGAGGCATGACGACTGCCGCTTAAGGGACGGGGCGGGAGTTCCCACTAGACGGCAATCCCTGAGGCAATAGACGTAGCTGACTGGAATTGGAGAAAAGGGGGCCAGGTTGGACAAGGGACAGCAAAAAGGAGAGAGGGGATCAACTGGAAGCTTGACCAATTTTCCAGGGAATAATTAATAAGCCGCAAAAAATTCCTGAGCTTATAAAAGGGAAGACAGCAGTGAAACTAGACAAGGGGAGAAGTAGGAAAGATTAGCTATGGGGGTTGGGGACGGGGAAACCGGGGCTTCTCAATGGGTTCACAAAGAGTCGGTGATCTCAACAAATCCAGGAAAGTAATGGAGCAATTTAAAAGTTGGAAAATCGGGGACATGCAGGCCTGCAAGGTCCTGTGCGAAAGTTGCGCAGCGGCGATGTCCAACGGGAGCGGATTGCCGCGCTGCCTTGTGAAGCATTGAGGAAAAGGGAAGACACCTGCGTTGGAGGAAAAGGTGCCAGGTCGATTGTATTCAAGCCCGGCCTAGGTAAACAGGGTGAAGGAAAAACGATGTCGCCGATGCCGAGGCTCTGAAGAGGGGGGGAACAGCCGACTATTGGGCCAAAAAAATGAAAAAGGCAGCGCTGAGAGGCAAGGGGGTTCTCTAAGTTGGTTCGTCAACGAACCATGACTCATAGTCGGGGTACACCTCGCGAGTTGGCATCGGGGGTCGCTCAAGAAAGGGGAAGGTCTTGACCAGCAAAAAAAATCAAAAAAGGAAAGATTAGTGGGGGGACGGTAGCTTTGGGGAAAGGCCTCATTCTGATCATCTTAGCGTTCAGATGGCAAGGTTCGGAAGCGCATAGTTGGGCACGAGAAAGAACTGTCCAGAGGGTAACATCGGGGATAAAGCAAAAGAAATCGAGAAGGCCCTTGCTTACTCCACTAGAGTACAATCCGTTCGGCAATTCGGCAGCGGAGCGAGGAAAAAAACGGCACAACAGCGGCGGGGGAAAGCACGAGCTTCATAACGACGGTAGAATAGCTTCACCAGGCAAAAAGGCCTGAAAAAAGACAGCAAAACCAGGGGGGCACATGCTACGAGCGCATCCTAAAGATTTGGGGGGGGCGGTGGCGCTTGCCAGAATCGTGGGCCTTATCGAGCGGGAAACTTGAGGCAAAATGGAAATTAGAGCGGAGGTCTCATGGAAAAAGCCGGTCATGTGGGGGATTCAATGTTTGGAGTGATGACAAACTTTTAGAAAACAGGAGAGAACCCTCGGGAATTCGAGGGAATCAGACGGATCATCATGGAAAAGACAGATGCGCCTCTGAGAAAGACAATTGCTTGCACCGAGGGGTTAGCAAAGAAAAAGGTGTTTCACCATAAGGGAAGGGAAACACAGGGACCCCTGCAAAGAGAGGGAGAGTGAGTCCCTGGCAACTAAAAGTAGGAAGGAAGAAGAAGGAAAAAAAAAGCTAGATCATCAGAAAAAACGTATTATATGAAAGGATCTTAGCTTTGTCCGCCCCGTTTGTTTCGGGTCGGGGTCCGCGTGGCCTACTCTCTAACGAGAATAGGAGCGGTACCAGTTCTCACATTTTTCGGGGGAGGTTTGAACAAAAAAGAGACGGGAGGAAGGGATAAAAGGGCTTTGACAGTGTCCTGCCTGTTGAATCAGGGACGCACTAGGAAGGGAAGTCCGCGTATCGTAAGAGCACCACTAGCGACCACGAAAGTAATGGGGTTCGGGAGGGGGGGCATCACGTCTCACCAGGCAATAACCCTTACCATCGTAATCAGCAGCCTATGCTCGGAGGGCGTAGGCCTGGTTGAGCGATTACCGCCCAGAGAGACACGGAGATGGACGTCAGCAGATTGGCAGCCCCCGGTTTTGCTTGTCCTGGGCGTGCAAGCACGAGCACGGCGGAGGAACGTAGGACGGAGAGGGACCGCTCTTCGGGCCCGCCCGCTGCTGTGTTCCCTGTCGTGGGTGCGAATTGCCGGTATGGAGAGCGTGGCTGACACTGCTTTCAGGAGAAAAGTGATCGGACCGGGGGGGGGGGTTCCTGGCTTCCCAGTCGGCGACTTGCATGGCGGGACCCACCTAGCCGATTTTCGCGACCGCAAAATGATCTAGGACGACGCCTACCCAGCCAACTCTGGCAGAATCCACGGCGCCTCGAGAATGATTGCCGCGGTCACGACTCAATGCCCGCGTGGCTAGAGGGGCATTGAAGCATGGTTCGTTGACCGACAAAGGACAACCTTGGTGTCAAGCAAGCGCTGCCGTTGGAAAAGAAAAACAAAAAAGTCTCAAGAAACAGTCAAGATATCGGCATCGACGGACTCGGGCCGCGCTGAACTTATGGGGGGGGAAGGACGCGGAAGAAAAGATGCGGATGAAAAAAAAAAGCGGGTTGGCGAGCCTCAACAAGGCAGCAGCGGCCTAAAGGACATCGCCGCGTTCCACTGCCGGGCGCACATGTACCTGAAAAAAAAGAGGAGCCATGACTTTAGGCGAGTAAACCCGAGGGGGGTTTAGGTGTCCATGTACGTCCTTGTTTTGCGATCCCTACCTCATAAGGGGGGGGATGATGGAGGGGATGAAACCAGGAAGTTAATCTCTCTGGAGGAGGTGGTCTACGGCCGGAACTGTTTCTGGACGGGCCTTGGCCAAAGGGCAGGTTTTGGGGAATCAGGGGGGAGAAATCGGGCGATAGGGAATTTTAGGGAAATCCCTCTCGCCCGCGGGGGCAAGCGAAGCAAAAGACCGGCCGCGGATCAGACGAAATCTGGGAAGCCTTGATCATCGGGGAAGGCGGTGGGGCACCGCTAGGCGAAGGTCTGAGAGATGCCTGACCAGTATGCTGCTGAGGGAAAAAGGAGCATTTTGGGGACAAAAAGGAGGCCGGAATCTGTCTATAAGGCCAAGGACAACGGAGCCAAAACAAAAAGCCCTGAAGATGTTCGCTGACTTCGGTTGCATCTATGCAAAAAAGAAAGGAAGGCGACGGGGAAAGGGGAGCAGGAGAGTCCATCCATCTAAGTACTCCCTGAGAAACAAAGGAGGTCGGAGCCGACCTGGCTCAACGATGGTTGGCGACTTCTTCGTGCTTGAAAGTCTGGAAAAGCGCACCAATATCCCTGTCCGGCCGGGATATTGTGTACATGACCGGTGCGCCCGGGGGGGGAGCCACCCTCCGAGAAGAAGGAGCATGATTGCCGCGAAGGCTCAGATTCTTGATCTGGGGAAAAGTGGTAATTCGGGGAAAAAATTGTTCAAGTGGACCAATAAGTGCTCAATGTCTTGTCAGGAGGGACAGTATGAAAAGGGGGCATTCGGGGAAAGGGGTCCTAGTTTTCAAAAGGGGCGGTAACCCCGGCGCGGTATGTGGGGGATGTAGGACCAGCACGCCGACCCTAGTCGGTGCCGGATGGAAAAAAGGCGGTCGGGAGCCGGAAACCGCTTCAAAAAATTTGTTTCAAATAAATCGGGGAGCGGCAGCGTTTACAAGTAGCCTGAGAGACTAGACACAACAACACGGAGAGGAGAAAAGGGGCAAGAAGAAGCTAGGAAACGGAATGTCCCAGAATCGTGCCACAAGGCTGGATGACAAGGCCGATCCCCTAAAGTGTCCCTGGCCAGCACCGCCGGGGGAGAAACCTTCGTCTGGAGAGCTAAAAAACCTCCGGGTTTACTTGAACTCTAAAAGAAGGCCTAATTAATAAGGAAAAGGAACTCAGGCTGAATGGTCCACGTTAAACCGCAATTTAACCGCGACAGCATCGAGCCGTACGGAGCAAGATAGGAAAAACTGCTCATCGGATCGGGGCCTCCTCGTCTTCAGAGGAGGGGAAGCTCAACCGGGACACGAATGCTTACAGGGAAAAAACGAAAGGATTCGTGATAAAAGAGAGGAGCGGAAAGGGACCACCCACATCGTTGAGAAAAGTCGCCCTCCGGCAGTCCGGATGTTTTGGGGGGGGGTAGGGATAAAAGATTCGATTGAAAGCGTAGAAAGCGGCCGAACGGGTGGGTGCTCCGCGCAACCGAGGCAAGAGCAGAGAGGACTTTGGGTGTCGGCCGTTGAATTGGGCTAAAGGGGGTCAGTATCATAAAGGCCCCTTGAGAAATGCATCCGCCATAAGTCCGGCAATAGAAGACTGCCGGATGACAATGCGGCTGATGCCCGAAAATGGCCGACTGGGACCAGTAGGCACGTTAGTAATGAATAGCCAGTGCGTAGGAAAAGGGGTTGTTGACAGCCGTCCTCTTGCCAATAGAGGAGAGAGGGAACCTGACGGGACGATTGTCCCGGAAGGCCCGAAACAAGCACCAAGGAAAGGCTAAGATGGTTAGGAAATTGGGGCACCTAAAGATTCCGTCCCGGACCAATTCGGGGAAAAGATTACTGGGGTGGAAGGCACCCAAGGCCTCATCGTGACAGTGAGGTCGGGGATCGCAAAAACCATAAAAGAAATGGAGAGAAGGAGTGGGGGGACCTTGCGAGAGAGCCAGTCATGGCATTGAAGCCAGCAGGTCCTTGTTGCTCAGCAATTGACGAGAATGCCGTTAGTCTTATTGCAATTGTCGGGAATTGAGGGTCTCTAAATCATTATCACAAATGGGCACGGAGGTGATGCCTCCTTAGGTTCAACCATACGTGAAGCGGGGGCAAAGACGGAAAGATGCCGAGGCATCGAGGAGCGGTGAAAGGCACAAGAAAAACCTGTTCAAGAAAAGCCAAACAGAGCTTAAGCACAAGGGAGCGACCGGTGGTCGTCAACGAACATAGCATCATGCGTTTGCGGGACACCGTTGTTGGAAAAGTCGCCGCGGCTGGCGGCTGGAACGAGGAAGTCAGGAAGGAGGTCGCAGGATAGTCTGAACCCCAGAGTGGGGCCAGGTGGCCTTTTGAAAAATCGCGCATTCCAAAGCAGATGGATAGTCGAGAAGCGCATAGTTGAAAGTGCACAGAGGAAAGTCCTCCGACTGAGGACGATACAGGGGAAGCGGAAATCACAAAGTGCCGAAAACTTGCCGTACGCCACGCTCTTAAAAAGAAGGAAAGGAGGGGCTCGCCCTTAACACACTTCAAAAAATCACAGAGGTGAAGAAAGGGGGGGGGGAGTCAGTAAAGTCAAACGACAACCCTCCGGGATCCCGCTTTCCTGACAAGATAGAGCAGGGGGATTCCAATTCTGCTGCTGCAATCAAGTCGGCATAAAGGGGTTCTAGGGAGGGGCCAACAATAAGAGTCGCGAGAAGACATTACTACTTTTGAGCCATGTAGCGTAGTCCCGACTTTAGGAGATGGTTCAAGGGGGGTTCAAGGGTGGGGGTATAAAGTTGATGAAAAAGGGAAGGGCACAAAAAGTGGACGTTCGGCGCGCTTATGTATTTCGATCCGCGGACTTCATCCTGAAGACGGAAAATAGGAGTAGGCAGGACACATGGATGCAACCCTACCGGAGCTTAGTCACCAGGGGGGAGGGGGGAAAGGGGAAGTCCCAATGGCGGACGTGGGGGACAAAAAGCTCCTAGTTTCGAGACATGAGCGTACACGCAATAGGCCAACCGGGAGCGAGA
>Ga0179593_1759614_pt1 | contig 10365 bp, 12 predicted proteins | sample CZODoug2_1_08_16_FD_185931 | JGI IMG/M metagenome (GOLD analysis project Ga0179593, IMG submission 185931) | Vadose zone soil fungal communities from Angelo Coast Range Reserve, California, USA - CZODoug2_1_08_16fungal (PacBio error correction) | ecosystem: Environmental > Terrestrial > Soil >...
TCTATCTACTTGCTGCGACGGAAGCCATCAAGTGGGTAAGAAGTTATTAGACCTTTGTCTCGCCACTAAAAGCACTTTCTCTATAAGGACTCAGATGGGGCAGGGTTCCGCAGGGAAATGCAGCGTATCTCGGGGGTGGGGTTGAGCACGGTTCTGGACAGTTTGTTCGCGGGCCGGCGAGAAAAAACCCCAAGAGTTGCTCTTGTTCCCGCGTCAAGAAAATTTCCAGGCGTGCCAGTATACAGATCAAGGCAAGCGGAGAGAAGGGCTTTGGGTGTACGACCCACTGTCCCGAGGATCATGTCTTAGAAGGGTGGGCCGCTCGTAAGTGCCGATGCAAAAATCAAACCATTGATACAACGTGAGAACCCTAAGGCAGCATTTACTCTGCCTAGGACACTAAATAGAAAAAAAGGGACCCGTAGGGCCACAAAACAAAACCCATGTAAAGTAGAGATCGACCTCGACATCCCGAGGATGCGGAAATAGACATGGTGGGGGCGCCGGTAGCTTATCGGCCCATATACGCTCCCTGAACACCAGGAGTAAACGCAAACAAGCCTATTACCCCAGTTGAAACCAAAATCCCCGATGAAAAAAACTCCGAGGCCGAATGGTCGTCGTGGATCCGACAGCGATAATAAAGGCATCACCGCCTAGCCAGCACGACATCTCTGGAGTGGCTACTTGACATAAGGTGAGTCTACTTAGGTTGGAAGAGGGCGCCCCGTTCCCTGCGCCACCCCGGGGTGTTGTCTCCTCTTTCCATCGGGGGCCCAAGGGGGGGGGACTGCAAGGGGGAGGCGGCGCAGAAACCCCCGCCTGTCGCGACCGTCCATACGGGGCCCGCGTGTGGCCCCATCATGACCAGCCCGTTAGGGGGGATCCACGCACAAAAAGTCATCACCGGCTCTTAACAGCGAATGCCGCGGCGCTCTCGCTGCTCTAAGGAGGGACAGACATATGCGATTTCCACTGGGGAGAGGCTCTAGAAGGAGGGAGAGTAATGTCGGAGGGTCGCCTCCGAGGTTAACAACAAAAACGATCTTATCCTTGCAGGGTAACGTCGTTTTTAGAGATAGGGGACCTCTCAGCCTTTCGGAGTCTCACCAAGGCGGGGCTTCATTGCGGGGCGGCCAGACGTCGAGAAATCGAATCAAACCCGAGGGAAAAGCCCACGCACTGATCGAAAATGTGCTTGGGTCTTAAAAGATAAGACCCGCTGTTGCCGTAAGATGGGTGGGGGAGCGTTTCAGGGCAAAGCACGGAGGGGGGGGATCTTGGAAAAGAAGAGGGGACTCTTCCGGAATCCGCCAAAGGTGCGCCACATCGGGGGTCCTGAGCTACAGGGGGGGAACTAGCAGCAACCTGGTGCTTTCGAAAATGGAAGTCACTTCAGGTCCTTTGTACGGACAACCGATAGGAAAAGGTGAGGTGGTAAAAGCCGTTAGATGATGTCCCTAGTCGTAGCGGAGTGATCTTTCGAGGTCCGGGCTCTCAAGCTGACGGTCAGGGGGAAAGGGACCATGCTTCTGAGGGGCAAGAGGGCACTCTCCGGGGCGAGTTGGGACCGGATCGTTGTGCGGAGAAGGGAGCTCAAGCCGTTCGGACGGTGCGGCCTCAGGAAGCAGCAAAAAAATAATCGGGACCATTGAACATCTTTAATACTCTAAGGCTGACGCTCTCGAAAAGGGGGGGATTTTAGAGAACGCGGTACAACATGTTCGTTAATCCGAAGGTAAGAAGGCGAGCAAGCGGGGGCCTCCGTCCATCGGGCAACTTTCAATAAGTGTGCTGGGAAATTCCTGTCACAAGAGGAGCTCCTGGAAGGGGAAAGATCGGCTGATACCCGTCATCGCAACCCCACAGGTCCCAAAATGTCCGTTTTTGACTTTGGGAAAAAGGGAACGGTCAAGCGCCGGAGAACTTGTGGGGGACGTCTGAAGACTGCATACGTAAGGGGGGGAAGCCTCATGGGAAAAAACATCCTGGTTGGACGGGCGTCCGGGGAAAAAGATAGTCCCGGCCGTGATCGACCGCGCCGCGCAGGAGAGAAACAACAACAACTTTATGGGGAGTAAAAAGAGAGGGATAAGCTGCGGAGCGATCCCAAGACTTACGGTCCTGCCTGAGCCTGCTAGAAAAAACAGGGGGTAAGGGACTCTTCTGCCAACATACAGGGAAGTCGACTTCAGCAAACGCGTCGACAATTGGCTGAAAAAGGGGGCTTATGTACAACGGAAAAGGAAAACTCGCTAGAAGTAAAATGTCTTGTTCTGTTAAGGACACCGAAACCTCTACATTCCATCTCATTTCGGTCGTACTTGCAGAAGAACCGGGGAGAATGTTGGAGTGCTCCGAGGTTCAAACCACTCTTTCAGAGCAGGGGAGATTCTATAACCGGGAAAAAAGTGTTTTTACCGCGGAAACTCCACCCGGTTCTATAGGGGAAAGAAGGCAGCCCGTATCGGGTACGCTGTGTCAGGGGCAGTAGTCTTGTGGGTCCTCTAACCAGCAGGAGTTAAAACGGAAAAAGGTAATCGCCCGGCGCAGCAAAACGATCCCGCAACGCTCCCACGAAGCGTGCCCAGCAGTGCAAAAAGAGAACGCTCCTGATTGTGGAGCGCAGAAAGAGCAACTCGGGAAAAAAAGAGGACATTCGAACGGCATCCAAATCCGGGCGTCTCTCGGGAAGGAACCCGGCAAAACGACGACTACCTAGCGAACCGGGTTTCTCAAGGAGAAAAGTAACTCAGGAACACAGGGACGTTTCTGCGCAAGGCTTGGCCGATAGGCTGAAAAGGGCCCGAAAGCTAACAAAAAGCCGTTTGCCCTTTTGCAGCGACCTCATCTTCAGGCAAAGATTGGACACCAATCACATGGTCGAAGATCATGGGCGTTGCGGGGCGGGTCCTGGTTATTCTATCTCAAAGGGGAACTCCGGGAAAACCATTACGCCCGCATGGGCTGATCAGGAATCGACCGACGGCTCGTGGAAAGTCTTTCCATACAAGAACGGATATCATGGTTTCGGGCCAGGATCGATAGGTAGGCAGGGGGTGTGAAATCTCCTGCGAGACAACGACATTCCCCGAAAAACGCCTCGATGCGAAAGCACGGAGGCCCAGGCCGTTCGGTCCCAATAGGATAGCTCAGGAAAAAAGAGAGAGCCAATACGCGCCGGTGGGAAAGATGGTGCGGCATGCTCAAATCAAAAATGGGTTCGGGGGTAGAGTGAGTTATGGGGAACAGGGTCAGGCCGGCGTCGGCGCGGATAAAATTTCTCCGCCCCTTAAAGACATGTTCTAAAGTAAAGGAGGGATCCCAACAGGGAAAACCGGGGCGAGACTGGGCTTCAACGCGGCGCACTCGGGAATCCCGTAGAAAAGAGGTTCGATGTCGGAGAGACGGGTGATGCTTTCATTTCGAGGGGGGAGAACAACAACCTTTCGTGCTCGGCTGGGGTCCAATCTTTCCTGTTGGATTTTTCACCCTGGTTTCGGCTGGGGGTGATTAAAGGGGAAAAAAGGGGAGGGGGTCTCTCATCGGTACGTAAGACTGGGCGTTCGAAGGGGGCTTCTCCTCAGAGGGCAACCAGGTTATCGGCGAGTCACGGAGAGGAAGTGAGCCTTGTACTGGGCGCCGTGCTAGAGTTCATCTTAGGGTAACCATTCTGGTAGGTTCTGGCCTCGACGCGTTGGAAAGCCCTTTTGGCGGAAATGCAAGGCGATAGGACAGTTCTCTGAAGGAACTGCTCTTACATTTGGTCCTAAAAAAATATACAAAAACCGGAGAGCACGCGTCTTGCGGGTACGGGTGGACAAAAGAACCTTCACTGTTTCCGTGACTGGACAAGAAGGAATCTCTGGGGGGGGGTACTCGAATCCCACCCATCCCAATCAAAAGGAGAACACATAGCTTGAAACCAACATTAAACGCCTCAAGTATACACGAGTCCCCCCCGTACACGTGCCCAAAAGATCTTCCTGGCAGGATCGGTCAATGTATTCACAAGGGGGGTCGTGATACTCTAACTTGGTCACTAGCCTGTGAAATTGTCTTCCGTGCATCCATGAGGGATCGCCAGCACATCCTCCAAAGAAAGAGAGGATGGAGAGAGTTTTCTTTCTGACTGTCCACCGTAATCCCCCAGGGGGGAAACGTTTTCTTGTAGCTCCGGTCTGCTGAGAAACCAAGTGGTGAATACTTTAGATCTCGAATGGAGAAAAAGGTGCCCGGGGGGGGGAAGTCATGTAGAAGAAACGGCGTATCTCGAGGTTGTGGGTCAAGGGTCTTTGAAGAAAGGGGAGTGTCAGGGAGGGTGTAGTCGCTGAAAAACACCCCCTATAAAGTGCTCTTGGGGACGTACGGAACCAATTGCAGTCTTGGACAGCCGTACCGCGCAATTGCCGGGGGGGGAGGAGCCGGCGTGTTTTACACGCAACTGGAAAAAGAAAATGTCATGCAAGGAATCCTTGCCGCTGTCGAGTCCGATCAGCATACCAGGGGAAGACAACTGATTCCACAACCCGAATCGAAAAAGAGGGGGACTAGGAATAAATGCAAGGGCGCGTACCATGTTTCAAATTCGATATCGAAGCTCTCATCCGTGGTGGAGAGAGGAGGAAGGCAGAACAATGTCTCCTGGGCTAAGGAAAAAAAAAATCCCCTCATCCCGGATAAAAAGTCCCACGAACGATCCACGTTAAAAATCTCAAACAGAGGAAACATAAGAAGGCACTACCATGGGTAGATTATAAAGACAAGGGGAAATCCCCAGCAGAGCAAAAGATCTTTATTTGCTAAAAGGGAAAGAGCTTGCGGCGTGGAAAACGCGTTGAAAGCCGACGCTAAAAGGTCCCTCTGTCTTTCAGGTTTTCTAACTATGGAACTAATTTTCTAAATGGGAAAGTCTGCTAAGGGGCTGGGGCCGTCGAGGTCTGCCATCTCGAAGGGTGTTCCCCTAAAGAACCTACTCTCACAGAACCCCTGCTCAGGTTAGGCATACACTCACAATCGGCATCACCCTGAGAGGGCCAATCGTAATGGGGGGCTTCTATAATCTAGCGGAGGAGTCCCGAGAAGGGGGGGACTCGGACGCTGCCGCTTCGCGAGCCTCTACGGCGGGGTGCGGAATTTCTTCTGAGAGCCTCCCGAGGTAAAAGAGAAAGATATATATGGCCCCTGAAACATTAAATTGCTTTTGCTGGAAGACTGGGCGACCGGGGAAAGGTACTATTTCCTTCCGCTCAAAATTCTTTCTTCATGGCGTTGCCGTCAAAAAGGATAGAAGAGGATCAACGGAGGAACATCCACTCAACTGATCCCAATTTGTCTTGTCTTGTCCCACACCCCTCGTTCCGGAAGTTCATGTCGGTGGAGTTCAAATCTGCATTGTGCGGCTTGCGGCATGCGGGCTTCCGGAGAAAAGCTGGGAGAAATCCCTTCGGGCGGTCCCTGAGACGGTTTTGCACTGGAAACCTGTGGCTGTGCGCTGAGTCTACTTCATCTAAGTGTGTACCGGTGCTTTAAAACCGAATAAATGACGACAGAGGCTCTGTGGAGCAGGAGGGGGGATTAGAGCGGGCTTCCGAGGGATCTGTCGTCGGGAGCGAAATCGCCAGGAATGCGTGTTCCGATTCTGGAACGATGGGGAACAAACTGCTGGGCGACTAAGGGGAGGTGCGGCACGCGGAGCCGTTCCGGGGAAAGGTGCGCACTCATGGGTCGCGCGAAAAAAAGAAACGAAGGTCCAGTGAACAAGCGTTACATCGAAGCTGCCTGATCGAGAGACGCGAACCGGGGGAGCACACCGAGGGAAAAAAAGGTCTTTGAGAGAAATGAGAGACTGCGAGAACGCGGGGGGCCGGCAAATCGGCGGCAAAAAACATTTCCATATTGCTTTTTCGGCCGGGAAGGGAACGCCTAAATGCCTCCTTTAATGTAGAATATGCGTCTGATACGTAACAAAACCCCCCACCCACAAAAAAAGACCACGACAGTTCCCCGAGGAAGGTTTCCTTGGGAAGGGGGTCTATCGCTTGAACTGAAAACGGAAATGTAAGCGGTGGCGGGCCGTCGAAGAAGAGGGGAGTTTCAGGACGCAGGTGAAAGGAAAAAAAGCCGGGCGCCGGCACTATTAAAGGACAGGGGATCGACCGCGGAAGCGCAGATCTATCTCCACAACAACAACTTATGATGATAAACGATATATATGCTGCGAAGCCCTTACGGAAGGAAGGGACCGGCGCCCGGAACAATTGGATTTCCTGGAAATGCGGCCGGCAAAAATACGATTCCTGCGGTCTTCATCCATCGCGAAAACTACGTGCAAAGAGGAAGAACTTCAAAACTGAAAAAGGAGGGTACCTTTCGTTGGAGGACGTATCATGCCGATCGCGCTACATTCCCTCGCAGGAGGGGCGGGAGAGACGAAAACCTCAATATGGAAGGAGGGAGAAAAATTTCCTTAACCCAGGGCGGGACGTCTTCCGCATGTCCGATAAACGACCTGTTTGGGAAGCGTCTCAACGCCGTTCGAGAAAGGATCGAAATGGTGACGTTAGCCGTAGGTCAATGATGGAAGGGACCCTCTTCTGGAGGGGGGGAGATACCCGCAGAGGAAGCAACAGTGAAACGGAAAGGGGAGCCCTGCTCCGCAACCGATCCTTCAGAGAACAACTAGCTTGCCAGCCCGGCCAGCAGAAGCTGGAAACGAGAGAAGAGCTCGCAAGAACGCGGACAAGATCAAATCGCAACTCGGCTCACGAGGTAATCCTCTCTAACCACCAAAAGACGACATGGGGAGTCGACTGGGTGGGAGTACCAAAACAAATGACGGAACTCCGCGCGACCGCCAGTGCCAGATAAACCGTATCTCAGGTACCGAGGGACGGTGATTTCTCAATACTGCACCGATGTCGTAAAGAGTGGAAGGACGCAAAGCGAAACACAATGGAGATGTTGCCCGTGGAAAAACGACATCATCGGCAAAAAAGGTTTATGTGCGTTAAAAAACACATTTGGGAAAAGGTTGCTGTCGTCAGTTTTGTAGCTCTGCCGGACGTCCGCCCACGCCAAGAGCCCTCATGGTCTAATCGGAAATCTGAAAAGGAAAAGGGAGCGGTTTGCGAGTCTCAGCCACGCCCGGGAGCCTTTCGGGACGGGATCGTCGCGGTGTAACCAGAGCAGACGCCTACCGGACGGGGCGGGCGTCGAGGAAACTCGCTACTGAAAGACACGGTGAGGAGTCGTGTCACCCCTAGGTAGCGCAGAGTTAAAGCAGCAAGAGGACAAGTCAGCGGGAAGGTCCGGTGATTACGGAAATTGTGCGGGGGATGCCTCAATCCGTGGTTTTTCTGGGATCGGGAGGTGAAACGCTAAATAATGGCCGAAGTCGCGACAAACTTGCGCAGAACAGTGGGGGCGCCATTGAAGATGAAGGACAGAGGACACCTGCAGACATCGGAAACGGGGGGGCGTTCTGCTTCAAAGGGAGGAGAAAGAAGCCTCAACGAGGGGGAGACCCGTAGCAAAATCAAGCTTTTCTAGGGAGGGGGGCTTTCTCTGAGGTTGATCGCCGCAAATGAAAAGAATGGGGGAGGGATCGCGAACCCCGGTCTAGAGATCAGCTGCATTTGGGTTGATGTTTGGGGTGCAAGGACTCGCTGGGAGGGGGAAAAATCCCGGGGAAGAGGGGAGGGTCGCTCAATAGACGGCGCCACCATGGCGAACCACCTATCAAACACCATCTTGATTCTCGAGATCTCTAATTTCTCAAAAGGTCGGTTCTCCGTGCCTATTGTGGGCTTCCATGAGGGAGCAGAGGGTTGCTGGCACGACGCCCCGGGTGCAGGGAAAGAAAGCTGCCTTCTGAACGAGAAAAAACCGTTCTCAGAAATACCTTCCTGGACAGGGGTCTGGGACTCCCCTCGGCACGGGAAGAAGGTAAAAGGAGGGGGCCCAGAATTCAATTGGGCTGGGACGGGACTCGACCCTCTGCAAAAGAGAGGGGTGGGTTAAACGCAGAAATCCCCCATCAAAAGAGGGCAAGAGGAAAAAGAAACCCGAGAAGGGAAAAAAACTTCCCGGAGATACGGCCCTTCTACTCAAGGGGGGACGTCCCCCTCCCCGGGAAAAAAAAAAAAAAAACAACACAAACTCTGCAAAAAAGTTATTCACAGGGTCTGGGAGCCGCAAAGTATCTCAATAACAGAGAACCGCATTGGCCTTCCGCTCATCCATTCAAAGGGGGGTACCGCTCTCAAACAAAAATAAACGGAGAGAAGGGAGGGGGGAGATCGCTGGCTGCGCCGGAAAACCATTTCAGCAGTTTATTGAAGGGGCGCGCTCCCCGACCAAGGGGGTGAATACTTTCGCTCAGCCAAGGAAGAGAGGGAGGGGGGTGGCGTCATGTGTAATTGGGAGAGATCGTGAAGGGGGGGTGGTCAAGGAGACGTCGTTACGCTTGATTGGCAGGACGGGCTGGGAGTCGAGTCCCCCACCCCAGGATGCGGTATGGTCCCGACGTCAATTGCAGCCTTGGGACGTAACCGGCGCATGTCCGCGCAGGGAAGCGGGCGGTGTGACGTGACCACTGTCCGCAGAGGCAGCAGTATCCTTACGGTTTCAAAATGCCGTGAAGGCTCAACGTCGGGGCAAAGACAAGAATGCGACAGGGGAAAAGGGGGGACTGCGGGCACGAAATAGCAAAAAACCGTACCAGGTGAGAATGAGACCGTCGCGCATCCCTAAAAGGGAAGATGAGAGACACGCCCATGGTGGCAATATAATGAACGCCCATATCAAAGATCCCACAAACGGAGTAAAATAAAACAAGACAGAAAAGGTTTAAAATAGAAAAGATTAACATGCACAAAACGACGCTTTTCGGAAAGGGGAGGATGACTAATCAATCATGACAGAGGCAGCCTCCACAAGCAAAAAAAAGAAAAAAAAAGATCTCTGGTGTGAGAAGGATCATGCGTGAGTTACTTCCGAGTTTAACAACACTCTCAACACCGCTGTCTGACAAATGTTTGTGCTCTGTCCTCAGGGAGGGGAGTCACCAGAGGGGGACTGCATCAGTGGAGGTTCGCACTCCTGGGAGGGTCGCTTCCATCGACGTGGTTCCCATCCCTACGAGAAAAGAAAAGACTATGGATTAGGGATGCCACGTCATCACCGGAGCAGAAAGAGGAAGGGAGGGGCTCTCGACGGCGAAGGCTCTCCCGACGTAGTGGGAACCTCCTAACTGCTTGACCGGACCTATCGCCTCGACCGGAATGCTTGAAAGGGGACAGATCCCGCCCGAGGAAACGCTACTATCGGGGTTCCGGGCCCGACAGGATATCCGGATGGCTTGAATACAAACAGCGCCGCTAACGGTAGTGGGCCTGATAGGCAAGGAGGGAACCATTTCGGGGGGTCATCCAGGGGAAAGAGATATCACCTTACTAACCGACTTATCGAAACCAGGGGTTGTTTTGTAACCCGAACAGGGTTTCCAAAGAGGAGTCGCGGGGCAAAGGGAATCTGACATTGTGGGTCGCTTGCGGCATGCGGACCTTCAAAAGACTCCAATCTATGGCGGGCAGAAGTCGCTTCCTGAGATAAAGAGAAGGAGCAAAAGGGATGTCGGCGCAGGGGGGGGGGGGGGAGGGTCTTCCTCGTCATGTGTCGTCGGGGAATTGACACCTATAGAAAAAGAAAAAAAAAAAAAAAAAAAAAAAAAAAAAAAAAAGAAAAAGAAAAAAAAAAAAAGAAAAAAAAAAAAAAAAAGGAGGTGTCCGGGTGGAAGCAAGTTATTATTCCCGATCTTGGGAGGTGGATCTTTCGCTGTCATTTAGCTCTCAAGAGAATCCTCTTCTGCGGGAAAGATGCACTCTTCGGGGCGCGGGACCGGATTTGTCAGGCGCCGGTAAATCCTTTCCGTTTCGTGCGCCTCACTCGTGTCTCTAATAAAAGACGAAGGTCACCAGAAGCTTTACAACAGACGAGAAGGAAGAATCGCTCTCGACCGGGGGGCTTTTAGCACGCGGTTAACCCACTTGGGGGGCGGGAGCGAAAGTATGAAAACGCAGCACGTTTTCTTCAGAGAAAAACATTTCCATATTTGCGGGGAGATTGTCATGAAGATAGCCACGAAATTCGCCTTGAGGTAGCCGCGGCTTGATACTTCCTCAAGGACACGAAAGGGCCCCGATATCCTGGTGTTAACGTGTGGGTACCGATGGAACTTCAGCCGCCATGTCGAAGCGGGGAGGGCCGTCGAAGAGCGGCATTTATGTGGGGAGGCCGAAGGTGACAGACAACCCTTTTTCATGGCTCAAGGAAAAGGGGCAGGAAGGATCTACCGAGCCGCAG
>Ga0179593_1314135_pt1 | contig 10364 bp, 11 predicted proteins | sample CZODoug2_1_08_16_FD_185931 | JGI IMG/M metagenome (GOLD analysis project Ga0179593, IMG submission 185931) | Vadose zone soil fungal communities from Angelo Coast Range Reserve, California, USA - CZODoug2_1_08_16fungal (PacBio error correction) | ecosystem: Environmental > Terrestrial > Soil >...
AAAACTCGAAGCGCCGAAACTTTCCTCCCTGGAAGCAGGTCGAAAGGCAAGTTCACCTGCAGGCAGCCGGTCCGGGTGTGACTCAACGGTGCGGAAGAGGGGGAAAACCCAGAACGTGCGATTCCTCTTTGAACACCAAAAAAAGAAAAAAAACGTGGCCTCGGAATCCTTCACCCTCTTCCCTGAGCGAGAAAGCAAGACTTGCCCTGTTCTCAGCGTGTAAACTAAATCCCCCCGAGGACGCTGAAAATCCGGAAAATGGATCCTGGAGAAGGGAGACCGGGCAAGAAGGGGACGGATCCACGGGACGAAAACGCATGGTCAAAAAACCTCGACAAAGAAACTCAAAGCGGAGGAGCGGGTACTGTGCTCAAAAAATGGAAAGAAAAGGAACCGTGGAAGGGGTGGGGGACTGTCTCAAGGTCGGGTAGCGGCGGCACTGTTAGTCAACGAGAAAAATCGAAGGGCAGAAATCTAAATTGTTCGCTTGTAAACGGGGGGGGTGACGAGGGCCTGAGACATGGGAGAAAGGGTTGCGGGGGGGTCTCTCATCTATCTCGAGGGCAGAATACTGCCGGAGAGGGGGAGGTAGAAAAAATTCTTCCCTCTTTTAGCACACTTTGGGGGGGGAGGGGGGGGGGGAAGGTCGACAATCAAATAAAGAAAAGAAGGTCGACGGCACGTAGTCGTCAGGAAGCTGAACTGCGAAAACATGTAGCGAAGTGGAAAAAAAAAAAATAACCTTCGCAGGAGGGAACCGGAACCAGTGTCCCGGAAATGATTCGCAATCCCTTGGTTAAAAAAGACAGGGAAGATCCATTAGAAGTCGAAGCTACTTCCTATCGCACCCTGTAAAAAAATAGCAAAGAGGGGGGGAGGCCTCTTCTTCTCATTGCAATAGGATTTGAAGGGAGGAAGAGGGGAGTATCGCCCCGGAAGGGGTCTGAGGGGAGAAAGGGAAAGTGCGCAAAAACCAGGGACCGGGGACCCTTTCCTAAGACATTTAGGAAAAAAAGCGCATCCTGGGGTTCGTATTGAAGACCTGGAAGCCTTCACCTAGAGGTTGCGGGGGAACAACGTCCCGGTCGAAAAAAAAGGGAGGAAACGATCTCTTTTGTCTGGGGGGGAAGAAAGAACTAGGCAAGTGCGAGGGGTGCCGCCCGCATGAAAGTCAATGGAAGGGGAGGGGAAAGGAGAAAGAGAGCCTGTCACTCTGGGAAGGGAAAGGGGGGGTTGGGAGGGAGAAAGAAGAGGAAAGAAGCTAACTCAAGAGGGTACAGACCGGAGAATGGCAGACTTGAGAACGAAAAGAAGGAAGATACGGATTGAAACCCACACCTACGTCTGGGTAGGTATTGAGGGATGAGACCATGGGTCTCTGGAGGATTCATAAGCAGTGGAAAAAAATCCTCGGATTAGTCGCGAAGCACTGCTTCAAACTTCTCAGTATGAGAAGAGGAAGGTCTCCTATCGCTGAGGAGAAAAATGGTGAGGAATGGAAGACGGGTGGAGATAATAAGAGCCTCTTCATTTAAGGACGATAGGCCTAAATCAAATATCGAACAAAGGGGATCTTGCCAGGGCGAACACGAAGGGGGTCCTGCTTACGGGAAAAGATAGTGGCGCCACGAAGAGTCCTCGCACGACGAGATTGATGTCCGGGGGGTCTAATATCATCTGAAATATGAGGAAGGGGAAGGAAAATGTGAGAGTCAAAGGGAAGCACTGTCCGCCGTCTCCTCCCCCGGGGGGGGGTGAGTCGTAATTCATAAAAAGAGGAATCTCAAAGGTCTGGCGGGGAGGGGGTTGTTTAAGTGAAAAGAGATGAAGACACCAAAAAAAAACCAAATAGGTAGGAAGGAAGGAACCTGTTCAGAGGTAAGGGGACCCTGCAGAAACCTACGAAACCAAGAAGGGCACTAGAAAAAGGAAGAAGAGAAGGGTACTCTAAAGTCGATGGGAGCTCTGCAAAGAAGGGGAATGAGGGAGATAGTAAGCTCAGGGGGGGGACTTCCGGTGAAGGACGCGGTTCATGTTCGGCAAAAAAAAAACTGCTGGAAAAATGCGAGGGGGGACCTTCGGCGCCGAGGGGGAAGTGTAACTGTGGGGAGGACAATGGGCATGAGGGGGGGGCTGGGACTACTGGAGAAGGTCCTCCTCCTGTGGTACTCGGTAAAAGGTCCACTCCGGTCAAGAAGAAAGGACGGTAGGCTCCATAAGGACCAAAAAAAATTGGAGGGGGGGGGGAGAAGAAGGAAAAGTTCCCTCCTTTGACGCCACCCAAGAAGCGTCACAGAAAAAAAAATCTGAAGGGGAAGGGGGGGCATTTCTTCGACTTAAGGAGAACAACGTTTCTTCAGGGCCTATCAAATCGAACTCTACGAGAAACCAAAAAAAGTAGCGTAGATGGGAAGAGGAAGAAAATCACAAGAAGAGGGGAGGAAAGGAGGACCACTCCTACCTGAGGAGAAATTAAAAGGGAGTCGGGGAAGAGAGGAGGGTGTGGGAGCCCGGCACGGAAAAAGGGGCGGCGGATACATCACCGCAAAGGTCGACAAAAGGAGATCTTACTCAGCGGACGGCTGGACAGTGAAGAGGGGGATCCCCATTGGAAAAGGGACAGATGCAACTGTCTCACGAGGGAGAGGGGGGGAAAAACCATACTGGGGAAGGAAAGAGAACCTTCACCCGAGCAAAGGACCCGCGACTGGAAAAGGAAATTTCCGACCGAACGCGTCCTAAAACCGGCCGAAGGGAAAAAGAGAGGGGGATAACTTCCAGGAACATCAGAAGAAGCAAGTCGGGGAAGGAGGAAGGGAAGGGTCTCTCTAAAGAGCATTGCCTGAGGGGAAACAAAAGGGAGAAAAGGGATTTCACAACCGAAGGTTCTGGGTGGGCATTCCGAGCAACCTGATCAACCGGACCGACTGGAAGAACTCAGCAAATCCAAAAAACCTATTGGTTGAAAAAGAGAAAAAGGAGGATAAGGGAGACTTTCAATTAGGAGAGCTCAAGGGGGAAGCGAAGAAGTAGATTTCCGATGATAGAAAAAAAAGGACGAGAAAAAAACGCGTGAGTTCGGACGGAAACCTTTTGGAAAGCACCGATCGGTGACTTACTCAGGTTACAAAGAGGGGGTAACATTTTTACAGAGACGGGGGAGGAATCGGAATGTTCTATCCTCCAGAGCGACAGAAAAAGGACGCAAGAGGGAGAGTGGGGGCACTGGGAAGTGTAAGGGTAGAGGAACGAAAAAAAATGGGGGTCAACCGACCGCAGCTACGAAAGATCCATCGGAGGAGTCGAGCTGTGCGATCCGCTACAGGTGACCAAAAAAGAAGTGGTGAGGAAGGAGGAAAGGAAATTTCAAAAAACGACATTTCGCGACCGCAACTACAAAATCTGGCTTGGAAGAACTGCTACTAGTCTAACGACGACAGGACAAGGAGCAGGGGGGGGGGTCAAAAAACGGCTGGCTCTTGCTCAATGCTTCGGCTCCAAAGAAAAGATCGCTAAAAAAGGAGGAACGCTTCTAGAAGGGAGAAGGAAAAAGGACCATTTTACACTTCTCCTTCAGGTGCTGAGAACCTGGGGGATAGGTATTAGGTAGAAGGGGAAAAGGAAGTCTCGCTGCTAAAAACAGGACTGGTCATCAAAATCGTCCATGTGCACCGGGGGGGTCCATGTAAGAACATAAAAAAAAGGGGAGAAAGGAAGAAAAGCCGAATTGAAACAAAGGAAAAAAATGTGCACAGTTGTATAGCCGGTACGAGGAATGGAGGATTTCTCAAACAGCGAACCCAAAGGGGGGCTCATACTCCTGAAAGAGCACCTGAAGAAACTGTTTTGTAACGTCGAAACGAAGGGAAGAACACTCCAGATGAGAAGAAGGGTGGACGCTACCTGTTAAGCGCGCTGAACTTCGGAAGGGAGGAGAGTAGGGGGCCACAGCTGAGTGTCGCATACAAGTGGGGAAGGAAAAGAAAGCTGGAACTACGGCATAGTCCTCGCTGAAAAAAAAGGAAAACTCTGACTAAAGTGGGGGGGAAGAGAGGAGATGTCCCTTCCTCTAAACTTCACTTAGATTCTTAACATAGGGAGAATGAGGGTACTACTACCACCCCTAAAACATGAGAAAGCGGGCAGTCATCAAAACGGAGGCCAGGAAAATCGGCTGTTCCGGCTATTCATCTCACTGAGAAGTAGAGAGAAGAAACTAGAAAGAATGAAACATAGGGAACAAGGGAGGCTGTGACCACCAAAAAAGAGGAGAGATAACAAATCGCACTGTCTACAGCGCCTGGTGGTCGGACTGGCTGGAAAATGGAACTACCATTAGAAGTGTATCTACCGGCAGTTCTAGGAAGAAAGAAACCAGTACACTCCTCCACGAAGAGAGATTCAAACGGGGGAAGGGAAAAAAGGAGGAAAGGTCCGGGGGAGAATATTCGTTTGGTCAAAAGGCATAACATAGAAAAGAGAGGGAAATCAAAAAAAAACGGCAAGGGGTCTTTACACTCTGCGCCAAGGAAGAGGAGTGCTAGAAAGAAGGAGGGATCTACTATGCCTCCGTTCTGACGAAAGAAGAAAGAAAGGTTAGCTAAAAGAAGGGGGGGAAAACCGGAACGATCTCATGCAGGCTGAAAAGACTACTTAGAAAGGAGAAAGGGAGTAACAGGTCGGAAAAGAGAGCCCAGGGTGATAAATCTCAACAAAAATGATGAGGGAAAGAAATGGAGCGGGGACACAGAGAAGGGGAGAAGACAGGGGGGGCAAGAAGGGCCTACAATTTCAGGACTGCAGGGGAGAAATGCAGGCTAGCTGAAGTCGGTTTACAAGAAAGGGTACTTCGCTTTTGACCCTCGACTGAAAAAGGGAAAGGGAAAAATTATTACTCTTCTATTCAAGAAAAAACTTAACTGACGAAAAGAGGAGAGCAGGGAGGGGAGTGAGCAGGAGTGTCCAAGGAAAGAAGGAGGAGCTGAGGTAAACTCGGGGTCAGGGCTAAAAGTCGACCGGGAGCCCTATAGTACGACAAAAGGAAAAAACAGGGCAAAGAGACCAGAAAGAATTGTGGCGTTGTAATAAAGAGGGCAAACGAGCAAGAAACGCGGGAAGGGTGGCAACTTCTCTCAGGGGGGATATTAGAGCAAGGGGAGGAGTCGCCCAACAGTCGCTCGAAGATCTCGCAAGTGAAGTTTTGGGGATGAAGAAGGTAAGGTCGAGGGGAGGGGAGGGGAGGGTCTGCGAAAAATAGGAAAAACCGGAAAGAAGGGAGGAAGAGGAAGGAACTAATATCTTAACTCGAGCCAGGGTGAAGGGTGTCGTACCAACATCAACTCTTCAAAGCAAAAGAATATCTCCGTTCAAGATATTATGAGGCGGGGGGAGGAAAGGCTAGCTGGGGTCAACACTTTAATGGTGTAAGAGCAAGAGGGAAAGAACGTCCAGAGTCTTTCCGGAAAGATACTGGGTCTTGAAAACTAGAGGCTGACTAAAAGCAAGTTTGGCCATCCTCGAAAAAAACAAGGGTCGAAGTCGCCGCGCTTCAACAAAGAGAGGGCCACACATTGGAATATTAAAAAGAAGGGGAGGGGGGAGAAGGCAGTCTGAAGGGAAAAAAGGGGCGGCCGGGGGTCAGGTGACGGGAAGTCAGGGAGGAATCGGGCCACCCATTTTGAGGGTTCGGTGTACGCACTGGAAAAAAAGCTCACCCTAGGCATTTGTGAACCTCGTGACATGGTGAACTCATCTTGGAAGGGGCGAAAGAGGGGGAGAGTATTGGGGCCTAAGGGGGTCAGACGGTGCCCAGGGGGAGGAGGGTGATGGCAAAAGTCCCTTGAGCAGCAAGCCAGCGATAATCGCGTGGGTGTGGAAGAGCAGTGAGCGACCGCCCGCAAGGGAAGGGAATTGATTGTTACTTGTCATAGAGAGGAAGCAAAGAGGGAGACGAGGGGGGGGGGAGGATTGGCTAAAGGCAAGCAGAAGCTAAAGAAGACGGATCACCCGGGACTGGCTTCTTGATCATCGAACTGAGAAAGGTAGGGGGAAAAATCGAAACACAACTAGGGAAGGGGGCAGGGCTTCGAAAGGTAGAGGACGAAAATGATCGCTCATGGGGACGCCACTTAACAGACTTTCAGACCCGTAATCCACTCAAAAGAAGGAGAGGAGGGGAGTATCAGTCATTTCTCAGAAACGGCGACCAAAGGGGGAGGGAGAAGAGGGACTACGAGAACTTGAAACGCGCCTCTTCAGGATCAGCTTAGGAGGACACGACGAGAGAAAAAATGATAGGAAAAAATGAAAAAACAAGGTTAACAGGACGAAAAACTTCTGACGGGATGACGGGTCCGCTCAAGGGAAGAGTCAACCAAAAAATCGATCTGGCTCGTCCGAGGGCAGAGAAGAAAAAAACAAGATCTTTAGGGCATTAAACAAGCGCCTCAGAAATACTCCGAAGTAGAAGAAAGTGGAGAAAGGGTTCCTTAACCCCTAAGGGGGAGGAGAAAGTTCTCGAGTATTTTTTGGATCATGGGAAACTACGAAAGGAAAAAAAAATAAAAAGGAGGGATTATGAAAGAAGGGGGGAGCGAAAAAGAAGGGGCTACCTGCAGGCTTGGAAAAAAAGCCCGCCGAGGAGGCAGCATACCGGCAGGACAAAGGAAGTGAGAACCAAGAATGAGGAGGTAATAGTGCATCGGACTAAAAAGCGTTTCTTCACTGGGGAGGAAGAGGTACGGGGACTGAAACGCTCCAAAAGGGGGGGACGGGATCTTGGCCGGTAGGCCGAGAGAATGTGTTCCGGGGGCGGGGGAAAGACTTGGGAAGAGGGGAGAAGGTGCCTATCTGGACCGGGAAAAAAAGTACCTTATGTAGGAAAGGAAAAGTCCGCCGTCCGCTCCTAGTACGAAGGATAAGAATGGGAATCACCAAGAGGAGAGGGAAGAAGCAAGCCGCCCGGGAAAGCATGTCAAAAAACCAAGAGACTTACCAAGAAAAAAATGACGGGAGGCAAATGCAGGGATCATTTGTATAACGTAGGGAGGAAGGATCCAAGAGAAAAGAGAGACAGACAACAAAAACACTGATTTTAGGAAAAGATATTTCTGGAGGGAGGGGCAAATCACGGGTCTCCCTGAGGGGAACGGAATCAAAGACGGAAAAGGAGCCGAAGAACGGCTCGGGACTCGATGGTGGGGAGAAAAACCCACGGCGGATTGCAAGGAGGATAAGAAGAGAAGAGGGGGGTTAGACCAAGGAAGAAGAAGGAAGCTCTTATGCTTAAATTTCGTTCCGGGGAAAAGGAGAGAAAAAGATAATGGGGGGGGGGGGACAACAACATGAGGGAGAAACGCGAAAGTACACGTGAGGAAAAACGGACTCAATGGACCGCGGGAGCACGCGGACGATCACTCGTAGGAGACAGCAAAATGGAATGCCGCCGCGGGGGTTTTCCCTGATCAACAGGAAGAAAGGATGTGGGCCGTGGCCGCAACCCAGGTCACTCTCCTATAAAACCGGGCCGCAACGGAGAATCCTCGAGACAAACGCAAATTCAACGAGGGAAGCAGCTAAAGATGCCGGTTAAACAGTCAGATGGAACGGGGGACTCCTGCGATAAGGGACATAGAGGCGGAGAGGAGAGGGAGAGAGCGACAAAGGATTCCGGGAGTGTCTATGTGGCACAGTTGGCAGAAAGAATTGGAATAATAACAAGTTAATAAGTCTGAAGATGATGAGGTGGTCGTAAACAGGACAAAGGGTGGAAGAGGGATAACGAAGTTCTGTAATAAGAGTGGAGTGCAGTCGATTATCCTCAAGTGGTCTATCCTCGGATTTCGAAAACCGTCTGGAATACGAAGGGGTCGGGGAGAAAACCTGAAAAGAGAAGGGGGAAAGTCCGAAACAAAAAGAAGAGAAGACCTTGCAGGACTACACATATTTTTCATTACATCCTAACAGAAAAGGAGGGAAAAAAACAGGATATGGACTGTAAATGGGGTAAAGTTAGTACCGTCAGTCAACATAATCTCTTGCTTAATTATCTGGAGAAAAGTGCTTGAAGAAACAGAGAGAGGGTCGAGTACTGAAAAAATGGTGGTGAAAGACAAAGGACTATTTAAGTCACTCGGGAACCCGGAAGGGGTAGCAGGTGTTTAGAGCAGGGTGGCGGGATGCGGCTGGTTCTCCAGAACTGCGCGATTCTGACATCCGTCCTGCCTAAGGACGCGTGAGGGGGGTCTGCGTAGTATTAGAAGGAGAGTTCCTGCTTGATTGCGCGAACTGCGCAGGAGATAGGCGGGGCGGGAGATGAGGGGCGCCTGGATAAGAGTTAGATGTCGGGGGGGATGAATTGAGGTAAGGATAGGAATAACATTAGGAGAGACGGAGGAGTTAGACGAGGAGGCGGGAAGAGGGGGTGTTGAGGGAAGTGGAAAGAGGACGGGGCCATGAGGGGGAGTAAAACGATTGGGAGATAGTGGGAGAAGTTTGAGAAAATGAGAAGGGGTAGGGAAAAAACGGCGAAGAACGTAAGACGGAGAGGATAAATGGTATATGGTGCATGGGGGACTCGCCATAAGCTAGAGCGGGGGGAAAGAAGAATCCGCGGGCCAGCGTGAGATAATAGGAAAGAAGTGGAAATAGGGAAATGGATAATGGGACGAGGAGGCAGGCGCGGGGTGTAAGCCTAGTGGCGCGGAACCCATCCGGGAATATCTGGACTCAATTCGGATGGGAGAATGAGCGACTTTGGGGGGGCTAAGCTACGACGACGGAAGAGGAATACCCAATAGTAGGGTGGCTATTGGCCTAATGTGTAGATGAAGCGAAGCGTCGAAATACGCAATGGAGAAGTGAGGGCCAAAGGCTAGAGAAGTTCTTCCGCGAACCAGGGGGGATCGAGGGGGCAAGCCAAGTCCATGAAAACATAAAAACGCAGGCGTTGAGGGGAAAAGATAGCTGGCCGAGATCTCAGTTCGGAGTAACTTAGGCAACAAGGCCAGTCGGCAACTGGGTGCGCCCGGCTTCTTGGCAATGGAAGCGTGCTTGAGACAGGACCGACCCCGCTCGACGAAGCTGATGACGCGGCGAAGAGATTGATCAAGCCCTCGAGGGACCGGGAAAAGGGGACTTCTCTGCACAGGGTAGGAAAGGGGAGTGTATCACAAAGCCTCAAACAGACCGATTCATCCGCTTGCTAAAGGGTTAACTAACCGTTAGGGGCAGAAAATAAAAGAAGGAAAGGGCTGATTCACAAGTCGGAAATCACTCATACAGATGTAAACCCGCCCTACCGCGAGATACCATGAAAGTCGAGGCAGGGTAAGCATAGGAAGGGAGAAAAGGGGGGAAACCAAACAAAAAAAAAAAAAAAAAAAAAAAACTGGGTTGAGCTACTCCCGAAGCCAGGAACCTAACCCGTCTCGGGAAGGGGTGGGGGGGGGGTTGCGCTAAAAAGCCAAGAAGGCGACTACCTGGTCGATAGTGTTGGGAAGTACGGAAACGACTCTAAGGGGGGAACTCTCTGTTGTGGAAACAAGGGTTTACACGGGGAATTCAATATTAGGGCCTGGAAACGCGAGAGTGGCATAAGGGTAGAAAGGATGATGGTTGCGAAAAATATGTGGAGGAACAAGGGAGAACATTAAATAGAATTGGAAATGTGATGGGGGCATAGGGTATAGAATGAAGCACCACAGAAGGGTAAAAGCCTACCAGGCTGAGCTTCCCGATCGACATTGAGGGAAGAGGGTCGGGTCAGAGAAAGGTCCTCCGACCTGGAAATAGAGAGCTCTTCAATCAGAGGGGGGAATGGAGACTGAAAACAAGAAAAAGGAGAAAGCGTGGGAAGAAATAGGGAGGCTACCTCCTCTGAATCTCAGTTCGTAATAGGGAAGAGAATCATAATTAGAAAACTAACCTAACTCAAAAAGAACTGCTCGGCGCAACACGCAAGCGCGAACCAAAAAGCCGTCGACCGGTTCATGTGGGAGAAGAAGAAGGAAAAGGAGACCTATAAAAGGGAGAGTTGAAACTAGTAGGTATTTCTCGTGGAAAGCACAAAAGAAAATCCAACTCCGCGTCATCGGGAGAGGAAAGGAGGTAAACGGATACTACAGATAGTGGAGAGGAAAGAGACAGAGACCTACGATCGGTACCTAATCCCTCGAATAAACGCTTTCGAAAACCCTCTTTCTCATAGAGGAAGGAGGGAGAGGACTCTGCAAGACGGCTGACAGGGAAATCGACTCGCGTAAGCTCATTCTACTGTAGAAACACCGGCTAGAGAGCAGAAAGCTGAACTCTCCTTCGACCTGTAGGACACATGGAGGACGTACGCCTTCGGTGGTGTAGCCGTG
>Ga0179593_1326920_pt1 | contig 10364 bp, 11 predicted proteins | sample CZODoug2_1_08_16_FD_185931 | JGI IMG/M metagenome (GOLD analysis project Ga0179593, IMG submission 185931) | Vadose zone soil fungal communities from Angelo Coast Range Reserve, California, USA - CZODoug2_1_08_16fungal (PacBio error correction) | ecosystem: Environmental > Terrestrial > Soil >...
TGGGGGGGGGGTCTTATCGAAATTAAGGATAGGGTTAAGCGCTAACACGATGAGGACGGACAAATCCTTGGCATTTGGAAGGAGGACTGAGAAGCGAGAAAGGGGATCAAGATGTCTGTTGAGGTTCTCCTCCAGCAAAAATCACTAATTACATCACGGGCGGGGTTAAGGCGATGACACTGGGGGTTTAACACTTTAGAAACTATGATGTTGGCATACGGCGGGGCGGCAAACCTCGCGGAGACCTTGGGCAGATTGCCGACGTTACTATCCTTGAAGAAAAAATAAGGGGGAGGTGTTGCGTGGGAACAGAAGCCAAAGGTCAATTTTCAGCAAAGTTTGTCTCGCTGGGTTTTCTTGTCGCATGGGTCGGTAAGTGGACCTCCTATCGGGCAGGCCGTGCGATCCAGCTAGTAGAGGGAGGCAGCACCGAAGCCACATTCCGTTGTTCGTCACAGCTCGGAAGCTGCGGGGAGGTGGCAAACTTGGAGCGGTTCTCTGATTCTGGTAAACTGGGAGGAAAAACGGGGAAGTACAGGGACGTAGGGCGAACGCCCAACACTGTCGAGGGTGTTTCATTGGGGGGGGGGGGTGGGGGGAGACCGCAAAAGTTCCGGGCGATCTAAGCCCTTGTCGGCGGAACCACGGAGAAGTAAATGAAAAGAAGGCTCAAGCATCCATTATGGCTGTCTACAAGATCATTGTCAGGCTCATCAATATTCAGAGGGATGACGGAAAACATTCCATTGGAAAAAATAATCTGCGCTAGTCAGACGTAGGAAGGGAAAGAAGGAAAAAAGGTTGCACTAGAGTTTGTCTAGTGGCAGAAGGGAAAATTACCGCCGTTTTTCATAGGGCGGAGTGTGGTCCGACTGCGGCTCGAACATGACTTTCGGAACAAAAACTCAGGTCACTGGTTTTTATCCATTATCCCCATGTCATCCGGGTCTGTCGGGCTAGACCCGGTCCGTTTGACCGAATTGCCTTGTGGGAGTCTTGCTAGTTACTAGGGGGAAGGTGTGTGCACCGGTGGTTTTTATAGATGGTGAAGTAAATTTCTGTATACCGTTCCATCATAGACGGAGCTGGGAAAGAGTAGGATGGATAACGAACTAAAATTAGGGGGGTGAGAAGGTAGGACAACGGCTGAAGCCATGATGATTTCAAGCGGGTCGTGAAACGGCCGGCTGGTCCACGAACAGTAATAGGGGAACCCGACACGCTTAATTGGTGGGGGGATGATGCATCGAGCACGGCGCCCTCTTCAACAAAAAAGGGTCTCGGTATGACAGTTAAGTAAATTAACGTGAAAGCCAGGTAGCAGGGGGCGGTCATGAAAACACGTCGGTGGTTACGAAACATTTTGGCTGGTGGGGAGAAGCTGGTGTCCGGTCCGAGCAAAGGGAGAAAAGAAGATGATCATATCAAAAGGGGAGATTTCGGGATTCTAATCTCGACCGTCTCTTCAGCATGAGGCTTCGAACAGACTCGGGATCGTGATCACTACGTCGGCAGGCAAAGACGGTCTTGTAAAGAGATGCAGATTTAACTGTCGCAGGAGAAAGAGACCGACTGATACGGGTGGCGTCAAAGGGACGTTCAAAAGAACTCAGCCGTTTTCAGTCCTAGGACAATGAGCATTGCAGACGGCTTCTGGGGGGGAGGAGGTACAAGATCACTTGATGTCTTGATTGAAAATGCCCGGAAGGCGCATCGATGGGGTTGCAGAGTGGGGGTTTGCGAAACAAACTACAAGGCCGTAAGTGAGTTGTGTCGGGCGCACAGGACAGAGAAGGGGCACGGAGTAGCGTGATAGAGCGAAATTGGCGAGGCTGAAGCAAGCCATCAAAAAAAAATCCATCAAGGCGAGGAAGTTGTGCTGTGAAAAAAGACGCTATGGCCGTGAAAGAATGGAAAAACCGTAGACGGATAAACACACGGGGTTAAAAGCGACAAAAGTTGACTTCCATTGTGGAAAGGGGGGCGCGAGGAGGGGTTCCACTACAGTCACTGGGGTCCATGGTGTGGGTGAGAGAGGGAGGGAAGTCTGTACTAACGGTTGACGGCATTCTTTCAGGTCAGTTGGGTTGTGTGAGGGAAGAACGTCGGAGATTTCAGTGTCACCGGGGCCGGGGGGACCTTGAAAAAAAAAGCGATCAGGAATGAACGGGTTAAAATTCGTAAAGCATTGGAAAACTGCACGCGTGAGGACAGGGAGTTATGGCCAAAGTATGTACAGGCAATGCACGTAGGCGCCTCAGGGAAACGAAAATTTTTTTGTGAAAAGAGGGACGCCGTCGGGGTGGCAAGGAGGGGAACGCAGCGCGCAGAAAATTGGAAAAGACAAATTAAGCCTATATGGGCAGCAGGAGGAAGGCAAAGTTATTATTGAAGCTCTGGGACCTGGGGAAGAGATTAAAATTCCGAGGGATCTGCTGCCAAAAAATTTAAAAGGGCCATCCTCCGAAGGGTCGAAACGCTTAGGAGAGAGAAGAGGAGAGAATCCTGTGGTAACGTTACTTTTAGCAAGGGGTGGTCTCCGTGAAGTGAGGGAAGAAGAGGGACAGGGATGTCCTGAATGGGGGGAAGTTATCTCGCTGGACGGAGTTGTTCCGCCAAAGCGGACCTGGACGGTTCCACAATGACGATGCCTCCGAACAAGCCGAGGTGGAATTTCCATCCTTGTATGCCAGAGGTTAGATATTGTCCCTGAAAAATTGGGAGGCTGATTGAAAAGACCTCCCTTCTCTGGGTTGGGGGGGACACGAACAGGAAAGATCTCCAACAAAACGAATAACAAAAACAAATTATTAGTAGGGGAAAGAGAGCGCATTGAGCAAGTGGGGCAAAACAATATAAGGAATGGTAAGTGACCAAAAGAGAAGGACTACCATTGTTGACCGGAGTTATACATCGGAGGGAAGTAGACATTTCTAAACTGATGTAGAGAAAAAGGACATACGTAAGGGGAAAAAAACAGGATCTAAATGGACAAATAAGGGACTGAAGGGGAGTGAAAATAAGAAATCCCTGGCGCTTTCATCAACAAGAGTTCAAAAAGCCCTCGGCGGAAACGTAAGTGACAAATTCCTCGAAAGAGGAATCAAAGAAAAGGGGAAACATAGAGAATAATCCCTTAGGGAAAGTGGGGCAGCAGATATCAAAGCGGGACTGACCTGCGGCCCAGTAAGCTACATCATCCACATTGAGAACTAAGGGCAGGGGGCACCTTAAAAAGGAGAAAATTCTCTCGTGCTGAATACAGAAACCGCCGGCGAACCTCCAGTCTGGCGTACCAAAAACAATGTCGTCAAGGGGCGAATTAGCGACGCTTCCCGGGCTTGGGGGGAAGAGTAAAGGCAAGCGTTAAAGACATTAAAAAAAAAAACGGTAACGCACGCCTTCGTAAGGTCATCACCCGGCACTGGTGCAATCGGAATCAGGACTACGTTATGCCTACCACGGGCTGAAGGAAACCCCACAGACGGTAGGCTCCCTCGCGATCGCAAAACAATCGGGAAAAGAGGAAGGTAAGGAAAGGAAAAGAGCCCAAGTAAAATTGAAGTCGGCGACGAATAGGCTAGGAACGCTCTACAGCGCGCAACCAGTCCATGAACGGGATAAAGAAACGTAAAGCACAACTGGATGAAGGTTATTGTTTGCTGGTGAGTTGTGGGGACGTGGGGGGGCCACGTCATTCCACCCGCCTCAATTCTAGGGGACGTAACGAAACTCTCCCAAGATTTCTTCTCTGCAGGGCCCTTCCCACATACACGAGTTAAAGGCTTTGGAAAACAAAAGAGGCAAATGGGTAACCGTAAGAAAGCCGGCCGAAATAAATAATTCCGACCACGAATCAAGTACAATGGGAACATGCGATCCAAATGGACAGGTCTGAGGGGAGTGCCCGTGAGCTAAATGGAGACCGGGAGGGAAGAACTCGCGCGAGGAAAAATGGCCGAGATACCTATGTCTTGGGAAACATGACTGAGAGAGAGTGTCAATGCCTACATGCAAGAGAGGGAAAGGGGATATCTTTCAGGTTAAAACGAGAAGGGGGCTATAAACGGCCGATCGGGGGGCTCTAATGTGTGGGTTAGCAGGAATAAAAATTCAGTTGCCACCAACCATCGCCAAAAACTATTCCAGGGTAAAAAAAGGAAAAGGGTGCGGGTGGACGGAAAAGAGTGTAAATCAAAATGCTTAAAAAGAATCCCGGAAGTTGGTTTCTGGGCGCGGCAGGAAGAGAGGGTAAGAAACACCACGCGAGCGCAGTGGGCGGGGTGGGGGCGTCGGGGGAGAAACCGCGCCCAAGGCAAAGAAAAAGAGGTTCCAACACGAGCGGGATTCACGCGCAGGGACCATCGCTATCCAAAAATTCCTATTCCACCTCGACGAAAGCCGAGGGAGGGAGAGAAAGTGGTCTTCACAATCGAACAGCAACAAAAGAGGAAAGAACCGAAGCAATTGTCCTAAGTTGGTCAAACACGACGACGGCGATCAACACGTTCAGCGTTTGTTGGCACTTCTTTCGCTTGAAGCAGCGAGATGCCAAGCGCGGTCAGAAAAAGCTCCGGGGGGGGGCCAACGATTCGCTCCAAGAAAGGAGAAGGGAGAACTAGGACGAAAAAAAAGATCATGGACCTTGGTTTTCCAAAGCAGACCACGATGGTAGTGCCGGGAGGGCCACGACCATACGTGGCGCGGAATTTTTGCTGGACCGTTCCGTAGAGGGAGGGCAACGAAAAATTAAAAAAGCCGATGGACCAGCTTTGCAACGGGACAATGACAACACACGTCAAACGTTTGTCTGAAGAAAAAAAAGAAGATACTGGACTTAAGTGCGCATTCACGACGAACCAATCGCACCGTTTATCAGAGGAGGGAACCGGAATTGGGGGTGGGAAGGCGGCGGGGTAATTTCCCGCCTAATAGAGGGAAGAAAAGGACACCGAAGAACGGAGACGCCAGCAAAGTCCCGAAGCAGGGAAAGGCTGGACCAAGGCCACGGGAGTAAGGACAACTCCACCCGATGGGGTGAGGTGGCGTAACCCGAGGTCGGGGGGGAAAGGGCGTCAGACTCTGTGATCATGACGAAGCAAGGGATTGCACGTAAGGTACCCACTGAAGAAAGAAAAGAGGGGAAAGAATTAGTGACTTTGATGTGAAAGCAAGCAAACGAAATACCCGCACGCAGTCAGAAGGGAAAAAGGGCAGGAGTTGTTAAAAAAAAACTGGGGATGGTGTTCGCTCGAAAAAAGTCCAAGAGCGAGACAAGAAAAACAACACGGAGGGGAGGAGGAGAGGGGGATGGGGGGGTTGCTGCGCTCATTTAGATCGGACGAAGCCGAACAACATCCGGCGTCCGAAAAAATCAAGGCTGGTCCAGATTGAAGGGTAGCGCAGCTGTACTTCGTTTTGGAGAAGCCCCACAGAGTCACGAATTCGAAGTGGAGGAAGGTCATGGGTTGATGAAATTGGTTTCCACACGTTACACATTCAAAGAGGTGCCTAGAGGAGGAAAAGCCGCAACGGAAAGAAAGAGTTACAGACCTCGTTGAGAAATCCTTGGGGCACGAGAAAAGTGGGTGGGGGGGGGGGGAAAAGGAAAGACTCAACTGGCCGTGTGATCGCAGCGTTTGGTAAATCTCGGCGGGACAAAGGGGGATTGGCTGGGCATTGGCGGGACTTCCAAAAAAAAAGGAAGCGGCTGGAGGGTAGCTGAAGCGAGTTAGCTGCGTCAATCCACCGAAAAAAGCAAAAAAAGTAAAGGGGTCCAGCGCGCTGCAAAAATGTGCGAACGCTGGCGCGTGGGCTTCGGGAAGGAACGGTCTTATAGTAGGTTTTGTCCAGAGAAAATGCGGAGTGGGGAGTGTTTTGGAGGCCGCAAGCGGAAAAAAAGGTTTACAGCAGGGCGGAATGCATAAAGAAGAGAAGAAGAAAACCAGACAGTATGATCAGTGCAACGCGGCGCATCAAATCGGCAGGGGGACAAAAAACAGGAATGGGAAAGATCCGGCGCGATCTTAGTTGATCCGGCGAATCAGGGCCAGTCTGGCGACGTGAAGCGCGAAGGAATGGGCACAGGGGATGATTTCCGACTAAGAGGAAAGAGGGGGCTGGAAAAACACGTTTGGAGTCACTATCGGGAGCTTGGGAAACAGTGGGGAAGGAACTGGAATCTAGGTGTGCATTTGGTTTGTCCCCGTACGTGGGAAGAAGGGTCGTATCAATTAACCACGCACCGGGGAGTGTCTTCTAAATAGAAGGAGGAAGGAAGGGATAGCGCTTGTCTAAAAGAGGGAACCTCTGGTCTGGGGACACAAGACTTAACGACTGGCGGGGGGAGAAACGGAAGATACACGGAAGCGAGCGCGTTGTGGGGTTCCTCTAATCTTCTCCTGGAAGAGGAAGAAAAGCAGTCTAGGGGAGGTTGAGGAATTACGGCAATGTAAAGCATCATAATCTTCGGGGTACCGAGACGGGGCGGGTTTCAGAATGATTTGGACGAAGAGGCCCCAACAATTAAGGAAACGATCGTATCTAGCCACAAGATCTGCGTGTACCGATTGGTCGAGCGGGGGAAAAGGTCAGGGAGGGGAACAGATCGGCTCGCGGTATCTAACATCTTGAAAGAACGATGTTCCCGAATGCAGGGGGTACGTCCGGGAAGAGAGGATCACCGGAATTCGATCAGGGGCCGAAGAGAGCCGGCATTCCTGGAGGCAGTGGCTAAATGGGGGACGAAAGGGATTCGGTGGTCGTGGAATTCCATTCCGGTGGGGGAAGGCTTGATACCCGTGGCAAGAGCGCGGGAAGGGATTGGTTTTTGCCTCAAAAAGCAAAACCCCGGCGGAAGTGTTGAGTAGGCAGAGAGGGGAGAACGATTAGCGTCAAAAAAAAAAGGAATGGACTGGGGGCCTCCCGGCAAAAAAAACCATAACTTAAAGGAGAGGGGGTGCGTAACGAATTCTCCTCTATGGGCAAAGCATTGTAGAAGCGTCTCATAAAATCTTCGTGACGAAATCGAAGTGAAGGACCAGAAGCATGTTTTCAGACCTTAATAGGGGGGGGGGGGTGTTTGTCAGGGGGGGGAGGGAGGAAAAAGGGGGGAGATATAAAACTACTACGGCCTGGGAATTTCATTCAGCAGTGGAAGCACGCACTCGCTAGATTAGAGGAAACGGGACCGTGGGATGACCTGGAAAGAAGGCCTTTCATTTACTTGAGGGAAAACATGTCTTCAATAAAGCTGCAAACCGAAGCTGGAAGCAAAAAGGAGAAACTGAGAGGAAGCAGAATAGTCTCCAAGTGCACGACATTTTGGGGAAAGAGATGGATGAACGTGTGGAAGAAAGGGAAGCGCGAACCTAAAATCGTTTCCGTTTAGGGACACTGCTGAACAGGGGGATGGGGTGGAGCGCGCCTTGGCAGAAAAAGGACACTTCCGCTTTGATCAGCGGACCATGACCGACGGTCCGCCTGAGTCAAGCCTCTTTGCAGGAATTATCTTGACCGATGACGGAAAAAAAACGAGGCCGCAGGGGAGGCCCGAAGGGGGGGGGTTCATAAGGTGAAAAGTGCGTGTGGAGAAAAAAAACTTGGTCAATTTTCAATCAGTCCATAGGGAAGGAACTGGCCTGGAGGGTGGTCACAAAGCAAAGCCGCAACTGGGTCCACACCATGACGATGGCGTCTAAGACATCAAGGGGGGGGCCCCAAGACAAGGCCTTCAGCAATTTAGATTTTGGAACAAAAAGTGGTCGCTGGTTTGACTGACCGGCGAGGGACCACGGAAGGTTTGGTTTACCCGAATCTCCAAAAAACAAAAAAGGGGGAGGAAGTGATGAAATATAGATATCTCAAGGTGCCCGTTGCCAAACAAGCGGACAAGGGGTCAAATCAATAAGACAGTGGAAGTCAAGAGACGCTTGGGGATCTTGGAGTAACATGGAGGATGCGGAAATAAAAAGACGGATAGGCAGGGGTTACGACAGGCTGGACGAACGTGAGTGCTAAAAAATAACAGGCGGGAAATGAGGGGATTAATTAATGGATCATAAAGTCGACTCTTCAAAAGCAGGTAAAGAGAAACAAATAGGTTAATTTAAAATGACAGCTCGAACGCTCATAAAGAAAAAAGGAATGGGGAACGCAAGCTGCTCGAACAAAGGCGGCACTAAGCTCGAGTCAAAAGATTGAGTGATAAGGCGTCCAATTGCCGAGATTCCAAAAGCAGGGGGAGCAGAACGTGAAACCGTTCAAAAAAGAACGGGGAGAGTACATTCGTCTAGCAGGTTCCTCACAGCCACACCAAAGAGACTCCATCATCGTCTTAAAAAACAATGGCGTTGGAAAATGCGACGGTTGCAAGGGGGGGGAGGAACACCCTTTGTCCGGTAAGTCCAGAGTCGCAGCTTGCATAGCGAACGAAAAAACGCACCAGGGAAATCCCAGGCGGAGTGACAAAAAGGAGTTGTCACACCCGGAACAGGTAAAAAACCATCGAGGGGAGGAAACGTTAAATTGAATTAAACATGCTGAATTAAAAGGAAAGACTGGTTACGAAACAGAACAAAACACGGGCCATAGTAAGGAGGTAAACCTCTCGCAAAACTTCCACAATGTAAAGGGGCGAGTGAGTCAAAATAGTCTTTAATATACCGCTCTAAATTCACCGTCCAGAAAGAAAATTCGTAAGCAACAAAAGACAGTGTTTACTTGTTTCTGGATTTGGTTGTTTGGGGGGAAGGGGTCTTCAGCACAATCCATTAGGCGGCACGATATATCGGGGGAAAAAGCGCGAAGAAGCAACAAAAGCACTAACTGAAGGAGTGGTTTAGAAAAAAACATCTGGCTGACGACGGGTCAATCAAGAAACTTCCGATCTCAAGATAATGTGGTATACAACCGATCATCGAGGTCGCACATCTCCGCCAATAAAATGATTGGACGGAAGGTCCCAGGGGACTAAAAAACTGGGCAGTCTCGCTCCTAATACATCATGGACGAAAAAAGGTGGGGACCATAGGGACGGAAGGCAATCGCGAAAGTGATGGGTAAAATAACTGCCTCAGGTTCCCGAGGTAGGGGACGTAGGGGCTAGCGGTGGGAAGGGGGGGGTCGGATCTGAGTCGAGGGGAGTCACGGGAGATTAAACTTGCACGAAAATCGCCAGTCAAAAGGTAAGAGTGCGTGATGACGGAACTTGGAAGGCTAAGGGAAAAATGTCTTCAACTGAAAAGAAAAGCGCCGATTTGTTCTGCGAGGGGGCAGAGCACTTCGGATGGTCAGTCAACAACGGCGATAGAAAGGGTGGCTGTTGTCGGAAAACGAAAAAAGAAAAAGAGGCGACCGCTTGTCAAATCAACAGGGATTCCGCAGCCCGAAACACGCAAATCCTTCAAGGGGGGAGTAGACAGCAACTCGCGCCAGCTCCGGAGCTTGAAGAGGGAGCGCAATTCGTACAGTCTAAGGACAAAAAAGCAGCTTCCAAAAAAAAGGGGACCATTCCTTTTGTCAGCGACGACGGTCGAGGGCACACGCCGAGTTTTGGGGCCAGAACGGAGGGATCTTCCGAAGCGGAATGATGACCCACGGCGCGTAACGGAAAGTCACAAATTCCCAGGAAGGAAAAAGGCAAGAAAGGAGTATCCCTTAATCGGGAGAAGGGTTATTTCAATTTAATGTGGGGGGGGGAAACGCAGAAACGAAAACGATTGATGCAAAAAAGGGAAGACCAATGAGGAAGGATAAGGTGTCACGCTGTTCTCAAACTGGGGGAGGGCCAGTGGCGAAGGGCGAAATAACAACGGAAGCTGGACAGGAGAAACAAAAGAGAAAAAACCCCGTTTGATAGGAAAAAGCAAATGGGGGGAGGCAAACGGAGCATCAAAAAGAAAAAACGCCAATCGTTGAGAAAAGTTTTGCATAAAAAAAAAAGTCTGAAAAAGGGATGTCGCGGCAGAATATGGACGAGAGAAGCCGAAGGAGAAGACGCCGGCCAGCAGAAACTTTCCTATCAAGATTACTGTCTGGGAGAACAAGGGGACCAATTCTTTAATTAGTGTCAGGTCCCAAAGGGGTGCGCAAGGTTTCCGAACCCCGTTATGGCAATAAGGAAGGTTGCTTCAAGGGGGAGTGGTCGAAGCGATTAACCATCAGAGTGGTGCAACTTTACAAATTTTTGTCAAAAAGCGACATGAATCTCCAACAGACGGGAATGGAGTTAAGTGAGTTAAGGGGTTTCAGGGAGGGAAAGGAGTCGGGGAGCCAAGGGAAGAATATAAAAAAAACAGAAGCGGCCATGAATGTGGTTTCGAAGTTCTGCGGAGAAACGATCTTAAAGCAGAATGAGCAACCCC
>Ga0179593_1360941_pt1 | contig 10364 bp, 7 predicted proteins | sample CZODoug2_1_08_16_FD_185931 | JGI IMG/M metagenome (GOLD analysis project Ga0179593, IMG submission 185931) | Vadose zone soil fungal communities from Angelo Coast Range Reserve, California, USA - CZODoug2_1_08_16fungal (PacBio error correction) | ecosystem: Environmental > Terrestrial > Soil >...
GGAAAAAACTGGGGAAATAGTCGGCAGTCCAGAGCCAGGAAGGCAATGGAGCCACGTGTCGTCGCCGGAAGTGTGGCAAGGTAGCCATAACGAACTCAATCCAAACGGTCTGGGGAGAATTGAAAAGCTTTTTTACAGGGGAGACAGACAGGAAAGGGAGAGAAAATCGGTACAACAGAAGCGATCGGCGTTAACTCGTCTCAAACCAATAAACGAATTCAACTAAACGAGTCCCTCCAGCAGAAAGAAGGGGTTAGGTGACTCAGGGAGGAAAGGTAAGACACCGAGGGAACGTATAATTACGTAGCGTCCGCAGGAAAAGTCGGGGAACCGGCCAGCGGCCATCGAAACGGTCACTATCCCGGGAAAGCTCGGAACGAAAAGGGGTCGAGGATATAAAGGTCCGCCGTTTGAATCTCAAGAGGGCAAAACAAGCTTAGGCAGTTAAAGAAAAGTCTAGAAAAGAGGGGAGAGGTCTTGGCGTTAGCGAATGGGTGGGGGGCTGAAAAAAAAGTAATCTCAAGGATCCGCCGAACGAACCCTTCGATCGCTCTTCAGAGCTGCGTCCCTTAAAGGAAGGAAGCTAAAGGGATCGTTTGGACACCACTTAGAATGGACCTCCCATTAACTCGTATCAGTGACCTTTGAGTCTTTCGTGCCGGTTAAACGCCAAAAAAATAGGGAGCCGTTGAATAAGAGGGGGATCGGGTCAAACGATGTAGAAAGAGGAGCAGTTTTTCAAGCGGTGTCGGAGCCCGAGACTCAATGGGGGAGCCGTATGACGGTCCTAAAGGGGACGAAATTTTCCCCCTTCCTAGCTGGGCTCAAAAGGCACTTCGAGAACATCTGAACGGACGCGGTCCCAGGGGCCAATCGGCGGATCCGCCGGCGAAGGGGAAAAAAACGGTAGAAGGGAGACGTTCGGAGAGGGGGGAGTGCAAACTCACGGGCAAGTCAACTGGCATCGAACGTTACCGACCTTCAAGGGTAGCGGTACTGGGATAAAAAGAAACAATGAAGATAAGCAGGGAAGCCGCAAGGAACGCCAGAACATGACTGCAGTGCATCGAACTGGAAGACGTGGGGAAATGCAAACCCACATGGATTTCGAGGGAAGTTTTTGGGCTGGGATACCCATCCCTGGGCCGCCTATGGGAAAAAAAGGTCGGGAGTTCTGAAAGAGCCCTTGGGGGAGGGAAGCTGGGGGCTGCTATGGAACACCGTAATCTCTAATGGCCGGGGCGCAACTAATTCCGACCAAGAAGGCAAATGCGCCGCGTAAATGAAAAGAGAAAGATTAGCGTCACGTGGGGAGGGACATGAGGAGAGCATTTCCGCTGCAAGCGAAATCGCGAGTGAGCGTCGTCAAGCTGTGCGGGGGTGCCCAACACACGGTGGCAGGCAAAGCGTTTGCCCATGTAAGAACGGAGGAGACGAAAACACCGCTTTTGAGGGGGAATATCTCATTAGGGAAAAAGGGACATGGGACCTGAAAAAAAGGGGGCCTGACAAGCCCGGGAACCGAAGAAACGACGGACTGAAGCGAATGCTCAATTCCTCCAGACGCAGCAAAGACAATAATTCTTGCCACCAAAGCGAAAAAAAAAAAGTTTTCTATGACTCAAGGAATGCCGGATTGGGGGGGGAAGGGCCGGCGTTTCAATTGCCATGTCTTCGGAAACAAGAGGTACTTTGAGGAACGGCATCTTCGAAAAATTTAGAGTCAAAAAGTGTTGACAAGACAAGACACGGGGGACTCCATTTTCTATTTGGCGAAAAGGGGGAGGTTGAAAAGCATCAAAAAAACCAACGGAGAATCGAGATCACAAAGACTTTCCGCAACGAAAAAGGGGAAGGACATAAACACCCGGATGATGGTCTTTAAGAAAACGGAACTTCGTCTAAAAAGGACTGAGAGGGAACTGCAGAAAAAACTCCTGGGCCGAAACATGAAACTTGCCCTTGAACCGATTCGGCTGACCAAAGTAGGCCATCAAACTCCGCCCACAGTCCTTCGAGGCGGGGTGGGTGGCAAGCTGCTTGGGGGGGGGTGCGGATTGGGAGGAAAGTAGTACAGGTCGGAGACTCGCTCGAAGATGGTTGGGTCCATGTTTTGAGGAAGGAAACAGGGGAAAAATGGGGAAGGGGAACGTGAATCATCGCCCGAGGACAAAGATGTCGTCCTCCGAGCGAAGGGAAAAAAAGGGCAAAGCAAGTCCTTCATGCAAGGGGGTTTTTTAACTGCTACGAGAAAAAGGTAGTGGAAAAAAGAGGGGGGGAAACGAGAAACGCGTGGACAGCTAAATTGAAAGAAAAGGGGGGCCAGCGTTACCGTGCAGATAAGAAGAGGGGAATCTCTCTATCGACCGAAAAAAAGTTCCGTATTTGAGAAAGCCTCCGGATTAAGAGGACATACCGCATTACCGAAAAAAGGGGAGGGCCGAACTCCCGGCACAAAGTCCTAGAAGAAAAAAGGGGGGAAACCGGACCTCCTGTATGTTGACCAAAAAAAAAAAAAAACAAGCCAAAGGGGGAGGGAGGTAAACGCACTTCACCGGGAAGGGGGAGGAAGCGGCGCCATTCTGGCGAGTGGCGTCAAGGGTCGTCAGTCTATAAACTTCAAGTTCGGGCCAAGGGAGGGGGTTCGAGAAAAGGGTCGGGCCTTCCGGGAAGGAAGGCCGACCGGGAGAAGCCGAAAGGGGAGGAACATATCACGGTGCGAACCCGACCTCTTGTCAACGCAGAGGGGGCCGGTCACTCTTTCTCAGTAAGAAAGTAAAATTAACGTGGCTCAGAAGGAATTGTACTCAAATCAAGGAGAGAAACTTGGGCGGCGAGCGATCCGAAATCAAAACTTGCCCTCTCCGTCATCCCGCGGTTGGGACAAGAAGGTAACATAGCAAAGGAGGGAAGAAGTGCTGTCAAGCACGAAAGACCGTTGCGTCAGAAAGTCACGCCGATCATACGTTTTGAAGAGGGAAAAAAGATGAGGTCAAACTGATCGAGGACTTGGGGAAACGCTCAAGGCTCGAAGGAAATTCAGGTGAAAAAGGAAGCCGGAGGACTCGGGCTCTCTGTGAGCAAGAGCGGTGGATCCTGTGCTTACGCCAGAAACTCTCAGAAGTGAGAGGTACATAACAGAAAGCCCGAGAAACGGAGTTTCGAGAGGAGGGAAAGAAAGCAACTACAGAGCGGCGTTCATCACACGCCGTGACTAGACGAAGATACACTTCTATCTTTTAAGGAAGTCTGTTGAAACGAGCCTTATCAGTGCGGAAAGGCATTTGACAACGCACATGACTGGCGGTTGACGGAAGGACGGAGGAAATCGTTTTAATAGGCTGGTAGAAAGAGTGGATTGTTCCCCGCAGAGATGAACACGAAGGGAGACCAACCGAAGGAAGCTGAAATCGAGAGTGTTTAGGAGAGGGGGGGGGGATTGAAGGACGATACCAACTAATCGACGTTGGCCCTCGCATCTCTCACCAAAAAAAGGTTGAGGGAAAACAAAAGCTATCGGGAGAACCCTTAATCGGGGACGTCATGAGTAGCCGAGGTCTATCTCTTGGTGAACCCACGAGGGGCGGGTGCCAAGGATCACGGTTTGAACTTCACAGAAATGCCTCAGAATTGCTGGGGATCGCACATTGAGAGCGTCGGTTTTCTCAAGACCGCATCTCGAAGAACACAACAAAATGGGATTATTCCATATAAGATGGGGATATCGTGGATAACAACTAAAGTACCGATCCCTGAAAAGGGGGGGAGGGAGAAAAAACCAAGCAAAGAGCAATAGGCTGGCAAGTGGAGGCTTGGGAACAATTCCTAGTCGAAAAAGTCTGCACAAATCCGTTGGTCGACACCAAAGGCGCGTAAGTTAATAGAAACAATGATCCGGGAGAGTTGGCTGATCATAGCTGTTCTTTCGTCTGGGGGGGGGGGGGGGGGGGGTGGGGGGTGAGAAAACCAACTCGTGGGTCGCTGGGTAGATCTCTGCCCCCAGTACGGGGGGGGGGGGGCAGCTGCACTTGCAACTCGTCTAAAACGACACAAGGGAGTACATGAGTGGGGTGGGGGGAATCGCCGTAATAGTGTGGGGGGGTCCTGGGAGGAGCGGTTGCGGTCTCGGCATACGAGAACCGGACGATCTTTCACGTCAACATAGAAACGTCTTTTTATTCTGAAGACTTCTTAACCGCCAGCGGAAAGTGACCAACGATACAGGAGAAATGACGCCACTTGAAACTCAGGATGACTCCTGATCAGTTTAGGAATATGCAGAGCAAGGGGGGGGCTTTGGGGGTATAGCCAGGAAACACCGCGTTGGTCGATACAGGAGGTTAACTTTGCAGCTCAAAAAGGAAAAACGATGATGAACAGAGGGCCGGAGGGGTGGAAGAGCAGTTTGCGATAATTCACGTCTTCCGGCTCCCAAGGGGCCAGTAGACCCCGGCACGCTCTGCGGACAGTCATCCTTACGTGACGTCACTTGAACGGCAGTGAACTTCTAAACCCAAGTGGATCTGAAGAAAACTCCCTAAAGGGCCGCACGATTTCAACGCCCATGGCCGGGTGAGCGGCTCCGCAAACGTCTTTAGGGGCGTTTTCTGAACAAAGATCCACGGTAGAGTAGGGTTATGTGGATGCGCGGACAACGCGGATCGAGTGGTCTCCACTTTAGTGGAAAACACCGCGCTATCCGTCTTTGGACGGATTGATTTGAAAAATTGTAAACACCTTACGGTTCCAACCTGCCCGGTCGACTCATGGACGAATCGTGTAGCGTCTCCCATTTGCACTCTGAATGCCTCTTAAAATTGACAGGGTCTTTCATGTGGCGGCGAGAGGTGGGGGGGCCTCAGGGGAAGTCAGCGTGAAGGGAAAAGGACGGAAGGCAATGTGAAGCGGGGCCGAACCTTCCTGGGGGGGGAGGCGTACTTGAGAAGGCGGAAGTGAAATCAGCGGAGCTCTTCCAGAAGGGACTGCAGGTGCGATACGGTGGCAAAATGGGGGAAAAACAAACCTCCATGGATAGCCGGTGGGGTTGGACTGGGAAAAAATATGAACCTTCTGAGGGGGAATCGAGAGGGAATGGTTTAACAGACTGGGTCTCAGTCGGCTTCGGGCATAAGATGAATCCCGGGCCGGTGGACAACTAATCAAAACGGAATATGGGAATCTCTGCGCGTACAAAGAAAAGATTCGAGAACTGTTAAATGCTGCTACAGGGGGGGGATAAGGTTCGCTATTGGACCAACGCGGGAAATCTTTAACTTGAACATGAAAGGGGGGGCCTGTAGACGCAGTGACACTGGGGGCATGCCAGTTGTCGAAAACGCTGCAAGTAAACTCATTGTCATGGAGGGGTGCGAGTGAGTCCCCATTCCAGTTCCTCAAAGGGTTTGCAAGGGACGAACCCGAAACGAAAAAAAAAAAAGGGAGGAAAGAGGTCTTGAAGGCAAGAATGCCGAACCAATCATACCCGGAAAATATGGGCTGCCACAAAAATCGAAGAATGGTAGAATTCACGTAGAAGTTAAGGGGGCGAATTGTTAAGGCGATTCACAGTCCACGAGGGAGGGCCAAAGCGGGGAAATTTGTCGCCGGAATGAGGTCAGGGGGGGAGAAGTGAACCTCCGGTTCGCACAGGAGAACATTCATCAGGTTGGCCAAGTTTATATTGGGGAGCATGTTTTGCGGAAAGTCAACCTTTCCAAAAGGATCAGACAAAAACAACGGCTTTGGGAGGGGGAGAGTTTCAACCGTAAGAAGGGCAAAAAAAGTAAACAGATCAAAAGGGAGGCACACAACACCCGGGTTTTGTCTTGGAACAAAATGCGGGTTGACACCCTTCGGGTAAAGTTCTCTAAATGTCCCCGAATCAGGAAAAAGAAGGTTTGACGCAGACAGTACCTCGGTTAAGATTCTTCAAGCCACAAAACATGCCGATACGCTCCTTCCCCTGGGCAAGCTTATATCAGCAGAAACTTAGGCGGCTTGGGGGTTTTGCCTCCGTTGGAAAGTGGGCTTCCGTTTACCGCTGTTTAGTCCCTCTTGAAAGTAGGGGGGGGGGGCGGTTCCAAGGGTTGGGCGGGGAGTAAGGAAGCAAATTAAAGTGGCGATGGGGGGAATGGAAGAGGAGAGTGGAAAATGGGGGGGGATGGATGGGGGGGTGGGGAGTCGGGGGGGGGCAAGGGGCGGGTGGGCGAGGAGGGAGAGGGGGGGGAGAGCAGTGGAAAAGGTTGGGTCGAGGCCAGGCGGGAAAAGAGGGGGGAGGATACAGCGAGTGTGCGGGTGGGACGAAAAGAGGGAGGCACTGCGAAGTGGAGAGGGAGATGCGCGAGCGTGGGGCAAATGGTGGAAGGGAAAGTGATGACGGATGGGCAGAAGGAGGAGGGGGGCTAAAGAGGGGAATGGGAAGACCTGCGGGCGGGGGGAATCGGTAAAGGGAGGCGGCGTGGGGCGCGAGAGAGGAGCAGGTGGTGTCGATTGCGCGATAACGAATGGGGGGGGTGGGGGATCGAAGGCACGATGGGAAGAGAGAAGCTATTGGGGGGAAAGCAGGGATGCGGTCGGGGCGGGAGGGTCCGGAGATCAGGTATGGGTCCAGGCAGGAATGGAAGTGAGTGGAAGAAAGGGGTGAGGAAAGGCGGCTTGTATTGATTACAGCGGCAGTTTTTATACTATGCGGGTCAGTCGAGGGGTGGGGGGATGTGCGTTAATGTCATGGACGGTGAATTCGCCTGTGTGGTCCAACTTTAAAGATTTTCCCATTTAGCACTCCCAGTTGGGGAGGCGGCAGAAAGGATGGGCAGAGGCTCGAATAATAAGGTAAAAACAGATGTCTGTCGCCCTGACGGGGAAGAGTCAACTCTGTCATTCCGGCGGTGTGGGAGGAGCAGACTTGTTAGCAGTCGGGCAGTTGGGTCCTTGCAAACCGGACCTTAAATGACACCTTTGATAGAGAACCTCATGTGCCTCCCTCCGTGATAATCTTTACGGAGGTTTAATTTATCAGTCACGCGCTCCTAGTTTTCCCTATCTGGAGTGGGGTTTTTGGTCCCGAATGCCATCTCTCTTCCTCTTCGTTCCCGGCGGCAGCCTCCCTCGTAACACCCGTGGATTTCGTCTTCCTGCCTACTCACCGGTAAGGCCCAGGGGAATCCGGTTCCACGCTGTCGAAAGCAACACGCAAACCGGCGAGCCAATTGTTGGGTCAACGTTATCACTTGACTCATGATTCACCAAAAACTGGTCTAGTTTCTACGATGCCGTGCGGGAAACTGGGAAGGATTTACTACTTTGATTAGGAAGGGGCGAACTCAGGCATTTGGGGGACTTGGAAGAATCATTGCCCACACAGGCGATGCCACCTCGAGGAAAAAACGCAAGATCAAGTGCCTTGAGGCCGCGCGCGGATACGCCCAGCGGTCGCCCTTTTATAGTCTTGCCTGATTCCGGGAGAGGTGGATAAAGCACCCTGGGGGGGGGTAAGGCAGGAGCGGATTGGCGTGGGAGCTCCTTTCGTTAGCCAGACTGGGCGGAAGGAGAAGTGGCGAAACTCTACAGCGAGGCCCACAAGGCTCGCAAAGACATTGGGGGGGAGATAAAGGCGTGGGGCAATCAGGCCCGCTCCTTGGTTTTCAAGATCCCAGTCATCTCAAAGGGATGACCCTCGGGTGTGCGAGAATCCCAAAACCGGTACAAAGCACCGCGCGAGCGATTGCGCAGCAAAAAGAAACGGGTGCGGCTCCCGGTAGAGACCCATGCGGGACCTCGGAAAGTGCTATGGTAACAAAAGGGTATCAACTTCAAGGGGGAAAGGGAGGGTCACCGGCAAGTTCATGAGGAGCAGCAATTAGAGGAAACGCGCTATTCTGCGGGGGACCCGCGGTTTCGGCCTTAGATCAAAGCAAACCCCCGCTGTCTTTCCCGGACAAGAAACCCAGAGAGCTAGAGTGGAAAATCTTCAGCCGATTCAACTCTCCGAAAATATATCATCACACGCCCGGAACTCATCAAAAAGGGTGGAAGAAAAGTGAGTAAAAATCCTCGGGGGGGGCTTAGTCAGAGTGGCAGTTGAACTCAGTGGAAGTTCCCCCTGCCCGGGGAAAGACACCAAAAGTGGCGTGGGACGGGCCCGAGATGGTGAGGAGGAGAGCGAACCTGGGACCTAAGACGGGCTCATTCTGCCAGGCGGGAGGGAAAATTTTGCGGTGGGATGGAAAAGAAAAAAATCACGCGCAACTGACGGTTTAAAGAGGTCACAGGGGAGAAAGTGCAAAAAGCGAGAGAAAATGAAAAAACGGGAGGAGATCTGGAGCCGGATACGGGGGGGGAACTGCGTTGGGGAAAAATATGCTGGGGGAATCAACTAGGCCCGGTGGGAACAAAACTAGTTCAACTCGCTTCTGGGGAAAAACGAAAGAAGATCTGAGGTGCGGGGTAGAACGGCCAAAAGGAGCAAAAAAGATCAGAACAAAGAGGAGGAAAATAATCTCGGGGGGAGGATAATGGATAAAACAAAACTAAAGAATGGGGCGAGCAAAACAAGGCGAGAAATATTTGCAGTATGAGTTCCAAAAACTACTTCAATAGTCCGTCATCGGGACACACATACACCGTTGGGGGCACCACAAAACCCGCTCGGATGTTGGTCATAGGGCCCGTACGCCTGAGCGACTCGGGCAGGTGGGTCTGATCAGGATCTTTTTGCCCGCAGCAAGAACTGGGATGCGAAAGAAGACAACTCTGGGGAACGGGTCATCGGGGAATCTGAATCACAACGAAAAAAGGGACCTATTCCGCGGCCCGAGCGTGAAGAGTCAAGAGTTCATCGTCATCTCGTCGGAAAAACCGAAACGGAACAGTAAGTAAACCGGTGGGTATCTACCCCGAGGTACAAAGAAAAAGAGGCCAGAGGGAAATTAGGAGATCCAAATTAGACTAAAGACTTAAAAGATAAGTTAAGTGGATCAGTGAGTGGGGGGAGGAATCAGATTCTGCCCTCTTCTGCCTGAAGGAAAATATATATGAAAGTGGAGGCTCATTGTTCTGACCCTTAGATCAGTCGTGGAGGAGAAGTGTCGCAGATCCAGGGAGAAAAACTCCCGGCTCGAAAACGATTCAAGAAAGGGAAAGTCACCGGACTTATGGTTGCGAGACAGGGAGAGTGAGAAGTCTCGAGCAAGGTTGATTTTCAACGCCCCTTATAGGAGGGGAGTTACATTTGTAGACGGAAACGTGCCGGGCTGATGCAATGGCAAGTGGAAAATATGGTCCGAGGGGTCCCGAAACGAGGATCGGGCTGTTCGCGGGAACACACGCTGTCAGTCCGAGAAGAGAAAAGGGTCTTTGAGAGACGGTGAAACTTTCGGAGTCCATACGGCTACGAAAAAAGTCCTGGAGACGAAGTAGGAGTGAAAAACGTAAGCTAAAAAAGGGTGCCCCAGAGGCGTGATCCTGTCGGGAGTCGGAACGGGAATATTCTGTGTGAGGGCAGGTTCGATTGCTACTCTGAATCTCCAGGAAAGTCAAAACTTAAAACGGGTCTCCGAACCGGCCAGAAACGCTGTACTGGTGGTTAGAAGTCAGCGGCCCTAGCCAAAAATGACTCTGGCATGTTCGACGGGTGAAGGGGATAAAAAAAGTGAAAGCATTTGTCTGTCGCGTGGAATGAAGTACTTGATAAACGCGGGCCCGGCACCCAACTCGAGGGGGGGCAGTTGAGATGTCTCCTGGATGAGTGCAACAAAAAGGGGGGACTCGGGGAGGCCGGGAAAAAATGGACGAATTGGGGCGAGCCGCGCGCTATCAGGCAAGGCCTGCTCAACGGTTAACGGGGCTGCATAGGCGCTAATTGGCGCAACAGAAAAAGCGGAGTTGCCATCTTGAATGAGCAATGGATAGGAGGAAGAAAACCACACAGGGCATGAAAAAGGGCATCTTCACTCTCACTGAAAACGGGTGCACGAGGATCGACCCAGCCAACAGGTCAAAGGGTGGCAATGGGGAACGACAGAAAAAAGGGGGAAACACCGACGAGTATGTTAAGCGAATGCTCAAGATGCGCCAGCCGAGAAACCCAACAAGGCGGCCACCAAAAGCGCGGAAAAAGGGGTGGGAGGTCTCAAGAGGTAGGCGCGTTAGAAAGGGCACGGATTGTGGGATACAGAAGAAGAGTTTTTCAGCGAAAACAAAAAAAAAAAAAAAAAAAACAAACCAAAAACAGGGAAACCTGAATGAGTCTGGCTGTCATCGTTCATTTCGAAAAACGCCGGGTAGGTAAGGGGGAAAGACAATTCATAAGGGGGGGCGCAATGATCTTGCGCACGTTTGATGGCGGAAAAATCTTGAAACTTGAA